>Ga0180222_1000028_pt1 | contig 305734 bp, 234 predicted proteins | sample eDN5th37CKraftOP_FD_151336 | JGI IMG/M metagenome (GOLD analysis project Ga0180222, IMG submission 151336) | Enriched Organic Plus compost microbial communities from Emeryville, California, USA - eDNA 5th pass 37_C Kraft OP (version 2) (version 2) ... | reverse complement strand
CCGCGCCTGGCGCAGGCCGGCGAGCGCGCCGCGGCCGGCTTCGTCGCCCGCGTGCTGGCGCTGGCCGCGCTGACCGCCGGCGGCTGGGCGCTGGTCGATCCGGCGCGCGCGTTCGCCGCGACCCTGGCCGTGCTCGTCGTCTCCTGCCCCTGCGCGTTCGCGCTGGCCGTGCCCGCGGCGGTCACGCGCGCGCTCGGCGTGCTCGCCCGGCGCGGCGTGCTGGTGGTGCATCCGGACGCGATCGAGCGCCTCGCCGACGCCACGCACGCGGTGTTCGACAAGACCGGCACGCTGACCGAGGCTCGGCTCGCGCTCGCCGGCACCGAGGTGCTGCGCGCGGCGGCGCCGCCGCGCCGCCACGATGACGCCGTGCGGGACGCGCTGGCATGGGCCGCGGCGTTGGCGCGCGGCAGCACGCATCCGGCCGCGCGCGCGATCGCCGCGGCTGCGGACGTTGCCGCGGCGCCGCGCGCAGCCATGCTCCGCGCCGTCGCCGGCGGCGGCCTCGAGGGCGTCGTCGCCGGGCGGCGGCTGCGCCTCGGGCATGCCGCTTTCGCGCTCGGCGGCCGCGCGGCCCCGGCGGAGCTGGACGACGCCGTCGTGCTCGCCGACGCCGACGGGCCGATCGCCGCGTTCCGCCTCGCCGAGCGCCTGCGCGCCGATGCGCGCGCCGCGCTCGACGCCCTCGCCGCCGACGGCGTCGCCGCGGAGATCCTGAGCGGCGATGCGCCCGCGCGCGTCGGCGCGGTCGCCGCGCGCCTCGGCGTTCGCGCCTGGCGCGCGCGCCAGAGCCCGGCCGCCAAGCTCGCGCGCCTGGCCGAGCTGCGCCGCGGCGGCGCGCGCGTGATCGCGGTCGGCGACGGCGTCAACGACGCGCCCGTGCTCGCCGGCGCCGACGTCGCGGTCGGCCTCGCCGCCGGCGCCGAGCTGGCGCAGGCGGCCAGCGACGTCGTGCTCGCCGGCGAGCGTCTCGGCGCGCTCGCCGACGCGCGCGCGGTCGCCCGCGAGACGATGGCCGTGCTGCGCCAGAACCAGCGCTGGGCGCTGGCCTACAACCTGTGCGTGGTGCCGTTCGGCGCGCTCGGCTTCGTGCCGCCGTGGCTGGCCGCGCTGGGCATGTCGCTGAGCTCGCTCGTCGTCGTGCTGAACGCGCTGCGCATCGGCCGCGCGCGGCGCCTGCCGCGGCAACGCCTGCCGCTCGCCGAGGCCGGCGCATGAACGTGCTGCTCGCGCTGATCCCGGTGTCGATCCTGCTGCTGGTGCTGGCCGGCATCGCGTTCTTCTGGGCGGTCGACCACGACCAGTTCGACGACATGGACACGCCGCGCCTGCTGCCGCTGCTCGACGCCGCGCCGGATGCGGCCGATCCCCCCGCACCGCGGCCGCGCCGATGAGCGGCCCGCTGACGCTCGGCGCCGCATTGCTGCTCGGCCTCGCCGCGAGCGGGCACTGCCTGGTCATGTGCGGCGGGATCTCGGCCGCGCTGGGCCTGGCCACCGCGCGCGGCGCGCAGGGCCGCCCGCGCGGTGCGCTGCTGGCCGGCTACCAGGCCGGCCGCATCGCCTCGTACGCATTGGCCGGCCTGCTCGCCGGCGGCCTGCTCGGCGGGCTGGTCGCGCTGCTCGACGTCGAGGCCGTGCGGCGCACGCTGCGCGCGCTCGGCGCCGGCGCGCTGCTGCTCGGCGCGCTGGCCGCGTTCGGCCGCGTGCGCGATCCGGGCTTCGCCCTCGGCCGGCGCGTGTGGCCGCGGCTGGCCCCGCTCGGCCGGCGCCTGCTGCCGGTGGCCAGTCTGCCGCGCGCGTTCGCCTTCGGCATGGTCTGGGGCTGGATGCCGTGCGGCTTCGTCTACACCGTGCTGCTGATCGCCACGCTGCAGCTGGACGCCGCCGGCGCCGCCGCGACGATGGCCGCGTTCGGCCTGGGCACCGCGCCGGCGCTGCTCGCCGCCGCGTTCGGCGCGCAGCGCTTCGCCGGCTTCGCCGCGACGCGCGCCACGCGGCGCCTCGCCGGCGGCGTGCTGGTCGCCGCGGCCGCGCTGACGCTGGCCGGCCCGTGGCTGGCCGGCAGCGCGCCCTGGCTGCACGCCTGGCTGCCGTTCGACTGCGCGCCGCGCTGAACGCCGTGCCCGGCCGTACCTGCCGCCGGGCGCCGGATCGGCTAACGTAGGCCGCAGCATGAGCGAGTACCGTTCCGCCACCCGTCCGCCGCGGCGCGAGGCGCGCCTGGAGGCGGCGCGCGCGGACGAGGGCGAGCCGTTCACGACCACCGACGGCCGCAGGCTGCGGCTGCGCCCGATCCGCCCCGGCGACGCCGACGCGCTGCGCCGCGGCTTCGCGCGGCTGACGCCAGAGCAGATCCGCCTGCGCGTGTTCTACCGCATGAACGAGCTGTCGCCGCAGATGGCGGCGATGCTGGCGAACGTGCCGGAGGACCGCGGCGCCGCGTTCGTCGTCGTCGACGAGGACGGCGAGATCCGCGGCGAGGCGCGCATCTACGTCGACGCCGCCGCCGACAGCGCCGAGTTCGCGCTGATCGTGGATCCGGCGATGACCAACGTCGGCATCGGCCGCGCCCTGATGCTGCGCCTGATCCGCGAATGCCGCCGCCGCGGCGTGGGCGAGCTCTGGGGCTTCGTGCTGGCCGAGAACGGCAAGATGCTCGAGCTCGCCAGCCGCCTCGGCGCCGAGCGCGAAACGGTGCCCGGCGAGCCGGGCCTGCTGCGCGTGCGCATCGACCTCGCCGATCCGCGCGCCGGCGGCGGCGCCTGAGCCTGCGCCGCGCCGTCAGTGCCCGGCAGCCGCGGCGGCGGCGCGCGCGCGCCGCGCGGCCAGGCGCTGCTGCAGCCGCTCGAAGTAGAGGTAGATCACCGGCGTGATGTAGAGCGTCAGCAGCTGCGAGGTGACCAGGCCGCCGACGACGGCGAGGCCGAGCGGCCGGCGCGCCTCGGCGCCGGCGCCGAAGCCGAGCGCGATCGGCAGCGTGCCCATCAGCGCGGCGAACGTGGTCATCATGATCGGGCGGAAGCGGATCACGCTGGCGTCGACGATCGCGTGCTCGGCGTCCTCGCCCTCGCGCTGCTTCTCCAGCGCGAAGTCGATCATCATGATCGCGTTCTTCTTGACGATGCCGATCAGCATGATCAGGCCGACCGCGCCGTAGAGGTCGAGATCCTTGCCGAACACCATCAGCGTGAGCAGCGCGCCGAAGATCGCCGTCGGCAGCCCGGACAGGATCGTCAGCGGATGGATGAAGCTCTCGTAGAGGATGCCGAGCACCAGGTAGATCACGAACACGGCGAGCGCGAGCAGCACGCCCATGCCGGCGACCGAGTCCTGGAACGACTGCGCGGTGCCCTGGAACGAGGTGGTGATCGTCTCGGGCAGCTTGAGCGCCGCCACCGTGCGCTCGACGCCGGCGACCGCGTCGCTGAGCGACATGCCCGGCGCCAGGTTGAACGACACCGTCACCGCCGGCACCTGGCCGAGGTGGTTGATCGTGGCCGGCCCGACCGAGCGACCGGTCCGGGTCACCGCCGACAGCGGCACGAGCTGCGAGGACGGCGTCGCGGTCGCGTCGCCGGCGGCGGACTTCGGCGGCAGCGTCGGCGTCACGTAGATCGACGACAGCACCGAGACGTCGGCCTGGCGCTTCGGATCGACCTGCATCAGCACCCAGAACTGGTCCGACTCGGTGTAGATCGTCGACACCTGCGCCGGGCCGAACGCCTGGTACAGCGCGTTCTCGATCGCCTCCGGCGTGACGCCGTAGGCGGCCGCGGCGTCGCGGTCGACGGTGACGTCGAGCTGCGGGTTGGCGATCAGCATGTCGCTGGTCACGTCGAGGAAGCCCGGCAGCCTGGCCAGCGCGGCGACGAGCCTGGGCGTCCACTCGAACAGGCGCGCGGTCTCGGTGTCCTGCAGCACGAACTGGTACGTGCTGTTGGTCAGGCGCCCGCCGATGCGGATCAGCGGCAGGTTCTGCGGGAACGCCTGCAGGCCGATGATGTGCGCGAGCTTGGGCCGCAGCTCCTGCACCACCGCGTCGGCGCTCTTGCGCTCGTGCGGCGGCTTGAGGTTCACGATGATGCGGCCCAGGTTCAGCGTCGCGCTGCTGCCGCCGGCGCCGACGAAGGCCATGACGTTGTCGACGTTCGGGTCCTTGCGGATGATGTCCACCGCCTCGCGCTGCTTGGCCATCATCGCGTCGAAGCCGATGTCCTGCGCGGCCTGCGTGAACACGAACAGCTGGCCGGTGTCGTCGTTGGGCAGGAAGCCCTTGGGCACGCGCGCGCCGAGCACGGCGGTGACGACGACCAGCGCGAGGAACACCACGAGCACGACGAAGCGGTGGCGCACGCAGGCCTCCAGCGTGCGGCGGTAGAACGCCTGCGTGGCGTCGAACGCGCGCTCGCTGGCCTGGTACAGGCGGCCGTGCGTGCCGCCGTGCAGCGGCTTGAGCATGCGGCTGCACAGCATCGGCGTCAGGCTCAGCGACACGAAGCCGGACACCAGCACCGCCACGACGATCGTCACGGCGAACTCGTTCAGCAGGCGGCCGATGATGCCGCCCATGAACACCACCGGGATGAACACCGCGGCCAGCGACAGCGTCATCGACACGATCGTGAAACCGATCTCGCGCGCGCCGTCGAGCGTGGCGGTCAGGCGGTCCTTGCCCATCTCCATGTGGCGGGCGATGTTCTCCAGCATGACGATCGCGTCGTCGACGACGAAGCCGACTGCCAGCGTCAGCGCCATCAGCGACAGGTTGTCGATGCTGAAGCCGAGCGCGTACATGACCGCGAACGTGCCGACGATCGACATCGGCAGCGCCAGCGACGGGATCACCGTGGCCGACAGGTTGCGCAGGAACACGAAGATCACCATCACGACCAGCGCCAGCGCCAGCACCAGGCTGAACTTCACGTCGGCGACCGACTCGCGGATGCTCTGCGAGCGGTCGTAGATGACGCGCAGCTCGGCGCCGGCCGGCAGCGAGCGCTGGAACGCCGGCAGCATCGCCTTGATGTCCTCGACGACCTGGATCGTGTTCGTGCCCGGCTGCTTCTGGATCGCCAGCACGACGCCGCGCTCGCCGTCGATCAGCGCGCCGCCCTTGTCGTTCTGCACGCCGTCGTAGACGTGGGCGACGTCGCGCAGGCGCACCGGCGCGCCGTTCTGGTAGGCCACGATCAACCCGCCGAACGCCGCGGCGTCCCTGAGCTGGCCGTCGACCATGACGTTGTAGACGCGGTTCGGGCCGTACAGCGTGCCGGTCGGCAGGTTCACGTTGCCGCGGCCAACCGCGCTCGCCACCGCGTCGATGCCCAGGCCCCGCGCGGCCAGCGCGTCCGGGTCGAGGTCGATGCGCACGGCGTACTTCTGCGAGCCGTAGACGTTGACCTGGGCGACGCCGGCGACCGTGGAGATGCGCTGCGCCAGCGTGTTCTCGGCGTATTCGTTCAGCGCCGACAGGCGCAGCGTCTTGGAGGTGAACGCGATGTAGAACACCGGCGCGTCGGCCGGGTTCACCTTGCGGAACGTCGGCGGCGTGGTCATCTGCGTGGGCAGCTGGCGCAGCGCCGCGGAGATCGCCGCCTGCACGTCCTGCGCGGCCGCGTCGATGTTGCGGTCGAGCGCGAACTGCAGCGTGATGTTCGTCGAGCCCAGCGAGCTCGACGAGGTCATCGAGTCGATCGCCGGGATCGTGGAGAACTGCTTCTCCAGCGGCGTGGCCACCGCCGAGGCCATCGTCTCCGGCGAGGCGCCCGGCAGCGAGGCCGACACCGAGATCGTCGGGAAGTCGACGTTCGGCAGCGCCGCCACCGGCAGCGCGCGGTAGCCGACGACGCCGAACACGAGGATGCCGATCATGACCAGCGTGGTCATGACCGGGCGGTGCACGAAGATCGCCGAGACGTTCACGCGCCCGGGCCCGCGTCCGCCGCCGGCGCCTGCTCCGGCGCGGCGATCCTGAGCGGCGAGCCGTTCTCGACCCGCGACTGCCCGTCGAGCACGACCGTCTCGCCGGCGGCGACGCCCTGCTCGATCACGGCCTGCCCGGCCACCACGCGCGCGACCTTGACGTTGCGCTGCTCGGCGTGGCCGTCGGCCTTGACGACGAACACGTAGGTGCCCTCGGGGCCGTTCTGCACGGCGTGGTCGGGCAGCACCAGCGCGCCCGGGTCGTGGCCGAGCGTGAGGCTGACGCTGACGAGCTGGCCCGGCCAGAGCAGGTGCTCGGCGTTGGCGAACTCGGCGCGCACCTTCACCGTGCCGGTGACGGTGTCGACCGCGTTGTCGACGAAGGCCACCTTGCCCTCGAGCGGCGCGGCCACGCCCGCGACCGCGGCGCTCGCCGCCAGCGGCCCGGCCTTCTGCGCGGCGAGCACGCGGCCGAGCAGCGTGCCCGGCAGCGCGAAGTTCACGTAGATCGGCTCGATCTGGTTGATGACGACGAGCGGGTTGACGTCGTTCGCCTTCACCACGTTGCCCGGCTGGATCAGGATGCGGCCGATGCGGCCGGCGAGCGGCGCGCGGATCTCGGTGTAGCCGAGCGTCACCCTGGCCGCGGCGACGTTCGCCTCGTCGACCTTGACCGCCGCCGCGGCGGCCTCGAGGTTCGTGCGGTACTGCTGCAGCTGGTCCGCCGACACGTAGCCCTTGGCGGCGATGCCTTCGTAGCGCTTGAACTGCGAGCGCGCCTGCTCCAGCTCGGCCTGGTCCTTGGCGCGCGTGGCCTCGGCCTGGCGCAGCGCCGCCTCGGCCGGGCGCGGGTCGATGCGGAACAGCAGCTGGCCGGCGGCGACGTCGTCGCCGTCCCTGACCTTCGATTCGAGCAGCTGGCCGTCCACCAGCGACTTCACCGCGACGCTGTTGATCGCCTCGACGCTGCCGACCGCGGCGACCAGCACCGGCACGTCGCGCGTGGCGACCTGCGTCACCGTCACCGGCACCGGCGGCGGCTCGTGCGAGGCCGGCGGACGTGAACAGGCCGCCAGCGCGAGCAGCGCGGCGGCCGTCGCGAAGGCGCGTTGCAACGATGGCGGGCTTGTCATGCGGCCCGTCTCCCTGACGATGCTTCCATTGGACCGCTATTGTGACCGAGCGCGGCGGCGAGCGTTCGCGCGGGCCACCGTAAACGTCGGGTAAAGACCCTTCCGTGACCAATGGGCTATCCTCGCCGCGGCGTGCTCATTAAACTGCGCACCCTCGCGCCGCACGCCGATCCGTGCCGCGCCGCCCGCCGCTCCGGTCCGATGTCCCTGCTCACGCCACCTCTGCCGCCCTCGCCCAAGCAGCGCCGCCACTGGCTGTCGCCGCACGGCTCCGCGCTGGCGCTCGCGCTGGCCGAGGCCGGCCACGCGCACGACGGGCTCGTCGTCGCCGTCGCCCACGACACGCACGCGGCGCACGCGCTCGAGGCCGAGCTCGCGGTGTTCGCGCGCGGCGACCTGGAAGTGCTGCAGTTCCCCGACTGGGAGACGCTGCCCTACGACCTCTTCTCGCCGCATCCGGACATCGTCTCGCAGCGCATCGCCACGCTGTACCGCCTGCCGGGCCTGAAGCGCGGCGTGCTGGTCGTGCCGGTGGCCACGCTGATGCAGCGCCTGGCGCCGCGCAGCTACGTCGCCGGCGCCGGGCTCGTGCTCGAGCTCGGCCAGACGCTGGACCTGGCCGCCGAGCAGCGCCGCCTGGAGGCGTCCGGCTACCGCAACGTGCCGCAGGTGCAGGAGCCCGGCGACTTCGCCGTGCGCGGCGCGCTGCTGGACGTGTTCCCGATGGGCTCGCCGGCGCCGTACCGCATCGAGCTGTTCGACGAGGAGATCGAGTCGATCCGCACGTTCGACCCGGAGACGCAGCGCTCCGAGCAGAAGGTCGACGCCGTGCGCCTGCTGCCGGCGCGCGAGTTCCCGCTGACCGAGGAATCGGCCAAGGCGTTCCGCAACACGCTGCGCGAGCGCTTCCCGATCGACCCGCGGCGCTGCCCGCTGTACCAGGACATCAAGGAAGGCGTCACCCCGGCCGGCATCGAGTACTACCTGCCGCTGTTCTTCGAGCGCACCGAGACGCTGTTCGACTACCTGCGCGCCGGCGCGTTGTTCGTGCTCGGCCCCGGCGTGCTCGACGCCGCCGAGACGTTCTGGACGCACACCGCCGAGCGCTACGAGCAGCGCGCGCACGACGTCGAGCGGCCGGTGCTGCCGCCCGCCGAGCTGTACCTGCCGCCGCAGCAGCTGCGCGAGCGCCTGAACGACGCGCTGCGCGTCGACGTCGTCGCCCGCGGCGCCGAGCACGCCGCCGACCTCGGCACGCAGCCCGCGCCGATGCTGCCGCTCAGCCGCAAGGGCGAGGAGCACGGCGAGGCGCTGCGCCGCTTCCTTTCCGCGTACCCGGGCCGCGTGCTGATCGCCACCGACTCGGCCGGCCGGCGCGAGGCGCTGATCGAGCAGCTCGCCGCGGCGCGCCTGCGCCCGCAGACCTACGCGTCGTGGCGCGACTTCGCCGCCGACGAAAACCGCTTCGGCATCACCGTGGCGCCGCTCGAGCAGGGCTTCGCGCTGACCGAGCCCGCGCTCACCGTGCTCACCGAGCACGAGCTGTTCGGCGAGCGCGCGCAGCAGACGCGCCGGCGCAAGCGCGCCGCGCGCGATCCGGAGGCGGTGCTGCGCGATCTGGCCGAGCTCACGATCGGCGCGCCGATCGTGCACGTCGACCACGGCGTGGGCCGCTACCAGGGCCTGACCAAGCTCGACGTCGGCGGCGAGAGCGCCGAGTTCCTCGCCATCGAGTACGCCAAGGGCGACAAGCTCTACGTGCCGGTGGCGCAGCTGCACCTGGTGTCGCGCTACTCGGGCACCGCGCCCGAGCTCGCGCCGCTGCACGCGCTCGGCGGCGACGCCTGGGAGCGCGCCAAGAAGAAGGCCGCCGAGAAGGTGCGCGACGTGGCCGCCGAGCTGCTGGCGATCTACGCGCAGCGCGAGGCGCGCCAGGGCGACGCGATGCCGGTCGACCGCGAGATGGCCGAGCAGTTCGCCGCCGCGTTCCCGTTCGAGGAGACGCCGGACCAGGCCGCCGCGATCGAGGCGGTCATCGACGACCTCGCCTCGCCCAAGCCGATGGACCGCGTGGTCTGCGGCGACGTCGGCTTCGGCAAGACCGAGGTCGCGCTGCGCGCCGCGTTCGTCGCCGCGACCGCCGGCAAGCAGGTCGCCGTGCTCGCGCCGACCACGCTGCTCGCCCAGCAGCACTACCAGAACTTCCGCGACCGCTACGCGGACTGGCCGATCCGCGTCGAGGTGCTGTCGCGTTTCAAGTCGAAGAAGGAGATCGCCGCGGCGCTCGACCGGCTCGCCGCCGGCCAGGTCGACGTGATGATCGGCACGCACAAGCTGCTGCAGCCGGACGTGAAGTTCAAGGACCTCGGCCTCGTCATCATCGACGAGGAGCAGCGCTTCGGCGTGCGCCAGAAGGAAGCGCTCAAGAAGCTGCGCGCCGAGGTCGACCTGCTGACGCTGACCGCGACGCCGATCCCGCGCACGCTGAACATGGCGATGGCGGGCCTGCGCGACCTGTCGATCATCGCCACGCCGCCGGCGCACCGCATGGCGGTCAAGACCTTCATCGGCCAGTACGACCCGGCGCTGATCCGCGAGGCGATGCAGCGCGAGCTGGCGCGCGGCGGGCAGGTGTACTTCCTGCACAACGAGGTCGACACGATCGAGAAGACCGCGCGCGAGCTGGCCGAGCTGATGCCCGAGGCGCGCATCCGCTTCGCGCACGGCCAGATGCCGGACCGCGAGCTCGAGCTGATCATGCTCGACTTCTACCGCCAGCGCTTCAACGTGCTGGTGGCGACGACGATCATCGAGTCGGGCATCGACGTGCCGAGCGCGAACACGATCATCATCAACCGCGCCGACCGCTTCGGCCTGGCCCAGCTGCACCAGCTGCGCGGCCGCGTCGGCCGTTCGCACCACCGCGCCTACGCCTACCTGATCGTCCCCGACGGCCGCTCGATCACCGCCGACGCGGAGAAGCGCCTCGAGGCGCTCGCCTCGCTGGAGGAGCTCGGCGCCGGCTTCACGCTGGCCACGCACGACCTGGAGATCCGCGGCGCCGGCGAGCTGCTCGGCGAGGAGCAGAGCGGCCAGATCGAGGAAGTGGGCTTCTCGCTGTACACCGAGATGCTCGACCGCGCGGTACGCGCGCTCAAGCAGGGCAAGGTGCCGGACTTCGACCTCACCAGCGAGCACGAGGCCGAGGTCGAGCTGCACCTGCCGGCGCTGATCCCGGACGACTACCTGCCCGACGTCAACACGCGCCTGACCCTGTACAAGCGCATCGCCAGCGCGCGCAGCGACGAGGAGCTGCGCGAGCTGCAGGTCGAGATGATCGACCGCTTCGGCCTGCTGCCCGAGCCGGTCAAGCACCTGTTCGCGGTGACCTCGATCAAGCTGGCGGCGACCCCGCTCGGCATCCGCAAGATCGAGGTCGGCGCCGCCGGCGGACGCGTGATCTTCCGCCCCAAGCCCGCGATCGAGCCGATGACCGTGATCCGGCTGATCCAGTCGCAGCCGCGCGTCTACGCCCTCGACGGCCAGGACAAGCTCAGGTTCAAGATGCCGCTGGAAGGCGCCGCCGAGCGCCTGCGCGCGGCCAATGACCTGCTGGCGACGCTCGGCGCGCGCAAGGCCGCCTGAAACGCACCCGCCCCTTCCGTACCAGGAAACCGCCGAAACGATGCCCCGCGACTGCCTGCACCGCTTCCAGCTCGAACGCGCCGGCGTGCGCGGCGCGATCGTCCATCTCGAGGAGAGCTGGCAGCGCGTGCTCGCCAACGGCGGCTACGCCGCGCCGCTGGACGGCCTGCTCGGCCGCACGCTGGCGGCCTGCGCGCTGTTCACCGGCACGATCAAGTTCGAAGGACGCCTGTCGATCCACCTGCGCGACAGCGGCGCGCTGCGCCTGCTGTTCGCCGACTGCACGCACGACGGCCTGCTGCGCGGCGTCGCGCGCGCGGACGCGTCCGCCGATCCGGCGCGGCTGCGGCTCGAGCCCGGCGCGCGGCTGGCGATCACGATCGAGAACGCGGCGACCGAGACCCGCTACCAGGGCCTGGTGCCGGTCGAGGACGCGGACCTCGCGCATGCGCTGGAAGGCTACTTCGCGCGCTCCGAGCAGCTGCCCACGCGCATCGTGCTCGCCGCCGGCGCGACGCGCTGCGCCGGCCTGATGCTGCAGCAGGTGGCCGCGGGCGGCGGCACCGCGCCGCACGACGCGGACGGCTGGAACCGCGCCGGCCACCTGCTGGCGACGCTCACCGAGCGCGAGCTGCTCGACCTCGCGCCGGAAGAGGTGCTGCTGCGCCTGTTCCACGAGGAGGACGTGCGCCTGCAGCCGGCGGTGCCGCTCGCGTTCGGCTGCACCTGCTCGCGCGAGCGCGTGGAAGGCATGCTGCGCGCGCTCGGCCGGGCCGAGAGCGACTCGGTGCTGGCCGAGCAGGGCTCGATCGACGTCACCTGCGAGTTCTGCAACCGCCGCTACGTGCTCGACGCGGCCGACGTCGCGGCCGTGTTCGCCGACGCGCCGCCGGAGCCGGCGCCGCCGACGCGGCACTGAGCCTCGTGCACGCGCGCGCCCGCGAGCTGGCCGAGATCCTGGCGCTGGCGCCGCATCCCGAGGGCGGCCGCTACCGGCGCGTGCACACCTCGGCGCAGGCGGTGCACGCCGCCGGCCGCGTCCGGCCGGCGCTCAGCGCGATCCACTACCTGCTCGCCGCCGGCGAGGCGAGCCGCTGGCACCGCGTCGACGCCGACGAGGCCTGGCATCACGTCGAGGGCGATCCGCTCGAGCTGTTCGCGTTCGACGCCGCCGCGCGCACGCTGACGCGCCACCGGCTCGGCCGCGCCGGCGCCGGCGGCGCCACCCCGCTCGTCGTCGTGCCGGCCGGCCGCTGGCAGGCGGCGCGGCCGCTCGGCGCCTATGCGCTGGTCGGCTGCAGCGTCGCGCCGGCGTTCGAGTTCGCCGGCTTCGCGCTGCTCGACGCCGCACCCGAGGTCGCGCGCCTGATCGAGGCGGCGGCGCCGGAGCTGATCGCGCTGGCCTGAACGCCGCCGCGCCGCATCCGGGCGGCGCGAGCCGAGACCGGCGCCCGCTCGCGGCGAATGCATGCGCGAACGGCGAATCGCATCCTGTCACAAGTACACATTTCCAAATGGGCGTATGATCCCGCGGCCCAGCCAGGAGACCGCGTCATGAACGAGGATCGTGCGCCGTTGTGGGAAGCCGTCGAGGAAGCGCGCAGCGCGCTGGAGCAGGCGCTGGCCCAGGGAACGCCGCGCGAGCGCGCCGAGGCGCGCATCGCCTACGACCTCGCGCAGGAACGCTGGGCGCTGGCGGCCGTGCAGGCCGAACGCGAAGCGAGGCCGGCCGCGCCCGAGGCGCCCAGGCAGCTGAACGCGCAGGTCTATCCCTACCACGGCGCCGGCGCCGCGGAGCCGGCCGCGGCAGGCGGCCTGTTCCCGCAGCCGCCGGTCGGCGTCTGCCTGTCGGGCGGCGGCTCGCGCTCGGCGGCGGCCTCGATGGGCATCCTGCGCGGCCTGCGCCACCTCGGCCTGCTCGACAAGGTGACCTATCTTTCCACGGTGTCCGGCGGCGGCTGGGCCGGCACGGTCTACACCTACTGCCCGGACGCGATCGGCGACGGGGTGCTGCTCGGCCGGGTCGTCGCCGACCCGGGCAAGCTGACCTGGTACTACTGGGGCGGCGACCCGGCCCTGGCGCTCGACCAGCTGAGCCCGTACGCGCTGGGCAGCCTGTGCACGCGCGTGGGCCTCGTGCCGCTGATCGAGACCGTCGTCGACCTGTACGAGAACCGCGACGTGCCGGCCGACGCGCTGTGGAACCGCGCGATCGGCAGGCTCGTGTTCGAGCCGTTCGGCCTGGGCGACCATCTCGCCGGCGGCCGCCCGACGATGTACTACAGCTACACGCCGTGGTGGCGCGACAACGTCGTGCGCAAGCGCAACAGGGGCCTGGCGCCGGACGACTTCTATCTCGTGCAGACCGGCGCCGGGCGCACGCACCGGCCGTACCTGATCACGAACTCCACGTTCTTCTATCCGCCGGCGCCGGACGCGAGGCGCGCGATCCGCGGACGCAGCCGCGCGGTCGACCCGGCGGCCGATCCCTACCCGTTCGAAGCCACGCCGATCACCGTCGGCATGCCGCCGACCTTCGGTGGCGCCGGCGCCGGCGGACGCGATCTCGGCGGCGGCTACGTCGATCCGTTCGCGTTCGGCTCGGCCGCGCCGGCGCAGCCTCCGGTCGACAATGACGTCAGCGTGCCCACGCCCGCCGCGCGCTTCGCGCTGTCGGACATCGCCGGCACCAGCAGCTCGGCCTACGTCGACGTGCTGATCAACAACTATTCGCCGTACTACCCGTGGATCGAGGACCTGGATCCGACCTATCCCTACTGGCCGGTCGCCAACGCGGGAACGCCGCGCAACACGGCCGTGCCCTACCTGTTCGGCGACGGCGGGCTGATGGAGAACTCCGGCATCATGGCGCTGCTGCGCCGGCACGTGCCGAACATCCTCTGCTTCGCGAACACCGAGACGCCGCTCGGCCTCGATGGCGCGCTGCCGCCGGGCAGGAACGTCATCGTCGACGACCTGCTGCCGCCGCTGTTCGGCCTGCTGCCGTACCAGAAAGGCGTCGGCTACCGGCCGCTGGGGCAGGATTCGACCTCGCTGTACCGCTACAACCAGGTCTTCAGCACCGCCGCGTTCTGGCCGCTGATCGCCGGCCTGTGGCAGGCGGCGCAGACCGGCAGCACGGCGATGTTCAAGCAGCAGCAGCTCGTCGTGCTGCCGAACGCGCGCTTCGGCATCGCCGGCGGCGACCGCGTCGACGTGCTGTGGGTCTACAACAACCCGGTGCCGGTCTGGCGCGCGCAGCTCAGCGAGGAGGTCCGCCTGGGCATGGACGTCGACGCGCTCGACTTCTACGACTTCCCCAACTACCAGACGATCAGCCAGCTCAACCTCAACGCGCGCCAGGTGAACCTGCTCGCCCACCTGGCGACGTGGAATCTCGTCGACGACCGCTCCTACGGCGGCCTGCCGAGCAACCGCAGCCGCGTCGCCAGCATGTTCCGCACCTAGCGCGCGCGGCGCGCCTCAGATCGGCGCGCCGGGCGGCACCGTCGGCAGCGGCCGCAGCTTCACCGACGTCGGGTCGGCGAGGTACCTGGCGATCGTCGAGGCGGCCTCGCGGCGGCTGGCGGCGACGCTGCCCTGCCCCGGATGCTTCTCCAGCCAGCGCTGCCAGTCCTGCAGCGAGGCGCGCACCTCGGCGGCGACCTGGGCGTGCAGCTGCCCCGCGTCGAGCACGCCGAGCAGCGCGTCGAGCGCGACCCAGTCCGCCGCCGTCTGCACGGCCGCGGCGGCCGGCGCGCCGCGGCCGGCGGCCTCGTTCTGCCAGGTGCCGCGGAACACCGCGTCGAGCACCTCGGCCACGCCGGGCTGGCCCGCGTCGCGCGCGTGCTGCCAGGCCAGCCGGTTCAGGCGCTGCGGCGCGAACAGGAACCCGAGCGTCTGCGCGGCGGCGGCCTCGACCGCGGCGAACGCGTCGAACAGCGGCGCGCTGCGCGTGGCGAAGTACTCGCGGTTGCGCACGTAGTCGTTGCCCGGCGGCGTGAGCAGGTCGAGCACGCCGGCCGGCAGCGTCAGCTCGTCGGCGCCGAGCGTGCGCACCAGGCGCTCGAGCGCGGCGCGCTGGCGCTCGGCCGGCACCACCTTCGTGCCGGCCTGGCGGTCGCCGGCGGCGGAATAGGCGTACTCGGCGCCGCCGAGCAGGCGCGCGACCGCCTCGGTCTGGTAGCGGTGCAGCAGGTACACCGGTACCAGGCGCGCCTCGAGCTCGCCGGCCTGGCGGTCCGGCGGCAGCACGCCGATCGAGAAGCCGTCGAGCGCGCGGCGGCGCACCGCGAGCAGGTCGTCGAACGCCTTCAGCGTGTCCGGCCCGAAGTCCCAGAGCAGCCCGTCCGGCTCGGCGGCGCCGGGCGCGCGCGCGTCCGGGTCGCTGACGTAGCGGAAGCCGGCCTCGGCGATGCCGGCGCGCAGCCTGGCCAGCGCGGCCGCCTCGTCGCCCGGCGCGAACTGGCCGTAGGCGTGCGCGACCAGGAAGTCGTCCCACGGCCCCAGGCCCGTGCCGTAGGCGCGGTCGAGCGCGATCGTGCCGTCGGCGCGCAGCGCCAGCAGCGGATGCGGATAGTCCATCACCGAGCCGTTGCCGAGCCGGCTGGCGGCGAAGTTGTGCGCGAAGCCGAGCGCGTGGCCGACCTCGTGCGCGGCGAGCTGGCGCAGGCGCGCCAGCGCCATGCGCTCGGCGGCGGCCTTGCGCTCGGTCGCGTCCGCCTTGTCGTACGGCGCGAGCAGGCTTTCGGCGATGAGGATGTCCTGGCGCACGCGCTGCGAGCCCAGCGTGACCGAGCCCTTGATGATCTCGCCGGTGCGCGGATCGACGATCGGCTGGCCGTACGACCAGCCGCGCGTGTAGCGGTGCGCCCAGGTGATGATGCTGTAGCGCACGTCCATCGGGTCGGCGCCTTCCGGCAGCAGCTCGACGCGGAACGCGTCCTGGAAGCCGGCCTTCTCGAACGCGGTCCGCCACCAGTTCGCTCCCTCGAGCAGCGCCGAGCGCACCGGCTCGGGCGCGCCGCGGTCCAGGTAGAACACGATCGGCTTCTTCACCGGGCTCCTCGCCGCGGCCGCATCGGTCTTCTCCAGGCGGAAGCGCGGCTGGAAGCGCACGTCGATGCTGGCGGCGAGCGGCTGGGCGTAGTCGTACCAGCCGACGCTGAACGCGCCGGACGCCGGGTGGTACGGGCGCGGCGCGTAGCCCGGCGCCGGCAGGCGCACCAGACTGAGGTGCTGGCGCACGCTGATGCTCTGCGCGTCCATCGCCACGTCCTTGACGAACGCGCCCTCGCCCGGCCCCTTGAACGTCAGCAGCGCCTCGAGCTCGGTGTTGTCCGGAAAGCTCTTCGCCTCGGCGAGCAGGACCGCGCTGCGCTTGTCGTCGATCTCGTACTTGCCCTGCTGCGTCTCGGCGAGGCGGCGCGCGACGCCGTGGCGGTCGGACAAGAGCAGCGAGCTCACGTCGACCAGCACCTCGCCGCTCTGTTCGGCGACGACGTCGCCGCCCCAGAGCACCGACTCGGCGAACGCCTGGCGCACGCTCAGCGCCTCGGCGGGGTCGGACGACGAGGCGCGGAACTTCGTGTTGTCCTCGACCAGCAGCACGCGCGGGCCGACGCGGCGGAATTCGACCAGGTGCGATTCGCCGCTCTGCCCGCGGTCCAGGCCGATGTCGTTGGAGCCGACCGCCCAGGGCAGCGAGCTGATCAGCAGGAATGGCGCGTCGAACGCGCGCACGCCGAGCAGCACGCGTCCCTTCGCCGGATCGCGGTAGACGTCGAACAGGCCGGCCGCGTGCGTCGTGCCGCGCGTCGCGGCGGCGAAGCCCGAGGCGGGCCTTTCCTGCGCCTTCGCGGCGGCGGCTTCGGCCTGCGCCGTGCCGGCGGCGAGCGCCAGCACGGCGGCCAGCGCCGCGCGGCCGAACCGGTGAACTCCCCTCGTCATGCCTTTCCCCTTTCTGAGGTCGGCCGTCCAGTCTGCACGATCGATCGTCCGGCGCCTATGCCGAAAGGCATGCGGGCGACGAATCTCCCGTGCGACGCATGATGCACGTCACCGGAAGCGGCATCGCACGGCCGGCCGGAACCATCGCGCCGACGTCCCGCCCGGCGCCGCCGCCGCACAGCCATGCGACGCTGTCGTGCGCGAACCCGCGCGCGTGCTCGCGCCCGGCGGGCGCATCGCGCTGCTCGACGTCAGGAACACCGCCGCCGATGCGCGCGCCTTGCGTTCCGCGGGGCTGGTCGGCGTACGCCGCTCGTGGCCGGACGCGCGCGTCTTCCCGCCGGTGCGCATCGTCCACGCCGCCAAGCCGCGCGCCTGAGCCGGGCGTCAGTCGGGCAGGCGTCCGGCGGCGGGACGGGCGCCGCCGCGGCTCCAGCCGACCAGCGCGTCGAACGCGCGCCCGATCTGCGCCGGGGTGAACACGCAGTGGCCCTCGGCGTCGACGTACTGCTGCACGAAGCGGTCGGCGTGGCCGGCGCGCTGCGCGAGCAGCGCGTACTCGAACGCGCCGGAGGCGACGACGAGCGGGTCGCCGACGTCGTGCAGCGCGAGCATCGGCCGGCGCAGCCGGCCGCTCGGCGTGTACCAGCGCGCCAGGTACGCGGCCGCCCGCGGATCGGCGCGGTAGCGCCGCACGCCGGCGTTCAGCGCGACGTCGTCGGCCGTGCCGGTGTAGACGAGGTCGGCGTTGCCGAACGGATTGCCGCCGGCGCGCCGCTGCATCTCCTTGATCGAATACGTGACGAACGCGATCACGTCGGGCAGGCTGCGCGCGTCGCCGGCGCCGTGCAGCGCACGCAGCGAGGCGGCCGCCTGCGGGTCGTCGCGCAGCGCGGCGGCGATCCGCGCGACGACCTCGCGATCCGGCCGGTAGCCGTCGGGCACCGGCACCAGCGGACCGAGCAGGCCGGGAAAGTAGTGGTCGAACGCGGCGCGCAGGGCGAATGCGCGCTGCATGAAGCGGTCGGTCGGCTCGATCGCGCCGCACAGCGCCAGCGCGCCGTCGTAATGCGCCGGCTGCGTCTCGACGGCCATGGCCGCGAGCAGGCCGCCCATCGACAGGCCCATGGCGTAGGTCTCCTTCGGCCGGCCGTGGCGGGCGGCGAAGTAGCGGCGCAGGCGCTCGGCATCGGCGCTGCCCTGCTCCACCGCCCAGCCCGTGGCCGAGTAGGCCGACTGGGCGACGGCGAAGCCCTGCGCCAGCAGCGGATCGAACATCGGCGAGAGGCGCTCGCCTTCCCGGAACACGACCGGGTCGATCGCGTAACCGTGGAAGAACACGACCAGCCCGCGGTTCCAGTTCGCCGGCACGTCGATGCGATAGCCGGCGCCCGCGTGCACGCCGACCTCGCTGACCGCGGCGGCCGGCGCGCGCGGGCGCGGCGCCTCGCGCGCGCCGGCCGAGGCGGCGGCGAAGGCGGCGCCCAGCAGCAGCGGCAGCAGCCCTCGTGCGCGCACGGCGCTCCCCGCGCTAGCCGCCGAGAGCGTGCCTGAGCGCGGCGAGCTCGGCGCGCAGCGCCTCGACCTCCGCCTCCAGGCGCTCGACGCGCTCGGCGAGGTCCGTGCGCGCCGGCGCCGGCGCGGCCTGCGCCGGCGCGGCGTATGCCTCGGCGTCGACCGGCCCGGCGAGCAGGTGCATGTAGCGGTCCTCGCGCTGGCCGGACGCGCGCGGCAGGCGCACGACCAGCGCCGGCGCGCGCGCCATCAGCCGCTCGAGCGTGTCGCGCACGTCGTCCAGGCCCGGGAAGCCGGCCAGCCGCTCGGTGCGGCTCAGGAGCTCGGCAATGGTCTGCGGCCCGCGCAGCAGCATCACGCAGAGCACGGCGCGCTGGCGCGCCGTGGTGCCGTAGACGGCGTCGAAGCGATGCTCGTAGCGCAGCGCGCGCTGCGAGGCGGGCGCGACGCGCACCAGGCCGCGCGCCTCCATCGCGCGCAGCGCGTGCGCCACGGTACCCGGTTCGAGCTGCATGACCGGCTCGCGGCTGGTCTTCTGGTTGCAGGCGGCGACCAGCGCGTTCTCGGTCAGCGGGTACGCCTCCGGCGTGAGCGCGGCCTTCTCGACCAGGCAGCCGAGGATGCGCGCCTCGACGGCGTCCAGCTGCACCGGCATCTCTGCCGTCGTCGTCGTTTCCTCGTCCATGCCGCGGCCTCGCCAAGCGAAAGTCCGCAGTGTAGCCGGCGGCGGCGCGGCGACGAAGCGCCGTCGCCTTGCGTGCGTGCCCGCGTGCGCGCGCCGGCCGGCGCGCGCACGCCAAGGTCCGAGGCGGCGCTCAGTCGAAGCCGTTGCCGAAGATCCGGTCCGGCGCGAACACGAACACGCCGGCCAGCTGAGCGAAGGCGAAGATGCGCCCGTCCGGCGCGCGCGCGAGCCGGCTGACCGCGTAGCCGGTCTCGTGGCGCGCCGTCTGCACCGGCGCGGCCGGGTTGCGGATGTCGACTTCGTCCAGGCCGTTCTCGTTGCCGACGTAGGCGATGTCGCCGACGACGATCACCGCGTGGGCGACGTTGTAGTCCGGCAGCACCTCGTTGCCCGGCAGCGTCACGCTGCCGATCAGCGTCGGCGCGGAGCGGTCGGTGGTGTCGACGATGCGCAGGCTGCCGTCGCTGCAGGCCACGTAGGTGGTGTTGCCGTCGGCGCTGACGTCGACGCCGCTGGCGTACGGGCAGCCGGTGTCCTGGCCGACGACCGCGGGATGGGCCGGGTCGGACACGTCGACGACGCGCAGACCGCCGTCGCCGAAGTCGGCGCCGTCGACGAGGTAGGCGTAGGTGCCGCGCACGGTCAGGTCGTAGGTCTGGCTGGTCTGCAGCGCGCCGAGCTCCTGCGGGTGCGCCGGATCGCTCGCGTCGAGGATGCGGAAGATGCCGCCGTTGGTCGTGCTGGCCACGTAGACGCGGCCGTCGCGGGCCTCGATCGCGCTGGCGAACGGGAACTCGAAGCGGCCGAGCTCGACCGGCGCGTCCGGATGGGTGATGTCGGCGATGAGCACGCCGTAGCCCCAGGCGGCGAGATAGGCGCGGCCGCCGTCGACGGACAGGTCCTCCATGTCGCGCGCGGCGAGGGCCGGCGGCAGGTCGGCGTCGTAGCGGCCCACCGGCGCCAGCGTCGCGGCGTCGGCGACGCCGAGCCCGTAGCCTTCCTCGGCGAAGTAGGCGTAGCCGCCCTCGATCGCGCCGGCGTGCACGTTGACGCCGACCGGCAGCACGAAGCTCGCCGCCAGCGCCGGGTTGCGCGGATCGGCGGCGTCGAGCAGCACCGCGCGGTCGGTATGCGTCAGCACCAGCGGGCCGAACGGCGTCATCGCGGCCTGGTCCGGCGCGAACGTCGGCGCCGGCACGGTGCGCAGCAGCGCGGGCGCGGACGGCGTGGAGAAGTCCCAGACCTGGATGCCGCTGTCGCCGACGAGATAGAGCGTGTCGCCGTTGCGGATCGCGCCGGTCGCCTGGTCGATCGAGGTGGCGTAGATCTCGCTGATGTTGGACGGATCGTGCAGGTCGTAGACGAGCAGGTCGTTGCCCACGCCGATCGCGTAGCCGTCGGTCAGCGCGGCGCGCAGCACCGCGGTGCCGTCGAGCACGGCGCTGCCGGCCAGCGCCGGCGCGGTCGGGTCGGCGACGTCGACCACGTTGACGATGCGCCCGCCGAGGAAGCTGTTGCCGGTGGTCAGCAGGCGCGAGCCGAACACGGCCATGCCGGCGAACTCGCCGATGCCGGAGGCGGCGCCGGCCACGGCCGGCGCCAGCGGATCGGCGACGTCGAGCACGACCAGGCCGTTCTCGCTGTCGCCGACGTAGACGTAGTTGCCGGAGGCCGCCAGCCCGGCCGGACGCAGGAATCCGGAGGCGTAGCCGTCGAACTCGCCGGCGGCGGCCGGGGCGGCCGGGTCGGCCAGCCCGTAGATCGTGATGCCGCCGGTTCCGTACGGGGTCGACCAGGCGGCGTACAGGTGGTCGCCGACGATGGCCAGCGCCGTCACCTGGCCCGGCGCCGGCGCCGTGCGCGTGCTGCCGGCGGCGACCGGGTGCGCCGGGTCGGAAAGGTTCCAGACGCTCACCGTGGCGCCGGTGCCCACGTACAGGTAGTCGCCGCGCGCGACCGGCGGGGACAGCGCGCCGCCGCCGGCGTCGACGCGCGTCAGATTCGCCGCGTGGCCGGAACCGGCATGGAGGAGCAGGCCGAGCAGCAGGGAGCAGCCGGTACGTAACATCATGAGGACGACCTCGATTCGGACGAACGGAAAGGCGCGGGCGCCGCGCGGGCGGCCCGGTCCCGCGCATCGTCTGCCGCGGGCCTCTGCCGCCGCATGCAGGTTCGATGTACAGACGATGCGAAGACGATGTGCGCAGGCCCGCAGGCCGCGGAAACGTCCTGATGCTGCAATGCAATACCGCTAGCCCGGCCCGGCGCGGCCGCCGGCCAGGCGCGCCGCGCCCTGCTCCGCCTGGCGCGCCGCGTCGTCCTGGCCGAGCGCGCGGAACAGGCGCGCCTGCGCAGTCGCCGCGCGCAGGTCGCGGTCCGCCCAGGGGGCGATGCGGCCGGCCACGGCGCGCGCGGTGTCGAGCTGGCTGGTCTCGATCAGTACGGGAACGTACGGCGCCGCCACCGCGACCATGTCCTCGGGAACGCCGTAGCGCGCGGCGGCCGCCAGCGCCGCGGCGAACGCCTCCAGCGCCGCGCCGCGGCGCTGCTCGGCCCAGGCTTGCTGGGCCTCGGCCAGGCCGGCGTAGATGGCGCGCCAGCCGTCGCCGCCGGCCTCGCGGCGCAGCGCCTGCACGGCGGCCTGGGCCTGCGGCGCGTCGCCGGCGGCGCGCGCCGCCTCCGCTTCCAGCGCGAGCGCGCGCACGCGCGCGTCGGGCACGGCGTCGCGCAGCGCGGGCGCGGCCGCGGCGGCGAGGCGCGCGGCCTCGGCCGCATCGCCCCGCGCGAGCGCCAGGCGCGCGGCCAGCCGGTCGGCCTCGGCACGCGCCACCGCGTCGCGGGCCGGGTCGGCGCCGGCGCGCAGCGCGTCGAGCAGCGCCGACGCCTCGGCGGCCTGGCCGTTCGCGGCCAGCGCCTGGGCGCGCACCGCGGCCAGCGTCCAGCGCAGGCGGCGGTTGCTGGTATGCGCCTCGGCCGGCCAGAACCGCGCCGTGGTCGCCAGCGCGGCCGGCGCGTCGAGCAGCTCGAGCTCGACGCCGGCCTGCTGCGCCAGCGCATAGGCCCGTCCCTCGCGCGCGCCGAGCCGCTCGAACTGGCGCACGGCGCTGGCGAACATCGGCAGGGCGTCGGCCGGGCGGTGCTGCATGCGGCGGAACTCGCCCAGGTTGACGTCGACCCCGGCCACGCCGAGGCCGTCGCCGACGGCCTTGAGCTCGGTGCGCGCGCGCGCCAGCTCGGCCGTCGCCTCGTCGATCCGGCCGCTCTGCGCGAGCAGGACGCCGCGGCCGAGATAGGCCACGCCGAGCGCCTCGGCGTCGGCGTGGTCGCGGCGCAGCGCGATGGCTTCCTCGTACAGCTCGCCGGCGCGCTCGGCGCGGTTGTCGCGCACGTAGGCCGCGGCGAGGGTGAGCAGCATGCGCGCGCGCAGCGCGCCGTCGTCGCGCACCTCGGCGCCGTCGAGCAGCGGCTGCAGCCGCGCTTCGATGGCCGCGTAGTCGCCGGCGCGCAGCTCGATCTGCGCCATGCGGTGCTGCACGCGCGGCATCCGCTGCAGCTCGGCCGGCGCGGCCTCGATCAGGCGCCGCGCCTGGTCGAGCTGGTCGGCGAGCATCGCCGCGCCGCTGTGCTGCAGCAGCTCGTCGAGCGCGGGCGACGACGCCGCGGCGCCGGCGCGGCGGCCGAGCTTGCCGAGCAGCCGGTCGGCGGCGGCGCGCGCCGCCGCGATCGCATCGTCGGCATCGGCCTCGACGTCGAACGAGCGCTGCGAGCCGAACGCGTCCAGCCGCACGAACCAGCGGCCGCCGTCGAGCCGCGCGCTGGGCTGCACGCGCAAGGTGGCGATCTTCGCCAGCTCGGGATCGTGCAGCAGGTCGTCGCCGCCGCTGCGCTGCCGGAGCAGGCCGACCACGCTTTCGCTGGGCATGGTCTGCAGCGCGCCGCTGCGCAGGCGGTTGGCGACCAGGTCCATGAGCCCGAGGCGCAGCCAGCGCCAGTCGTCCGGCGCGGCGACCTCGGCCGGCAGCACCAGCGCCGGCATCGCGACGGCGTCGTCCGCGCTGCCCGGCGCGGCGGACGCGTCCGCGACCGCCGGCGCCGAGGGCGCCACGGGCTGGCGGTGGGCCAGCGCGAATCCCAGCGCCAGCGCCGCGACGGCGGCCGCGGCCGCCGCGAGCGGGCCGCGCGACGGCCGGCGGCGCGGCGCGGGCGCGGCGGCCGGTTCCGCGGCTGCGGGCGCGGCGGGCGGTGCCTCGTCCGGCGGCGGCGGTTCGGCCGGCGCCGCTTCCGCGTCGAGCGCCTCCACCGCGCCGACCCAGCGGTAGCCGAAGCGCGGCACGGTGCGGATCGTGCGCTGCTCGTTGCCGGTGTCGCCGAGGCTGCGCCGGAGCTTGACGATCGTATGGTTGAGCAGCGCGTCGCTGATTTCGGTGCGGCCCCATACCGCCGCGATCAGCTCGTCGCGGCCGACCGCGCGCTCGCGGTGCTCGATCAGGTACGCCAGGCAGTCGAACGCGCGCGCCGGCAGCGCGACGAGAACGCCGTCCTCGTGCAGTTCCCGCGTGGCCGGATTGAGGAGGAAGCCGTCGAAGCGATACGTCATTGCCCTGATTTCGATGAATGCACCCCTGCGCGCCGCGTGGCGGAGCGCAGGGGAACGCAAGTGTATGTCCTTATGCGCGGCGGCGACGGCGCGGCCGCGGCGGCGGCGCTGTCGCCGGCCGGCGCGGCAGCATAGACTGGACGGATCGGCCACTGCTTTCGTCGCCCTCATGCTGACCTCGCCCCCGACCGCCTTCCTGTTCGATCTCGACGGCACGCTCGTCGACAGCGTCTACCAGCACGTGCTCGCCTGGCAGGAGGCGCTCGAGTCGGAGGGCATCGTGCTCTCGGTGTGGCGCATCCACCGCCGCATCGGCATGAGCGGCGGACTGATGTCGAACATCCTGCTGCGCGAGAGCGGCCGCACGATCGACGACGCGCTCGCCGAGCGCCTGCGCAAGGCGCACGCCGACGCCTACAACCGCCGCTCGGCGAAGATCCGCCCGCTGCCGGGCGCGCGCGAGCTGATCGCGTATCTCAGCGAAAGCGGCATCGCCTGGGCGATCGCGACCAGCGGGCGCATGGAGACCGCCGGCCCCGTGCTCGAGGAGCTCGGCGTCGACCCGGCGCGCGTGCCGGTGGTGACGCGCGACCAGGTGAAGTACGCCAAGCCCGACGCGGACCTGTTCCTGGCCGCGGCCGAGCGGCTCGGCGTGGACATCACCACGGCCACGGTCGTCGGCGACGCGGTCTGGGACATGCTCGCCGCGCGGCGCGCCCGCGCGCTGGGCATCGGCCTGCTCTCCGGCGGCTATTCGGTCGACGAGCTCGAGCGCGCCGGCGCCTACCGCGTGTTCGAGGATCCGGCCGACCTGCTCAGGCACATCGACGAGGTCGGCGGGCGGCGCTGACGCGCCGCGGCGCGCCGCCCTGCTACGATGCGCGGTCCCGGCGCCGCCTTCCGGTACGAATGCCTCCCGACCGCCCGAGCGACCATCGACTGATCCTTTCCGGCGCCACGCCGCTCGCGGTGGGGCACCTGCGCCAGATCTTCGACGATCCGCGCGATCCGGCGCAGGTGATCAAGATCATGCGCGCCGACGCGGTCGAGGCGCGCTGGGGCGCGGCGGCGCGCTGGTACAAGCGCCTGCCGCTCCCGCTGCACTACACCGGCCACGTGCGCGAGCTCAAGGAATACATCTCGCGCGAGGCGCGCCATCCCGGCCGCGCGCCGATCGCGCACATGATCGGCGTCGTCGAGACCGATCTCGGCCTGGGCCTGGTCGCCGAGAAGGTGCGCGGGCCGGACGGGCGCCTCGCGCCGACGCTGGCCGAGCGCTACCAGAACGAGCGCGGGTTCAGCCCGGCGCTCGAGCGCGACCTCGCCGAGTTCCTCGACGCGCTGCTCGAGAGCCAGGTGATCGTCGGCGACCTGCACGCCTGGAACATCGTCTACGGCAGCGACTCGCGCGGCGGGCCGCGCTTCGTGCTGATCGACGGCTTCGGCGAGAAGCGCGTGATCCCGCTCACCTCGATGAGCGACTGGTACAACCGGCGCAACACGCGGCGGCTGTACCGGCGCATGCGCGAGCAGCTGGTCACGCTGGTGCCGCTGTAAGCCGGCAGCCGAAGGACGGCGCGACGGTGCGCATCGGCGCGAGCCGAGGCGCGTGACGGCGGAAGCCGAAACACGCGCGTGAAAGCAGAGGCGGAAGCTGAAACACGAAGGACGCGAAGAAAACAATGCAGGGAATTCCTTTCTGCCTTTCTCTCCGGGTGCTCCGCGGTCAGACGCTTTTCGCTTCGACGAGCGTCATCAAAGCAACAGCCTGAACCACCGAGCACACGGTGGAAAGCCCGGATATGGCGCTTTCTTCGTGCTCCTCGTGTCCTTCGTGTTTCAATCGTCCCCCCGGACGCCCGAGCCAACGCCAGCGCAAGCGCTACGGATCGGCGCCGTTCTTGACCTCGTCCTCGTCCTTGCGCGTGACCGGGACGCAGCCGGGCACGATCGCCTCGATGCCGGCCATCCACCATTCGCGGCGGTTCGCGCGGCCCACGTGCGTCGCCTTGGCGCGATCGACGCAGTCGCCCATCGCCTCGTCCAGGATGAACAGGCGGCGCCGCTCCGGCGCCTCGGCCAGCCAGCGCGCGGCTTCCTGGTACTGGCGGTTCCAGCCGGCCACGAAGCCGAACTCGCGCACCGGCCCGCGCGCCATCAGGAGGTTCTGCTCCTTCCACGCGACCAGGCCGATCTCGGTATCGGGCCCGGCCAGCTCGCGCGCGCGGCGCATGACGCCGGCGGCGGAGCTCGAATCGTTCAGCAGCGGATACGCCCAGAAGCTCCACACCAGCCACATCGCGGCGAGCCCGGCGAGCAGCGCCTCCACGCCACGACGCCGGCGCAGCCAGGCGGCGGCGAGCACGAACGCCGCACCGATGGCGAGGAACATGCCCCAGACCGCATGGTCGAGGTCCTCCAGCTCGCGCCGCTGCAGCATGTCCTCGAAGCGCGCCGAGTGGCCGAGCGCCGCCCACAGCCCGGCGCCGAGCACGGCCACGCCGATGACGAGCGCGATCGCGAACGCCGTCGTGCGCAGCCAGCGCGCGTGCGCCATCTCGACCAGGTACGGCGCCATCGCCAGCGCAACCATCGGCAGCGTCGGCATCAGGTAGACGTCGCGCTTGCCGGTCGGGATGCTGAAGAACACGATCGTCAGCAGGCTCCAGACCAGCGGCAGCATGACCCGCGCCTCGCCGAGCTTCAGGTCGCGCCACCAGCGCGGCACCGCGCCGACGTAGGCCAGCGACAGCGGGAACCAGTTGAACAGGACGATCGGCAGGTAGTACCAGACCGGCTGCGGATGGTCCCAGGACTTGGCGTAGCGTCCGGCGGTCTGGCGGAAGAAGAGATCGTCGACGTAGGCCTGGTATTCCGGTCCGCCGCGCGCCTTCGCGGCCAGCAGCACGGCGACGCCCCAGGCGAGCACCGGCGCCAGGAACGCGAGCGCGCCGCCGAGCCAGCGCAGCGCCGAGCCCGAGGTGCGCGTGACGCCGTCCCAGCCGCGCGCGCGCGCGAACAGGTACGGCACCAGCATCAGCAGGGCCAGCACGCCCACGCCCTTGGTGACCACGCCGACGCCGGCGGCGAGGCAGCCGAGCCAGAACGCGCGCCAGTTCGGTCCGCGCACCAGGTGCAGCAGCAGGCCCCAGTTCGCCAGCGTGATCCAGCCCATGACGACCGGGTCGATCTGCGCGCGCTTGACCTGGTACATGAATTGGAACGCGAACAGGACCGCGATCGCCGCGTACAGCCCGGCGCGGTGGCTCCACCAGCGTCGCCCGAGATCGTAGACCAGCCCGAGCGTGAGCAGGCCGGCCAGCAGCGACGGCAGCAGGAACGCGACGCGCCAGTCGCGCACGACCTCGTACGCGGCCGCCTGCAGCCAGAACATCACCGGCGGCTTGTCCGAATACAGCTCGCGGCCGCGATGCGGGAACAGCCAGTCGCCCGATTCGACCATCTGCTTGGCGGTCAGCGCGAAGCGCGGCTCGTCCGACGGCCACGGATCGCGCAGGCCGATGCCGGCGCCGATCAGCACCAGGGCGAGCAGCATGAACAACCAGAACTCGCGGCGCTGGCGGACCAGCGGGACGTCCCGGGAATCGATCGGTGGCATGGGCTCGAGGCGCCTGCGGACGGGGCGCGCATGGTACCAGCCTGGACGATCGGCCGGCCTCGGATCAGTTTCCTGTACGCCCCCAGACGCATGCCTCCTGGTCTTTCCGGCGGACACGCGTCACGATCGGCCCGGGCCGGCCGCGCCGTGCGCGGCCCGGGGCCGTAGCCTTTCGGATCGGGGAGAATCCAATGAAACCGACATACGTCCGCCGCCTCGTGCGCGCCGCCGCGCTGCTCGCGCTGGGCCTGGCCGCCGCGCTGCCGGCAGCGGCGCAGGAACGGGAGCGCGGCGAGGACGATCCGCGCGAGGAAAGCTGGCAGATCGAGCAGCGCCAGATCTGGTTCGAGCGCACGCACGGCCTGCGCGAAACGCCGCACGCGGCGCGCCTGCGCGCGGCCGCGGCGGACGAGCTCAAGCGGCGCCGCCGCGCCGTGCGCGACCGCCAGCTCGCCGCCGGCGAGGTCTGGCAGGAAATCGGGCCTTCGTCGATGGACATGGTCGACTGGGTCATGGGCCGGGTGTCCGGCCGGCTCAACGCGATCACGCCGCATCCGTCCGACGACGACGTGGTCTACGTCGGCGCGGCGGCCGGCGGCGTGTGGAAGACGACGAACGGCGGCGTCGACTGGACGCCGCTGTTCGACGACGTCGGCACGCTGCCGATCGGCGCGATCACGCTCGACCCGGACGACCCGCAGACGATCTGGGTCGGTACCGGCGACAAGAACGCCGGCGGCTGCGCCGACTACTTCGGCCAGGGCGTCTACCTGAGCGAGGACGGCGGCGCGACCTGGAGCGCGCGCAACGGCGGCGGCGCCGGCGCGCTGCCGCTGTCCATCGTCAACGCCGTCGCGATCCAGCCCACCGACCACGACGTGATCCTGGCCGGCGGCCCGGGCGGCTGCGGCGCCGACGGCGCGCTGTCCGGCCGCGGCGTGTATCGCTCGGCCGACCGCGGCCTGACCTGGACGCGCGTGCTCGATTCCAACGCGGAGGACATCGTGTTCGTGCCCGGCTCGGCCACGGTGTACGCCGGGCTCGTCGGCGCCGGCGTCTACAAGTCCACCGACGGCGGCGCGACCTGGACGAACCCGGGCTCGGGCCTCTCGGTCAGCGGTCCGCGGCTGCGCCTGGCGATGGCGCCGAGCGACAGCGACGTGCTGTACGTGCTGGCCGGCAAGCGGCTCTACCGCAGCGGCGACGGCGCGGCGACCTGGACGCTCAGGAACGCCAACGCCTGCGAGGCGCAGTGCACCTACAACCAGACGCTGGCGGTGCACCCGACCGACCCGGACACGCTGCTGGTCGGCTCGATCCGCGTCGCGCGCTCGACCGACGGCGGCAGGACGCTCGAGCCGCTGACGCAGCCCTGGGGCTCGAGCCAGCAGGTGCACCAGGACACGCACGTCGTGCGCTACTCGCTCGACGACCCGCAGCGCTTCTGGATCGGCAGCGACGGCGGCATCTGGCGCAGCGACGACGGCGGCGCCTCGTTCCGCAACATGAACGCCAACCTCAACATCACGCAGTTCTACGACGTGGCCGTGCACCCGGGCGACGTGAACATCGTGTTCGGCGGCGCGCAGGACAACGGCTCGTCCGGCCGCCGCACCAGCCTGCTGTGGAACCTGACGTTCGCCAGCGGCGACGGCTTCATGAACGCCTTCGACGAGGACGATCCGTCGATCGTGTTCCAGACCAGCTATCCGAACAGCGGCCTGCCGTACATCGTGCGCTCGATGCAGGGCGGCAGCAGCGGCAGCTTCGCGCCGATGCCGACGACCGGCCTGGTCGCCTCCAACGACTTCCCCTGGGTGACGCCGCTGGCGACGGCGGGCAACCTGCTGTTCGTCGCCTCCGACGTGCTCTACCGGACGACGACCACGGGCGACCGCTGGGGCGCGATCTCGCCCAGCTTCGGCTCGGCGGCCTCGGTCGTCGTGCCGATGCGGCTCGGCAGCCTGACCCCGACCTACGTCGGCACCGAGGACGGCCGCATCTATCGCAGCGCGGACGCCGGCATTCCCGCGCCGGCGTTCGACGACGTCACCGGCGACTATCCGGGCGGCCGCGTGTCGGACGTCGCCGTCGATCCGTCGGACGCGCAGCGCGTCTTCGTCACGCGCGCGGGCTTCGATGCCGCGCGGCTGTACCGCTCCGCGAGCGGCGGCACGACCTGGAGCGCCGTCGGCGACGGCCTGCCGAACGTGCCGGCCAACAGCGTGGCGATCGATCCGCTGGACGCGAACCGCATCTTCGTCGCCACCGACGTCGGCGTGTACGAGAGCGTGGACGGTGGCGACCACTTCGCGCCGTTCTCGACCGGGCTGCCGCTCGGCCTGGTCGTCGTCGACCTGGAGATCGGCGCCGCCGCGCACGTGCTGACCGCCGGCACCTACAGCCGCGGCGCGTGGCGCGTCGTGCTCGGCGGCGGCGGCGCGAACATGCCGCCCACGGCCGACTTCGAGGTGAGCGTCGAGGGCCTGGACGCGCGCTTCGTCGACCGCTCGATCGACAACGACGGCACGCTGGCCGCGCACCGCTGGGACTTCGGCGACGGCAGCCCCGCGTCGACCGAGTCGAACCCGAGCCATACCTATCCCGGCTACGGCCGCTACGTCGCCAGGCTGACCGTCACCGACGACGGCGGCCTCGACGGCTCGTACGAGAAGATCGTCAATGTGCCGGCGCCGCCGATCCCGCTCGACAACGGCGTGCCCCTGGACGGCCAGCACGCGGCGCAGGGCGAGGACCTGCGCTACACGCTCGCGGTCCCGCAGGGCGCGACGAACCTGCGCTTCGTCGTCGCCGGCGTCGCCGGCGAGGACGCCGACCTCACGGTGACGCGCGAGGGCGCGTTCGTCTGCCAATCCGCCGGCGCCACGGCGGACGAATCGTGCGAGATCGCCGCGCCGCAGGCCGGCACGTACATGGCGGTCGTCAACGCCTATACCGCCTTGAGCGACTTCGCGATCACCGGCAGCTACGACGCGCCGGACACGGTCTTCGCCGACGGCTTCGAGCCGGCCGGGGCGCCGAAGCGGCGGTGAGCGAGGCGGCGCGCGCCGGTACATCGCGGCGCACGGCACGTCCGTGCGCCGCGCACGCGCCCTCGATCGGGCTTGGGTCACGTGCGCCGTGCGCCTGCACGGCGAGGCTGTCCGCAGCATGAACGGTTAACCCGACTGCAACGAGGGATTAACCGCGAGCACATTCGCGCTCCGTATCCTGCCTCGCATCACGCAACGCAACGGAGGCCCTTTCATGCGAGATCGACGCCTGATCGAAGCGAACGTGCTCGGCTACCGCATCGAACGCGTGTCCACGTTCGACGAACGCGGCGACCTTGCCGCGCAGTGGTACGAGGTGTTCGCTCCGGAGACCGGCGCGCTGCTCGGCTGCTACGCGCAGCGCAGCGTGGCCGAGCGCAGCATCGTCGCGCGCGAGCTGCGTGCGCCGCCACGGAGCGTGGCGGCCTGATTGCGGCGGCGGGCGGGATCGCGAACAATCCACGACCCCACGTGAGCGATCCCGCCCGCCGATGGACGACGTCGTCATCCTGCACAACCCGCGCTGCTCGAAGTCGCGCGCGACCCTGGCCCTGCTCGAGGAACGCGGCATCGCGCCGCGCGTCGTCGACTACCTGAAGCAGCCGCCGACGGCGGCGGAACTCGGCGCCATCCTCGACAAGCTCGGCGTCGAGCCGCGCGCGCTGATGCGCACCGACGAGCCGGAATACCGCGAGCTCGGCCTCGACGATCCGGCGCTCGGTCGCGCCGAGCTCCTCGCCGCGCTGCACGCCCATCCGCGCCTGATCCAGCGCCCGATCGTGCTCGCCAACGGCAAGGCGGCGATCGGCCGGCCGCCGGAACGCGTGCTGGAGATCCTCTAGGCCCGCGTCAGGGCACGAGGACGAAGTCGTCCGCGTCCATCCAGGCGGGGAAGCGCGCGCGGTGCGCCGCGAGCGCGGCCGCATCGAGCGTCAGCGTGATCGTCTGCTCCTGCGCGCCGAGCTCGGCCAGCGGTTGGCCGAGGAAGTCCAGCGCCGCGCTGTCGCCGGCGTAGTGCAGCTGGTTGCCGTCGACGCCGACGCGATTGACGCCGACGACGCAGCAGAGGTTCTCGATCGCGCGCGCGCGCAGCAGCGTGCGCCAGGCGTGGCGCCGCGCGCTCGGCCAGTTGGCGACGAAGACCAGAAGATCGTAGTCGAAGCGTCCGGCGGCGCGGTCGTAGCGGTTGCGCAGCCAGACCGGAAAGCGCAGGTCGTAGCAGACCTGCGGGCAGATGCGCCAGCCGTTCAGCTCGACGACCAGCCGCTCGCTGCCGCCGGCGTAGCGCTCGTGCTCGCCGGCCATGCGGAACAGGTGGCGCTTGTCGTACTGCGCATGCGTGCCGTCGGGACGCATCCAGACCAGCCGGTTCACGCAGCGCTCGCCCTCGCGCACGACCAGGCTGCCGGTCACGACCGCGCCGACCTCGGCGGCGAGCGCGCGCAGCCAGCGCAGGCCCTCGCCGTCCATCGTCTCGGCGTTGCCGAGCGTCTCGTTCGTGAAGCCGGACAGGAACGTCTCCGGCAGCACGACCAGGTCGCCCTTCCCGGCCAGCGAGCGGACGAGGTCGCCGTAGTAGGCGCGGTTCGCCGCGGCGTCGTGCCAGCGCGTGGCGCCCTGCACCAGCGAGACGCGCAGCGGCTGCAGCGTCGGCGCGCCCATCGTCACAGCGCCCGCAGGCGCTCGGCGGCCTGCTCCAGCGTGGCGTCGCTCTTGGCGAAGCAGAAGCGGATCAGGCGCTGGTCGGCGGGCGGCGTCTCGTAGAACGCCGAGATCGGGATCGCGGCCACGCCGGCGTGCCGGATCAGCCATTCGCAGAACGCCAGGTCGTCGCGATCGTCCAGCGCCGAGTAGTCGGCGACCTGGAAGTACGCGCCGCCGACCGGCAGCAGCCTGAACTTCGAGCCGGCCAGCAGCGCGCGGAAGCGGTCGCGCTTGGCCTGGTAGAACGCCGGCAGCTCCAGATAATGCTGCGGATCGCTCTCCAGCACCTCGGCGAACGCGACCTGCGCCGGCGTGAACGTGCAGAACGTCAGGTACTGGTGCACCTTGCGGAACTCGGCCGACAGCGCGCGCGGCGCGATGCAGTAGCCGACCTTCCAGCCGGTGCAGTGGTAGGTCTTGCCGAACGAGCTGACGACGAAGCTGCGCTGGGCGAGCTCCTCGTGGCGCAGCACGCTCTGGTGCAGGGCGCCGTCGAACACGATGTGCTCGTAGACCTCGTCGGAGAGCACGATCAGGTCGTGCCGGCGCGCGAGCTCGGCCAGCGCGTCCAGGTCGGCCGCGGAGAACACCGCGCCGCAGGGGTTGTGCGGCGTGTTGACCAGGATCATGCGCGTCCTCGGCGTCACCGCGTCGGCGATGCGCTGCCAGTCCGGCGAGAAGTCGCGCGGATCGAGCGGCACGTGCACCGCGCGGCCGCCGTTGAGCTCGATCGCCGGCTCGTAGCTGTCGTAGCACGGATCGAGCACGACGACCTCGTCGCCGGCGCGCACCACCGCCGCGATCGCGGCGAACAGCGCCTCGGTCGCGCCCGAGGTGACGGTCACCTCGAGGTCCGCGTGCACCTTGCGCCCGTACAGGCGCTCGGTCTTGCGCGCGATCTGCTCGCGCAGCGCCGGCAGGCCGGTCATCGGCGCGTACTGGTTGCGCCCGGCGTTCATCGCCGCCGCCAGCGCGTCGCGCAGCGCCTGCGGACCGTCGAAGTCCGGAAAGCCCTGCCCCAGGTTCACCGCCTTGTGCTCGAGCGCGAGCTGGCTCATGACGGTAAAGATCGTGGTGCCGACTTTCGGCAGCTTGGTCTGGATCTGCATCGCGCGCGTTTGGACGGCCAAATGAGCCGCGATGGTAGCACGCGCGCCGGCGGCGGCCGCCACCGGCGCGCGTGCCGCAGGATCGGCTCGCGCTAGTCCACGTCGGCGTGCAGCGTGCTGAACATCGGCTCGGCCGCGCCCTGCACCTCCACGCGCGCGATCGCCCAGTGCACGAAATGCGCGAAGTAGCCCGCGTCGGTCGAGGCGTGCCAGCGCAGCTGCAGCCTGCGTCCCGCCAGCGACGTGCCGAAGTCCAGCGTGTCGGTACGCCAGCCGCCGGAGGCGCCGAGGAACGACGCGCTGCCGCCGACGAGGTAGGCGTCCGCGGCCTCCCACTCGCCGCCGTCCACGCTGACCTCGAGCATGCCGGCGCCGGGCGTGCCGGAATCGCCCGGCAGGTGGTCGAAGTCGTAGTCGTGGCGCAGGCGGATGCGCAGCGGGTCGGCGGACACCGCGAACGGCACGCCGGTCAGGTGCACGTCCAGCGCCGCGCGCACGTCGCCGGCGACGTAGGCCGGCTCGCCGAGATGGAGCGTGCGCTGCCAGTGGATGTTGCAGGTGTAGTAGCAGCCGCCGGGCGGGTCGTACTCGCCGAGCACCGAGTTCCAGTCGGCGGCGAAGGTCTCCGCCTGGGCGAGCGTGTCGACGAAGCCGTCGCGCACGCGATCGTAGTTCACGCGGAACTCAGGCTGCCTGCGGTCCTTCGCCTCGGGATGGCGCAGGTCCTGGGCGAGGACGTCGAACGCGAGCTCGGCCGCCGGCGACGCGCTCTGCACGGTCACGGCGAACGTGGCCGTGTACGTGGCGTCGGGCGCCAGCGCGATGCCGTCCGCCTCGCGGCCGTGCGGGAAGGCGTAGCCGCCGCCCGGCGCCTGCACGCGCACGCGGATCCTCTTCAGCGGCGAGAAGCCGCTGTTCTTCACGGTGACGCTGAGCGTCCCGGTCTCGCCGCGGTCGAGCACGCCGTCGCCGTCGCCGCCGGACGTCTCGGCGAGCGCGACGTCGACGATGCCGAGCGCGCGCTCGGCGTCGTCGAAGCGCTCGACGGCGCCGCGCAGGTCCACCGAATAGCGCGGCGGCGCCAGCGCGCCGGCACCCAGGCCGCGCTCGGCGAAGCCGGCGCGGCAGCGCCGGTAGTCCGCCTCGCTGTCGGCGCGGATCGCGAACAGCAGCATGTTGCGCGCCTCGGCGTAGTCCGCGTCCGCCGGCACCAGCTTGAGCGAGGCGATCAGGTTGGAAAGGAAGCGGTCGCGCGCTTCGTAGAAGCGCCGCGGCGGCGCGGCGGCGACGAGCCTGCGCGAGCATTGCCACAGCGCCTCGGTCCAGACCTCGCCGGCGGTGTGCATCTCCGCGTTGGTGAGGAAGCGCGCCTTCCAGTCGTAGGCGTGCGCCTCGTCCGGCAGCGGATGGTCCATGCCGACGCGCCTGAACGTGAGCGGATTGACCGCGAGGTCGGCCGAATGCGGGAAGCGGCGGATGCCGTGGTAATAGGTCTCGTCGGGATAGCCGGGCGAGCCGGCCGGCGGAAACGGATCCCACGGGAAGTCGTAGTCGCGGTTCATGTACGCGCCGATCGCGTAGTTCGCGAAGAACGGCGGCTTGCCGGGCATCGCGTCGCGGTCCTGGGGACGCACGGTGAGCATCAGGCCGACGAAATCGGCGATGCCTTCGTTCAGCGCGCCCTGCTGGCCGTTGTACTGCATGCGCGTGAGGCGGGCGAACATCGTGTGCGACCATTCGTGCGCGAGCACGCCGAAGTCGAACGCGCTGACGTCGCGCCGGGACAGGCTGCGCAAGTTGTTGCCGAGGAACAGGCCGGCCGGGTCGCCGTCCTGCTCGGAGACGTAGGCGAACGTCGTGTCGACGCCGGCCGACACGTACAGCGGATCGCCGCCGACGCCGCCGCGGCCGTAGTTGTCGACCTGCATGTTGCCGGCGTCCTCGTCGAAGCCGAGGTCGTAGAACAGGTCGTGCAGCCAGTTCGCCGCGTAGAACGCCTGCACGATCTTCGCGTTGAGCTGCGTCGAGCCGGTCGGAATCGGCAGGCTCACGCCGCCGCTGCCGCACTGGATGAAGTCGTCGCGCGTGTCGTTCGCGTCGTAGGCGTAGTCGAACGTGCGCGTCGCGGTCGTCTGCGCGCGGAAGTCGCCCTGCGCCGGCACCAGCAGCGGCCAGACGTCGTCCTGGACGCAGCGGCCGTCGGCGTCGACGGCATAGGCGTTGAAGAACGCGTCGACGTTGTTGCCGCGCGTCTCGGTCGCGTCGGCGGCAAGCCAGGGATCGCCGGTGCTGATGCCCGAATGGCTGAGCGCGATCAGGTTCATCGGCGCCGGCGCGCTCGGCAGGTAGCCGCTCGGCAGGCGCGTCGGATACGGGTTCGTGAAGCCGTAGGGATCGACGTACGGAAGGCCGCTCGCATCGGCGAACACGCGGTAGCGGAACGGCCGCTGCAGGTCGTGCACGGCGTCGCTGCTGGAGAGGATGCGCCCGTCCTCGTCGGCGACGACGACGGCGCGCGCGAGCGGGCGCTCGGCGCCGGGCCGGCGGCCGGCGATCTGCGCGTGATACGCGGCGACGAGGCCCTGCGCGGTCGGGTACCACAGCCGGCGCACGCGCACGTCCGCGCCGGGCACGAAGGTCGGCGAGCGTTCGAAGCGGAAACGCGCTTCCTGCCCGCGCGTCTCCAGCGCGTGCAGCGGGCTGGCCGCGAGCAGCCCGTCCACGGCGATCGCGGCCGAGCGCAGCGCGGTCGCCGCGTCGCGCCGGAACGCGGTCCGCGGCGCGTCCGCGGCGGCCGCGCCGCCGGTGATCGCGCGCACCGCGAGCGAGCGGTCGAGCAGCACGTTGACGCGCGCGCCGTACACCTCGATGCCGTCGACGCGCTGCACGAACTGCACGACGTAGGGCCCGTAGCGCGTCGCGTGCACCCTGACGTCGGCGGCCGGCGCATCCGCGACGGCGGCGTTGCCGGCGGTACGTGCCAGCGCCTGCCGCGCGGCGGCGACGATGACCGCGCGATCGGCGATCGGCTGCGGCGCGTACGCCGCATCGCCGGCCGCGTCGGCGGCCGCCGCGGCCTTGGCGCCAGGCGCGTCCTCGTCGCCGAGCCAGCCGGCCTGGCTCTCGAGGCGGAGCGCCTCGCCGCGACCTGCCGCAGGCGGAGCGGCATCGCGTGCGGCGGCCGCGGCGGCGCAGGCGGCGGCGAGAAGAGCGACGAACAGACGACGGGACGTTCCAGGCATGATCCATTCCCCCGATGGCGGACGCCGAAGGCCTTCGGCATCCAGTGCGGACACGGTCGACCGGCTGGCGGAGCCGCGCGCGGCCCGCCTCTTCTACCCAGAACTTCGTACGTAGCCTACTACGAGTTTTCGGCGCAGTCATGGCGCGGTGCAGCGCCCGGCGGGCGCCCCGGCGCGAGGCACCGGCGCCGCACGGGATGACGCGCTCGGCCATCGCGGTCCGGCGAGCCGGCCGTTCCGCGCGGCGCGTCCGCTTTCGGCGCGGCGCCGGCTTCGAGAACCAGCGCACGGTTTCGGCATGCCTGGGGATTGCCCGGGTTGTATTCGGCCGGAAACCCGCGCCATGATGGGTCCTTAGACCTATCAGAAGATCCGCCTGAAGGCTTAGATCCGGAGAGAGAGCCGGCCAGCGCTCGACGCGGCCTTCGGCGGCCCGACCAGTCTTTCACCCTGGGAGAGAGGGATGAAGACGCTTGCCTTCGCTGCCGCCCTGGCCGTGCTGAGCGGCTGTGCGCACGTTTCCCCCGGCGCGCCGCCCGCCAGTGCGCGCGACGCGACGGCCGCGCCCGAGCGCCGCGACTTCGGCGCCACGCTCGCCGACGGCCAGGCGGTCGCGATCGACAATCCCTACGGCGACGTGCGCCTGCGCTTCGGCGGCTACGCGCACGCGCTCGAAATCCACGTCGTGCTGCAGCAGCCCGCGACGGCGGCGCCGATCGCGCTGCAGCCGGCCGCGGACGCGTCCGGCTACCGGTTCGCGCCGCGCCTGCCGGCCGGCGCGGTCCTGGCCGAAGGCCAGCGCGTCGACGTGGTCGCGCTCGTCCCGGAAGGACATCCGGTGCGCGTGCGCACGGAGAAGGGCCTGATCGAGAGCCGCGGCGTGCGCGGCGACGTCGACCTGGAAAGCGTGTCCGGCGACATCGCCATCCGCGGCACGCAGGGCCGCGTGACCGCGCGCACCGGCGCCGGCGCGATCGAGGCGTCGTTCAACGCCGCGCCGAAGGCCTCGCGGCAGCGGCTCGAGACCACCACCGGCAACATCGTGCTGGCCGTCGACGACCGCCTGGACGCGGCGCTGGAGCTGGCCACGTCCGGCGTGTTCGCCACCGAGTACTCGCTCGAGGTGGAGCACCTCGCCGGCCGCGAGCCGAACAAGCGCGCGCATGCCGTCGTCGGCGCGGAGCGCGCGCGCATCGACGTGCAGAGCCGGCGCGGCGAGATCCGCCTGCTGCGCCGGAGCGCGTTCACCCCGCTGGGCGGCGAGCCCGCGGACCAGGAGCAGGAGGACGACGACAGTGACTGACGCGCATTCCCGCCGCGCCGGCCGCGAGGACGTCGGCAACGTTTCCCGGCCAGACGGCCGCCCTTCCCGGAGGAGTCCCGAATGAACCGCCTGAGGACCGTTCTCGCCGGTGCAGCCCTGTCGGTGCTGTCATGCGGCGCGCTGCACGCCGCCGACCTGAGCGACTCGGGCGCCGCCCGCGTCGAGGTCGGCGAGCCCGTCACCCCGATCAGCATCGACGTCGACCTGCGCACGCTGCCGGTCGTGCCGGCCTGGCGGCCCGGCATGGCCGTCAAGGAAGCGCACAAGCGCCAGTTCTTCCCGCCCGACCGCCCCGATCCGGCCGCGCCGGACTGGATGCAGGCCTCGCCCGACCGCCTGCCCGAGCTGCAGAAGCTGTGGGACGAGAACGCGCCGTCGTCGGCCCGGCGGCGCGGCGAGCAGGGCCGCGTGAGCATCAACAACGGCTCGACCGGCGTATCGCCCGGCGATCCGGTCGTCGACGTCAGCGCGAACTACATCGTCTACGGCGTCAACGGCAGCAGCGGCACGAACTTCACCGTCTACAACAAGAGCGGCACCAAGCTCGCCGGCCCCACGACGTTCTCGTCGCTGGCGCCGTCCGGCGACGGCTGCCGCACCTCGGTCAGCGACCCGATCGTGCTGTTCGATCGCCTCGCCAACCGCTGGTTCCTGCTCGAGATGGGCGGCACCTCGTCGGCGCCGAAGATGTGCATCTACGTATCCAAGACCGAGAACCCGGTCTCCGGCGGCTGGTGGTTCTACGGCTTCCCGACGCCGACGCAGAACGACTACCCGCACTGCGGCATCTGGCCGAACGCCTACGTGTGCACGGACAACGAAGGCCAGTCGAACGTCACCGCCTACGCCTACGACCGCGCCAACATGCTGAACGGCGCCACCGCGCGGCCGCAGCAGCGCTTCGTCAGCGTGCCCAAGCTGGCCGGCTACGGCTTCCAGGCGCTGACGCCGGCGACGTTCATGGGCGACGGCGCGCACGCGCCGCCGGCCGGAACGGCGCAGATCCTGGCGCGCCACAACGACGACGAGGCGCACGCCGGCACCTCGGCGGACACCACGCGCGACTTCATCGACCTGTACGCGATCAACGTCGACTGGAACACGCCGTCCAACAGCGCGATCACGACGCTGCCGCGCATCGCCATCACCGAGTTCAACAGCTGGTTCCGCGACTATTCCACGTTCGCCACCGTGCCGCAGCCGGGCTCGACCTCGCGCCTGGATCCGATCCGCGAGGTCATCCTCAACTCGCTGGTCTACCGCAACCTCGGCAGCTACGAATCGCTGGTCGGCCAGTTCGCGACCAACATCAACCCGGCGCGCAGCGGCACCACGGTGAACGCCGGCATCCGCTGGTTCGAGCTGCGCCGCACCGGCGGCGGCAGCTGGACGCTGCAGCAGGAAGGCACGTTCGGCCCCGGCGACACCAGCACGAACCACCTGGTCGGCTCGATCGCGACCGACAACAAGGGCAACATCGGCCTCGGCTACAACGTCACCAAGACCAGCTCGCCGACGATCTACGCGAGCCTGGGCTACACCGGCCGCAAGACCTCCGACCCGGCCGGCGTCATGACGCTCGGCGAGAACACCGTCGCCGCCGGCAGCGCCGTGGAGACCTCGGGCCGCTGGGGCGACTACTACCAGATGGCGGTCGATCCCACCGACGACTGCACGTTCTGGATGGTCGGCATGTACCGCCCGTCGGGCAGCTGGAACACGCGCATCCAGGACTTCAAGTTCGACGACTGCGGCGCCGGCCCGAGCACCTGGTCGGTGTCCGGCACGGTCACGACCGGCACGGGCGTGGGCATTTCCGGCGTCACGGTCAGCGCCGGCACGGCGAGCACGACGACGAACTCGAGCGGCGCGTACACGCTCGGCGGCCTGGCCAACGGCACCTACACGCTGACGCCGAGCCTGGCCGGCTACACGTTCTCGCCGGCCAGCAGCAGCGTGACGATCAGCGGCGCGAACGTCACCGGCCGCAACTTCACCGGCACGCCGACGGCGACGAACAGCCCGCCGACGGCGAACTTCGGCGTCGTCACGAACGGCCTGACCGCGAACTTCACCGACTCGTCCACCGACGCCGACGGCACGATCGTCGCGCGCGCGTGGACGTTCGGCGACGGCGCCACCTCGACCGCGACGAACCCGAGCCACACCTACGCCGCTGCCGGCACCTACAGCGTCTCGCTGACGGTGACCGACGACGGCAGCCTGACCGGCACGAAGACGCAGTCGGTCACGGTGTCCACCAGCGGCAACGTGCTGCAGAACGGCGTCACCGTGACGGGCCTGGCCGCCACCACCGGCAATTTCCTGGTCTACACGCTGAACGTGCCCGCCGGCGCCACGAACCTGAAGTTCGTCACCTCCGGCGGCAGCGGCGACGGCGACCTCTACGTGCGCTTCGGCGCGGCGCCGACGACCTCGACCTACGACTGCCGCTCGTGGAACTCCGGCAACAGCGAGACCTGCAACATCGCCACCGCCCAGGCCGGCACGTACTACGTGATGGTCTACGCGTACTCGAGCTTCAGCGGCCTCGGCCTCACCGGCAGCTACTCCACCGGCGGCGGCACGACGCTGAGCAACGGCGTCGCGGTCACCGGCCTGGCCGCGACCAGCGGCAACTGGACCCCGACCTACACGCTGGTCGTGCCCTCGGGCGCGACGAACCTGTCGTTCGCGATCAGCGGCGGCACGGGCGACGCGGACCTGTACGTCCGGCTCGGCAGCGCGCCGACCACGGGCAGCTACACCTGCCGCCCGTACCTCTCCGGCAACAACGAGACCTGCTCGTGGACCGCGCCGACGCCGGGCACGTACTACGTGGCGGTGCGCGCGTACTCGACGTTCTCGGGCGTCACGCTGCTGCCGAAGTACACGCCGTAGCCCGCAAGCATCGGCGAAGACGAACGGCGGCCGGTGCGAACCGGCCGCCGTTTTCGTTGCGGCCGCGCTGCCCTCGCCCCGCGAACGCGAAAAGCCGCCGGTTGCCGAAACCGGCGCGTGCGCCGGCGCCGACGAACGAACGGCGGGCGCACGGCGGCCGGCCGCGGACCGGCGCCGGTGGGCTTATGCGCGCAGCAGCCGGTTCAGGCGCGCGATGAACGCCGCCGGATCGGCGAGCTGGTCGCCCGCGGCGAGCTGCGCCTCTTCCAGCAGCAGCTGGCCGAGGTCCTCGCTGCGCGCGGCGTCGGCCTCGGCGGCGAAGCGCTGCACCAGCGGGTTGTCCGGGTTGATCTCGAGGATCGGCTTGCTCTCCGGCACCTCGTGACCGGCCTCGCGCAGCAGGCGCTGCATGTGCAGGGCCATGTCGTACTCGCCGAGCACGATGCACGAGGGCGACTCGGTCAGGCGCCGGCTGACCTGCACCTTGGACACCTTGTCGCCGAGCAGGTCGGCGAGCTTCTTCACCACCGGCGCGGCGGCCTCCTCGGCCTGCTTGCGGCGCTCGGCGTCGGCGGCGTCGTCCTCCAGCTCGCCCTTGGCGGCGTTGCGCAGCTTCTTGCCGCCGTACTCGCCGAGGTAGCCCACCATCCATTCGTCGATGCGGTCGCTGAGCAGCAGCACCTCGATGCCCTTGGCGCGCAGCGCCTCGATCTGCGGGCTGCCCTTCGCCGCGGCGTGCGAATCGGCCGTGACGTACCAGATCGCGTCCTGGCCGGCCTGCATGCGGCCGATGTAGTCGTCGAGCGAGACGGTCTTGGCGGGTTCGCCGGTGTGCGTGGAGGCGAAGCGCAGCAGCTTGGCGATGCGCTCGCGGTTCGCGCCGTCCTCGGCGACGCCCTCCTTGAGCACGTTGCCGAACGCGTTGGTGAACTGGCGGAACTTCTCCGGCTCGTCCTTGGCGAGCTTCTCCAGGAGGTCGAGCACGCGCTTGACGCAGGCGCTGCGGATCTGCGCGACGAGGCGGTTCTCCTGCAGGATCTCGCGGCTGACGTTCAGCGGCAGGTCGTCGGAGTCGACCACGCCGCGCACGAAGCGCAGGTAGGCCGGCAGCAGCTGCTCGCTCGCGTCCATGATGAACACGCGGCGGATGTAGAGCTTGAGGCCCTTGCGCTCGTCGCGGCCGCTGAACACCGCGTCGAACGGCGGCTTCTCCGGCACGTACAGCAGCAGCGTGTAGCTCTGCGAGCCCTCGACGCGGTTGTGCGTCCAGGCCAGCGCGTCGTTGAAGTCGTGCGACAGCGACTTGTAGAACGCCTGGTAGTCCTCGTCCTTGAGCTCGCCCTTCGGCCGCGTCCACAGCGCCGCGGCGTGGTTGACGGTCTCCCATTCGTCGCCCGGCTTGCCGTCCTTGGGCACCGGCAGGCGGATCGGGAACGCGACGTGGTCGGAATAGCGCTTGATCAGCTCGCGCAGCCTCCAGCCTTCGAGGAACTCCGTCTCGTCGTCCTTGAGGTGCAGCGTCACGCTCGTGCCGCGCTGCGGCGCCTCGACGGTCTCGAGCGTGTAGTCGCCGCTGCCGGAGGACTCCCAGCGCACGCCCTCCCCGGCCGGCGCGCCGGCCTTGCGCGTCGTCAGCGTGACCTTGTCGGCGACGATGAACGCCGAATAGAAGCCCACGCCGAACTGGCCGATCAGCTGCGTGTCGCGGCGCGCGTCGCCGGACAGCGACTCGAGGAACTTGCGCGTGCCCGAGCGCGCGATCGTGCCGATGTTCTCGACGACCTCGTCGCGGCTCATGCCGATGCCGTTGTCGCGCACGGTGAGCGTGCGCGCGTCGCGGTCGTAGGACACCTCGATGCGCAGATCCGCGTCGTCGGCGGTCAGCGCGGCGTCGGAGAGCGCGGCGAAGCGGAGCTTGTCGCAGGCGTCGGACGCATTGGAGATCAGCTCGCGCAGGAAGATCTCCTTGTGCGAGTACAGCGAATGCGTGACCAGGTGCAGGACCTGCGAGACCTCGGCTTCGAACGCGCGCGTTTCGACGGCGGAATTCATGCGGACATCCCTCGAAAAAAGATTGAACGGTGACGCGCAGCGTGGGGGCGGTCCGCGCCGATTCCAATCGCGGCGATGCCCGGCTGCGCGCGGCAGCCGGCGATTCTAGCCCGCCGCCGCCGCCGCGGCCTTGCGCCTGGCCGGCACGGGCGCGGCCGCGCGAGCGCGGGAAGAAAAAAAAAAGCGGCCGTCGTCGCCGACGGCCGCTTCTGACGAGGAGCAAAGACGCGACTCGATGCTCCAAGAGGGATGTTCTGGCGCGTTCCAGGCCGGGTTCCGGGGCCGGAACCCGCCGTCGCGCGCGTCCGGCCGCCCTGGAGCGGCCGGCAGGCGTCACTCCTTCGCGTTCGCGCCGAGGTCTTCCTTGATGCGGGCGGCCTTGCCTTCCAGGCCGCGCAGGTAGTAGAGCTTCGCGCCGCGCACCTTGCCGCGCCGCTTGACGACGACCGAGTCGATCGCCGGGCTGTGCGACTGGAACACGCGCTCGACGCCGAAGCCGTGCGAGATCTTGCGCACCGTGAACGCGGAATTCAGGCCCGCGTTCTTGCGCGCGATGACCACGCCTTCGTAGGCCTGCACGCGCTCGCGGTTGCCTTCCTTGACCTTGACGTTGACGACGACGGTGTCGCCCGGGCTGAACTCCGGCAGCGAGCGGGTCATCTGCGCGGCTTCGAATTGCTGGATCAGGTTCATCGCATTCACCAATCAGTCTGATGTCTCATTCGCCGGGTTCGCGACCCGACGTCGTTCTTTTCGCATGCTCGTCCTGGAACTCGGCCAGCAATGCGCGTGCTTCCTTGTCCAACGTCGCCCGTTCCAGAAGGTCCGGGCGGCGCAGCCAGGTCCGGCCCAGCGACTGCTTCAGGCGCCAGCGGCGGATCGCCGCGTGGTCGCCGGAGGTCAGCACCGCCGGCACGTCGCCCCATTCGTCGTGCTCGGGGCGCGTGTAGTGCGGACAGTCGAGCAGGCCGTTGGAGAACGAATCCTGCTCGGCCGACTGCGCGTCGTTCAGTACGCCGTCCTGCAGGCGGCCGACCGCGTCGATCACGATCGCCGCCGCCAGCTCGCCGCCGGAGAGCACGTAGTCGCCGATCGAGAGCTCCTCGTCGACCGCGCGCTCCAGGAAGCGTTCGTCCACGCCTTCGTAGCGGCCGCTCAGCAGGATCAGATGATCGTGCTTCGCGAGCTGCGCCACCTTGGCCTGGTCGAGCCGCCGTCCCTGCGGACTCAGGTAGATCACCCTGCCGTCCGATCCGCCGGCGGCGCGCACCTGGGCAAGCGCCTTGCGCAGCGGATCGACCATCATGACCATGCCGGGACCGCCGCCGTAGCAGCGGTCGTCGGCCGAGCGGTAGTTGTCGCTGGCGAAATCGCGCGGATTCCAGGTCGCGATCGTGAGCAACCCGCGTTCGCGCGCGCGTCCGACGACTCCGATCCGCGCACAGCTCTCGATGAAGTCGGGAAACAGCGTGATGACGTCGATGCGCATCGCGCGGTGCCCCGATCCCATCGTCCATCCCGCGTCGCGTCCGCCCGGGGCGGGCGCGGCGCCGGCAAAATCTCTTTCAGAACTCCGGATCCCAGTCGACCGTCAGACGGCCGGCGGCGAGATCCACCTGCGTCACGAACCGGCCGACCAGGAAAGGAATCAGCCGCTCGCGTTCCGCGTCCCTGACGACCAGCACGTCGTTGGCCCCGGTGGCGACCAGGTGCGACACCCGGCCCAGCGGCACGCCTTCGACGGTGGCGACCTCGAGTCCTTCGAGATCGGACCAGTAGTACTCGCCGGGCGCGGGATCGGGCAGCGCCGAACGCGCGACCCAGACCTCCGTTCCGGCCAGCGCCGCCGCCGCATCGCGGTCGGCGACGCCCGGCAGCGCGGCGACGAGTCCCTTGCCGTGGACGCGTCCGCGGCCGCCTTCGATCTGCCTGTCGCCGGACGCGGACCGCAACAGCCAGGGGCGGTAGCGGAAGATCTGCGTCCGGGGCTCGGTATACGATTCGAGCTTCAGCTCGCCGCGTACGCCGTGGACTCCGACGATCCTGCCGAGCAGGACGAGCTTTTCCCCCGGCCCGCTCACGGATCCTTAGGCGGCCGCCGCCTGCTTGCCGGCTTCCTTGTACAGCGAGCGGACCTTCTCGGTCATCTGCGCGCCCTTCTCCACCCAGGCCTTGACCTTGGCGGTGTCGAGCTGCAGACGCACGTCCTTGCCCGCGGCGATCGGGTTGAAGTAGCCCAGGCGCTCGATGCTGCGGCCGTCGCGCGCGTTGCGCCCGTCGGTCACGACGATGTGGTAGAACGGGCGCTTCTTCGCGCCGCCACGGGAAAGGCGAATCTTGACCATCGTAGCTCTCTGAAAATGCTGGAATTTTTTATTGGGCGAGCCGAATCGTCCGGCCGCTCCCGAGGGAGCGGCGCATTGTAGCCGATTGCGCGGAAAAATAAAGCCCCGCGCGGGGTTAGCCGACGGACGGCCGTGCCGGGCGCCTCAGCGCGGCGGCAGGAAGCCGCCGCCGCCCATGCCGCGCATCGCGCCGGACACCTGCCGCATCAGCCCCTTGATGCCGCCGCTGCCGAGCTTGGACATCATCTTTTCCATCTGCTGGTACTGCTTGAGCAGGCGGTTGACGTCGGCCGGCTGCGTGCCCGATCCGCGCGCGACGCGCGCGCGGCGCGAGCCGTTGAGCAGGTCCGGATGGCGGCGCTCCTTCTTCGTCATCGAGCCGATGATCGCGATCATGCGGTGCACCTCGCGGTCGTTGATCTTCGACTTGACCTGGTCGGGCAGGCCCGACACGCCCGGCAGCTTCTCGATCAGCGAGGCCATGCCGCCCATGTTGATCATCTGCTCGAGCTGGTCCTTCATGTCGTTGAGGTCGAAGCGCTTGCCCTTGATGACCTTCTCGGCGAGCTTGCGCTGCTTCTCCTGGTCGACGCTCTGCTCCACCTGCTCGACCAGCGAGAGCACGTCGCCCATGCCGAGGATGCGCTGGGCGATGCGGTCGGGATGGAACGGTTCGAGGCCGTCGGGCTTCTCGCTGACGCCGATGAACTTGATCGGCCGCCCGGTCACGTAGCGCACCGACAGCGCCGCGCCGCCGCGCGCGTCGCCGTCGGTCTTGGTCAGCACGACGCCGGTCAGCGGCAGCGCCTCGGCGAACGCCTTGGCGGTGTTCGCCGCGTCCTGGCCGGTCATCGAGTCGACGACGAACAGCGTCTCGACCGGATTGAGCGCCGCGTGCAGCGCCTTGATCTCGGCCATCATCTCCTGGTCGACGTGCAGGCGGCCGGCGGTGTCGACGATCAGCACGTCGGCGAAGTTCTTCTTCGCCGCGTCGAGCGCGCCGCGCGCGATCGCGACCGGGTCCTCGCCGCCGGAGGACGGATGGAACAGCACGTCGACCTGCCCGGCCAGCGTGCGCAGCTGCTCGATCGCCGCCGGACGGTAGACGTCGCAGCTCACCACCATGACCTTCTTCTTGCGCCGCTCCTTGAGGAAGCGCGCGAGCTTGGCCACGGTGGTGGTCTTGCCCGCGCCCTGCAGGCCGGCCATCAGCACGACCGCCGGCGGCGCCGCGGCGAGGTTCAGGTCGCTGTTGGCCACGCCCATGACCGCGGTCAGCTCGTCGCGCACGACCTTCACCAGCGCCTGGCCCGGGGTCAGGCTGCGCAGCACCTCCTGGCCGAGCGCCTTGGCCTGCACGCGCTGGATCAGCGCCTGCACCACCGGCAGCGCGACGTCCGCCTCGAGCAGCGCGATGCGCACCTCGCGCAGGGATTCGCGGATGTTGGCCTCGGTCAGGCGCCCCTTGCCGCGCAGGCGCTGGACGGTGGCGGACAGGCGTTGGCTGAGCGACTCGAACATGGGTGGAACCGGTGCGGCGGGAAAGATCTGCGATTGTATCGGGAATCGGGAATCGGGAATCGGGATTCGGGATTCGGGATTCGGGAATCGGGATTCGGCGGGGCACGCCGTGCCGGCAGGTCGCTTCCAATGCGGGTGCCGATGGAAACGCGCCCAGATGGCGAAACCCTCTCGCCCCAATCCCCAATCCCGGCTTCTCATGCGACACTGCGCGAATGACCGTGCCCGTCCTCGCCCTGCTCGCGATCGCGCTCTATCTCGGCGCGGCTGGCCTGCTCGCGCGGCCGCTGCTCGGCGGCGCCGACGCGCCGCAGAAGGCGGCGGGCGGCGTGGCGGCGCTGGCCGTGCTGATCCACGCCGGCATCCTGTTCGGCATGCACCGCGGCGCGCTGGACCTGCATTTCTTCGCCGCGCTGTCGCTGGTCGCCTGCGTCGTCTCGGCGCTGACGCTGATCGTCAACCTGTCGCGGCCGGTGGCGGCGCTCGGCGTCGTCGTGTTCCCGCTGACCGCGGCGCTGCTCGCTGTGGACGCGTTCGCCGCGCCGGCGACCTCGCCGCAGCCGATGAACTGGCAGATCAAGCTGCACGTGACGGTGGCGCTGCTCGCCTTCGGCGTGCTGTCGATCGCCGCGGTGCTGGCGATCCTGCTGGCGGTGCAGGACCGCGCGCTGCGCCATCGCCGCTACGGCGCCTGGCTGCGCGCGCTGCCGCCGCTGACGCTGGCCGAGACGCTGCTGTTCCGGCTGATCGGCGCCGGCTTCGTGCTGCTGACCCTGACGCTGCTGACCGGCATCCTGTTCGTCGACGACCTGTTCGGCCAGCACCTCGTGCACAAGACCGTGCTGTCGATCGCCGCCTGGCTCGTGTTCGGCGCGCTGCTCGTCGGCCGCTGGCGCTACGGCTGGCGCGGCCGCGGCGCGGTGAACCTCACGCTGACCGGCATGGCGATCCTGCTGCTGGCGTTCTTCGGCTCGAAGTTCGTGCTCGAGGTGATCCTGCACCGCACGGTATGAGGGACCCGTACGAAAGAAGCCGGCACGAACGCCGCAAGGAGCGCGAACGCGTCGCGCGACGCTACGCGTTCGCCGGCGTCGCCTTCGTCGCCGCGCTCGTGCTGCTGCTCCTGTTCGATCGAATGAGCAGGGACTGCGGCTTCAGCCAGTTCGGCCGGGAGGCGCATCGGCGCTGCGCGCCCGCGGAAACCTGGGACTGGCTGTGGTCCGCCGCGGGCATGCGCTGGATGTCCTGGACCGCGATCGTCGCCGCGGTCGCCGTCGCCGCCGGATGGCTGTCCCGCGACGGCGAATAGCGGGAGGAGCCCAACCCCGCTTCAGGCCAGCGCCTGTGCCGGCAACGCCTCGCACACCGGTTCCGCGCACAACTTCCGCACGAAGCGCCGGCGCGCCTCGTGGTAGCTGCGGTCCGGGCCGAAGAAGTTGCGGCGCATCTCGGCGAGCTCCTCCTCGGCGTAGCGCGCGAGCGGCTTGACGCGCTCGTCCTCCTCGCGCCGGCGCGCCTTGCGCGCGACCAGCGCGCGGAAGCGCCAGAAGCCGAGCTCGGGCTCGAGGATGCGCGCGACGCGCTGGCCGATGTCCTCGCCGTCGAACGCGGCGTCGATCAGGCCGATGCGCGCGGCGCGCGCCGTGCCTACCGGCTGCAGCGCGTCGGTGAGATGGCGCGCGGTCGCCTCGCCGACGCGGCGCGGCAGCAGGTACGTCCAGTACTCCGAACCGTACAGGCCGCCCATGCGCTTGTAGTGCGGGTTCAGCACGATGCCCTCGCGCGCGTACACGCGGTCGGCGGCCAGCGCCAGCGTCACGCCGCCGGCGCCGGCGTTGCCGCGCAGCACCGAGACGACGAGCTTGTCCTGCGTGGTGACGATCGCGTGCACCAGCGCGTTCATCGCCAGGATGTTGCGCCAGGATTCCTCGCCCGGATCGTCCGCCGCCTCGATCGCGTTGAGGTCGATGCCGTTCGACCAGAAGTCGTCGCCGCCGCAGAGCACGATCGCGCGCGTCGGGCGCGCCTGCGCGTGCCGGTAGGCGGCGAGCAGGCGTTCGCAATGCGCGGTGCCCATCGCGCCGTTCATGAAATCGAAGTACAGGAAGCCGAAGCGGCCGCGCTCGCGGTAGCGGATCTCCTGCAACGTCGGATGGTCCGGCTCGTCCTCGGGCGCGAGCGGATGCTCGGCGACGGCGCCGGCCTTCGCACCGAGCACCGCGGCGGCCGGCAGCTTGATGCCGTCCTTGCGCCGCAGGTGGCTGAGCCAGATCGCGCCGTCGCCGGTGGCGACGCACACCGCGCCGTCGCGCCGCGCCAGCAGCGCGCCGGGCGCGCCGCGCAGCCGTCCTTCCTCGTGCGCGCCGAACACGTGCAGCGATTCGCCGGCGATGCGCGCCAGCGTGCCGGGCGCGCTGTCGCCCGAGCGGATGCGCGCGAGGATGCGCGCGGTCGGCTCGCGCCAGTCGAAGCGGCGGTCGGCCTGCCGGCACGAGGGCCGCTCGCGGCCGCGGATGCGGTCGTTCGGGAACGGCGACGGGCGCTCGCCGCAGGCGAACATCTCCACCGCGCGCAGCACCGCGCCGGCCGCCGCCTGCGTCGTCTCGCGCCTGTACAGCGCGCTCTTGGAAGCGGCGCGCATCGGAAAGTCGTCGCAGGTCCAGATCGGCCCGCCGTCGAGCTTCTCGCGCGCCTCGAGCACGGTCACGCCCCAGCGCGGCGTCGCGTCGAGCATCGCCCAGTCGATCGCCGACGGGCCGCGGTCGCCGGGAATGCCAGGATGCACGATCAGGCAGGTGTGGCGCGACCACACGCTTTCGGGAATCGCGCGCTTGAGCATCGGCGCGACGATCAGCGCCGGCTGCGCGGCCTGCGCGGCCGCCTCCATCGACGCGGCCGATTCGACCTCGGCGACGACGATCTCGTGCCCGGCCTCCTCGAGCTCCACCTCGAGCCGCTGCGACAGGCTGTTGTGACGCGTACACAGAAACAGAATGCGCATCGCCCCTCCCTGTGCCTGCGCACTCCGGCAGGCGTGGGGCGAATCTAGCGCAGCGTCATTGCGCGAGAGATGACAAATTACTCACTTCTATACTTTGGCGTGTCGGCGTCGAACGCGGCGGCCAGCGCCTCGCCGAGGCGGTCCGCGGCGACGATCTCCAGCTCGCCCAGGCGCGCGCGCTTGGGCGCGTTCGCCTTCGGCACGATCGCGCGGCGGAAGCCGTGCGTCGCCGCCTCCTTGAGGCGCTCCTCGCCGTTCGGCACCGGCCGGATCTCGCCGGACAGGCCCACCTCGCCGAACGCGACGGTCTTGTCCGGCAGCGGCCGGTCGCGGAAGCTCGACAGCACCGCGAGCAGCACCGGCAGGTCCGCCGCGGTCTCCTGCACGCGGATGCCGCCGACGACGTTGACGAACACGTCCTGGTCGTACACCGCCGCGCCGCCGTGCCGGTGCAGCACCGCCAGCAGCATCGCCAGGCGGTTCTGCTCGAGGCCGAGCGCGACGCGGCGCGGATTGCCGAGCGAGGACTGGTCGACCAGCGCCTGCACCTCGACCAGCAGCGGCCGCGTGCCCTCGCGCGTGACCATGACCGCGCTGCCGGCGGTCGGCTGCGCGTGCGCGGACAGGAAGATCGCCGACGGGTTGGGCACCTCGCGCAGGCCGCGGTCGCCCATCGCGAACACGCCGAGCTCGTTGACCGCGCCGAAGCGGTTCTTGAACGCGCGCAGCACGCGGAAGCGCGAGCCGGACTCGCCCTCGAAGTACAGCACCGCGTCGACCATGTGCTCGAGCACGCGCGGGCCGGCGATGCCGCCTTCCTTGGTCACGTGGCCGACGAGGAACACGCTGGTGCCGCTCTCCTTGGCGAAGCGCACCAGCCGCGCCGCCGACTCGCGCACCTGCGACACCGAGCCCGGCGCGGCGGTCAGGAGCTCGGTCCAGATCGTCTGGATCGAATCGACGATGAGCACGTCCGGGCGCGCGCTCGCCGCCTCGGCGACGATGCGCTCGATCGAGGTCTCGGCCAGCGCCTCGAGCCCGTCGAGCGCGATGCCCAGGCGCTGGCCGCGCGCGGCGACCTGGGCCAGGCTTTCCTCGCCGGTCACGTAGAGCCCGCGCAGGCGCGGCCCGGCCGCGCCGAGCATCTGCAGCAGCAGCGTCGACTTGCCGATGCCCGGATCGCCGCCGATCAGCACGACCGAGCCGGCGACGAGGCCGCCGCCGAGCACGCGGTCGAGCTCGGCGATGCCGGTCGCGCTGCGCCGCTCGGCCTCGGCGGCGACCGTGGACAGCGCCGTGATCTTCGCCGCGCCGGCGGCGCCGGCGTAGCCGCTGCGCGCGCCGGCCGCGGCCTTCGCCGCCGGCTGCACGACGAACTCGGCCAGCGTGTTCCAGGCGCCGCATTCCACGCACTGGCCCTGCCATTTCGAGTGCTCGGCGCCGCAGTCGGCGCAGACGTAGGCGGTCTTCGCTTTGGCCATCGAAAAACTCCGTTGTCGCGTCCGCGCGGGCGCGGACGAGTCGCCGGCCGCGCAGCGGCGCTGCCGCAGGACGTATCCGGGTTCGGCGCGCCGCGGGAAGCGGCGCATGCAGGCCATCATCGCAGGACCCGGTCGCAGCCGGTAAGACCAGGCGCCGCTCAGGTCGCCGAGCGCAGGACGCCGCGGCCGTTCGCGCTCCGCTCGCGCAGGCGCGCCATCAGATCGCCCGCCATCGCGGCGAGCAGCGCGCGGTCGGCCAGCTTCATCTCGCGCGGTTCGGTGTCCATGATGCACAGCACGCCGAGCGCGTGTCCCTCGCGGTCGCGGATCGGCACGCCGGCGTAGAAGCGGATGCCGTGCTCGAGCAGCGCCGGGTCGTGCGCGAAGCGCGGATCGCGCGCCACGTCGGCGACGACGATCTCGGCGTCGGTGCCGACGACGTGCGCGCAGGCCGAGCGCTCGCGCGCGACGCCGCCCGCGGCGCCGCCCAGCGGACTGGCCGGTTTGTGCACGCGGTCGGCGTCGACCCAGGAGATCTCGGCGTACTTGACGTCGAACACGTCGACCGCGCGGCGGATCGTCTCCTCGCAGAGCGCATCGTGCGCGGACGACAGCACGCCGCTCGCCCGCAGCGCCTGCACGCGGGCCTCGTCGTCGGGCGGCACCGGCACGGCCGGCGCGGGCGCGGCGCCGGCGCCGACGCCGGCGCCGGCAGCGGTCAGATGGTCGACGTGCAGCAGCAGCTCCTCGACGCGGGTGACGATCGCGTCGACGTCGAGCCGGCGCGGCGCGTCCTCGAGCAGCGCCGCGCCCGGCGCGTTCCAGGCCGCGACGACGATGCGCAGGTCCGGCCGGCGGCGGCGCAGCCGGCGCGCGATCAGGCGCACGCGCGCCTCCGGCTGCGCGCCGAACACCGACAGGCACACCACGTCCGCGCGGCGGACGTCCGGCGACGGCGCCGATGTGGTCGCCGACAGGATCGCCTGCCGGGCGGCGCGCGCGCGGTATCCGCGGTGCGCCAGCGCATGCGCCATCATCGCCGCGGCGAGCACGTCGATCTCCCAGCGCGCGCCGACGCAGCAGATCCGCGCCGGCGCGCTGTCCGCGCCGGCCTCGCCGGGCGCCGGATACAGCTCGACGAGCTCCTCGACGAGCTCGGTCATGCCGGTGACGAAGCGCAGGCGGTGCTCGGCCGCGGCGTGGCCGTGGTGGCGCGTGGCGATGCGCAGCGCCGGCACGGCGACGTCGTCGTAGAACGCGGCCAGCGCCGCGTCGACGCCGGCACCGGCCTGCTTCGGCAGGCGGCGCTCCTCGACGAACTCGCCGGCCAGCTCCGCCGCTTCCTCGACGTCGCCGGCGAGCAGGCGCTGGTACAGCCGCTCCGGCGGCGCCAGCGGGCTCTCGCTGCCGAGCAGCACCTCGATGAAGCGCAGCGCCGGCAGGTAGCGGCCGATCACCAGCAGGCACACGGTCAGCGGCGTCGACAGGATCAGGCCGATCGGTCCCCACAGCGCGGTCCAGAACATCGCCGCGACGATGACCGACATCGCGCTGAGGCCGGTGCTGGAGCCGTACAGCCACGGCTCGATCACGTTGCCGCACACGATCTCGAGGCCGACGATCAGGGCGAGCGACCACAGCACCATGCTCCAGTCCGGCGACACCGCGAACGCGAGCGCCAGCGGGAACACCGCCGAGACGATCGGGCCGACGTACGGCACGAAGCGCATCACCGCGGCGACCAGGCCCCACAGCGGCGCCGCCGGCACGCCGATCCACCACAGGCCCAGGCCCATCGGCACGCCGTAGCAGACGTTGATCAGGAACTGCATGCGCAGGTAGCGGCCGATGCGCGCGGAGGCCTCGTCCATCGCGTCGGTGGCGACGTTGAGGTCGCCGCCGGCCAGGCGCAGCAGGCGGTCGCGCAGGTCGCGCCGGTCCAGCAGGATCAGCACGACGAACAGCAGCGCGATGCCGGCCGCCGCGGCCGGCTCGCCGACGCGGCCGAGCCAGTCGAGCACGATGCGCGTCGGGCGCGACTCGGGCCCGACGATCTCGACCTTCTGCACCGCGTCGGCGGCCCTGCCCTGCGGCGGCCGGGCGTCGATCTCCTTCTGCACGGTCTGCAGCGTCTTCAGCGCCCCTTCCCATGCGCTCGGCTTCGTCGCCGCCTCGCGCAGCGCGTGCAGCTTGTCGCGGATCGTGCTGCGGTAGGTGGGCAGGTCCGCGCTGAGCGCGGTGAGCTGGCTGGTGACGTAGGCGCCCACGCCGGCGATCGCGCCGAGCGCGAACGTCACGACGAGCAGCACCGCGAGCAGGCGCGGCAGGCCGCAGCGGCACAGCCAGCGCACCGGCGGATCGAGCAGGAAGCCGAACAGCGCGGCGAGCGCGAGCGGGATCAGCAGCGAGCGGCCCAGATACAGCGCGGCGATCAGGATCGCCGCGATCAAGAGGCCGGTCAGCAGGCGCAGCCCCGGCACCAGCGAGGCCAGCGTGGCCGCCGCCGGCGCGAACCGGCCGTCCTCGGACCTGAGGTCCGCACCTGCCGCATCGTCGACGCGCGGGGAGCGATCTTCGCGCGCCCCGGATTCGCGATCCACCGCTCTCTCCCGTGCCGAGGCCTGTGCGGGGATGCTACCGCACGCGGTCAGGCGCGGGCGCGGCGGCGCGGACGGCCGTTCAGCTTTCGTCCTCCACGAAGCGCACGCGCCGCGTGATGCCGCAGGTCAGGTCGTAGCCGATCGTGTCGGCGTGCTGGGCGACCTCCTCGACCGGCAGCCCGCGTCCCCACAGCACGACCGGGTCGCCGATCCGGGCCTGCGGCTGGCCGCGCAGGTCCAGCGTGATCAGGTCCATCGACACGCGGCCGATCAGGCTCGCGCGCACGCCGTTGACCAGCACCGGCGTGCCGGCGCCGGCATGGCGCGGGTAGCCGTCGCCGTAGCCGATCGCGGCGACGCCGACGTTCATGTCCTCCGGCGCCTCCCAGGTCGCCGCGTAGCCGATGCGCTCGCCCTTGCGCACGCGGTTGACCGCGATCAGCCGCGTCGACAGCGTCATCGCCGGGCGGAAGCCGAAGTCCGCGCCGATCTTGCCGGCGACGACGGAGATGCCGTACAGCGCGCCGCCGGCGCGCACCCACTGCCCCTGCGCCTCGGGCCAGCCGAGGATGCCGGCCGAGTTCGACAGCGAGCGCTCGCCCTCGAGCCCCGACACGCCGCGCTCGAAGCGCTCGATCTGGTGCGTCGTCAGCGCGTCGTCGAACACGTCGGAATTGGCGAAGTGCGTCATCAGCGCGATGTCGCGGTCGACGCTGGGCAGCGCGCGCAGCCGCGCGTGGACCTCGCGCGCGCGCTCGGGCGGAAAGCCGAGCCGGTGCATGCCGGTGTCGAGCTTCAGCCAGACGCGCAGCGGGCGCGGATCGCGGTCGGCGGCGAGCGCCTCGATCTGCGCGTCGCAGTGGACGACCGAATCGAGGCGCAGGCGGCGCAGCTCGGCCAGGTCGCCGGGCTCGTCCAGCCCGGAGAGCACGACGATGCGCTGCGACACGCCGGCCGCGCGCAGGCGCTGGCCGTCGGCGATGCCGGCGACGCCGAACGCGTCGGCGCCTTCCAGCGCGCGCGCGACGCGCTCCAGGCCGTGGCCGTAGCCGTCGGCCTTGACCACGGCCATGACGCGCGCGCCCGGCGCGAGCTCGCGCACGCGGCGCAGGTTCTCGCGCAGCGCACCGAGATGGATCGTGGCGCAGGTGGCGCGCATCAGTGAAAAGCCGGGAATCGGGAATGGGGAACCGGGAATCGGAAAGCGGGCACGTGCAAGCCGTCGGCGTGGCCGCAAGCCGGACGTTCCCCTCGCCGATTCCCCATTCCCGGCTCCCGATTCCCGGCCGTCATTCGAACCCCCCCGCGTAGCTGTCGCTGGCCAGGTTCTCGAACTTGGTGTACTGGCCGAGGAACGCGAGCTTGACGACGCCGGTCGGGCCGTTTCGCTGCTTGCCGATGATGATCTCGGCGACGCCCTTCTCGGCCGATTCGGGGTTGTAGTACTCGTCGCGGTAGATGAACATGATCACGTCGGCGTCCTGCTCGATCGCGCCCGATTCGCGCAGGTCCGCCATGACCGGGCGCTTGTCGGTGCGCTGCTCGAGCGAGCGGTTGAGCTGCGACAGCGCGATGACCGGCACGTTCAGTTCCTTCGCCAGCGCCTTCAGGCTGCGCGAGATTTCTGAAATTTCCGTGGCGCGGTTCTCCTTGGTTCCGGGCACCTGCATCAGCTGCAGGTAGTCGATGACGATCAGGCCGAGGTCGTGCTCGCGCTTGAGGCGGCGCGAGCGCGCGCGCAGCTCGCTCGGGCTCAGCGCCGGCGTGTCGTCGATGAAGATCTTGGCCTCGCTGAGCAGCGTGATCGCGTTCGTCACGCGCGGCCATTCCTCCTCGGCGAGGTCGCCGGTGCGCAGGTGCTGCTGGTTGATGCGGCCGAGCGAGGAGATCAGGCGGAACGCGAGCTGCGAGGCGGACATTTCCATCGAGAACACCGCCACCGCCTTCTTCGTCTTCAGCGCGGCGTACTCGGCCATGTTCACCGAGAACGCGGTCTTGCCCATCGACGGACGCGCGGCGACGATGATGAGGTCGGACGGCTGCAGCCCCGCGGTCATCTCGTCGAGGTCGATGAAGCCGGTCGGCAGGCCGGTGACCGAGCCGCGGTTCTCGTAGCGGTGGTGCAGGATCTGGAACGCTTCCTTGACCGCCGAGCGCATCGACACGAAGCCCTTGCGCCCGCGCGCGCCGGCCTCGGCGATGTGGAACACCTTCTGCTCGGCGACCTCGAGCAGCTCCTGGCTGGAGCGGCCGTCGGGCTGGAACGCGTCGCCGGCGATCTCGGTGCCGGCGTCGATCAGCTGCCGCAGCACCGATTTCTCGCGCACGATGTCGGCGTACGCGGTGATGTTCGCCGCGCTCGGCGTCGAATTGGCGAGCTCCACGACGTAGCTGGCGCCGCCGACCAGCTCGGTGAGCTGCTGCGCCTCGAACCAGTCGCCGAGCGTGACCGCGTCGTAGGGCATGCCCTTGTTCGACAGCTCGCCGATCGCGCGGAAGATCAGGCGGTGGTCCTTGCGGTAGAAGTCGTCCTCGACCAGGCGGTCGGCGATGCGGTCCCAGGACTCGGGCGCGAGCATCAGGCCGCCGAGCACGGCCTGCTCGGCCTCGATCGAATGCGGCGGCACGCGCAGCGCTTCGATGTTGGAGGCGGATTTGCGTTCGATCTGGGCCATGGCGGGCGTGCGGGGTTCGGCGACGCATCATCCGCGCGCGGGTCTCAGCTGTCGAGACAATAACCCTGTGGAAAACCTGTGCGCTGCGGGCAAGGCCCAGGCCCGAAACACGAAGGAAAGGCGCAATGGCGAATCGCGCTGCCGGACGGATCCTTGCGGATGCTTCTTCGTGTGCTTCGTGTCCTTCGTGGTTCAATCTTCCAGCTTCGAGCCGCCATGGAAGCGGAAACGAAACGGGCGCCCGCAGGCGCCCGTGTCTTCGCAGCGACGAAGCGGCGGATCAGTCCTCGGCGACGACGACCACCTTGACCTGGGTGTGCACGTCGGCGTGCAGGTGCACCGCGACCTCGAACTCGCCGATGTGGCGCAGCGGGCCTTCGCTCATGACGACCTCGCTCTTGTCGAGCGCGATGCCGGCCTCGGTGAACGCCTCGGCGATGTCGCGCGGGCCGACCGAGCCGAACAGCTTGCCTTCCGGGCTCGCGTTCGCCTTGATCGTGACCGACGCGTTCTCGAACTGCGCCTTGCGCGCCTCGGCGCCGGCGAGCTGCTGGTTCGCCTTCGCCTCGTACTCGGCGCGGCGCTTCTCGAACTCGGCGATGTTCTCCGCGGTGGCCGGCGTGGCCTTGCCCTGCGGCACGAGGTAGTTGCGGCCGTAGCCCGGCTTGACCTTGACCTTGTCGCCGAGGTTGCCGAGGTTCTTCACTTTCTGCAGAAGGATGAGTTCCATGATCGTTCCTATTCGTTAGCGTCGGAAAGGTCCGGCGCAGCGTGTGCTGTCCGAATGCGAAGGCGCCGGGCGGACGGTTCCGCGCGGCGCCGGGAAAAAAGCGGCGCCCGCCGCAGGGGCGGGCGCGGCGGCTCAGTGCGCGTCGCTGTACGGCAGCAGCGCGAGGAAGCGCGCGTGCTCGATCGCGGTGCTGAGCATGCGCTGGTAGCGCGCCTTGGTGCCGGTGATGCGGCTCGGCACGATCTTGCCGGTCTCGCTGATGTACTGGCGCAGCATGTTGAGATCCTTGTAGTCGATCTCGGTCACGCCTTCGGCGGTGAAACGGCAGAACTTCTTGCGGCGGAAGAACTTGGACATGGGATTTTCTCCGTGAGCGTGGGCGGCCGCTTACTCGGCGGCGGGTTCGGCGGAAGCGGCGGCGGCTTCCTCGCGCGGCGCGCGCTCGCGGCGCTGGCGCGGCTCGTCGTCGTCGCTGCCGCCGAAGCCGAAGCCTTCGTCGTCGCGGCGGCGGCGATCGCCCTTGTCGTCCTTGTTCTTCATGATCGGCGACATCTCGGTCACCGGCCCTTCGCGCTTGACGATCAGGTGGCGCAGCACCGCGTCGTTGAAGCGGAAGCCCGACTCCAGCTCGCCGAGCACGGCGGCGCTGCACTCGATGTTCATCAGCACGTAGTGCGCCTTGGCCAGATGCTGGATCGGGTAGGCCAGCTGGCGGCGGCCCCAGTCCTCCAGGCGGTGGATCTTGCCGCCGTCGCTCTCGATCAGCGCCTTGTAGCGCTCGATCATCGCGGGGACCTGCTCGCTCTGGTCCGGATGGACCATGAACACGATTTCGTAATGACGCATGTCGACTCCTTGTGGGTATCGGGACGGAGGATTCCGCCCGACAGCCTCCCGCGGCGCGGTGAGGCAAGGCCCTGGGACGCGTGGTCCGGTCAGGGGGCGCGCATGGTAGTGGAAGCGCGTCGCGGCCGCAAGTCGCTGAATATGCAAGGCGCCGGGGCGGCGCGCGGCGGCCGGAGCGCCGGCCTCAGGCGTGCGTCTCGACGGTGAAGCTCTCGCCGCAGCCGCACTCGCCGGTGGCGTTCGGGTTGCGGAACACGAAGCTCGCGTTCAGGCCCTGGCGGCGGAAGTCGATCTCGGTGCCGTCGACGAACGGCAGCGCCTTGGCGTCGACGACCAGGCGCAGACCGTCCTGCTCGAACACGCGGTCGTTCTCGCCGATCGCCTCGGCGAGGTCGACCGTGTAGCCGAAGCCCGAGCAGCCGGTGCGCCGGATGCCGAAGCGCACGCCGAGCGCCGCCGGCGTCCTGGCGAGGAAGTCCTGCATGCGCTCGCGGGCGGCGGGGGTCAGCTGGATGGCCATGGGTCGAATCAGTCCGCTCTGAAGAATCGTCGTGGGGCCTGCGCATTCTAGCGCGGCGCCGCGGATCGGCGGCCGATCCGCTATGATCGCCGGTTCGTGGAGCGCCGGCCCCTGATCCGGCGGAACTGGGCGCTATCAGCAGGAGTTTCAAGGCATGTCGACGGTTCGGGCCGCAGTCGAAGCGGAAGTGGTGGACGTGAAGCGGGCCTTGTCCGGCGCGGTCGCGCCGGGGACGAGGATCGCCGTGCGCGGCTGGGTGCGCACGCGCAGGGATTCGAAGGCCGGGCTGTCGTTCGTCAATCTCGGCGACGGCTCGTGCTTCGACCCGATCCAGGTGGTCGCGCCGAGCGCGCTGCCGAACTACGAGAGCGAGGTCCTGCACCTGACCTCCGGCTGCGCGATCGTCGCCGAGGGCGAGCTGGTCGCCTCGCAGGGCAAGGGACAGTCGTTCGAGCTGCAGGCGGACCGCATCGAGGTGGTCGGCTGGGTCGACGACCCGGAGACCTACCCGATCCAGCCCAAGCCGCATTCGCCGGAGTTCCTGCGCGAGGTGGCGCACCTGCGCCCGCGCACGAACCTGTTCGGCGCGGTCTCGCGCGTGCGCCACACGATCGCCAGCGCGATCCACCGCTACTTCGACGAGAACGGCTACTTCTGGGTCAACACGCCGATCATCACCACCTCGGACACCGAGGGCGCCGGCGAGATGTTCCGCGTCTCCACGCTGGACTTCATGAACCTGCCGCGCACCGACACCGGCGCGATCGACTTCAGGAAGGACTTCTTCGGCAAGGAGGCGTTCCTCACCGTCTCCGGCCAGCTCAACGTCGAGGGCTACTGCCTCGCGCTCAGCAAGGTCTACACGTTCGGCCCGACGTTCCGCGCGGAGAACTCGCACACCACGCGGCACCTGGCCGAGTTCTGGATGGTCGAGCCGGAGATCGCGTTCGCCGACCTGGCCGAGGACGCGCGCGTCGCCGAGGACTTCCTGAAGTTCGTCTTCCGCATGGTGCTGGCCGAGCGGCCGGACGACATGGCCTTCTTCGCCGACCGCGTCGAGAAGACCGCGATCTCGCGCCTGGAATCGATCATCGCCAAGCCGTTCGCGCGCATCGACTACACCGAGGCGGTGCAGATCCTGAAGAAGTCCGGCAAGGCGTTCGACTACGCCGTCGAATGGGGCGCGGACCTGCAGACCGAGCACGAGCGCTTCCTGACCGAGCAGCACGTCGGCGGGCCGGTCGTGGTCACCAACTACCCGGAAAAGATCAAGGCGTTCTACATGCGCCTCAACGACGACGGCCGCACCGTCGCCGCGATGGACGTGCTGGCGCCGGGCATCGGCGAGATCATCGGCGGCTCGCAGCGCGAGGAGCGCCTGGACGTGCTCGACCGGCGCATCGCGCAGTTCGGCCTGGATCCGAAGATGTACGGCTGGTACCGCGACTTCCGCCGCTACGGCACGGTGCCGCACGCGGGCTTCGGCCTCGGCTTCGAGCGCCTGGTCTGCTACGTCTGCGGGCTGGCCAACATCCGCGACGCGATCCCCTACCCGCGCGCGCCCGGCTCGGCGGAGTTCTAGCCGTGTCCGCGTCCGCCTGGCACCAGTTCTTCTTCGTCATGGGCCTCGGCCTCGTCGTCGCGGGCCTGACCACCTACGTCATCACCTGGATGCTGGTCGCCGTGCACCTGCGCGACCATCATCCGGCCGAGCGCGCGCGCGTCAGCGGCTTCATGTTCGCGCCGCGCGCGTTCGGCTGGTACCTCGCCGCGCGCTGGCGCGCGCTGCGCGACCGCAGCCTCGCGGGCCTGGCGGTGCTCGGCAGCATCGGCGCCTGGTCGATCGCGGTCGGCGCCGTCTGCGCGCTCGGCGCCAAGCTGCTGGCCTCGGCCGGAGGCGGCGCATGAACGCGCAGTGGTGGCTGGCCGTGCTCGGCGACACCCTGATCTGGGCGCGCCTGGAGGTGCTCGATTCCGGCGTCGCCGAGGTGTTCGACAACGACGGGCGCGTGCTGCGCTACGACGACGAGACCGCCGCGCGCATGGCCCTGCTCGACGCCGAGTTCCGCGCGCTGGACGGCCTGGACGAGGAGGATGCCGCCGCGCTCGGCTTCGACCTCGACAGCATCGAGCCGCCGCGCGGCGACAGCGACGAGGAGCGGCTGCCGCGGATGATCCAGAAGCTGCCGCCGCGGCACTGACGCACCGGCCCGGCCTGCGCCGAACCGCGCGCGTGCGGCGATAATGCCGGCGTGCGGCAGGCCTTCGCGGCTCGCCGCCGCGCCGTTCCCTTCCCGCCCGAAACTTCGATGGCACGACGATGAATCTCGACCTCACCGGCAAACATGCGCTCGTCTGCGGCGGCTCGCAGGGCATCGGCCGCGCCGCGGCGATCGAGCTGGCCGCGCTCGGCGCCGACGTGACGCTGCTCGCGCGCTCGCGCGAGGCCCTCGACGCCGCGCTCGCCGGCCTGCCGAAGAAGCACGACGCGCAGCAGCACGCGACGATCGCCGCGGACATGAACGACCACGCCGGCCTGCGCGCGAAGGTCGAAGCCGCCGCCCACCTGCGCCCGGTGCAGATCCTGGTGAACAACAGCGGCGGCCCGCCCGGCGGCCCGGCGCACGCGGCCGCGCCGGACGAGTTCCGCCGCGCGTTCGAGCAGCACCTCGTCGCCGCGCAGGTGCTGCTGCAGGCGGTGCTGCCCGGCATGAAGGCCTCCGGCTACGGGCGCATCGTCAACGTGATCTCCACCTCGGTGAAGGAGCCGATCCGCAATCTCGGCGTGTCCAACACGATCCGCGGCGCGGTCGCCAACTGGGCCAAGACGCTGGCCGGCGAGCTCGCCGTGCACGGCATCACCGTGAACAACGTGCTGCCGGGCTACACCCAGACCCAGCGCCTGGAGCAGATCCTGGCCGATCGCACGAAGGCGACCGGCAAGTCCGGCGCCGAGATCGAGCAGGCCATGCTGGCGACCGTGCCGGCGGGCCGCTTCGCCAAGCCGGCCGAGATCGCCGCCGTGGTCGCGTTCCTGGCGACCCCGGCCGCCGGCTACGTCAACGGCGTCAACGTGCCGGTCGACGGCGGCCGCACGCTGTCGCTGTGACGCCGCCCGGACGCGCCGCGCCGATCGTCAACATCGCGGCCTACCGCTTCGTCGCGGTCGACGACGCCGACGCGCTGGCCGCGCGGCTGCGCGAATCGGCCGCGGCGCTCGGCCTGCTCGGCACGATCCTGGTCGCCGACGAGGGCCTGAACCTGTTCCTCGCCGGGCCGGGCGCGGCGATCGACGCGTTCCTCGACCGCCTGCGCGAGGACGCCCGCTTCGCCGGCATCGCCGTGAAGCGCAGCCCGAGCCGCACGGCGCCGTTCGCGCGCCTCAAGGTCCGGCGCAAGCGCGAGACGATCACGTTCCGCCAGGGCGCCGTCGCGCCGCTGGCGGAGCGCGCGCCGGCGCTGGCCCCGGCCGAGCTGGCGCGCTGGATCGCGTGCGGCGGCGACGACGCCGGCCGCCGCCTGGTCCTGCTCGACACGCGCAACCGCGAGGAGGTCCGCCACGGCACGTTCGCCGGCGCGCTGACGCTGCCGATCGACCGCTTCACGGATTTCCCGGCGGCGGTCGCCGCCCGCCGCGACGCGCTGGCCGGCGCCGCGGTGGTCAGCTTCTGCACCGGCGGCATCCGCTGCGAGAAGGCGGCGCCGTGGATGCGCGCGAACGGCTTCGGCCCGGTCTGGCAGCTGGACGGCGGCATCCTCGGCTACTTCGAGCAGGTCGGCGGCTACGGCTTCGACGGCCGCTGCTTCGTCTTCGACCAGCGCGTCGCGCTTGATCCCTCGCTGCAGCCGGCCGTCGATCCCTGACGGGCCGGCGGCCCTCTCTTTTTTTTTGCACTGCACAACGCGCCGGCGCATCGTCGCCGGCGCGGGGCATGCCCGTGCGCCGCCTGCGCCGCGCCCGTCCGGCACGCGCGCTTGCGGACCGAGCGCACTTATTCCAAAAGGCGATGAAGGTAAGATTCTTCAATTTTTGTATACTTTTCCGGCTTGTCGATTTGGTCACACTTTGACGGATGCGGCATCGTCGATGCTCCCGCCCCGTTGATGCGCGATGGCCTGGCAGGGGCACCGCTCCCATGCGGCAAACGGTACGCGTGCAATGTGTGATGCGGCGGCGGACGAGCTCCGCCTGCCGTTCCCCCGTGCAGCCTCTCCCCCGAAGCAGCCTCCCGCACCCGGAGCACCACCGTGCGCCCGCAGATGGGCGTGCGGTCATTACCCCCCGTCGAGGAGAACGACCCATGGAGCGATCCATTCCCATCCCCACAACCGGCCCGTCGAGCGCGCCGGCGGCCCGTCGCGGCCGCGTCCTGCGCTCGTTCGGCACTGCACTTCTGCTCGGCCTGTGCGCCCAGGTGCAGGCCGGGCCCATTGCGGTGCCCAATGGCGACTTCTCGAACCCCGCTAACTTCGGCACCGTCGGCGGCGGCCTGATCGGCGGCAGCGGCAGTGCGCCGATCGGCACCGGGCCGTGGAACGGCGCCTGGTACGGCGTCGCCGGCCTGCTCGCGCCGCCGTCGCTGACGATCGAACAGGGCAAGGCCAGCGTCGGCGGGCTCGCCGGCGTCAACGTGCTCGGCCTGGTCAACAACGGCGGCTCGTTCCAGCAGGCCCTCGCCACGCCGTGGCAGGCCAACCGGCACTACACGCTGAGCGCCGACGTCACCCCGTCGGGGCTGCTCGACCTGGGCCTGCTGCATTCGGGCAACGTCGGCCTCGCGCTGGCCGCCGGCTCCGGGCGCGTGGCCTCGACCGCCACGTCGAGCTCGGTCACGCTCGACCTGCTCGGCGGGTCGACCTACCGCCTCAAGCTCGAATACGACACCGGCCCCACGGTCAGCGGCAACATCGGCATCCACCTGTTCACCGAGCCCTCGGGCCTGCTTTCGGCCAGCCTGCTGAGCTCGATCGCGTTCAGCAACGTCACGCTGAGCTCGCACATGCTGAACCAGGTGCCGACGTCGCTGGTCGCGGTCGACGCCTCGCCGCGCAGCGCCACGGTCGGCGCGCCGGTCACGCCGCCGCTCGCGATCCAGGTGCTGGACGCCGAGGGCGACCCGATCGAGGGCGTCACCGTCACGTTCACCGTGCCGAGCAGCGGCCCGAGCGCCACCGTCGCGCCGAATCCGGCGACGACCGACGAGAGCGGCGTCGCCCAGGTGACGACCACCGCCAACACGATCGCCGGCAGCTACCAGATCGTCGCCAACGTCAGCGGCGTGGCCACGCCGCTCGTGTTCGACATGACGAACCTGCCCGGCCCTGCCGCCGGCTTCGGCGGCGTCACCGGCAACGCGCAGTCCGGCGCCGTCGGCGGTCCGTTCACCTCGCCGGTCGGCCTGCAGGTCGTCGACGCCTACGGCAACCCGGTGCCCGGCGTGCCGGTCACCTACACCGCGCCGTCGAGCGGCGCCAGCTCGGGCTTCCCGACCGCCAACACGATCACCGTGCCGACCGGTCCGGACGGCCGCGCCGACGTCACGCCGGTCGCCAACACGATCGCCGGCAGCTATCAAATCGTCGCCACCGCGCCCGGCGTCGATCCGATCGCGTTCGACATGACGAACCTGCCCGGCCCCGCCGCCGGCTTCGGCAACGTCACCGGCAACGCGCAGTCCGGCGTCGTCGCCGATCCGTTCGCGTCGCCGGTCGGCCTGCAGGTCGTCGACGCCTACGGCAACCCGGTGCCCGGCGTGCCGGTCACCTACACCGCGCCGCCGAGCGGCGCCAGCGCCGGCTTCCCGACCGACCACGCGGTCACCGTGCAGACCGGCCCCGACGGCCGCGCCGACGTCACCCCGGTCGCCAACACGATCGCGGGCAGCTACCAGATCGTCGCCACGACGCCGGGCGTGAGCACGCCGCAGGTGTTCGACATGACCAACCGCGCGGGCCCGGCGGCCATGGTCGGCCCGGCCAGCGGCTCGGGCCAGGGCGCGGTCGTGCTGACGCCGTTCGCGCAGCCGCTGACCGCGTTCGTCGGCGACGCCTACGGCAACCCGGTCAGCGGCGCCTCGGTCACGTTCGAAGCCCCGGCCAGCGGCCCCAGCGCGACCGGCGTCGGCACCGTGTCCACCGGCAGCGACGGCATCGCCAGCATCACGCCGACGGCGAACGGCATCGCCGGCCCGTACACGATCACCGCCCGCACCAGCGGCGTGACGAACCCGGCGACGTTCGCGCTGACGAACCTGCTCGATCCGTCGATCGTGCCGAACGGCCCCGGCGAGCCGACGCAGAACGCCGGCATCGGCTCGGTGTTCTCGTGCCAGCTGCTGGTGCAGGTCACCAACGGCGCGCAGCCGCAGTCCGGCCTGGAGGTCGAGTTCGTCGCGCCGGCGGCCGGCCCGTCGGCGATCCTGAGCCACGAGGCCGACAGCGGCACGACGCTGCGCGTGGCCACCGACGACCAGGGCTACGCCTGGGTCGAGGCCACGGCGAACGACGTCGTCGGCAGCTACACGGTGACCGCGCAGCTCCTGTACTCGACCGCGGCGCCGATCGAGTTCCAGCTGCGCAACCTGGACGCGGACGATCCGATCTTCCGCTACGGCTTCGACGGCTCCTGCCGTCCGGCCGGCACGCTCAAGGTCGACCTCGGCGAACAGGCCGCCCGGCACTAGGCCGACGCTTCCTTCCCCGGGCCGCATGCCGCGGCCCGGGGCGGGATCCTCCTTTCCCCGTCGGGTCGGCTCCGTTCCGGCCCGGTTTTTTTTTGCCCGCGCGCGGCGAAGCGACGTCTGCCCGCGCGCACGGGCGGCGGCAGCGCGCGCCGGCCGCGCGACGACCGGCAGGCGAAACGGCCCTGCTAGACTTTCGCGATGGCCTCGCTCCTCACGCTCTCCAATCTCATCGACGGCGCCTCGGTCGCCCCGGCCTCGGGCCGCTATCTCGACGTCCACGAGCCGGCCACCGGCCTGCCGTTCGCGCGCTGCCCCGATTCCGACGCCGCCGACGTCGACGCCGCGGCCGCCGCCGCGCGCCGCGCCGCGCCGGGCTGGGCGGCGACGCCGGCCGAACGCCGCGCCGCGCTGCTGAACCGGCTCGCCGACCTGGTCGAACGCGACCTCGAGGCGCTCGCCCGCCTCGAGTCGCAGGACAGCGGCAAGCCGGTCAGGCTCGCGCGCAGCCTCGACATCCCGCGCGCCGTCGCCAACCTGCGCTTCTTCGCCGCGGCGATCACGCAATGGCCCGGCGAGGCGCACCCGATGGACGGCCGCGCGCTCAACTACACGTTGCGCCAGCCGCTCGGCGTGGTCGGCTGCATCTCGCCGTGGAACCTGCCGCTGTACCTATTCACCTGGAAGATCGCGCCCGCGCTCGCCGCCGGCAACGCGGTCGTGGCCAAGCCGTCGGAGGTCACGCCGTGCACGGCCGAACGGCTCGGCCGGCTCGCCGTCGAGGCCGGCTTCCCACCCGGCGTGCTGAACATCGTGCACGGCGCCGGGCCCGGCGTCGGCCCGGCGCTGGTGCAGCATCCGGCGGTCAAGGCGATCTCGTTCACCGGCAGCACGCGCACCGGCGCCGCGATCGCCGCCATGGCCGCGCCGCTGTTCAAGAAGGTGTCGCTGGAGATGGGCGGCAAGAACCCGGCGATCGTGTTCGCCGACGCCGATCTGTCCGACGCGAACCTCGACACGATCGTGCGCTCGGGCTTCGCCAACCAGGGCGAGATCTGCCTGTGCGGCTCGCGCCTGCTGGTGGAGCGCCCGATCTACGAGACGTTCCGCCGGCGCTACCTCGAGCGGGTGCAGGCGCTGCGCGTGGGCGACCCGGAGGACGAGGCGAGCGACCTCGGCGCGCTGGTCTCGCAGGCGCACTTCGACAAGGTCGTCGGCTGCATCGAGCGCGCGCGCGCCGAAGGCGGCCGCGTGCTGTGCGGCGGCCACGCGCTGCCCGGCGCGGGGCGCTGCGCCGGCGGCTGGTTCGTCGCGCCCACGGTCGTCGAGGGCCTCGGCCCCGAGGCGGCGACGAACCAGGAGGAGATCTTCGGCCCGGTGGTCACGCTGATCCCGTTCGACGGCGAGCGCGAGGCGGTCGCGATCGCCAACGCCACCGGCTACGGCCTGGCCGCCTCGCTGTGGACGCGCAACCTCGACCGCGCGCACCGCGTCGCCGAGCGCCTGGAGTCCGGCATCGTCTGGATCAACTGCTGGCTGCTGCGCGACCTGCGCACGCCGTTCGGCGGCGTGAAGAACTCCGGCGTCGGCCGCGAGGGCGGCACCGAGGCGTTGCGCTTCTTCACCGAGCCCAAGAACATCTGTCTGCAATTCGGTCCGGAGGAACCCTAGGAATGCCCGACTTCGACGGCCTGCTCGCGCGCAACCGCGCCTGGTCCGAGGCGCTGCGCGCCCGCGACCCCGAGTTCTTCAAGCGCCTTTCCGAGCAGCAGGCGCCGCAGTACCTGTGGATCGGCTGCTCCGACTCGCGCGTGCCGGCCAACCAGATCATCGACATGGCGCCGGGCGAGGTGTTCGTGCACCGCAATGTCGCCAACGTGGTCGTGCACACCGACCTCAACTGCCTGAGCGCGATCCAGTTCGCCGTGGACGTGCTCAAGGTGCGCCACATCCTCGTCGTCGGCCACTACGGCTGCGGCGGCGTGCAGGCGGTGCTGGAGAAGCGGCGCCTGGGCCTGGTCGACAACTGGTTGCGCCACGTCGACGACGTGAGGCGGGAACACGCCGAAGCGTTGCGCACCATCGCCGATCCGAGGCTGCGCCATGCCAGACTGTGCGAGCTGAACGTGATCGAGCAGGCGGCGAACGTGTGCCAGAGCACCGTCGTGCGGGACGCCTGGGAGCGCGGGCAGCCGCTCAGCGTGCACGGCTGGATCTACAGCCTCGAGAACGGCCTGGTGCACGATCTGGGCATCGACGTGGACGACACGCCGATGCTCGGCCCCTGCCGGCAGCAGGCGCTGGCGCAGCTCGCGACGCCGCCCGGCGACGACGCGACCGCGCGGCCGCGGCCGGCGCCCGCAGGCTAACAACCCAGGAGTCGCGCCATGTCCGTTCTCGCCGTCGTCGCTTCGCTGCTTCTGAACGCGCCGGTCGCGCAGGCCGAGCCGCAGCCGCTCGGCACCGCCGCGATCGCCCAGCAGAAGGCCGCCGTCGAGAAGTCCGAGCGCATCCTCGCCGAGGCGCAGAAGCGCCCCGGCCTGCTCGCGCAGTACCTGTACATGCGCGAGGCGCGGACGAAGGACCCGGACATCGCGTTCCGCCTGATCTTCAACCAGTACCTGAGCTGGTTCCAGACCTGGGTCGGCGATTACGCCGCCTCGCGCACGATGTTCTCGGTCGCGCAGCCGCCGGCCAAGGGCGACAGCGAGGCCCCGGTCGACACCGGCTACGCGCCCGAGGACGCGATCGGCGCGATCGCCGCCCTCGCCAAGGGCCGCAAGGCGATCTTCTTCAACGAGAACCACAACATCGCGCTGACGCGCACGCTGACCGTGCAGATGCTGGCCAAGCTGCGCGAGGACGGCTACGACACGTTCGCCGCCGAGACGCTGTACCACGACGACCGCAAGCTCGCCAGGCGCGGCTATCCCACCGCCGACAGCGGCTTCTACACCGAGGAGCCGATCTACGCCGAGATGGTGCGCACCGCGCTCGCGCTCGGCTACACCGTGGTCGCCTACGAGGCCGAGTCGATGGCCACGGGCGACGCGCGCGAGCGCGAGCAGGCGCGCAACCTCTACCAGCGCACGCTGGCGAAGAACCCGAACGCGCGGCTGGTCGTCAACGCCGGCTACACGCACATCCAGAAGGCCGGCAAGTACTTCGACGGCGCGGCGATGGCGCAGCACTTCATCTCGATCAGCGGCGTCACGCCGATCACCGTCGACCAGACGGTCATGATCCCGCACGAGCACCCCGAGGACGACCACCCGGCCTACCGGCGCATCGCCCAGACGACGCACCTGGAGCGGCCCACGGTGTTCCGCAACGCCGCCGGCGCGCTCTGGTCGCTGCGGCCGGCCGCGTTCGACGTGAGCGTGGTGTTCCCGGCCGAGGTCTACCGGCGCGGCCGGCCGACCTGGGCCTCGATCGGCGACCTGCGCGTGCCGTACACGGTGACCGCGGAGATCTGCAAGGAAGTCTTCCCCTGCCTGGTCGAGGCGCGCTACGAGAAGGAAGGCGAGGACGCGATCCCGGCCGACCGGCTGCTGTTCGACCCGTACGCGCACCTCGGCCCGAACGAGCGCGTGCGCACCTCCTCCGACGCCGAGCCGACCGCCGACCTCTACCTGCGCCCGGGCCGCTACCGGCTCGTGGCGCGCGATTCCGCCAACCGCATACTCGGCAGCCGCGACGCGGTCGCCCGAAGGACGCCCCAGTGACGACGAACGCCCCGATCCTCAGCGACGCCGCGCCCGCGCCGGTCGGCGCCTACCCGCACGCGCGCCGCGTCGGCGACCTTCTGTTCCTGTCCGGCGTCGGCCCGCGCCAGCCGGGCACGAACCTGATCCCCGGCAACGTGCACGACGAAGCCGGCCGGCTGGTCGGCTACGACATCGAGGCGCAGTGCCGCCAGGTGTTCGCCAACGTGCGCGCCGTGCTCGAAGCCAGCGGCGCGCGCTGGGAGGACCTCGTCGACGTGACCGTGTTCCTGACCGACATGGCGCGCGACTTCGCCGCCTACAACCGCGTCTATGCCGAGCATTTCCGCGATCCGGCGACCGCGCCGTGCCGCACCACGCTCGGCATCACCGCGTTGCCGACGCCGATCGCGATCGAGCTCAAGTGCGTCGCGGCGCTGCCGGCCGCGCGCCGGGCCGCCGCGGGTTCGTGACCGGCGCCGGCCGCGCGCTATCATCGCCTGGTCCCGCGCGTGCGGGAGCTTCCGGGATGCCCGCATGCCACTGACGCCGCCGTTCGACCTCAAGCGCTGGATCGACGAACACCGCCACCTGCTCAAGCCGCCGGTCGGCAACAAGTGCATCGTCGACGGCGACTTCATCATCATGGCCATCGGCGGGCCGAACGCGCGCACCGACTACCACTACGACGAAGGCCCGGAGTTCTTCCACCAGCTCGAAGGCGAGATGGTGCTGAAGATCCAGGAGGACGGCCGCGTGCGCGACATCCCGATCCGCGCCGGCGAGGTCTTCTACCTGCCGCCGCGCGTGCTGCACTCGCCGCAGCGCATGCCCGACTCGGTCGGCCTGGTCGTCGAGCGCCGCCGCCTGCCGCACGAGCGCGACGGCCTGCTGTGGTTCTGCGAGCGCTGCAACCACAAGCTGTACGAGGAATTCTTCCACCTGCAGGACATCGAGACGGACTTCCCGCGCGTGTTCGAGCGCTTCTACGGCTCGCTCGAGGCGCGCACCTGCACCGCCTGCGGGCACGTGAACCCGGCGCCGGAGAAGTACCGCCGGTGAACGGCCGCCGCGGCGCGGCCGCTCCCATGCGCCCGCGGCGGCGCATCGCCGCCGCGCCCGCCCCATGCTGCACACGCTGATCCAGATCCAGCCGCGCGACGTGCCCTGGCGCGTCGCGCTGCGCAACACCGCCGGCGTCGTGCTGCCGCTCGCCGCCGGCATCGCCACCGGCCACGTCGCGGTCGGCCTGGGCGTCGCCGCCGGCGCGCTGAACACGATGTTCACCGACCAGCCCGGGCCGTACCGGCTGCGCATGCAGCGCATGCTGCTCACCGCGCTCGCCGCCGGCGCGTCGGCCTTCGTCGGCAGCCTGATCGGCGCGCACGCGCTGCTGCTGGTGCTCGCCGCGCTGGTCTGGGGCATCGGAGGCGGCCTCCTGGTCGCGCTCGGCACCGACGCCGGGCGCGCCGGGCTGACCAGCATGATCCTGCTGGTCATCACCGCGGCGCAGCCGGGCGACGCCGGCGCCGCGGCGGCCACCGGCGCGCTGATCTTCGCCGGCGGCCTGCTGCAGACGCTGTTCGCCGTGGCCGCCTGGCCGCTGCAGCGCTACCGGCCCGAGCGCCAGGCGCTGGCCGAGATCTGCCGCCAGCTCGCCGCGAACGCGCGCCGCGCGCCGGACCGCACGCAGGCGCCGCCGGTCACGCAGGCGCTGCTCGACGTGGAAAGCTTGCTGCACGGCACGCACCGCGCGCGCGGCGAGCCGATGGAGATCTTCCGCATCCTCGCCGAGCTGGTCGAGCGCATCCGCCTGGAGCTGCTCGCGCTCGGCGACCTGCACGCCGGCCTCGACGGCGAGGCGCGCGCGACGCTCGGGCGCGTGCTGGAGTACGCCGCGCGCGCGCTCGATTCGCTCGCCGCGGCGCTGGAGAGCGGCGCCAGCCCGCTCGCCGCCGCGGCTGCGATGGAAGGCTTCGACGCCGCGCTGGCGGCACTCGCCGAGCTGCGCGCGCGCACGCCGCGGCGCGGCGCGCAGCGCCAGCTGGTCATCGCGATCGCGCGCGCGCAGGGCCTGGCCGGCCAGCTGCGCGCCGCGCTGCGCAACGCCGACGTCGCCGGCAGCCGCGGCGAGCTGCGCGCCTATGCCGCCGAGGCGCGCCTGCCGCGCAGCCTGCGCCAGCGCAGCGCGCTGGCCGTGCTGCGCGCCAACCTCAGCCTGTCGTCGATCGCGTTCCGCCACGCGCTGCGCTGCGGCATCTGCCTGGCGGTCGCCGTGGCCGGCGAGCGCGCGCTCGGCGTGCCGCACGGCTACTGGGTGCCGATGACCACCGCGATCGTGCTCAAGCCCGACTTCGCCGGCACGTTCAGCTTCGGCCTGCTGCGCGTCGTCGGCACGCTGCTCGGCCTGGTGCTGACCACCGCGCTGGTGCACTACGCGTTCGGCGGCGCCTGGGAGCGGCTCGCGCTGCTGGCGGCGCTGAGCGTCGGCTTCCGCATGCTGGTCACCGTGCACTACGCGCTCGGCGTGACGATGCTGACAGGTCTGGTGGTCATCCTGCTCTCGTTCGACGGCATCGCCCCGGGCGCGACGATGGTCGCGCGCGGCACGGCCACCGCGGTCGGCAGCGCGTTCGCCCTGCTCGCCTACGCGCTGTGGCCGACCTGGGAGCGCCAGCGCGTGCGCCCGGCGCTGGCCTCGATGGTGGAGGCCTACCGCAACTACTTCGCCACGCTGCCGCACGACGACGCGGCCGCGCATGCCGCGGCGCGCACCGCCGCGCGCAGCGCGCGCACGAACGCGCAGGCCTCGATCGAGCGCCTGCGCGGCGAGCCGCGCCGCGACCGCCGCCCGCTGGCGTTGGCCGAGAGCGTGTTCGCCAACGCCAACCGCTTCGTGCGCGCCTGCATGTCGCTCGAGGCGCTGCTGCTCGACGCCAAGGCGCTGCCCGAGCGCGAGCGCCTGCTCGCATTCGCCGCGCGCCTGGACGCCGCGCTCGCCGGCGTGACCGCGTGCCTGCACGACGAGGCGCCGCCGCCGGAGCTCGCCGGCCTGCGCGAGGAGGAGCGCGCGCTCGCCGAGCACCTCGAGGCCGCCGCCGGCGACGACCAGGCCGGCGTCGCCGCCGCGGTGATCGAGGCCTTCGACCGCATGACCGACGCGGTCGATACGCTCGCGCACGTGCTGCGCCAGGGCGCGCGCGGGCGCGACGCCGCCTAGCCGCGGCGGCGCGGGCGCGGCCGGAATTGCGCAGCGCGCGCTGATATTCGCCGTGGCGTCCGGTTACACTTGCCGGCCATGCTCAAGATCGACACGCACGCGCACATCCTGCCGCCGACCTGGCCGAACCTGGCCGAGAAGTACGGCGACGACCGCTTTCCGGTCATGGTCAAGGCCGAGGGCCGCCACCGCATCTACAAGGACGGCAAGTTCTTCCGCGAGGTGTGGGCGAACGCGTTCGACCCGGAGGTGCGCATCGCCGACTACGCCAAGTTCGGCGTCGACGTGCAGGTGGTCTCCACGGTGCCGGTGCTGTTCTCGTACTGGGCCAAGCCGAGCCAGGCGCTGGAGCTGCACCGCCACCTCAACGACCACACCGCCGAGATCTGCCGCCGCTACCCGCGCCACTACGCCGGCATCGGCACCGTGCCGCTGCAGGCGCCGACGCTGGCAATCCAGGAGATGGAGCGCTGCATCGACCAGCTCGGCCTCAGCGGCGTGCAGATCGGCTCGCATTGCGAGGCCTGGAACCTCGACGCGCCAGAGCTGTTCCCGTTCTTCGAGGCCGCCGCCGAGCTCGGCGCGGCGGTCCTGGTGCACCCCTGGGACATGATGGGGCGCGAGTCGATGCCCAAGTACTGGCTGCCGTGGCTGGTCGGCATGCCGGCCGAGCAGTCGCGCGCGGCCTGCTGCCTGATCTTCGGCGGCGTGCTCGAGCGCCTGCCCAAGCTCAAGGTCTGCCTGGCGCACGGCGGCGGCTCGTTCCCGTACACGATCGGCCGCATCGAGCACGGCTTCCGCATGCGCCCGGACCTGGTCGCGACCGACAACGCGCGCGGCCCGCGCGAATACCTCGGCCGCATCTACTTCGATTCGTGCGTGCACGACCCGGCCGCGCTGCGCTACCTGCTGGACGTGGCCGGCGTCGGCAGCGTCATGCTCGGCACCGACTATCCCTTCCCGCTCGGCGAGCAGGAGCCCGGCAGCGGCATCGCCGCGCTCGGCCTGCCGCCGCCGCAGCAGGCCCGGCTGTTCCACGGCACCGCCCTGGAATGGCTCGGCCTGCCCTACTCGCGCTTTGCCGACGACACGGAGTGACTCGTGAAGCCCCATGCCCGCACGCTGATCCTGCTCGCCGCCTTCGCCGCGCCGGCCGCCCTGGCCCAGGGCGCCGCCGACTACGCGCTCAACGACGGCAAGGTGCGCTTCCGCGTGCCGCCGACGTGGACCGCGGTCATGGAGAAGCGCGACGGCAATCCGCAGGCGGTCGCATTCCAGGTGCCCGACGCCGCCGCCGCGGGCAGCGAGGACAGCGCGACCGTGACCGTGAAGACGCGCCAGCTCGCCGGCTCGGCCGCGTTCGCCGGCATCGTGCAGGAGGAGCTCGACCGCTCCAAGGCGCAGGCCGGCTACGAGAACGACAGCTCGAACAAGGACACCTCGGTGCACCAGTACTTCGTCACGCGCGGCAAGACGCGCTATCTCGTCCGCGACAGCTTCTACCTGACCGGCGACGTCGCCGCCGAGGTGCGCTGCCAGCGCCCGCTGCTGGCCGCGACCTCGGCCGCGTGGAACGACGAGTTCGACCGCGCCTGCAACGGCGTCGTCGCCTCGCTCAAGCAGTGACCGCGATGGCCGCACCCGCAGCGCCGGCCGGCATCGAGGCCGAAACCCATGCGCTCGCGCTCGACGCCGCCGACCCGCTCGCCGGCTTGCGCGACGAGTTCCTGATCCCGCGCCGGCCCGACGGCGCCGAGCAGGTCTACTTCTGCGGCAACTCGCTCGGCCTGCAGCCGCGCGCGACGCGCCAGGCGCTGCTCGACGAGCTCGACGACTGGCGCGACCTCGCCGTCGAGGCGCATTTCCACGGCCGGCATCCGTGGATGCCGTACCACGAGTTCGTGCGCGACGACCTCGCCGCGCTGGTCGGCGCGCAGCCGCACGAAGTCGTGGCGATGAACTCGCTGACGGCGAACCTGCACCTGATGATGGTCAGCTTCTACCGTCCGACCGCCGAGCGGCCGGCGATCCTGATCGAGCGCAGCGCGTTCCCGTCCGACCACCACGCGGTCGCCTCGCAGATCCGCTTCCACGGCTTCGACCCGGCCACGGCGCTGATCCAGGTCGACGGCGACGCCGACGGCGTGATCTCCGATGAGGCGATCGTGCGCGCGATCGAGGAACACGGCGAGCGCATCGCGCTGGTGCTGCTGCCGGGCGTGCAGTACCTGAGCGGCGAGGCATTCGACCTCGCCGCGATCACGCGCGCCGCGCACGCCAAGGGCTGCCGGGTCGGCTTCGACCTCGCGCACGCCGCCGGCAACCTCGAGCTTCGCCTGCACGAGACCGGCTGCGACTTCGCCGTCTGGTGCAGCTACAAGTACCTCAACGCCGGCCCCGGCGCCGTCGCCGGCTGCTTCGTGCACGAGCGCCACGCGCGCGCCGACCTGCCGCGCTTCGCCGGCTGGTGGGGCCACGACCCGGCCTCGCGCTTCCGCATGGCGCCCGGCTTCGAGCCCGCGCCCGGCGCCGACGGCTGGCAGCTCAGCAATCCGCCGATCCTTGCGCTCGCGCCGCTGCGCGTGTCGCTGGCGATCTTCCGCCGCGCCGGCATGGCCGCGCTGCGCCGCAAGTCCGTCGAACTGACCGCGTACTTCGAGGCGCTGATCCGCAGCGAGCTCGACGACGTGCTCGCGATCGCCACGCCGTCGCAGAGCCACCGCCGCGGCTGCCAGCTGTCGCTGCGCGTCAAGGGCCCGCGCGAGGCCGGCCGCTCGCTGTTCGAGCACCTGAACGCGCAGGGCATCGTCGTCGACTGGCGCGAGCCCGACGTCATCCGCGCCGCGCCGACGCCGCTCTACAACCGCCGCATCGACTGCCTGCGCTTCGTCCGCGCGGTTGCGCGATGGCGCGACGCCAGGAGCTGACGCTCCGCTCGGCGGCACGCCGGATCAGAATGCACGTCGCACGACCTCCCTGAGGCGCGCGCGCACCGATTCCGTCGAGCCGGCGAGATCGACCGTCGCGAAGTAGATGCGATGGCCGTGAAACACCGCCGACTCGTCGATGGTGCAGTCCACGGCTGGATAGAGCAGCAGGCCGGCCGCTCCCCTTTCCGGGCCGCGCACGGAACGGGGCAGCATTTCCTGCGAGCGCAGGTAGCTGTAGACCTGGTATAGATGCGAGCTCTTCAGGCGTTCCGCGCCGAAGCGGTTGCGCGCCAGCAGGTTGGCGAACTTCGTCTCGACCACCAAGGTGCGTCCCGACGGGCGGTGCTCGATGACGATGTCGGCCATCATCTTCGGCAGAAAGCGGTGCAGCGCCACGCTCGGCTCCTCCTCCTGCCAATGAAGCGTCTTCTGTCGCGTCACGGCCCAGCCTTCGCCTGACGAAAGCTCCAGCCGGCAGAAATTGGCGACGGCGCGCTCGAACAGCCTGCGCACCAGCGCCTCCTCCTTGTCCGGCGCAGCGACGGCGTGCGGCCCTTCCTCCTCGGTGGGCAGTGCGAGCTCGTATACCCAGCGCGCGAGCGTGATCATGAATTCGTCGTCACGCTCATGGCGAGCAAGCCGCACGGACATGCCGCGTGCGTCGACGTGCCGGATCGCGCCCACGCCGAACGTCTCCAGCTGCCGCGCCACGTCGCGGCAACGCCGCGCCAGCCCACGATCGTCGAGCCGCCGCGCCACGTCTTCGAGCGCGCGACGTACGAAGCGGTTGCGGGGCGTGTCGCTCGTATGCGCGTCGAAGCGACAGGCGATTTCACCACGTTCCTGGTGCCTTCCGATCACGGTCTTCAGCAGATCGATGCGGCCGCATACGCGCCGCAGCACGGCGCGCTGCTCGACGTATCCACGACTCAGATTGCGTCGCAAGCGGCGCTCGGCCGCATCGGCGAGCAGCAGCGCGATCAGTGAATCGAGGTCGCGTGAGGACTCGATTTCGGCGTCGTAGGCGCCGGCGAAACGCGCCAGGTCATGGGCATACAGGAGCAGCAGCCAGACGTTGCGCAGCGGTACGCCGGCGATCGAGCGCGGCTCCGCCGATGCTGCCCGCATCGTCACGTGTTCAGCGCCACGGGGAGCGCAGATCGGCCAGCGCCGCCTGCAGCCGACTCGGATTGTCGTACCAGTATTCGGCGAGCAGGGGCTCGATTTCGGTGCCCACCACGCGCCCGAACCACGAGGCCGCCTCCTCGGCTATTCTGGCCATCGGCGTGAAGTAGCTGTGGCCGACGCAGTACTGCGGACCGAGGGCGGCATCCTCGGCGATGCTCTGATTGACGGCGCGCATTCCGCGCTCGATCGCATCGACTGCCGACGCGGGCAGCCCCCCGACGGAGATGCACCAGTCGCGCCAGAGCGGACCGAAGGAAGGCGTCAGCGAAACGAAGGCGAAACGGCGACGCAGCGCCACGTCGACCATGGCCAGCGAGCGATCGGCGAGATTCATCGTGCCAATCAGGTACAGGTTGTCGGGAAGATAGATGGGATCCGGACCGTCCGCATTGCGGTATCCGAGCTCGAGCGCATCCTTCTCGTTGCGCTTGCTGGCTTCGAGCAACGTCAGAAGTTCACCGAAGATCTGCGCCGGATTGCCGCGATTGATCTCCTCGATGACGAACACGAACGGATCGCCGCCCGCCTTCGCCGCCTGCACGGCCTGAAGGAACAGACCATCGACGAGCTGCAGCGTGCCGTTCGGCCCAGGACGCCAGCCGCGCACGAAATCCTCGTACGAGAGCGTCGGATGGAACTGCACGACGCGCATCCGCTGGCGCACCACCCTGAGGTCGTCCGTGCGCAGGAGGGCATAACCCAGTCGCTTGGCGAGCCATGTCTTGCCGGTGCCGGGCGGCCCTTGCAGGATCAGATTCTTCTTCTCGTGCAGGCGGTCGAGCGCGCGCTCGAGATCGTCTCGAGGTACGAAGCAGCCTTCTTCCACGATGTGGTCGATCGAGTACGGCGACGCCTCATCCTCCTCCTCGGCGGCTTCGTTCGCGGGCTCGGCGTCGGCCCAAAGATATTTCTGGGTGAAATACGGCAGCCGCAGCCAGTAGGCATAGTCCTGTGCGGCCCCCTGGAACGCGAAGTCGATCAGCCGCCGCGCAGAAGGATTCGCCGGATCGGCACGCACCAGCGCCACGCGATAGGTATAGAAGTACCATTCGCGCGGCTCGTCCAGCGGCGACCAGTCGACGCGGACCGTCACGCCGTCGCCGAGATTTTCCGTGACGGTGCCCACGGCCTTGATCTTCATCGCGGCCACCTTGCGCCCGCGCAGATCGAACGGCAGGTCGTGCTTGCGCACGTAACTGGCCTTGATCGCGATGCGATCACCGGGACGGATCTCGGCCACGAGCGGATCGTTCTCATAGCCGCTCTGCCAGATGCCATCGGCGATGAAACGCTCGGTCTGGTCCTTGCCGCCCCAGATCGAACCGACGAACCAGTACTGCACGGATTCGTCGATGTCGCCCGACTCGGGAATTCCAGGTGACAGCGCCGCGCTCGGCGAGCCGGCCGCCAAGTCGGGCTCGTCCAACGCGTCAGGAGCGCCGGAGGCCCACTCGAACGTACGCTGCTGCTCGTGAATGATGAAGGCATCGGCGTCCTCTTCGGCAACCTCGACGCCATTGCGTCGCACGCCCTGCAAGAAGCCGGTCCGCGCGCCATCCGTCAGCCGCCCCGTCTGCGCATCGTCCTTGCGGACGACGATCGAGGTCAGCAGCGGCCAGCCGCGCCTTTGGGCGATGGCGAGCATCCTGTCGAGGTGCTGGCCTATCGGGTATCGCGCCTTGCTCCAGGGCACGCCGCTCGCCTGCGCGACGTCGACGTAGGTGAGAAAGCGACGCGCACGTGCCGCTTCGATGATGGCGGCGTACGTGCGCGTGATGTCCAGCCGAGGCTCCATCGTCCGCGTCCCCTTCCATTGCGGGGCAGGCAGCCTCGCATACAATCCGGACGCCTTCCAGCATCCACGACGAACTCACCTCCAACCTTATCAAGCAGATGAGCGATTCCAGCCGCGGTTCTCCAGTCACCATCATCGGCGGCGGCCTGGTCGGCGCGCTGCTCGCCACGCTGCTCGCGCAGCGCGGCTTCTCCGTCGACGTCTTCGAGCGCCGCCCCGATCCGCGCGTGGCCGGCTACGCCGGCGGGCGCTCGATCAACCTGGCGCTCGCCGAGCGCGGCCTGCACGGCCTGCGCCTGGCCGGGCTCACCGACGAGGTGATGCGCCTGGCGGTCATGATGCGCGGGCGCATGGTGCACCATCGCGACGGCCGCACCGAGCTGCTGCGCTACGGGCGCGACGACAGCGAGGTGATCTGGTCGATCAGCCGCGGCCGGCTCAACATCGCCCTGATCGAGGCCGCCGCGGCGGCCGGCGCGCGCTTCCATTTCTCGCGCCGGCTGGCGCAGGCGCGGTTCGGCGCGGACGTCACGCTGCATTTCGTCGACGACGCCGACGGCAGCCGCCACGAGCACCGCGCGCGCTTCGCGCTCGGCGCCGACGGCGCGGGCTCCGCGCTGCGCGCGGCGATGAATGCGGCGCAGCCGCTCGGCGAGCGCATCGAGGCGCTCGGCCACGGCTACAAGGAGCTGGAGATCCCGCCGCGCGCCGGCGGCGCGAACGGAAGCGACCCCGGTTCCGCGTCGCACTTCGCCATCGAGCCGAACGCGCTGCACATCTGGCCGCGCGGCGGCTACATGTGCATCGCGCTGCCGAACGCCGAGGGCAGCTTCACGGTGACGCTGTTCCTGCCCAACGAAGGCGACCCGAGCTTCGCCACGGTGGCGACGCCGGACGCCGCGCAGGCGCTGTTCGAGCGCGACTTCGCCGACGCGCTGCCGCTGATTCCCGAGCTGCGCCAGGACTTCGCGGCCAATCCGGTCGGCGTGCTGGCCACGCTCTACCTCGACCGCTGGCACCTCGACGGCCGCGCGCTGCTGCTCGGCGACGCGGCGCACGCGATCGTGCCGTTCCACGGCCAGGGCATGAACTGCGGCTTCGAGGACGCGGTGGAGCTCGCCGGCCTGCTCGAGGGGCATGCGCACGATCCGGCCTGGACGTTCGCCGAGTTCGAGCGCCGGCGGCGCCCCAACGCCGAGGCGATCGCCGCGATGGCGCTGGAGAACTACGTGGAGATGCGCGACTCGGTGGCCGATCCGGCGTTCCTGCTGCGCCGCGAGCTCGGCCGCACGCTCGCCGAGCGCCATCCCGGCCGCTTCGTGCCGCGCTATTCGATGGTCACGTTCACGCGCATGCCGTACGCGCAGGCGTTCGCGCGCGGCGCCGTGCAGGAGGCGCTGCTGCGCGAGCTGACCGAGGGGCGGCAGCGCCTCGCGGACGTCGACCTCGCGCGCGCCGACGCGCTCGTGCGCGAGCGCCTGACGCCGCTTGCCTGACGTGGCGGCGGACTCGCCGCGGCGCATCCGCGCGCTGGTCGAGGCGTACCGCGCGGCGCATTACGACGTCGTGCTGCCCACCGGCGGAACCGCCACGCTGCGCATCGGCGCGCCGGCGCCGCCGGCGCTGCGCGGCTGGCTCGGCGCCGGCGACGGCGTGTTCCTGACCGCCTGCAACCCGCGCTCCGAACCGCTGCCGCAGGCCGACAACGAACGGCGCATGGCCGAGCTGCGCGCGCGCCTGGACGCGCTGGCGGCGCGCGTGCTCGAAGGCGCCGGCCACGGCGCCGGCTGGCGCGAGCCGAGCCTGCTGGTCGCCGGCCTCGAGCCGGCCGCCGGCGATGCGCTGGCGCGCGCGTTCGGGCAGAACGCGGTGGTGCGCGTCGCCGCGCACGGCCCGGCGGTGCTGCGCCTGCTCCGCGACGCCTGGCGCGCCACCGGCATCGACGCACCCGACGTCGAATGGGCGCCGGCGGCGCCCGGCGCGGCGCCGCCGTAGCGCCGCTTCGCCGCACCCTCGCCGTGCGGCGGGCTGGTAGCATGCGCGCGCCATGCCGATCGCCCACGACCGACCCGCCCTGCTCGAAGCGCAGGCGCTCGCCTTCTCGCGCAACGACGAGCCCATCTTCGGCCCGCTCGACTTCGCGCTGCACGCCGGCGAGGTCGTGCTGGTGGAAGGCGACAACGGCGCCGGCAAGACCACGCTGCTGCGCGTGCTCTCCGGCCTGCTCGCGCCGAGCGCCGGCGAGATCCGCCTGAACGGCGAGCCGCTGACCCTGGCGCGGCTGTCGCCGCAGGTGGCGCTGCTCTCGCACCAGGCCGGGCTGAAGCCGGAGCTCACGGCGCTGGAGAACCTGCGCTTCGCCGCCGGGCTCGGCGGCCAGCGCGCCGGCCTGTCGCCGGCGACGGCGCTGGCCGGCGTCGGGCTCGACGGCTATGCCGACGTGCCCACGCGCCAGCTCTCCGCCGGCCAGAAGAAGCGCGTGGCGCTGGCGCGCGTGCTGCTCGCGCCGGTCGGCCTGTGGCTGCTCGACGAGCCCTACGCCAACCTCGACCGCGACGGCATCGAGCTGGTCAACCGCCTGCTCGAGAACCACGCCCGCCGCGGCGGCGCGGCGCTGATCACCTCGCACGGCGCGTACGCCTACACCTCGGGCGCGCCGCGACGCATCCGGCTGTCCGGTGCGGCTTGCGCGCGCGACGGGGACGGCGCCGACGCGGAGGCAGGCGTGCGCGACGACGCGGCCAGCCGCCCCTCGCCCCGGTCCCTTCGCGCCGGCGAAGCGGGACATCCGCAGTGCCCGTCCGCGGGGCCGACGCCGTGACCCCCGGTTCGACCCTGGCCGCCTGCGCGGCGCTGGTGCGCCGCGACCTGACGCTGGTCTGGCGGCGCCGCGGCGATGCGCTCAATCCGATCCTGTTCGCGCTGATCGTCGTGGCGCTGTTCCCGCTCGCGCTCGGTCCGGAGCCGGCGCAGCTGCGGCGCATCGCCGCAGGCGTCGTGTTCGTGGCGACCCTGCTCGCCGGCCTGCTCGCGCTGGACACGCTGTTCCGCAGCGACTACGAGGACGGCTCGCTGGAGCAGCTGGTGCTGTCGCCGCATCCGCTGTCGCTGCTGCTCGCCTGCAAGATCGCCGTGCACTGGCTGACCACCGCGCTGCCGCTGATCCTCGTCGCGCCGCTGCTCGGCGAGCTGCTGCACGCGGCCGATGCGGTGCGCTGGCTGCTGCCGGCCGCGCTGCTGCTGACCACGCCGCTGCTCAGCCTGATCGGCGCGGTGTGCGTCGCGCTCACGGTGGGCATGCACCGCTCTGGTATGCTGCTGGCGCTGCTCGTGCTGCCGCTCTACGTGCCGGTGCTGATCTTCGGCGCCGGCGCCTGCAATGCGGCGCAGGCGGGGCTGCCGTACCTGGCGCCGCTGCTCTGGCTCGGCGCCGCCCTGGTGCTGGCGCTGGTGCTGGCGCCGCTCGCCTGCGCGGCAGCGCTTAGGATCTCCCTCTCATGAATGCGCTGACGCTCTGGTTCCACAGGATCGGCTCGCCGCCGACGTTCCATCGCCTCGCCGGACGGCTGGCGCCGTGGTGCTACGGCCTCGCGCTGGCGCTCGGCGCGGCCGGTCTCTACGGCGGCCTGGTGCTGGCGCCGCGCGACTACCAGCAGGGCGATGCCTACCGCATCATCTTCGTGCACGTGCCGTGCGCCTGGATGAGCCTGTTCGCGTACTTCTTCATGGCGGCGAACGCGTTCGTCGCGCTGGTCTGGCGCATCAAGCTCAGCGAGATCCTGGCGATGGCGAGCGCTCCGGTGGGTGCGGCGTTCACGTTCGTCACGCTCGTCACCGGCTCGCTCTGGGGCAAGCCGATGTGGGGCACGTGGTGGACCTGGGACGCGCGCCTGACCTCGGAGCTGGTGCTGCTGTTCCTCTATCTGGGCGTGATCGGGCTTTACCACGCGATCGAGGACCGCCGGCGCGCCGCGCGCGCGGCGGGCTTCCTGGCGCTGGTCGGCGTGGTCAACGTGCCGATCGTGCATTTCTCGGTGAACTGGTGGAACACGCTGCACCAGGGCTCGACCGTGCGCCTGATGGGGCCGTCGAAGATCGACGCGGCGATGCTGTGGCCGCTGCTGCTGATGGCGCTGGCCACGCATCTTTGGTTCTTCGGCAGCGTGCTCGTGCGCGCGCGGCTCGGCCTGCTCGAGCTCGACGCCGGCAAGGACTGGGTGCGCGCGATCGCGCTGGCCGGCGACGCGGGCGGCGGCGCGCAGGCCGGAACGGAGCGCGCGCATGGCTGATTTCCTCGCGATGGGCGGCTACGGCGGCTACGTCTGGACGTCCTATGCCGTGTTCTTCGTCGTGCTGGCGATCGAGGCGCTGGCGCCGCGCGCGCAGCGCCGGCGCCTGCTCGCGGAGATCCGCGCCCGCCTGAAGCGCCGCGCCGCCCGCAACGGAACCGCCGCATGACCCCGACCCGCAAGCGCCGCCTGATCGCCCTCTCGCTCGTGCTCGCCGCCGTCGCCGCCGCCGCGGCGCTGACGGTGCTCGCGCTGCAGGAGAACATGACCTACCTGTACTCGCCGAGCGAGGTGCAGGCCGGGCACGCGCCGGCGCAGGCGCGCTTCCGCCTCGGCGGCGTCGTGCTCGAGCATTCGATCGCGCGCGCGTCCGATTCGCTGAAGGTCGACTTCGTCGTCACCGACCGCTTCAAGGAAATCCCGGTCGAGTACACCGGCATCCTGCCGGACCTGTTCCGCGAGGGCCAGAGCGTCGTCGCCACCGGCACGCTCGAGAACGGCCGCTTCCTCGCCACCGAGGTGCTGGCCAAGCACGACGAGACCTACATGCCGAAGGAGGTCGCCGACGCGATCGCCAAAGCGAAGAGCGCGCACGCCGGCGAGCCGGCGAAGAAGGACTAGCCGCTCAGACCGCGCGCCGCAGCGGCGCCGCGCCTGCGTCCGGCACGACGCTGAAGCGCATCGTGCCGGAGCTGACGATGTCCAGCGCCGGGCGCAGGTTCTCCGTCAGGTAGTCGATGAAGCAGCGCACCGCCGGCGTCAGCCCCTTGCGCGAGGGGAACACCGCGTAGAGGCTCATGTCCGGCAGCGACCAGTCCGGCAGCAGCTGGACGAGGCTGCCGTCGGCCAGCTCGTCGCGGCACGAGATCGGCGGCAGCTCGGCGACGCCGCAGCCGGCCAGCGCCGCCTGCTTGAGCACGATGATGTCCTCGGTGACCAGGCGCGGGCTGTAGGAGACGATGCGCACCTCGCCGCCGGCATGGGTCAGCCGCCAGGCGTGGCGGCTGCCGCGCGCCGAGCCGTGCAGGCCGCCGAGGCTGTCGAGCGCGCGCAGGTCGTCCGGCGTGCGCGGCAGGCCGTGGCGCTCGACGTAGCCGCGCCCGGCCACGAGCACGTGCTGGCGGAGCTGGAACGAGCGCACCACCAGGCTCGACGCGCGCATGCCCGGCGCGATGCGCAGCGCCACGTCGTAGCCCTCGGCGATCAGGTCGATCTCGCGGTTGGTGATGTCGAGCGCGACCTCGACCTCGGGGTATTCCAGCATGAAGTCGGCCAGCACCGGCGCCAGGATGCCCTGCGCGAAGTTGACCGGGCTGGTCAGGCGCACGGTGCCGCGCGGCGTGCCGCGCGCATCGTCGATCACCGTGCTGGCGCGCGCCACCTCGGCCAGCACGGCGCGGCAGCGCTGGTAGTAGCGCAGCCCCACGTCGGTGATCTGCAGCTTGCGCGTGGTGCGCTGGATCAGGCGCACGCCCAGGTCCGCCTCCAGCCGCGCCAGGTGCTGGCTCAGCACCGACTTGGCCACGCCCAGCGCGTCGCTCGCCGCGCTCAGGCTGCCGTGCTCCACGATCTTGGCGAAGTAGAGGATGTTGTTGAGATCGTTCACGGCGGGCGATCGTAGCGATCCGCTGGCCCGGCGAGCTTAGGACTGTTCCGATTCGAGAACAATGTTTTCTGCAACGCGCCCTGTTCAACGGCAACCTCGGACGACACACTTGGGCACTCAGGGTGGCGGGATCTGCGGCCATGCGCGCGTGCGCGGCCGCGGGCACCGATGCGAAGAACGAGAAACCCGGCGCCAGCGACGCCAGCAAGCTCGGGGAGACGATGATGCGATTGCGCGGAAGCGGTGCGTGTGCGGCCGTCCTGGGGTTCGTGTTGCTGTACGCCTTGCCCGCCGCGGCGCAGCAGACGCGCGAGGAGCTGGGGCGCAACCTGCCCGCCTCGGGCCTGTCGGACGGCGACGTCCAGGCCGGCCGCTCGCTGCTCGCCGCCCCCGGCTTCGCCCGCGCGCGAGTGGCCGCGAACCCGAACGCGCCCGACGCGACGCCGGTCGGCGAGCGCACCTGCATCGCCTGCCACCAGCTCGAGGCGGACCACTTCACGCACACGCTGCACGCGCTCGGCCTGCACGCGGCCAACAAGGCCGACGCCTCGATTCCGGTCTGCGAGACCTGCCACGGCCCCGGCTCGCAGCATGCGCAGGCGCCGCTGGTGAAGGGCTCGATCATCGCCTTCACGAAGGACGGCGGCACCCCGATCGACGTGCAGACGCGCACGTGCCTGACCTGCCACGAGGGCGGCCCGCGCGACCACTGGACCGGCTCGGTGCACCAGCGCAACGGGCTGTCGTGCAGCGACTGCCACAACCCGATGGCGAAGTTCTCGGTCGAGGGCCTGATGGCCAAGACCTCGATCAACGACACCTGCGCGCAGTGCCACAAGGACATCCGCCTGCAGTTCAACCGCCGCTCGCACATGCCGCTGCCGGAAGGCCAGATGAGCTGCGACGACTGCCACAACCCGCATGGCTCGCTGACCAGCCCGCTGCTCAAGACCAACACGGTCAACGAGACCTGCTACCAGTGCCACGCCGAGAAGCGCGGCCCGTTCCTGTTCGAGCACGCGCCGGTGCGCGAGAGCTGCCTGAACTGCCACACGCCGCACGGCTCGAACCAGAACACGCTGCTGGTCGCGCCGATCCCGTTCCTGTGCCAGCAGTGCCACGTGAACCAGCGCCATCCCAACGACCTGCAGACGCCGCAGTCGCTGGGCACCGGCGCGCACCCGGACGAGCGCATCATGGGCCGCGGCTGCATCACCTGCCATGCGAACATCCACGGCTCGAACGCGCCGTCGGGTCCGAAGTTCCACGAATAGGATCCCAAGGAGGCCGACCATGCGCGCATCCCGATCGCTCCGCCCGCTCCGCGCCCTGCCCCTTGCCTTCGCCGTCGCCGCCGCGCTGCCGGCGTCCGCCGACAGCGGCGTCGGCGTCGACACCTGGCGCGCGACCAAGCTCGACCCGTCCGCCGGCGCCACGATCGACGGCTGCGACGCGCGCGGCACGACCTGGCTCGAGGCCGGCCAGCGCCGCACGCCGACCGGCAACCTGTACGCCTGCCCGCCGCCGTCGCCGCAACCGGACGAGCACGGCGACTGGCGCTACTACGGCGTCCTGCAGCTCGGCTACCTCGGCACCGGCGGCGACGCGCGCAACGCGCTGTGGAACCGCTACGTCGACTGGGACAGCGACCTGATCCTCGGCCTGCTCGACCTGTCGCTCGAGCGCCCCGAGGACGGCACCTACGCGAACGTGCGCGCCACGCGCCTCAGCGACGACGACCAGTACTACCAGGCCGTGTTCGGTCGCGCCGGCAGCTACAAGATCCAGGCGTTCCTGCGCGACATGCCCAACGTGGTCAGCGCCAACGCGAAATCGATCTGGAACGGCGTCGGCAGCGACACCCTGACGCTGGCCGGCGGCCTCGTGGCGGGCGGCAGCACGCCCGAGCAGGTGGCGGCGGTCTCGGCGGCGGCGCCGGAGCGCACGCTGTCGGTCAAGCGCTCCAAGCAGGGCCTGGGCTTCAACGTGTACCTCACGCCGGAATGGACCGCCTACGCCAACGTCACCGACGAGGAGCGCAAGGGCGCGCGGCCGTACGGCGGCCCGTTCTTCTTCAACTTCCCGTTCCCGGCCAACGGCGGCGTGCTGGAGACGGTCAAGCCGATCGACGACAGCACGATCAACCTCAACGGCGGCTTCCGCTACGCCGGCGCGGTCTGGCGCCTGGACCTGGGCTACAGCGGCTCGTTCTACCGCGACCGCTACACGCGCTACACGTACCAGACGCCCTACGCGCTCTACCCGGTCGTGCCGGGCGCGGTCTCCGCGCCGCTGACCACCGGCCAGATGGCCACCGAGCCCGACAACGACTACCACAACCTCAAGGCCACGCTCACGCGCAAGCTGCCGATGAACGGCGAGTTCTCGCTGACCGCCTCGGCCGGCCGCATGAGCCAGGACGACGCGCTGATCGCGCCGGTCGACTGCCGCGGCGTGTTCGGCATCGGCCTGAACGGCAGCCTCGAGCTCGGCCCGCAGAACCCGTTCCTGTACGACTGCTCGAAGTGGAACACCACGGCCGCGCTGTCGCGCAAGTCCGCCGACATGCGCATCGACACCACGCTGGTGGACGCGCGCATCGTGCTGCAGCCGGCGAGCGACCTTTCCGTGCGCGGCGGCGTGCGCTTCAACCGCGACGACTACCGCAACGCCTATCTCGCCTACAACCCGCTGACCGGCGACTACGGCTACGTCAGCGAGAACGGCGCGCAGGGCAGCGTCGTGCCCGGCGAGGTCGGCCTGTTCAACCCGGTCACCAATCCGTCGGGCCTGACGCGCGTGCGCAGCCTGCCGCTGGACATCCAGACGCTGGACGCGAACCTCGGCGCCGACTGGAAGCTCGGCGACAGGAACACGCTCGGCGCCACCTACGCGTTCAGCCGCTACGAGCCGACGAACCGCGAGCGCCGCCGCATCGACGACAACAGCCTCAAGCTCACCTGGGTGAATCGTGCGCTGGACTGGCTGACGTTCCGCGCGAACTACACCTATCTCCGGCAGAACGGCGACGCCTACGACTACGACCCGTACGACTTCACCTATTCCAACAGCCTGCCCGGCTACGTGCCGCCCGAAGGCGGCGTGCCGTCGCACACCGTCGACGCGCTGCGCAAGTACGACATGTCCAGCCGCGACGAGCACAAGATCGACCTGATGGCGACGGTGATGCCGCGCGACGACATGACCGTGACCGCGTCGCTGCGCGGCGACTGGAACGACTACGACGCCCAGATCGGCCGCCAGGCCTACGACACCGTCGGCGCGACGCTGCAGTGGGAATGGCAGCCCGCGCCGCAGACCAACATGAACGTCTACGCGGCCTGGGACCGCTCGCACCTGCGCCTGGCCAACGTGCAGGACCAGCAGAACGGCGCCGGCGTCGACCCGCGCCTGGGCGGGCCGAACTACGCGTTCGAGGGCCGCTGGTGGGCGCGCGACGCGCAGCGCAACTACTACGCCGGCGCCGGCCTCGACCACACGTTCGGCCGCGTGCGCGTCGACGCGAGCTGGAACTATCTCTACTCGCGCGGCCTGGACAGCTACGAATACGCCGGCCCCTCGGCGCTGGCGTACTTCGCCGACGCCGGCCTCGGCAACGCGTTCGCGCCGATGGTCTACCGCGTGCAGTCGTTCACGCTCGGCATCACCGTGCCGATCGCCCCGCGCGTGTCGATGCGCCTGTTCGAGTACTACGAGCGCGGCCACGTCAGCGACTGGCACTACGCCGGCTACGACGCCGCGCGCGTCTACGACCACCGCGTCTACACCGACGGTGGCCCGCAGAGCTACCGGTCGAACCTGGTCGGCATGCTCGTGAACGTGCAACTCTAGAAGGAGCGAACGATGACCCGTGCGATCCGCCGCCCGTTCGTTTCCGCGCTGGCCGCCGCGCTGCTGTGCTCCGCCGCCCAGGCCGGCGACTGGATCGACCAGCGCGGCGAGGCGCCCGTGCGCGGCGACGCCGCCGCCGGCGCGGCCAAGGCCGCCGTCTGCGTGGCCTGCCACGGTCCGAACGGCAACGCCGTGATCCCGGCGTTTCCGCGCCTGGCCGGGCAGCGCGCCGACTACCTCTACGGCGAGCTGCGCAAGTACAAGCGCGGCACGCGGCCCGAGTCGCCGATGACCGCGCAGGCCGCCCCGCTCGGCGACGCCGACATGCGCAACCTCGCCGCCTACTTCGCCGCGCAGGCGCCGACGCCCAGCCCCGCGGCCACGCCCGCGGCGGCCTCCGGCCGCGGCGAGGCGCTGTACCGCGACGGCGACCCCGCGCGCGGCATCCCGCCGTGCCAGGGCTGCCACGGCGTCGACGCCGCCGGCGTGCCCGACGCGCGCTTCGCCGCCTGGCCGGCGCTGCGCGGCCAGCACGCCGACTACCTCGTCGCGCGCCTGCGCAGCTTCCGCGACGGGCACCTGGCCGACTCGAGCAACGACTTCGTCATGCGCGGCGTCGCCGCCACGCTCGACGACGCCTCGATCGCGGCGATCGCCGGCTACCTCGCCTCGCTGCCGCCGCAGGCCCGCTGAGCCCGGCGCGCCGCCGCACGCGCAGCGGCCGGCGCCGCCGGCGAGCCGGCGGCGGCCTGCGTGATAACGCCGCAGCAGTTCAGTCCGCACCGCCTGTCGCGGTACCCTAGCCCTCCGCCCGCCTTCCGTCCCGGCCCGATGATCCCCGAACTCGGCCAATTCGCGCTGATCCTCGCCCTGCTGCTGTCGCTGGCCCAGTGCGTGCTGCCGATCCTCGGCGCGCGGCTCGGCAGCCGCGCCCTGATCGCGGTCGCGCGGCCGGCCGTGGCCGGGCAGGCCGTGTTCGTCGCGCTCGCGTTCGCGATCCTCACCTACGCGTTCCTGGCGCAGGACTTCTCGGTCGCCTACGTCGCGCAGAACTCCAACTCGCTGCTGCCCTGGTACTACCGCTTCTCCGCGGTCTGGGGCGCGCACGAGGGCTCGCTGCTGCTGTGGGTGCTGATCCTCAACGTCTGGACCGTCGCCGTCGCCGCGTTCTCGCGCCGCCTGCCGGACGACTTCATCGCCCGCGTGCTCGGCGTGCTCGGCTTCGTCAGCTTCGGCTTCCTGCTGTTCACCGTGCTGACCTCGAACCCGTTCCTGCGCGAGCTGCCGATGCCGGCCGACGGCAACGACCTGAACCCGGTGCTGCAGGACCCGGGCCTGATCATGCATCCGCCGATGCTCTACATGGGCTACGTCGGCTTCTCGGTCGCGTTCGCGTTCGCGATCGCCGCGCTGCTCGGCGGCGAGCTCGACGTGCGCTGGGTGCGCTGGGCGCGCCCGTGGACGAACGTCGCCTGGAGCTTCCTGACGCTGGGCATCGCGCTCGGCTCGTGGTGGGCCTACTACGAGCTCGGCTGGGGCGGCTGGTGGTTCTGGGACCCGGTCGAGAACGCCTCGTTCATGCCCTGGCTGGTCGGCACCGCGCTGATCCATTCGCAGGCGGTCACCGAGAAGCGCGGCTCGTTCCGCGCCTGGACGCTGCTGCTGGCGATCTTCGCGTTCTCGCTGTCGCTGCTCGGCACGTTCCTGGTGCGCTCGGGCGTGCTGACCAGCGTGCACTCGTTCGCCGCCGACCCGAAGCGCGGCCTGTTCATCCTGACGTTCCTCGGCGTGGTCATCGGCGGCTCGCTGCTGCTTTACGCGCTGCGCGCGCCGAAGGTCGCCGGCGGCGAGCCGTTCGCCGCGGCCTCGCGCGAGACCGCGCTGCTGGTCAACAACCTCATGTTCGCCTGCGCCGCGGCGATGGTGCTGCTGGGCACGCTGTACCCGATGCTCGGCGACGCGCTGAACCTCGGCCGCATCTCGGTCGGGCCGCCGTACTTCGGCTTCATGTTCATGCTGTTGATGCTGCCGGTGGTCGTGCTGCTGCCGTTCGGGCCGTTCCTGAAATGGCGCGCCGGCAGCCTGCGCGAGGCCGCGCTGCGCGTGCGCCCGGCGCTGCTCGCCGCCGTCGTCGCCGCGCTGGCCGCCTGGCTGGTCGTGCCGGACGGCACCTCGCCCAAGGCCGCGCTCGGCGCGGCGGCGGCGCTGTGGGTCGGCGTCGGCATCCTCGCCTACGCGGTGCGGCGCTGGCGCGGGGCGCCGCGCGGCCGCCGCTACACGCCGGAGATGCTCGGCATGATCTGCGCGCACTTCGGCGTCGCGCTGTTCCTGGCCGGCGTGCTGGTCGTCGAGGCGACCAGCGTGGAGAAGGACGTGCGCCTGGCGCCGAACCAGAGCGTCGAGATCGGCGCGCTCGCGTTCCGCTTCGAGGGCGTGCACGACGCCGCCGGCCCGAACTTCACCGCGCGCCAGGGCACGGTCAGCGTGCTGAAGGACGGCGCGGTGGTCGCCACGCTGCATCCGCAGAAGCGCCTGTACACGCGCAACCAGCCACCGCAGACCGAGTCGGCGATCGACCCGGGCCTGTTCCGCGACCTGTACGTCGCGCTCGGCGAGCCGGTCGGCGACGACGGCGCCTGGGCGGTGCGCATCTACGTCAAGCCGTTCGTGCGCTGGATTTGGCTGGGCGCGCTGCTGATGATGCTGGGCGGCTTCATCGCCGCCGCCGACAAGCGGCTGAGGGCCGGGATTCGGGGGGCCGGGATTGGGGATTCGGGATTGGGGATTCGCGACAGCGACCCCGCCGGCAGCACCCTCGCTCTCTCCAATCCCCAATCCCAAATCCCCAATCCCGGCCTCTCCCCATGAACGCACGCCTGCTCCCGTTCGCCGGCTTCGTGCTGGTGTTCGCGCTGCTCGGCTTCGGCATCTGGTGGAGCCAGCACCACGACTTGCGCGAGGTGCCCTCGCCGCTGATCGACAAGCCGGCGCCGGCGTTCGCGCTGCCGCTCCTGGACGACCCGGCCAAGACGTTCGGCACCGCGCAGCTCGCCGGCGAGCCGTACCTGCTCAACGTGTTCGCCAGCTGGTGCTTCGCCTGCCGCGACGAGCATCCGATCCTGATGCGCGAAGGCAAGCGCCTCGGCATCCGGCTGGTCGGCTTCAACTACAAGGACGAACCGGACGACGCCAAGCGCTGGCTGGCGCAGTACGGCAATCCCTACGACGTGGTCATCGCCGACCTGCCCGGCGACGTCGCCATCGACTTCGGCGTGACCGGCGCGCCGGAGACCTTCCTCGTCGACGCCTCCGGCGTGATCCGCTACAAGTACATCAGCCCGATCACGCCCGAGGTCATCGCCACCGAGCTGCTGCCGCGCATCGCCGGGATGAAGGAGGCGGCGCGATGAAGGACCGCATTCGCATGCGGCGCTTCTGGCTGCGCGCCGCCTGCGCGCTGCTGGTCGCGCTCGGCGGCGCCGGCGCGTTCGCCGCCGTCGATCCGCTGCCGTTCAAGGACCGCGCCGAGGAGCTGCGCTTCCAGGCGCTGACCAAGCAGCTGCGCTGCCTGGTCTGCCAGAACGAGAGCCTCAACGATTCCAACGCGCCGCTGGCCGCGGACCTGCGCCGCGACGTGTTCGAGCAGATGCGCGCCGGCAAGAGCGATCAGGAGATCAAGGCCTGGCTGACGGCGCGCTACAGCGACTTCGTGCTGTACGACCCGCCGCTGCGCGGCGGCACCTGGCTGCTCTGGTTCGGCCCGCTGCTCGTGCTCGCCGCCGGCGCCGCGGCCGTGGTCGTGGTCGTGCGCCGCCGCGCGCAGGCCGTCGCCGCGGCGCCCGCTCGCGCCGCGCGGCCGGCCAACGACGTCGAGGACGACTGGTGATGCCCTTGTTCATGCTGCTGGCGGCCCTGATGGTCGCCGCCGCGCTCGCGTTCGTGATCGTGCCGCTGCTGCGCCACCGCCGCGAGGCGGCGGGCGATCCGTCCGCGCGCCGGCTGCGCGCGCTCGACGAGGCGCTCGCTTCCGGCGTCATCGACGCCGACGAGTACCGCGCCAAGCGCGCCGCGCTGGCGCCACCCGCAGCATCGGCGGCCGCGCCGCGCACGTCGCGCGCCGCGGCCGTCGCGCTGCTGCTGACCGCGGCGCTGCTGCCGGCCGCGGCGCTCGCGCTGTACCGCCTGGTCGGCGCGCCGCAGGCGCTCGATCCGGCCAGCCTCGCCGCGCCGGACGCGCCGCACGGCGACCGCGGCCCGCAGATGGAGCAGGCGATCGCGATGCTCGCCGAGCGCCTCAAGCAGCAGCCGGACGACGTCGAAGGCTGGGCGCTGCTCGCCCGCGCCTACCAGGCGACGAACCGCGTCGACGAAGCGCTCGACGCCTACCGCCACGCGCACGCGCTGGCCAAGGACGATCCGGCGATCGCGGTGGAGTACGCCCAGGCGCTGGCGGTGGCGGCGCCCGGCCACCGCATCGACGGCGAGGCGCGCACGCTGCTGGAGGACGCCGCCCGCGTCGATCCGAAGAACCAGCGCGCGCTCTGGCTGCTCGGCATCAGCGACTACCAGGCCGGGCGCTACGACGCGGCGATCGCGCGCTGGAACGCGCTGCTGCCGCTGCTCGAGCCCGAATCCCAGGTCGCCGCCAGCGTGAAGAAGCAGATCGCCGAGGCCGAGGCGCAGCGCGACGGCAAGGCGCCGCCGCCGGCCGAAGCGTCCACCGCGGCATCCGGCGAGGCCGCCTCGCCTTCCGCCCAGGCGCCGGCCGCCGACGCGCCGAAGCTCACCGTCCGCGTCGCGCTCGATGCGCGATTCCGGGACAAGCTCGACCCCGCGGCCACGCTGTTCGTGTTCGCGCGCGCGGCCAGCGGCCCGCCGATGCCGCTGGCGATCCAGCGCCTGAAGGCCTCGCAGCTGCCGCTGACCGTCACGCTGGACGAGAGCATGGGCATGCTGCCGACGATGAAGCTGTCGATGTTCCCGCAGGTCGTCGTCGGCGCGCGCGTGTCCAAGTCGGGCAACGCGCTGCCGCAGAGCGGCGACCTGCAGGCACTGTCGGCGCCGCTGGACGTGCATCGCCGCGAGCCGGTCGAGCTCACGATCGACCAGCAGGTGCCGTAGTCCGGTCCCCGCGGCGCGGCCGGCGCTTGCGCGCCGGCGCCGCCGACCTCGCCCCTGCGCGTGCGCCGCGGGCCTTGCGGCGGCGCCACCGGCCCTGCCGGGCGTCCGAACGCGCAGATGCATCGCCGCGTCCGCGGGAGTATCGTACGCGCGCCATCAGCCTGCAGGGGGCTGCTGCCGACTCCAGACCGCATCGTCCGCGTTCGCCGATCCCGTCCGGACCGGCTCGCGCGCATGCCTCTGCGAGCCGCCGACGATGCGACCTGCCCGGTTTCCGCGGATTGCTTTCCACAGCGACCGTAAGGAGGTGGGTATGCGGTTCCGCTCTTGTCCCACGCTGCTCTGCGTGCTCGCCGCCCTGTCGCCGCCCGCCCCGGCCGCAACGCCGCCCGGGCCCGGCCGCAGCGACGGGCCTCCTCCCGATGCGCCGGCGGCGGCCTACGCCGTCACCTGGCACCGGATCGATCCGGGCGTGATGCGGCTGCACGGCAGCTGCTTCCGGCTTTCCGCCACGGCCGGGCAGCCGGTGCCGGGCCACGGCAGCGGCGGCAGCTACGTCGTCACCTCCGGTTTCTGGGCGGCCGCGCCGACGCACAGCCTCGACGAGGTGTTCTTCAACGGCTTCGAGGAGTGTGGACCATGAAACGCACGGGCTTGCTTTTCGTCCTGGCCGCCGCGCTCGCCGGTGCGCACGCCGGCGCCTTCGCCGCCGCGCAGACCACCGCGTTCACCTACCAGGGCCAGCTCAACGCCGGCGGCACGCTGCCGGCGAACCAGACCTTCGGCTTCACGTTCACGCTGTACGACGCGGCGACCGGAGGCGCGCCGGTCGCCGCGCCGATCACGCAGAACCTGCTCGTCGTCGACGGGTTGTTCACCACCGACCTCGACTTCGGCCTGGTGTTCGGGCCTACGCAGTACTGGCTCGAGATCAGCGTCGAAGGCCAGGTGCTGGCGCCGCGCCAGCCGGTGACGACGGCGCCGGTCGCGCAGTTCGCGTTGAGCGGCACGCCCGGCCCGCAGGGTCCGGCCGGCCCCGCGGGACCGGCCGGGCCCGCCGGCCCGCAAGGTCCGCAAGGCCCGGTCGGCCCCGCCGGGCCGGCCGGTGCCGTCACCCTGCCCTATGCCGCCTCCCAGGCCAGCGCCGGCCCGCTGCTCGCGATCACCAACACGGACGACAGCGGTGCCTCGACCGCCTTGCAAGGCAGCACCAGCTCCACCGCGAGCAACGCCAGCGCCGTGGTCGGCATCGTTTCCTCGACCTCGCCCGGCGGCTTCTCCAGCGCGATGCGCGGCATCAACAACGGCACCGGCGGCCTCGGCGTCGGCGTGTACGGCTCGCAGGCCGGCAGCGGCTGGGGCGTCTACGGCACCACGCCGAGCGGCATCGGCGTGTACGGCAACGCCACCGGCGCCGGCATCGGCGTCTACGCCGCCAGCGGCAGCGGCACCGCGCTGACCGCCACCAGCAATTCCGGCAGCGCCGCCCAGTTCACGAACACGAACAATGCCAACACGGCCAACACGCTGCTGGTCGTCTCCAACGGCCCGGGCGTGATTCCCGACCACAGCCAGGGCAATGCCGGCAGCTTCTTCGCGAACAACACCAACGGCGTCGGCGCCGGCGTGCGCGGCGAGGTCAACAGCATCTTCGGCAACGCGGGCACCGCCGGCGTCTACGGCGTCGCTTCCGGCACCGGCGGCTACGGCGGCTACTTCGAGCACAGCAGCACCAGCGGCTTCGGGCTCGCCCTGCAGGTGGTCAACAACGGGCAAGGCACCGCGATGGCGGTCAACCACACCGGCAGCAGCGGCGACCTGGCGATCTTCCAGGCCGGCGGCAGCAACAAGGCGCGCATCGACAGGAACGGCAAGGGCTTCTTCAACGGCGGCACGCAGACCGGCGGCGCGGACCTGGCCGAGTTCATCCCGACCACCGGCGCGCTGCCGCAGGCAGGCGACGTCGTCGAGATCGACCCGGACCACCCGGACCGCTTCCGCCTGTGCAGCACGCCCGAGACCAGGCGCGTCGCCGGCGTGATCTCGACCGACCCGGGCGTCGCGATGAACGCGCGCCACGGCGCCGACCAGCCGGCCGAAGGTCCGGCGCTGGCGCTGGCCGGCCGCGTGCCGGTGAAGGTCACCGGCGAAGGCGGCCCGATCCGCATCGGCGATCTGCTGGTCGCCGCGCCGACGCCGGGCCACGCGATGCGCGCGCGCGGCACGCCGCAGCCGGGCACGGTGATCGGCAAGGCGCTGCAGAACCTCGACGATGCCGCCGGCACGATCCTGATGCTGGTGATGCTGCACTGAGCGGCGGCGCGTCGGGACCACGTCGCGCGCCGCTTCTCGCCGGCGAGCGCATCGATCGCGCCGCGGCCGCGCCGCACGAGCGCCGCGCGGCCGCCGCCAGCCGTGCTGCGCCGGCGAAGATGCCGGCGCAGCACGGCACGACGACGGCTTCGCTTTCATCGCACGCCGCCTCAGCCGTCGCGGCGCGATACCGAGCAGATGCTCCGTGTGGATGCCAACCTCGTGACGGATCGCGCGCGCTGTCGCAAGGCGACCTGAAGCACCGCACACGTCGCAGCGGCCGCTCCGGCATGCATCGCGCGCGGCGCGGCGCCTGCGCGTCCGGCCGCGTCAGCGCGGCGCGCCGGCCTTGCCGTCCCGGCGTGCCGCCCATTCGGCGGCCAGGCGAGGCCGGTGCGTCGCCGCGTAGAGCTCGACGTGGTGGCTGGCGACGTCGCGCCGGATCGAGGGCGCCGCATCGGCGTCGGCCTTGGCGAGCATGGCCTGCGCGCGCGCCAGCAGGGCTTCCGCTTCGGCGTAGCGCCGCATCCGGATCAGGACCGAGGCGAGCGCGTCCAGCACCGCCGCGCCGTACGGGCTGTCCGCACCGAGCGCGGGCTGCAGGTGCGCGACCGCCGCGCGCGCCTGACGCTCCGCCTCGGCGAGCTCGCCGGCGTCGCGCAGCAGCAGCGCCAGGTTGGTGCGGGCGAACACGGTGCGCTGGCTGTCCGGCCCGTACTGCGCGAGCATCATCGTGAGCGCGCGCTCGTAGTACGGCCGGGCTTCGGCGTTGCGGCCCGGCTGCTGGCGGATCGCGGCGCCGAGGTTCGAGACGAAGTTCTGCACCATCGGATGCGCGCTGCCGAACGCGCGCTCGGCCTGCGGAAGGCCCTGTCGCAGCAGCGCCTCGGCTTGCGGGTAGCGCCCGGCTTCCATCTCGTTGATGGCGAGCGAGTTGAGCACGCGCAGCACGTGAGGATCGCCCTCGCCGTAGCGGCGGCGGCAGCGCTCGATCAGCTCGCGGTAGAGCGCTCCGGCCTCGTCGTAGCGGCCCAGGCCGGCCATGGCGACGGCCAGGCCCTGCACGCTTTCCTGGGTGTCCTCGTCGTCGTCGCCGAGCGCGCTCCGCTGCACGGGCAGCACGCGCGCGAAGCGCTCGCGGCAGCGCTCGAAGCGGCCCGCATCGCATTCGAGCCCCGCCAGGCTGGCTTCCGCCAGCAGGCGCGTGCGCGACGTCGGCGGCAGCGCCGCGGCCTCGCCCGAAACCGCCTGCGCCAGGGCCAGCGCCTCCTCGAGGCGGCCGACGTTGCCGAGCACGCGCGCCTTGCGCAGGCGGATGCCGATGCGCTGCTCGGCCGGCAGGTCGCCGCGCGCCGCGGCGGCGAGCGCGGCGTCGTAGTGCGCGAGCGACAGCGCGTACTCGCCGATGGCGTTGTAGGCCGCGGCGATCGTGCGCTCGATCACCGCGTGCACCGCCGGCTGGCCGTCGAGCTCGCGCCCGGCGCGCTCGGCCGCGCGGTCGAGCACGGCGCGCAGCAGGCCCGGGTCGCGGCCGCGCGCGTTGTCCGGATCGACGCCGGTCAGCATCACCTGCACGAAGCCGGCGATGCGCTCGGACTTGGCCGCCTCCACGCGCGCCGCCGCGGCCGCCGCGAGCGCGCGGTCGCGCTCCTCGGCGAGCCGGTGCGCGGCCGCGAGCGCCTGCGCCAGCAGCGCGAGGCCGGCGACGAGCGCCAGCGAGACCAGCGCGAGCGGCCAGGCGCGCCGGCGCGCGAAGCGCAGCACGCGCTCGCGCCGGGGCACCTGCACGCCCGGCGGCGGACGGCCGTCGAGCAGCGCGGCGAGATCGGCGTCGAGCGCCTCGGCGCCGGCGTAGCGGCGCGCCGGGTCGGCCTCGAGGCAGCGCGCGAGAATGCGGCCGAGATCGCCGCCGAGCCGGCGCGCGAGCTGCGACGGCGGCATGCCGCGCCGGCGCGCGAGCTCGGCCTGGCGCGCCGCGTCGAGCTGGCGGAAGCGCAGGCTCGGCGCCGCGGGCGGCGGATGCGCCGACGGCGGGCGCCGCCCCGCGTTCCACGGCAGCACGCCGGCGCACAGCTCGTACAGCAGCAACCCGAAGCTGTAGAGGTCGCTGCCGGTGCCGACCGGCTCGCCGGCCAGCTGCTCCGGGCTGGCGTAGTCCGGCGTGCAGGCGATCTGCACGGTCGCCGCCGCCGGCGCGTCGGCCTCGCTCAGCCGGGCGATGCCGAAGTCGAGCAGCTTGGGCGTGCCGTCGGCGGTGACCAGCACGTTGCCGGGCTTGAGGTCGCGATGCACGATCAGCGCGCGATGCGCATGGGCGAGCGCGGAGAGGAGCCCGCGCGCGAGCTGCACGCGCGCGCGCACGTCGAGCCGCCGCTCGTCGCAGTAGGCGTCGAGCGGCACTCCCTCGACGTATTCCATGACCAGGTACGGCACGCCTTCGTCGCTCGCGCCGGCGTCGACGAGCGCGGCGACGTTCGGATGGCGCAGGCGCGCGAGGATGCGCCGCTCCGCGGCGAAGCGCTCCAGCGCGCGGCGGTCGAACCAGCGGCCGCGCAGCAGCTTGATCGCGACCTTCTGCTGGAAGTCGCGCCGCTCGCGCTCGGCCAGGAACACCGCGCCCATGCCGCCTTCGCCGAGCAGCCGCAGCAGGCGGAAGCCGCCGATCGCGCGGCCGGTCCAGCCGGCCTCGTCGAACGCCAGCGAGCCGCCGAGCTCGGCGACCACGTTCCCGAACGGATCCGCCGCGCCGGCGTCGCAGGCGAGCAGGTGCGCCAGCCGCTCCGCGAGCTCCGGCTCGTGGCGGCGCAGCGCCTCGAGCCGGGCGCGGCGCGCGGCGGCATCGAGGTCCAGCGCCTCGTCGAACAGCGCCTTCAGGCGAGCCGGCGACGGTGCGCTCATGCCGGGCCCAGGCGTGCGGCGAGCCAGGCGCGCGCGAAGCGCAGCTCGCGGTCGACCGTCGCCTTGGAGATGCCGAGCACCGTGCCGATCTCCTCGTAGCTCATGCCGCCGAAGTAGTGCAGCTCGGTGACCTCGGCGCTGCGGCGCGCGCTCGCCTCCAGCACCGTCAGCTCGGCCTCGAGCAGCAGCAGGCGCTCGTCGGCCGGCATCGCCTCGCCTTCGGCGAGCTGCAGCGACACGCGTGCGCCGCCGGCGCGCTTCTCGCGCGCCAGGCCGCGCGCATGGTCGACCAGGATCTGCCGCATCGCGCGCGCGGCGACGGCGAGGAAATGCGCGCGGTCGGCGAAGTCCGCCTGCGCGCCGGCCAGCTTGAACCAGGCCTCGTGCGCCAGCGCGGTCGGCTGCAGCGTATGCGCCGGCGACTGGCCCTGCATCAGGCGGCCGGCGATGCGGCGCAGCTCGGCGTAGACCTCCGGCAGCAGCGCGTCGAATGCCGCCCGGTCGCCGGCCCGCCAGGCCTGCAGCTGTTCGGTGATCGCGTTCAAGCCCCGTCCCCCTGCGTCCCCGGCCATTCTAGGCCGTCGCCGGCCCGCGGCGCGCCGGGCGGCGTCCGGTTTTCGCGCGCTGCCGCGCCCGTGAGGCGATCGGCCGCCGGACGTCGTTTCACGAACCGGTCCCCTTGCCATCCGGAGTTGCGATGAACCCGTCCACCTTTCCGCCGCTGCGCGCCATTCCGCATCCGCGCGCGCCCGTCGCCGAATCCGGGCCCGGCCGTCCGGCTCGCCGGCCCGCCGCCGGGCTGCAGGCGCCGCGATGGACGCCGATGCTCGCCTGCGCGCTCGCCGGCCTGCTCGCCGCGAGCCAGGCGCGGGCCGCGGCCACGCTGGTCGTCGACACCACCGCGGACGCGATCTCGGCCGACGCCTGCTCGCTGCGCGCGGCGATCGCCGCGGCGGTCAGCGGCAGCGCGCAAGGCGGCTGCGCCGCCGGCGGACCCGGCACGACGATCACGTTCGCTCCCGCGCTGGCCGGCGCCACGCTGACGCTGACGGCATTCGCCAACGACCTCTCGCCCGGCAGCCGCCAGCTCGGCCCGTCGGCGTTCTTCCTGCCGTCGGGTGCCGACCTGGTCATCGACGGCGGCGCGCGCGGCGTCGTCATCGAGCGCCTGGCCACGCTCGGCGCGCCGGCGTTCCGCCTGTTCGACCTGGACAAGGACGCCCGGCTGATCCTGCGCCGCCTGACCCTGCGCAACGGCTACGCGCGCGGGTTCGAAGGCGGCTACGACACGTTTCCGGGCGCCGGATCGGCCGGCCTCGGCGGCGCGATCTTCAATCGCGGCACGCTCGCGATCGAAGCCTGCACGCTGCAGGGGAACGTGGCCGAAGGCGGCGGCGCCGGCAGCGGCGGCAACCTGAGCCGGTTCGGCAGCGGCGCCGGCGCCGGCGCGCCGGGCACGACCGGCGGCGACGGCGGCGGGCCGAACGGCGGCACGGCCGGTGCGCTCGACGGCGGCTTCGGCGGCGGCGGCGCGGCCAAGCCGTCCAGCTCCAATGCGGCCGGCAACGGCGGCTTCGCCGGCGGCGGCGGCAGCGGCGCCTACGGCGGCAGCGGCGGCTTCGGCGGCGGCGGCGGCGGCGGTCCGATCGCGGCGGGCGTACCCGGCTACGGCGGCGGCCGCGGCGCCGTGCCCTACGGCAGCGGCGCCGGCGCCGGCATGGGCGGCGCGATCTTCAACGACGGCGGCAGCGTGTCCGTGCTCAACACGACGTTCAGCGGCAACCGCGCGCGTGGCGGCAGCGGCTCGTCTCCCGCCAGCTCGGGCGCCGGCCTCGGCGGCGCGCTGTTCAACTACGCAGGCTCGCTGGTCCTGAACTACGTCACGATCACCGCCAGCAGCGTCGCCGACGGCTACGGCTCGGCGGCGCCGCTGCCGAGCGACGGCGCGGCGATCTACACGCTCGGCGACGGGCTCGCCGCGGCCGGCGGCAACGACGCCGCGGTCATGCCGGCGGCGTTCACCTCGATCACGCGCAGCGTCATCGCCGGCAACGCCGGCGGCAGCGCGGACTTCTATGCCGATGCGATCAACGGCGGCACCGCCGGCAGCGGCGGCGCGGCCGGCATCCTGGCGCGCAACGCCGCCGGCGCGCACGGCTTCGCCGGCAGCGCGATCGCCGGCGACCCCGCGCTGGGACCGCTGGCGGACAACGGCGGCCCGGCCTGGACGCACCTGCCCGGCGCCGGAAGCCCGGCCCTAGACCAGGCGGCCTGCGATGCGGTGGCGAGCGACCAGCGCGGCGTCGCGCGGCCGCAGAACGGCGCCTGCGACCTCGGCGCGGTCGAACGCCAGGCGCTGGCCGCGCTCGCGGCCGTCGCCGGCACGCCGCAGTCGGCGACCGTCGGCACCGCCTTCGCCGTGCCGCTGCAGGTGCGCGCTACCGATGCGCAAGGCGTGCCGATCGCCGGCGTGCCGATCGCGTTCGAATGCCCGGTCGCCGGCGCCTCCTGCGTGACGGACGGCGCCGCCGCGGCCACGACCGATCGCGACGGGCTGGCCGCGCTCGGCGTGCGCGCCAACACCGTCGCCGGCGACTACGCGGCAAGCGCGCGCGCCGCGGAGCTCGCCGAGGCCGCCACGTTCGCGCTGTCGAACCGCGCCGGCGCGACGGCCACGCTGACCGTGCTCGCCGGCGACGCGCAGTCGACCGTGGTCGGCACGCGCTTCGCGCAGGCGCTGGCGGTGCGCGTCGCTGATGCCTACGGCAATGCCGTCGCCGGCCGCACGGTGCAGTTCGCCTGCCCGCAGGACGGCCCCGGCTGCGCGGCGGACGACGCGCTCGCGGTCACCGACGCAGACGGCCGCGCGCAGACCGGCGTCACCGCCAACATCGTCGCCGGCGGCTACGCCGTGCAGGCCGGCGCCGACGGCCTGCTGGCCGCGTTCGCGCTGATGAATCGCCCCGGCGCGCCCGCGACGCTGCAGGCGAGCGGCGGCGCCGCGCAATCGGCCACGGTCGGCACGCCGTTCGCCGCGCCGCTGGTCGCGACCGTGAGCGACGCGTTCGGCAATCCGGTCGAGGGCGCGAACGTGACCTTCGCCTGCCCGGACGACGGCGCCTCGTGCACGCTGTCGGCGACGACGGCCGCGACCGATGCCGCCGGCCATGCGCAGGCGACGGCGACCGCCAACACGCACGCCGGCGCCTACGCCGCCGTCGCGACGCTGCCCGGCCTCGACGCCGCGTCCTTCGCCCTGACGAACCTGGCCGGCCCGGCCGCGACGCTCGCGATCGCCGGCGGCGACGCCCAGGACGCCGTCGTCGGCAGCGCGTTCGCCGAGCCCCTGCAGGCGATCGTCGCCGACGCCTACGGCAATCCGCTCGCCGGCGCCGTCGTGCGCTTCGCCTGCCCGGCGAGCGGCGCGAGCTGCACCGGCGCCGCCGACGCGACCAGCGACGCGGACGGCCGCGTGGCGGCGACGCTGCAGGCGAACACCGTCGCCGGCGCCTATGCGGTGTCCGCCCACGCGCTGCAAGGCGACGCGGCCGCCTCGTTCGCCCTGGCCAACCGGCCCGACCAGCCGGTCGCGCTCGCCCTGATCGGCGGCTCGCCGCAGAGCGCGGACGCGAACGCGCGCTTCGCCGAACCGCTGGCCGCGGTGGTGTTCGATCGCTACCAGAACGCGGTGCCCGGCGTCGCCGTGACGTTCTTCGCGCCCGGCAGCGGCGCCTCCGCGGCGCTCGACGCCAGCGTCGTCGCCAGCGACGGCAACGGCGTCGCCAGCACCGGCGCCACCGCCAACGGCGTCGCCGGCCGCTATCGCGTGCTCGCGGCGCTGTGCGGCGACGCCGAGGAGCGCATCCAGTGCGACGGCTTCGACCGCTCGCCGCTGCCGTTCGAGCTGACGAACCGCTGATCCGGCGCTGCATCGCGCGCCGGTCCGCCGGCGCGCGATGCGGCGTTGCGCATCGCTGCGGCGCGCTCGCGCGTGTTGGCGGGATGGCGCGGCGTCGCTACAGTGCGCATCCGCTTCGCTTCCGGATCTCCCATGCCCGACGCCCGCCGCTGGTTCGACCTGCCATCGCCGTTCCGCATGAAGCGCGGCGGGGAGCTCGTCGGCGCGCGCCTGGCCTACGAGACCTGGGGCACGCTCAACGCCGCGCGCGACAACGCCGTGTTCATCCTGACCGGCCTGTCGCCGAGCGCGCACGCGGCCTCCAACGCGGACGATCCGTCGCCGGGCTGGTGGGAGGAGATGCTCGGCCCCGGCAAGCCGATCGACACGAACCGCTGGTTCGTGATCTGCGCCAACACGCTCGGCAGCTGCAAGGGCTCGACCGGTCCGGCCGACGTCGATCCGGCCACCGGCGAGCCGTACCGGCTGGGCTTTCCGGAGCTGACGCTGGAGGACGTGGCGAACGCGAGCCATGCCTTGGTGCAGGGCCTCGGCATCGGGCGCCTGGCCTGCCTGATCGGCAACTCGATGGGCGGCATGAGCGCGCTGGCCTACCTGGTGCAGCATCCGGGCAGCGCGCGCATGCACATCAGCATCTCCACCGCGCCGCAGGCGCAGCCGTTCGCGATCGCGATCCGCTCGCTGCAGCGCGAGGCGATCCGCCTGGACCCGAATTGGAACAACGGCCGCTACGACGACGCGCACTATCCCGAGGCGGGCATGTCGATCGCGCGCAAGCTCGGCGTCATCACCTACCGCTCGGCGATGGAGTGGGTCGGCCGCTTCGCGCGCATCCGCCTCGACGCCGAGCAGCGCGACGAGGACCCGTTCGGCTTCGAGTTCCAGGTGGAATCGTACCTGGCCGGCCACGCGCGCCGCTTCGTGCGCAGCTTCGACCCGAACAGCTATCTGTACCTGTCGCGCGCCAGCGACTGGTTCGACGTCGCCGAACACGGCGGCGGCAGCGTCGAGGCGGCGCTCGCGCGCATCGACGTCGAGCGCGCGCTGGTCATCGGCGTCGAAACCGACATCCTGTTCCCGCTGTCGCAGCAGCAGCAGATCGCCGACGGCCTGGCCGCGGGCGGCGCCGAGGTCGACTTCGTCGCGCTGGACAGCCCGCAGGGCCACGATGCGTTCCTGGTCGACATCGAACGCTTCGGCGCGGCGATCGCGCGCTTCCTCGCGCGCGCATAGCGCCTTCGTGCTGCGGCGCGGCACGCCGCCGCGACCGCACGCCGCGACCGCGGCCGCGAGCCGCCCTGCTAGAATCGCCGGCCTGGAATCCTCCCGTCCTGGCGATACCGAGACACGTCATGCTTTCGCTCGATTTTCCCGGCGCGCGCCGCCTGATCGCCGCCATCGACGCCGCGGTGAAGCTGCCCGACGAGGCGGCGACCACCGACGCGCTGCGCCAGGCGCTGTGCCGGCTGATCAGCAGCGACGACGTCCGCCTGCCCGACTGCGTGTTCGAGCGCGAGGAGGACCACTACGCGCGTCGCGAGCTGTACCGCAGCGAGGAGCACGGCTACAGCGTCGTCGCGATGACCTGGGGCCCCGGCCAGGGCACGCCGATCCACGACCACGCCGGCCAATGGTGCGTCGAGGGCGTGTGGCAGGGCTTCCTCGAGATCACGCCGTACGAGCTGGTCGAGACCAGCGAAGGCCGCTACCGCTTCGAACCGCGCGGCACGATGAATGCCGGCGCCGGTTCCGCCGGCAGCCTGATCCCGCCGCACGAGTACCACACGATCCAGAACCCGAGCGACGACGCGATCGCCGTGTCGCTGCACATCTACCGCCGCCCGCTCGACACGTGCGCGAAGTTCTACCCGGCCGCCGACGGCTGGTACGAACGCAACGACTGCCGCCTCGCCCTCGACAGCACGCACTGACGCGGCGGTTGCTATACTGCGCGACCCGCGGCCGCATCGCATCGCCGCGCGCCGGGCCGAAATGGCGGAATTGGTAGACGCAGCGGACTCAAAATCCGCCGCCCTAAAAAGCGTGTGGGTTCGAGTCCCACTTTCGGCACCACATCGGCGTGCAGCGACGTCCGAAACGGCCCTAAAAAAAAACCCGCAACGATGCGGGTTTTTTGTTGGCTTGGCGTCCGGCGGCGTCCGCCGACCTCCAGCTGCGCGCAATGCAAGCCATGTGATAACCCATAGGCGCGCAAGCGCCATAACCGCTCTCCGGCGGCCGAGAGGTAGGCCCGCGGCTCTTCGGAATCGGCAGCGTCCGCAGCGGTCGTCGGCGCGAGCCCGGACTCGCCGGGCTCGCGCGGTTCGCCCAGGCCACTGGCCGCCGCGCGCGGCCTCTCACCGGGCCCTGCACCCCTCGCCGTACCAGAAACCCTCCATGTCCAGCTGCGCGTCCGGACTGGTGGCGCCGCAAACCGGGTAGCGTTCGTCGCCGCTCCGCTTCAGCGCCAGCTCGCGCATGCGCGCCTTGCGATCGGCGTCGCGCTGGCGCTTCTCGTCCGCCTGCTGGCGTTCGCGCTGCTCGGCGTACTCGCGCTTCTCGTCGGATCTCATCATGCAGTCCGCGAATGCGTCCGTTCCCGGCTGGTAGCCGTAGCCCGTGCAGCGCTCCCGGTCCGACGCGTGCTGCTCGGCTCTTATTTGCGCAGGATCCATGCAGCCCGACAGTGAAGCGCACATGACGAACGAAACGGCTAATGCCTCGAGTTTCATTCTCTTCTCCTCCCGATCGGTGCCCCCTGGCGATTTATCCTACGCCCAATCGCGCCCGGCGCAGGCGGCCCTGCCGCCAGGTGCTTCGAGGAGCCGAAAAAGCGAGGCTTTGGCAAGAAAAGTCCCGCCTTTCAGCCGGTGCGATCTCTCCGGGAGCGACTGCGATCTCTCCGGGAGCGACATCGTCTTTTTCGACGGATTCGATTGAGCGGTCGGCGCCGCCACGCCGGCGGATGAGCGACCACCGACGCCGATGGCCGGCTTCGAGTTGCCCGGCAAAGAGCGGCTGGCCGTAGAGGCGCTCAAACCTCCACCAGCAATGGGGTGAGCGCCAGCGAAGGGCACGAGGCGTTGGCATGGCAGCTTGGCACGGCGGCCGACGAATCCAGCCGATGCGTTCGGTACTCTCTGCTCGAATGCGCCGATGGGCGCGATTCGCAGGCTTGCCGTTGCTTGGCGCAGCTCGAGCCGTTGCGGTCATCCTCGCGACGACCGTCCTTCAGCGACGGGAACTCGGGCCTCCTTCATCGACGCCGACGATGCAGGCACCGCAGCGAGCTCGTCAGCCCGCCGTCCGCGGCTCGCCGGCGTTGATCGCCCATTGCGCGGCGAACGCGCGCCGGTACGCGGGCCGCGCTTCGCCGCGGGCGACGTAGGCGGCCAGGCGCGGAAATTCGTCGAGGATGCCCGACGGCCTCAGCCTGAGGAGCACCGACACCATCATCAGGTCGCCCGCGCTGAACGCGCCGTCGAGCCAGTCGGCGTCGCCCAGGCGCGCGGAAAGCTGGACCAGCCGGTGGCGGATGCGGTCCTCGACCAGGGGCAGGCGCTCCTTGGCCCAGGGCTTGTCGCCTTCGTGGAACTTGGCGACGATGAGGTCGAGGATCGGCGGCTCCACGGTGTTGAGCGCAGCGAACATCCAGGCGACCGCGCGCGCCCGCGCGTCGGCGTCGTCCGGCAGCAGGCCCGGGCGGCTCTGGGCGAGGTGGAGGACGATCGCGCCGGTTTCGAACAGCACGAGATCGCCTTCCTCGTAGGTCGGAATCTGGCCGAAAGGATGCAGGCGCAGGTGCCCGGGTTCCTTCATCGCCTGGAACGACACCAGGCGCACCGCGTAGGCGAGCCCCACCTCCTCGAGCGCCCAGCGGACGCGCGTATCGCGTGCCAGTCCCTTGCCGCCGTCGGGCGAGCGTTCGAACGCGGTGATGACGATGCTCATCGTGAGGCTCTCTTGGTTTGGCGGCTGGTTGCCGGCCTTCTCCAATCGCGACGAGCGGGCAGGTCCGAATTCGACACGCGGCGGAGGGCCTTGCGTGCGAACGCTGCGCAGAGGACAGCGGCGCTCGCAAGGAGCGCCGCTGTCCGTCGCCATGCGGCGTTTCGGCCTCGTGGAACGCGCCGTCGTCGCCGCCTCATCGCCGATGCAGCGAACCGCGGCGATTCACGCCGACAGCGGCACCGTCCCGTGCTGCGCCAGGATTTCCGGCGGCTCGTAGTCGCCGGCCTCCGGATCGACGGCCTGGCGATAGGCCACGACGCCGGCGGCGCGCTCGGACAGGAGCTGCGCGCGGCCGATCGCGTCGGCGTCGCTGCGGCAGATCACGGCCTTCTCCGGCAGCAGCTCGCCGCCGATTTCCCGATAGGTTTCCACTACGTAGATCGTCTGCATGAGTCGCCTCCCGAACAACGGCGGCGGATGCTGCAAGGCGGCCGTCTCAAGGTTCGCGACGCGCGAGCGGGCTCAAAGGCGCAGGCGCGATGCGCCTGCGGGCCGATCTTTCCCCCGATCTGCGAAACTGAACGGCGCCCATCGACCGGCGGATCCCTGGTTGGACGTCCCGGTGCGGACCCCGATATGACGAAGTGGCGCCGCCTCACTCCCGGCGCCTTCAGAGTTGTCCTCTTTGGACTGCCCGCGCCTTGCGCGCGGGCTTTTTCATTCCCGGCGCGCCGCCGGCAGCCCTGCCGGCCGGAGCGCCCGCGCGCGGATGGGCGGCGCGGTTCGCGCCGCCCTCGCCCGCCGCCGCCTATTGGCGGCTCAGCCAGTCGCGATATTCCTGCTCCGAGATGCGCCCGTCGCGATCCACGTCGATCTCTTCGAAGACCTTGAGCACGGTCGGATACGGAATCAGCTCTTCCTTGGTCAGGTAGCCGTCGCGGTTCGTGTCCGACTCGGTCCACTCCGGGGCCGCGGGCCGCGGCACCTTGTCCTGCGCCGTCGGGGCGGCGGTCTGCGCGGCGGCAAGGCCGGAAAAGCCGGCCAGCATCGTCGCGAGCAGCAGGGTCTTGGCAGGGTCGTTCATCGGCGGTCTCCTGTTGGGTGACACGCGCCGACCCTAGCCCTGCGTTTCGTGCCGCCGGCTGAACATGCCTCGCCCCGGTTCAGCGGGGAGCCGGATCGGCTCGTCCGCTGCACGCCGCACGCGGGAGTTCCGCGCCGGCCTGCGGCCGGCGCACCCCTGCTCAGGCGATGACTTCGGCGCCGCCCATGTACGGGCGCAGCACCTCGGGCACCGTGATCGAGCCGTCGGCGTTCTGGCAGTTCTCCATGACCGCGATCAGCGCGCGGCCGACGGCGACGCCGGAGCCGTTCAACGTATGCACCAGCTCGACCTTGCCCGATTCGGGATTGCGCCAGCGCGCCTGCATGCGCCGGGCCTGGAAGTCCGTGCAGTTCGAGCACGAGGAGATCTCGCGGTAGGTCTGCTGCGACGGCAGCCAGACCTCCAGGTCGAACGTCTTCGCCGCCGAAAAGCCCATGTCGCCGGTGCACAGCAGCACGCGGCGGTACGGCAGGCCGAGCTTCTCCAGCACGACCTCGGCGCAGCGCGTCATGCGCTCGTGCTCGTCGAAGCTGTCGGCCGGGCGCGTGATGCTGACCAGCTCCACCTTCTCGAACTGGTGCTGGCGGATCATGCCGCGCGTGTCGCGGCCGTGCGAGCCGGCCTCGGCGCGGAAGCAGAGCGAATGCGCGGTCATGCGCAGCGGCAGCGCGGCGGCTTCGACGATCTCCTCGCGCACGATGTTCGTCAGCGAGACCTCGGCGGTCGGGATCAGGTAGCGCTTGCCGTCGCCGACCGCGGTCGAGAACAGGTCCTCCTCGAACTTCGGCAGCTGGCCGGTGCCCTGCATCGCGTCGGCGTTGACGATCAGCGGCACGTTGCATTCCAGGTAGCCGTGCTCGCCCACGTGCAGGTCCAGCATGAACTGCGCGAGCGCGCGATGCAGCCGCGCCAGCTCGCCGCGCAGCACGGTGAAGCGCGCGCCGGACAGCTTCGCGCCGGCGTCGCCGTCGAGCCAGCCCTTGCGCGCGCCGAGCTCGACGTGGTCCCTGACCGCGAACTCGAACGCGCGCGGCGTGCCCCAGCGGTGCTGCTCGACGTTGCCGCTCTCGTCGCTGCCGGCCGGCACGGATTCGTGCGGCAGGTTCGGAATGCCGAGCGCGAGTCCGGCCAGCCTGGCCTGCACGTCGGCCAGGCGCTGCTCGTTCGCCTTCAGCGCGTCGCCGATGCCGGCGACCTCGGCCATCAGCGCCGAGGCGTCCTCGCCCTTGCCCTTGGCGATGCCGATCTGCTTGGACAGCGTGTTGCGCCGGTTCTGCAGCTCCTGCGTCTCGGTCTGCACGCTCTTGCGCTGCGCCTCGACCGCCTCGAAGGCGGCGGTGTCGAGCGTGAAGCCGCGCGTCGCGAGACGCTCCGCGGTGTCGGCGAGATGGCCGCGCAGCAGGGCCGGATCGAGCATGATTCGGGTCCGAGGACAGTCGAGGGACCTTCGATTATCGCCGTGCCCGCGACTGCGCCGCAACGCGCGCCGTATCGCTTCAGGCGCGGCGCCCCAGCCACCAGGCCATCGCGACGCCGGCCAGCGCCCAGCCCACGCCCTGGTCGATCAGGCCGCCGAGCGCGAACTCGGCCGGGAAGTGGTACCAGTTCCACTGCGGCACGGCGTTCGCCAACCAGCCGAACACGCCGAGCGCGGTCGCGCCGAGCACGCGCGCGCCCACGCCCCAGGGCGCGGCGGCCAGCAGCCAGGTCGCGAGCAGCGCGGCGATCAGGTCGCTCGCGAACTGCGTGCCGAGCTGGCGGCCCATGCTGCCGGCGTGCGGATCGGGCGGCGCCACGGCGACGAACGCGAACGGATGCGTCTTCTCCTTCTCGATCCAGGCGTTGCGCACCGACTCCTCGCCCATGCGCGCCGGGTCGATGCTCGGCACGGCATAGACGCCCGGCGGCGGCAGCGCGGTGGCGACCGCCTGCAGCACCACGTCTTCGTTCTGCGGCTGGCGAAACCCCATTTCGCCGATCGGCAGCAGCGTGTGCGAAACGAACTGCCATACGAAAAGCACGACGGCGCCGAGCAACGCCGCGATCGCGATACGCATGCGACACCCTCCCCGGTGAAGTCGTGCGCACGTTACGCCCGCACCCGCGCGCCGGCAAGCGCGGCGGCGCCTCAGCCGGACGCGTCCGGCGGCGAAGCCTGCGCCGCCGGCCCGACCCAGGCGGCGAGCAGCACGGCCGCGAGCAGCGCGCAGGCCGAGCCGAACGCGAACGCCGCCTGCGGCGCGAACGCCTGCCAGAGCCAGCCGAACAGCAGCGAGGCCGGCAGCAGGAGCACGCCGGCGACCAGGTTGTACCAGCCGAACGCCGTGCCGATGCGCGCATGCGGCACCAGATCGGCCACCAGCGCCTTCTCCGTGCCTTCCAGCGCCGCGGTCACCGCGCCGTAGCCGGCGAAGGCCACCCACAGCGCCCAGTCCGCCGCCGGCAGGAAGCCGATCAGCAGATAGGCGGCCGCATACGCGGTCCAGGCGACGCCGAGCGTGCGCGCCCGGCCCCAGCGGTCCGACAGCGCCGACAGCGGCGTCGACAGCAGCGCCGCGACCAGCGAGAACAGCGCCCACATCACCGTCACGCGCGCCGCGCTCGCGCCGAGCTCGTTCGCGCGCAGCAGCAGGAACATGTTCGAGGAGTTGCCGAGCGTGAACAGCGCCAGCACGCCGAGATAGCGCCGGAACGGCCGCGGCAGTCCAGCCAGGGTCCAGCGGAACGGCTCGCGCTGCCGCGCCGCCGGATGCTCCGGTTCGGGCAGCAGCAGGCTCAGCGCGATCACGATCAGCGCCGGCACCACCGCCCAAAGGAACACCTGGCGCAGCGGCATGCCGGCGGCGAGCAATGCCGCGGCGGCGAGCGGCCCGACGACCGCGCCGAAGTTGTCCATCGCGCGGTGGAAGCCGAACGCGAGCCCGCGCTGCGAAGGCTCCACGCTGAGGCTGATCAGCGCGTCGCGCGGCGCCGAGCGCAGGCCCTTGCCGACGCGGTCGGCGAAGCGGCAGGCGAGCACGCCGCCCCAGCTCGTCGCCAGGCCGATCAGCGGCCGCGCGAAGCCGGCGATGCCGTAGCCGGCGATCACCCAGGCGCGCACCTTGCCGCTGCGGTCGGCGAGCACGCCGGCGAACAGCTTGAGCAGGCTCGACACCGACTCGGCGATGCCCTCGATCAGGCCGAGCGCCTTCGGCCCGGCCATCAGCACCGAGGCCAGGTACAGCGGCACCAGCGGATAGATCATGTCGCTGGCGGCGTCGTTGCACAGGCTGATCGCGCCGACCAGCCAGACCGTGCGCGGCAGCGCGCGGACGGCGCCGATCAAGCGCCGCCGTCCTCGTCGCGCGCGGCGCGGCGCGCGGCGCGCAGCGCCTCGAGCTTGTCGCGGAACTGGCCTTCCAGGCCGCGCGCGGTCGGCGTGTAGAACGTCGCGCCGGCGAGCGCGTCCGGCAGGCACTGCTGGTCGAGCGCGACGCCGCCCTCGACGTCGTGGTCGTACTGGTAGCCCTTGCCGTAGCCGAGCCCCTTCATCAGCTTCGTCGGCGCGTTGCGCAGGTGCATCGGCACCTCCAGCGTGCCGGTCTCGCGCACCACGCCGCGCACCTGGTTGAACGCGGCGTAGGCGGCGTTGCTCTTCGGCGCCACGGCCAGGTACAGCGCGAGCTCGGCCAGGCCCAGCTCGCCCTCGGGGCTGCCGAGCCGGTCGTAGGTCTCCCAGGCGTCCAGCGCCATGCGCCAGGCGCGCGGATCGGCCAGGCCCACGTCCTCCACCGCCATGCGCGCCATGCGCCGCGCGAGATAGAGCGGATCGCAGCCGCCGTCGAGCATGCGCGCCAGCCAGTACAGCGCCGCGTCCGGGTCGGACGAGCGCACCGACTTGTGCAGCGCCGAGATCTGGTCGTAGAACTGCTCGCCGCCCTTGTCGAAGCGGCGCGTGCGGTCGGCCAGCACCTGCGCCAGCGTGGCCTCGTCGATGCGGCCGTCGACGGCGAGCTCCGCGGCGATCTCCAGGAACGTCAGCGCGCGCCGCACGTCGCCGTCGGCCGCGCGCGCCATCGACGCCAGCGCCTCGTCGTCGACCTGCAGGTGCAGCGCGCCGAGCCCGCGCTCGGCGTCGCCCAGCGCGCGGCGCAGCGCGGCCAGGATCGCCTCGGCCGGCACCGCGTCCATCACGTGCACGCGGCAGCGCGACAGCAGCGCCGAGTTCAGCTCGAACGACGGGTTCTCCGTGGTCGCGCCGACGAACACGATCACGCCGCGCTCGATGTGCGGCAGGAACGCGTCCTGCTGCACCTTGTTGAAGCGGTGCACCTCGTCGACGAACAGCACCGTGCGCTGCCCCTGGGCGAAGCGCGCCTGCGCCTCGGCGAGCGCCGCGCGCACCTCCGGCAGGCCCGACAGCACCGCCGAGATCGCGCGGAACTCGGCCTCGGCGTACCTGGCCAGCAGCAGCGCCAACGTCGTCTTGCCGCAGCCCGGCGGCCCCCACAGGATCATCGAGTGCACGTGGCCGGCCTCGATCGCGCGGCGCAGCGGCGTGCCCGGCCCGACCAGGCGCTGCTGGCCGACGATCTCGTCAAGCGTGCGCGGACGCATGCGCTCGGCGAGCGGCTTGAGGCCTTCGGGCTCGGCGAAGAGTTCGTTGCCGGAGGTCGGCGTCTTGCGGCGTGGCATGGCCGAATCATAAGCCAGCGCACGCACCGCCGGCCTGCCGGCGACTGATGATGAATGCCGATGGCCCGGACGGCGGCGTGGAGTTCCCTTCTTCCACTTGCGGGATCGGCGGTCGTTCTCAGGCGAGCGGAGGGTGTCCTGACGGGGATGAGGGACTTTTTGGGACGCCAGCGCAGTTTTCCCTCACCCGGCGCGCTGCGCGCCGACCTCTCCCGCGAGCCGGAGAGGTGATGGCGTGCCCTTCTCCCGCTTGCGGGATCGGCGATCGACACCGCGCACCGGCCTCCCCGCGAACGGAGAGGCCGTGCATGCGGCAGACACGGACCGGAGTCCCGAGCCCGCCTAGAACCACGCGCGCAGGCCGACGACCCAGCGCACGTCGCGGACGTCGTCGCCGGCGGCGCGCGCGAAGTCGGCCGTCGCGCCGAAGCGGCGCGTCCATTCGATGCCGACGTAGGGCGCGAGCTCGCGGCGGATCTCGTAGCGCAGGCGCAGGCCCGCGCTCGCGTCCGACAGGCCGGCGCCGATGCCGCGCGCCGGATCGTCCCTGCCGTAGGCATTGAGCTCCAGGCGCGGCTGCAGCACCAGGCGCTGCGTCAGCAGCAGGTCGTAGTCGGTCTCGACGCGCAGCGCCGTGCGCCCGCCCTGCCCGAGGTACGCGGTGGCGGATACCTCGAACCAGTACGGCGCCAGCCCCTGCACGCCGAACGCGGCCCAGGTGCGGTCCGGGCCGTGGCCGACGTCGCGGCGCAGTCCGAGCTGGCTGTCCCAGAACGGCGCGACCGCATGGCCCCACAGCACCTCGACGTCGGCATGCTCGACGCGGCCGTCGGCGCGCTCGCCCTCCGTGCGCAGGTGCAGCCGGTCGAAGTCGCCGCCCATGCGCGCCTGCGCGCTCCAGGCGAGCGCGCCGCCTTCGGCCCGCTCGAAGCGGTCGAGCGCGAACAGCGCGGTCGGGGCGCGGTCGTCCATGCCCATGACCTCGACCATCGCCGCCGGCGCCATCTCGCCCATGACGTGCGCCGGCGGCGGCGGCGCGACGTGGTCCGGCGGCGGACGTAAGTCGTCGCTCGCGGCAGGCGCCGCGTGCGCATGCGCCTCGTCCGCCGCCGCAGGGCCGTCGTGCGGCGGCGCGGCGTGCGCGGCGGCATGGCCGTGACCGCCCGCCTGTGCCGCGTGTGCGGCCGGCGTGCCGTCCGCACCGGCCGCGTGCGCCGCGGCGCCGTCCTCGCCGTGCGCGGCGCCATGCTGCGCGTGGCGCGCCGGCGCGTGCGTGCCGTGCCCGGCCGCGTGCGTCTGCGCCGCGGCTGGCGCGCCGAAGGCCAGCGCGAAGGCGGCCGCTCCCGTCAGCAGGCGCGCGCTCATGCGACCACCACCTCGCGGAACATGCCCGCCTCCATGTGGTAGAGCAGATGGCAGTGGTACGCCCAGCGGCCGAGCGCGTCGGCGCTGACGCGATAGCTGATCTTCTGCGCCGGCTGCACGACGACGGTGTGCTTGCGCACCTGGAACGCGCCGTCCGGCGCCTCCAGCTCGCTCCACATGCCGTGCAGGTGGATCGGGTGCGCCATCATCGTGTCGTTGACCAGGGTGATGCGCACGCGCTCGCCGTGCCTCAGGCGCAGCGGCTCGGCGTCGGAGAAGCGCCGGCCGCCGAACGACCACACGTAGCGCTCCATGTGCCCGGTCAGGTGCAGCTCGATCTCGCGCTGCACGTCGGGCGAGATCGGCGCGGTCACGCTGCGCAGGTCCGCGTAGGTGAGCACGCGCCGGCCGTTGTCGCGCAGGCCTACGCCGGGATCGTCGAGGTTCGTGCGCGGCGTGTCCACGCGCATGTCGACGCCGGGGCCGAACTCGGCCGGCGCATGCGTCACCTGCGCCGGCGCCGCCTGCCCGCCGCCGTGCCCCGGCATCGTGCCGTGGCCGCCGCTGCCGTGCATCGCCGCGCCGCAGCCGCCCTCCATGCCCTTCGCCGTGGCCTGGCCGTGTGCGCCGTGGTCCATCGCGCCCATCATGTCGCCCATCGTCAGCAGCACGCGCGCATCGAGCGGCGGCACCTCGGCCTGCAGGCCCTCGCGCGGCGCCAGCGTGCCGCGCGCGTAGCCGGAGCGGTCCATCGCCTGGGCGAAGATCGTGTAGGCGCGCTCGGCGTCCGGCTCGACGATCACGTCGCAGGTCTCGGCCGTGCCGAGGCGGAACTCGTCGACGGTGACCGGCTCCACGTCCTGCCCGTCGTGCGCGACCACGCGCATCTTCAGGCCGGGGATGCGCACGTCGAAGAAGCTCATCGACGAGCCGTTGACGAAGCGCAGGCGCACCTTCTCGCCGCGCGCGAACAGGCCCGTCCAGTTCGATGCCGGCGTCGCGCCGTTCATCAAGTAGGTATAGGCATGGCCCGAGACGTCGGCGAGGTCGCTCGGGTTCATGCGCATGCGGTTCCACATGCTGCGCTCGGCCAGCGCGGCGCGCACGCCCTCGCTGCGCGCGTCGCGCAGGAAGTCGAACGCGGTGGGCTTGGCGAAGTTGTAGTAGTCGCTGTGCTTCTTCAGCGTGGCGTAGATGCGCTCGGGATCGGTGTCGGTCCAGTCCGACAGCAGCACGACGTGCTCGCGGTCGGCGGGAAAGCGCTCGCCGCCGCGCGGCTCGACCACGATCGGCCCGTACAGGCCGACCTGCTCCTGGAAGCGCGAATGGCTGTGGTACCAGTAGGTACCCGCCTGGTTCACCGTGAAACGGTAGGTGTAGCTGCCGCCGGGCGGGATGCCCATGAACGACAGGCCCGGCACGCCGTCCATGTCGGCCGGCAGCACGATGCCGTGCCAGTGGATCGAGCTCGACTCGGCGAGCGTATTGCGCACGCGCAGGGTGACCGTGTCGCCCTGGCGCCAGCGCAGCAGCGGCGCCGGCAGGCGGCCGTTGACCGCGACCGCGCGGCGCGCGGCCCCGGTGAAGTTGACCGGCAGCGCGCCGATCTCCAGGTCGAACGAGGTGCCGGACAGCACGCTGCCGTCCGCGGCATGGGCCGGGCGGCGCAGCAGGCCGAGGCCGGCGGCGAGCCCGCCGAGCGCCAGGCCCTGCACGAAGCGCCTGCGCGGCAGCCGTACGGGCGCGCGCGCGTCGGCGCGAAAGAAAGCCATCGATGAATCTCCGTTGCATGTCGATGCGCAGGCGCACCGGAAAACCGCCGCGCGCAGCCTCGCGGCCGCGGCAGCCGGACGATCGGCGAACGGAATCAGGCGATCGGAGGGCGCAGCATCGGCTGCACGGGCGCGGCCTCGAGCGGCGGCGGATCGCCGCTCGGCAGCGCGACCGGCGAGCGTACCGCCGCGGGCATGCGCGCCGGCGCGGCGAAGCCGGCGATCAGCGGACCGCAGGCGCAGGTCTTGCCCAAGCAGCACGGGCAGTCGATGCCGTGGCCGGCGGCCGGTTTCTTCGCCGGCGCCGGCGCATGATGCGCGCAGGGCGCGTCCGCCGGCGCCTGCAGCATGGCCGCCGCCGGCGACGCCGGCAGCGGCATCGCCGCCGCGGCCAGCGCGTTGACCACCATCGCCAGCGCGACGGCCACGGCGAACAGGCGCACGACGCCCGAGCCGAGCCGGCGGCGCGTGCGGGCGAGAAGGCGGGCGGACGAAGGCATCACGCGTGCATGGTACGCGCCCGCGCGCTCCGCGGCCAACGGCGCGGCCTCTTGCCGCAGCCCGGCGCCCGCGCGGCGCGCCGGGCACGAAGACGCGCCGATTCGGACTATGCTTTGAAGGAACCACAGGGGAAGGCTCGCGCCCGTACGCCGCACGCGCCGGCAGCGCGCCGCCTGCCCGGGGACGTCGCGGCGCCGCTTCGCGACACGCGACCCGATCGAGGAGCCATGAACTACCGCCACGCGTTCCACGCCGGCAACTTCGCCGACGTCTTCAAGCACGCGATCCTGATCGGCCTGCTGGAGGCGCTGAAGGCCAAGCCGGCCGCGTTCTGCTACGTCGACACGCATGCCGGCCGCGGCCGCTACGACCTGCGCGGCGAGCACGCCGAACGCACGCGCGAGCACGCCGACGGCGTGCAGCGCCTGCTCGCCGCCGACGGCCTGCCGCCGCTGCTCGCGCGCTACGTCGAGCTCGTGCGCGACTTCGACGGCACGCGCGGCGGCACGCTGGCGCAGTATCCCGGCTCGCCGCTGATCGCCTCGCGGCTGATGCGCGAGCAGGACCGCGCCATTCTTTGCGAGCTGCACGAGGAAGACGCGGCCGCGCTGCGCGCCGCGCTGCACGGCGACGCGCGCTTCGCCGTGCACCGGCGCGACGGCTACGCCGCGCTCAAGGCGCTGCTGCCGCCGGCGCAGAAGCGCGGCCTGGTGCTGATCGACCCGCCGTTCGAGGCGCAGGGCGGCGAGTTCGCCGCGATCCAGGCCGCGCTCGACGATGCGCTCGCGCGCTGGCCGAACGCGATCTACGCGATCTGGTACCCGATCAAGCTGCGCGAGCCGATCGCGCCGTTCCATCGCTGGCTCGCCGCGCAGGCGCGCATCGGCGACGCGCTCGCCGCCGAGCTGCTGCTGCACCCGGACAATTCGCTGCTGCGCCTGAACGGCTGCGGCCTGGCGATCGTGAATCCGCCCTGGCAGTTCGACCGCGCGCTGCAGGCGGCGCTGCCCGTGCTCGGCCGCCTGCTCGCGCAGGGCCGCTACGGCGACCACCGGCTGGCCTGGCTGAAGCGAACCTAGCGCCGCCGAGGACGAGCGATCGGACCCGAGCCGCGGGACCGCCGCGGCGCGCGCTCAGCCGCCGTCCACGTAGCGGTAGTTCCCCGGCGGCATGTAGAGCGGGAACACCGCCGATTCCTCCTGCCGCGCGGTGCGCGCGAAGAGCTGCGCGGCCTGCGCGAGGTCGCGCGCATAGTGCTCGCGCTGCGCGCGGCTCCAGGGCGAGTCCAGGTAGCGGCTCGCCGCCGCGTCGATGCGCATCGTGGCGCTGTCGATGCCGTGCTGCAGCAGCTTGAGCTGCGCCGCGGCGGCGCGATGGCGCTGCAGCGCCCAGTGCAGGTACGGATACAGCTGCACGCTCTTGAGCAGCCCGGCGCGGCGGAACGGCTCGCCGAAGCGGCCGAGCTGGGCGACCACGTCGTCCACCGCCTGCCGGCGGCAGGCATCCAGCAGCGCGCGCATCGCCGCGCGCGCCTCGTCGTGGTCCTGCCTGAGCTCCTGCACCAGGCGCGGACGGAAGCGCACCGGAAATTCGCCCGCCGGCGCCCTGGCGGAAGGGAACGCGCGTTCGCGTCCCAGAGAGAACCGTAGCGGCATGTCGTTTCGATCCCGTCCCCGCTGCAACTGTGAAGCCGTCCGCGCGAACCGGCCGACCGGCGCCGGCGGACGTTCGCGACGCCGGATCGTATGCGAAGCGCCGCGCGAGGTGTCGGCGAAAACGACGAACGGTAGCGCTGTCCGCGGACGGCCGGCCTCGTCCGCCGGACACGCCGCACCGCGTCGCGCAGCCGGCGCCGCCGCGAAAAGAGTCTGCCGCCGCGCGATGGCCGCAGCGTGACGCGCGCTGGCACGGCCCCTGCTTGGGTCGCCGCGCGGTCATCTGCCCGACCTGCGCCACTCATTGCGGAGAACCCATCCATGCCGATCGCATCGCGCGGCCTCAGCCTGATCCTGTTCGCCTTCACCGGGGCCGCCCTCGCCACCTCCGATCCGCGCACGAACGTCGAAGGCGTCGCGCGCACGATCGAGCAGAACTACTTCGACGCCGAACGCGCGCGTGCGATCGGCGCACAGTTGCGCGCCGAGGCGGCGCGCGGCGCGTTCGACCGCCTGACCGACGCGCGCGACCTCGCCACCACGCTGACCGAGCGCCTCAAGCCGATCGACCGCCACTTCGCCGTGAGCTGGTCGCCGCAGGACGCGCCGGCGCAAGGCGCGCAGGCGCGCCCGGCGCCGCCGCCGGCGGATCTCCCCGACGACCGCGTGCGGCGCGACAACTACGGCATCCGCCGCGTCGAGGTGCTGCCGGGCAACGTCGGCTACGTCGACCTGCGCCTGTTCGCCGACTTCGACTTCGGCAAGCCGGACCAGCCGGCGCGGCAGGCGATCGAGGCGGCGCTCGCGCTGACCGCGAATGCCGATGCGCTGATCATCGACCTGCGCGGCAACGGCGGCGGCTCGCCGGCGATGGTGGGCTACCTGGTCAGCGCGTTCACGCCGAAAGGCGCCGACATCTACAACACGTTCCATTCGCGCGAGGGCACGGCGAGCGAGGCGCCGGCGCAGGCCTACGCCAAGCCGCGGCTCGACACGCCGCTGTACGTGCTGACCAGCGCGCGCACCGGCTCGGCCGCGGAAGCCTTCGCCTACACGCTCAAGAACGCCCGCCGCGCGACCATCGTCGGCGAGGCCAGCGGCGGCGCGGCCAATCCCGGCGCGACGTTCGACGCCGGCAACGGCCTGCGCGTGTTCGTCTCCACCGGCTCGCCGGTCAGCCCGATCACCAGGACGAACTGGGAAGGCAGCGGCGTGCAGCCGGACGTCGCCGTCGACGCGGCCGCGGCGCTGGAGCGCGCGCGCATGCTGGCGCTGCAGTCGATCGTCGAACGCGGCCCCGAGGCGGACCGCGTCGCGGCGCGCTGGGCGCTGGAAGCCCTGCAGGCCAAGCCGCAGGCGGTTGCGTTCGCCGACTACGTCGGCGGCTACGGCGCGCTCTCGATCGCGCGCGACGGCGAGCGCCTGTCGCTGCATCGCGGGCGCCGCCCGCCGCTCGCGCTGCTGCCGCTCGGCGGCGACGCGTTCGCCGCGGTGGACGACCCGACGCTGCGCGTGGTGTTCGAGCGCGACGCCGGCGGCAAGGTCGTCGCCTTCGACACGCGCACGCCGGACGGCCCCGGCAGCCGCCATCGGCGCAGCGAGTGAGCGCACGGTGCGCACTCGTCGCTGCCGGCGCGGCGGCGAGCCGAGTGCGCTGCACTGCCGTTTGACAGCGCCCGAAAGCCGGGGTTATACGACCCCGGCAGGCGGGGGTGGCGCCGCAGGGGACCGGGAAGCGCTTGCGCCCTCTTTCCCCTGACCGGAGTGCGCCATGTCCCCTCGCGAATTCGCCCGCACCGCACGCGCGGCCGCCTGCGCGTGCGCCCTTGCGCCGATCCCGCTGGCCCGAGCGCAGGACGCGCCGCTGACGCTGCGCGTCACCGTCGGCACCGACCTCACGCCCGGCAGCTGCGCGACGACGCAGACGCTCGCCGTCACCGCCGGCGACCAGGTCAACTTCTGCTACACCGTCCGCAACGACAGCTCCGACACGCTCGCGTTCCACACGCTGTCCGACGACGTCGCCGGCGACCTGCTGCGCGACTACGCCCACGTGCTCGCGCCGGGCCAGAGCTTCCAGTACAACGCCGTCCGCGTGATCGCGCAGAGCCAGGCGCCGACCGCGACCTGGACCGCCGCCACCGCCCTGCCCGCCTACGTCGCCGCGGCCAACGAGCCGGACGCCGACCGCGTGTTCGCCGACGGCTTCGACGGCGCGCCGGCCTATGCGTTCGAGGACATCAGCGCGACCGGCACGAACCTGAACCTCGACGACGACGGCGAGGCGACCGTCGACATCGGCTTCGACTTCACGTTCTACGGCATCACCTCCGGCCGCGTGCGCGTCGGCAACAACGGCGGCATCCTGTTCGGCGTCGACGCCGGCGACCTCGGCTACAACAACCTGCCGCTGCCGAACGCGACCCTGGGCCCGGCGATCCTGCCGTACTGGGACGACTTCGATTCCGAAGGCGGCGGCGTCTACGCGCAGACGCTCGGCGAGGCGCCGCACCGGCGCCTGGTCGTGCAATGGAAGGACCGCCTGCACTACGACGGCTCGGAGAACGTCGACGGCGCGACGTTCGAGGCGGTGCTGCACGAAGGCTCGAACCGGATCGTGTTCCAGTACGCCGACGTCGACCTCGACGGCACCGAATGGGACGGCGGCGCCTCGGCGACGATCGGACTCAACCGCGGCGACCTCGCCACGCAGGTCGCCTACGACGCCGCCGCCGTCGCCGCCGGCAGCGCGATCGCGTTCACGCCGACGCCGGTGACGAGCTACAGCGCCAGCGACCGCGTGACCATCGACGCCGGCGCGCCGCATCTGGTCGTCACGCCCGCTGCCGTCGCCGCCAGCGTCGCGGCCGGCGGCTCGACCACGGCGCCGCTCGCGATCGGCAACGACGGCAACCGCGACCTGGTCTGGTCGCTGGCCGAAGCGCCGGACGCGGCGCGTACCGGCACTGCGCGGGCGGCGCTGCCCGCGCTCGCGCGCCCCGCCCCGACAACGGCCTACGCTCCGCGCGCCCGCGCCGCGGTGCTGACGCCGGCGGACAAGGCCGGCATCGGCGTCGCCGGCGCCGCGGTGCCGGCGTTCGGCGTGAACCTCAACGCGCTCGCGGGCAACACCCTGGTCTCGTTCGACGCCGCCGCGCCGGGCAGCACGACGGCGATCGCGCCGATCACGCGCACGCTGGTCGGCGGCGCGTTCCTCGACGACGACTTCGGCACGCTGTACACGCTGGACTTCGACACCGGCGAGTTCCTGGCCCTGTCCACCGCCGATGGCAGCGAGCAGGTCGTCGGCACCGCCGCCTCGCCGGCGAACGAGGACTGGAGCGGCCTCGCGCTCGACCGCAGCAGCGGCACGCTGTACGCCAGCAGCACGCAGATGAGCGGCGGCGTGTCGTCGACGCTGCACGTGATCGATCCGGCCACCGGCGCGGCGACGCCGGTCGGCCCGATCGCCGGCGGCGGACGCATCATCGAGATCGCCGCGGACGCCGCCGGCCAGCTCTACGGCGTGGACATCGCCGGCGATGCGCTGGTCGCGATCGACAAGGCGACCGGCGCCGCCAGTGCCATCGGCCCGCTCGGCTTCGACGCCGAGTTCGCCGAAGGCCTGGACTTCGACGCGGCCACCGGCCTCCTGTACTTCGCCGCGGTCAACAACGAGAGCCCGTTCTCGCAGCCCGGCCAGATGTACACGATCGATCCGGCCACCGGGCATGCGACCTTGGTCGGCGGCATCTCCGTCGATCCGGCGACGGCGCAGATCGCCGCGTTCGCGATCGCCACCGCCGGCGGGCCGTGCGTGGCGCCGCAGGACGTGCCCTGGCTTTCGGTCTCGCAGACGGCCGGCACGACGGCGCCGGGCGCGAGCACGAGCCTGACCGTGGCATTCGATGCCGGCGCGCTGGCGCCGGGCAGCTACGCGGCCACGCTGTGCATCGCCAGCAACGACCCGGGCCGGCCGCAGCTCGGCGTGCCGGTCAGCCTGACGGTGAACTGAGGTTCCGCGAGCGGAGAGGCGCAGGCCTCTCCGCCCGTGCGGCGCGTGGTGCCGCAGGGCGACGCGGCCGCTGCGGCCTGCGCTCCTTCGCAGGCCGTGTCAAAAGGCGCGCCATCATTCGCCGTTTTTATATAAAAGTATATTTTTATACATCCGTCACGGATGCCGGGCCGGCATGCGCCTAGCGTGCGCATCGTCCGATCTCGATGGAGGCGCGATCGCCTCCGGCATGCGCCGGCCGGCGTCACCAAGCGTCCGGGGAAATCCGCATCCGTTGCATGGCCGCAAAGGCCAGCCGCGGCCTTGCCGCCGGGCGCCGGTGGTCGTCCGCTCCGTGCTGCCGCTGGCGGCGGCCCGATTGCGATCGGACGGCGGCGGCCGCGCCCGGACGGCGCGGCCGCCATGCGCAGCCGGCCCTTGCGGCGATGCCGCGCGCGGCCGCGCTGCTCCATCCATCGCGAGGAACGAGCCATGAAAGAGAGAAGATTCGGGGAGTGGACCTCCGCTGATGTCTTTCGTCGCGGAGAACGCAGGGACGCCGCCGCCGGGTGCACCGGCCGCCGGCGTGCGGCGATGCGCATCGTCCGTGCCGCGGCCGCGCTGGCCCTGCTCGGCGCGGGCGCGCCGGCCTTCGCGCTGACCTGCCCGCACACGCACGGCTTCAACAATCCGAACAAGCTCTACGTGTACATGCCCGCGGCGGACGATGCGACGTATCCGGAGTTCGGCATTCCGCCGAGCACGCCGTCGACGTCGCCGGCGCACCGCTTCGACGCCGCCGATCTGCCGAGCTATACCGGCACGACCGCCGCGCTGCGCAGCGCGGTCACGCAGGTGGTCGTGCTCGACTACTGCGAGTTCAACGTGGAAGTGCTGGCGACCACGACCGCGCCGCCGGCCACGTTCGCACGCCGCAACACGGTCGCCGTCGGCACCGACACCGCCTATTCCTACGGCGTGCTGTTCGGCCTGGCGCAGAACGTGGACACCAACGACGTGACCGCGGTGGACTTCGCGCGCACCTGGGTCGCCACCTACCAGGACTGGACCGGCGGACCGGGCGGCGAGCTCAACGGCGCGAGCTCCACGCTCGACCGCTGGGCGTACTCGATCGGCGGCACCGTGGCGCACGAGGCCGGCCACAACTACGGCCTGTCGCACGGCGACGGCTTGCCGCTGGCGCCGGGCGAGGACGCGCTCGTGCACCACCTGATGGCCTCCGGCAGCCACTACAGCGCCGCCGACCGCGCCGGCTACCGCCGCCACTTCAGCGACCACGAGTTCTCGGTGCTGGCGTAAGCTTCCCCGTCAAGCAGGCATTTCAAAAGTAGAACTTCCGGCGACGCGTTGGCGGTACTCGGCCGGGGTCAGATCGCCGAGCGAATCGTGGGGACGCTCCTCGTTGTACTCGAGCATCCACCAGTACGCGGCCTCGCGCACGTCGTCGAGGCGGGTGAACAGGTGCTGGTCCAGGACCTCCTCGCGGAAGGTCCGATTGAAGCGTTCGATGTAGGCGTTCTGGTTGGGCTTGCCGGGCTGGATGTACCGGATGGCCATGCCGTTGAGCTTGGCCCACTGCACGAAGGCCTCGCCCAGGAACTCCGGGCCGTTGTCGGTACGCAGGACCTGCGGCAGGCCGTGGTCGCGCTTGAGCTGCTCGAAGATGCGGACCAGGCGCGTGGACGAGATCGAGGTGTCGACCTCGATGTGCAGCGCCTCGCGGTTGAAGTCGTCGACCACGTTGAAGGTCCGGAAGCGGCGGCCACACGCCAGCGCGTCGGCCATGAAATCCGCTGACCAGACGGCATCGGGCAGCAGGGGAACGTAGAGCGGTACGCGTTCGCGCTTGGGCAGCCGCTGCTTGGCCTTGCGGCGCAGATTGAGCTTCATCGCCTTGTACACTCGGTAGATTCGCTTGTGGTTCCAGTCCGGACGCGCACGGCGCAGGACCTTGCAACACTTCCAGAAGCCGCGGCTCGGGCGATTCTCGACCACCTCGGCCAGGGCCGCGATGATCTCGGCATCCCGTACCGTCCAGTGCACCGGCGGCTGGTACCACGCTGCCCGCGACAACCCAACGCAATCACAGGACCGGCTCAGGGGCCGCGTGTGCACCTCGACCAGGTACCGCACGGCCTCGCGCTTCTGCTCCGGCCCTACAGTTTTTTTGCGATCAGATCCTTCATCGCGGCGTTGTCGAGCGCCAGCTCGGCGTACATCCGCTTGAGCCTGGCGTTCTCCGCTTCCAGGTCCTTGACACGCCGCAGCTCGGAGGCCTCCAGGCCGCCGTACTTCGACTTCCACTTGTAGTAGGTCGGAACGCTGATGCCGGCCTGCCGGCAGATGTCCTTGACCGGCACGCCGGCGTCGGCCTGCTTGAGGATCGAGACGATCTGGGTCTCGGTGAAACGGGACTTCTTCATGGAACCTCCTGGCTGGGGAAAACATGCCAGAAAGTTCTACTTATGGGGTGTCTGCGGATCGGGGAAGCTTACGCTGGCGGCGAACGTCGGCCTGGCGCTGGACACGATGTGGAACTGGGACATGACCAACCCGAACGCGCAGACCGCCTACAAGCTGCGCATCACGTTCCTGCATCCGGCCTCGTCGGTCTCGCTGAGCGGCTCGTTCGCCGGCTGCTCGAGCCCGTGGGTCAACCCGGCGATCAGCGGGCCGTTCGGCACGCAGATGTTCAAGGGCACGCTGTACTACAAGTACCAGCTCGACTGGACCGCCGCGAACGGCGCCTGGCCGTGCAGCGGCCCGGGCGCGCCGGGCCAGCTGCCCGGCGGCACGTACTTCCACATCGGCGCGACGCTGGCCGGCATCAATCCGGCGATACCCGACTCGTTCATCATCATCGACACCACGCTGTTCGACGTCGGCGGCGCCGCGCTGGCCCTGCATCCGCGCCAGTTCGCCTTCGACGCCGGCACGCTCGACACCGCCAGCGGCCTGCTGAACCTCGGCGTGTTCAACGTCGGCGCCACGCCGCTGCTGCTGCAGAACCTGGTCGTGCAGGAGCTGCCGCGCGTGCTCGCCATCGAGGCGATGGTGCCCGATGCGCGGATGGTCGACTTCACCGGCCAGCCCGTGGTGCCCTGGGAAGGCAGCGTGCGCCAGCTCGTCGCGCAGGCCACGCTCAAGCGCGACGAGGCGCTCAGCATCCCGGTCGCGCGGCTCGACCAGCCGCGGCACATCGACGAGGTGCTGACCGACGCCGACTGCCGCGCCCAGGCCGACCGCCTGGCCGGCGGCCGCGACACGGCCAACTGCCGCACCGGCAGGAACACGGACCGCTTCCCTGCGACGACGATGTACTTCACCGCCGACGTGGTCGACCCGAACGCCACCTACTGGGATCCGAAGCGCCAGGCCTACGTCATCGGCCCGCTGAGCTCGCGCGTGTACTACCAGGTCGCCGGACGGCGGCTGGACCAGCGCCCGGGCGAGGTCGCCGGCTCGGCCGACCGGCCGTAGGCGACGAAAGCGCGGCATCGGCGACGCCGGTGCACGAGGAAACGGCAAGGCCCGGCGGGATGCCGGGCCTTGTCGTAGAGGTCAAGCTTGGTTTGGTTGGAACTAGGTAGCCCTTCCCGCTTAAGGCCCATCAACTCAAAGTTGCTTTGAAGATAAATGCAGCTCCGGCCACGATGCACGCCAACCCCTGCGCGATAGTTATCCATTTCATCACTTCGACCGGAAACAGGCATCTCAGAGCGCTTTGCGAATAGAAGAAGGTGGCGGCCTTGGGAGGATCCACCAACCCTCTCCATTCGCGAATACCGCCATAAACAAACAAGACCCCAAGAATAATGATAGCGGCCAATTATCATATACCTGATGACTGCGTTGGTGGGCTCTACTAGCGATTCAGTCGCTGCGGTCAGCCATGGACAACAAGTGAATCACCCTCCGCCAATAACCAGCAAAACCAAAACGAAAAGAAAATTATGAATAGTATCTTGTTGAACAAAAAGCTAAAAAATAGGGAAACCAATCCCGACAGAGCCCCGAAGGCGCCTAAAAGAATGCCAGGATACTTCACCTTATTCCCAAGAAAGCCATCTTTGCACAGTGAGGTAGACGAGGTCCGCGTCACATAACTTGCGCAGACACAAACCCTTTACCTCAACCCGACTCGATCTCACCCTTACCTTCCTTTTCTTGCTCTACCAATAAAGATTATATAAATATAGAGAATACCAACAACGACGAATAAGAAGCCAATGGGGAACATTACCTCTGCTCTTGCTTTATATATGGCCTGAGCAACTGACTCAGCAGCAGCGACCGAGAACGACGCACTTTGCAGAGCCCATAATATATAATATCCGCCGATAAAAATAAGCAGCGCGCCAAATAAGTATCCGGAGAAACGGGCAAGCAATCGTCCATTTAGCTTAATCATGACATTCACTTGGGCGGCATGCCCGGTGGCCTTTTAGGTGGCTGAACCGTGGGTCCTGGTGATTGAGACGGTGATATCTGCGGCCCCGTCCTACATTGGTTGATGGTACTGTATGTCCAACTCTGACATTGATTGACTGGACTCCATGTACCTGTCGGTCGGCCAGGTTTGATCAAATTATCAACGCACGATTCATCAACATTATTCATTTCCTCACATGATGCACCCGGCTTGTTCGACTGACCAGTGTGATCAATTGTATGCGTAGAAGTATAAGGCGCATCACTGCACTGCTGTCCCGGCTCAGGACATGCAGCACCCATACCCGCTTCTTGTGATCCCGTTTTTATCCAATAATGGTTAATCATTCCGTTTGTAACAGCCATAAGTTCGACTTCCGCCGCCCCAATCCCGCCACAATCGCCCCGCTATACTTCGCCCCGCCTACCACCCCGGGGAGTTCTCAATGGACCTGCGTTCGCCCGCTCCATGGCTGCGGCCGGCCGTCGCCGTGCTCGTGGCTGCCGTTCTTTCGTCCGTTCTCGCCGCCTGCGGGCGGCCGCACGACAAGGTGCCCGACGTGCAGGGCAAGCGGCCGGTGGCGGCGGAGGCGGCCAAGGCCGACAAGCCGCAGGGCTTCGCATTGGCCTCGGCGCATCCGGAGCAGTACCAGGGCCAGCTCGCGATCACGCTGGAGTTCACGCAGCCGATCGTCGGCACGCAGGCGTTCGACACGCTGATCGCGGTGACCGACGCCAAGGGCGCCGCCGTGCAGGGCAGCTGGGCATTGGACGAGGACGGGCGCACCTTGCGCTTCCCTTACGTGCAGGCGGACCAGAACTACACCGTGCGTCTCAAGGGCGAGCTCGCCGCGGCGGACGGCAAGACGCTGGGCGGCGAGGTGGCCAAGGAGATCTACACCGGGCCGATGGAGCCGGCCGCCGGCTTCGCCTCGCAGGGCAGCGTGCTGCCGGCGCGCGAGACGCGCGGCCTGCCGGTGGTCTCGGTCAACGTGAAGGAGATCGACGTCGAGTTCCTGCGCGTGCGCGACAAGGAGATCGCGAACTTCTTCGCCGCGTATCAGAAGAACGGCAAGCGCGGCAGCTGGGAACTCGATCCGCGCGGCGGCTGGTACGGCCGCAAGGGCAAGCCGGTGGCGGACATCGCCGACTCGGTGTACTCGAACCGCTTCGTGCTCGCCGGCAAGGACAACGAGCGCACGCTGAACTACCTGCCGATCCAGAACATCGCCGAGCTGGCGCAGCCCGGCCTCTATTTCGCGGTGATGAAGCGCGCCGGCAGCTTCGACGGCGAATACGAGACCAGCTTCTTCTTCGTCAGCGACATCGGCCTGCACACGCGCGCCTACAAGGACGCGCTGTTCGTGCACGCGGCCTCGCTCAAGAGCGGTACGCCGCTGGCCGGCGTGGAGCTGTCGGTGCTGGACGCGAAGGGCGAATCGGTCGTCGCCGGCACCACCGATGCCGCCGGCAACGCGCAGCTCGCCTACGAGCTCAAGGCCGACCAGGTGCTGGTCGCTCGCAGCGGCAAGGACGTGTCGCTGCTGCCGTTCAACCAGCCGGCACTGGACCTGTCGGACTTCGCGGTCGCCGGCCGCAAGCAGACCTGGTTCGACGTGTTCGGCTGGTCCGACCGCGACCTCTACCGCCCCGGCGAGACGATCCGCCTGTCCGCGCTGCTGCGCGACTACGACGGCAACGCGATCAAGCCGCAGCCGCTGTTCGTGACGCTGAAGCAGCCGGACGGCCGCCCGTACGCCGAAGCGCGGCTCGATCCCAAGGACCTCAACTATTTCGAGTGGTCGCGCGAGATCCCGGCCGACGCGCCGACGGGCCGCTGGCAGGTCGAGTTCCGCACCGACCCGAAGTCGAAGGAGGCCGCACAGGGCCTGACCTTCCGCATCGAGGAATTCCTGCCCGAACGCCTGAAGCTGGACCTGTCCACGTCGCAGGCCGTGCTCGCGCCCGGCGAGCCGCTGAAGCTCGCCGTCGAGAGCGCCTACCTCTACGGCGCGCCCGCGGCCGGCAACCGCTTCACCGCGCGCCTGACGCTGGCCGCCGACCAGCACCCGGTCGAGGCGCACAAGGACTTCTACTTCGGCGACCCGACGATCGAGCTGCCGAAGGAGGCCAAGGACGTCGTCGACGAGGCGCTGGACGAGCACGGCCGGCTCGAGCAGGACATCGAAATCGCCGAGGCGGCCAAGCCCGCCGCGCCGATCGCGGCGCTGGTCTCCGGCAGCGTCTACGAAAGCGGCGGCCGCACGGTCACGCGCACGCTTCGGCGCACCGTGTGGCCGGCGGACGCGCTGGTCGGCGTGCGCCCGCTGTTCGACCTCAAGGACGGCTCGGACGCCAACGCGCGCGCCGCGTTCGAGGTGATCCGCAGCAACGCTGCCGGCGAGCTGCTCGCCGGCCAGCATCTCAAGCTGACCCTGGTGCGCGAGCAGCGCGACTACCGCTGGGTGTTCGACCGCGAGAGCGGCTGGCACTTCGACTACAACGAGCGCTACGAGAACGCCGAGACGCGCGAGCTCGACGTCGAGGCCGGCAAGGCGCTGAAGTTCGACGTGCCGGTCGAATGGGGCAACTACCGCGTCGAGATCCTCGACCCGGCCACCGGGCTGGTCACGCGCCTGCCGTTCTTCGCCGGCTGGAGCTGGAACGACGACAACCGCGGCAAGGAAGCGCGGCCGGACAAGGTCAAGCTGGCGCTGGACAAGCCGAGCTACCGCGCCGGCGACACGCTGAAGGTCACCGTCACGCCGCCGCAGGCCGGCCCGGGCCTGCTGCTGGTCGAGTCCGACCGCCTGCTCTACGTGCGCGACATCGAGGCCAAGCCCGGCGCGACGTTCGAGATCCCCGTCACCCAGGACTGGGAGCGCCACGACGTTTACGTGACCGCGCTGGTGTTCCGCGGCGGCTCGGCGGTGGAGAAGATCACGCCGGCGCGCGCCGTCGGCGAGGCCTTCGTGGCCGTAGACCGCAGCCAGCGCAAGATCGACGTCGCCGTCGAGGCGCCCAGGCAGATGAAGCCGGAAACCGACCTGCCGGTCACGGTGAAGGCGCCGGCGCTGGCCGGCAAGAAGGCCTACGTGACCGTGTCGGCGGTGGACGTGGGCATCCTCAACATCACGCGCTTCGCGCGGCCGGACGCCAACGCCTGGTTCTTCGCCCAGCGCGCGCTCGGCATCGATGCCTACGACCTCTACGGCCGCGTCATCGAGAGCTTCGACGGCAGCGCCGCGAAGCTGCGCTACGGCGGCGACATGGCGCTCGGCGCGCTGCCGCAGGCGCGCCGGCCGACCGCCAAGGTGCTCACGGTGGACCTCTTCTCCGGCGCCGTCGCGCTGGACGCCAAGGGCGAGGCGCGCGTCGTGCTGAAGATGCCGGACTTCAACGGCACCGTGCGCGTCACCGCGCTGGTGTTCGGCGAGAACCAGTACGGCGGCACCGACGCCGAGACCGTCGTGCGCGCGCCGCTGGTCGCCGAGATCTCCACGCCGCGCGTGCTCGCGCCCGGCGACCGGAGCGCGATCACGCTGGACCTGCAGAACTTCTCCGGCAGCGAGCGCGAGTTCGCGGTCAAGGTCGTCGCCGACAAGCCGCTCGCCGTCGAGCAGGGCGAACGCAAGGTCCGGCTCGCCGACAACGCCAAGGCCACGCTGAACTTCCCGCTCGCCGCGCTGGACGGCTACGGCGTCGGCAGGATCAACGTGGTCGCCGCCGGCGGCGACGTCAGGATCGACCGCCATTTCGAGATGGTGGTGCGCGCGGCCTGGCCGAGCGTGCTGCGCTCGACGCCGCGTTCGCTCGACAAGCTCGAGCCGATCGCGCTCGGCGCCGGCACGATGGACGGCCTGCTCGCCGACTCGGTGACCGCGCGCCTGACCGTGTCCAGCCTGCCGCCGCTGCCGTTCGCCGCCGCGCTCAAGGACCTGCTGAAGTATCCCTACGGCTGCATCGAGCAGACCACCAGCAAGGGCTTCGGCGCGCTGCTGCTCGACGAGAAGACCGCGGCCAACCTGCACGTGGACGGCCTCGCCCCCGACCAGCGCAAGGCGCGCGTCGACGGCGCGATCGGCCGCATCGCCTCGATGCAGATTCCGTCCGGGCACTTCTCGATGTGGGGCGGCGACAGCTACGTCAACGAGATCCTCACGCCCTACGTCGTGGAATTCCTCGAGGACGCGCGCGACGAAGGCTTCCTGGTGCCGGAGGACGTGCTGCAGAAGGCGCTCAAGCGCCTCAACGACGACCTGCTCTCCGGCGGCCATCCGTACTACGGCTACGAGCACAGCGACCACCTGCGCTTCGCCGACGAGGCCTATTCCGGCTACGTGCTCGCGCGCGTCAACCGCGCGCCGCTCGGCACGCTGCGCGCGCTCTACGACAACGACCGCGGCAAGTCGCTCACCGCGCTGCCGCTGGTGCACCTGGGCATCGCGCTCAAGCTGATGGGCGACGCGCCGCGCGCCGAGAAGGCGATCGCCGAGGCGTTCGCCAAGAAGGTCGAGCGGCCCTGGTACCTCGGCGACTACGGCTCGAACCTGCGCGACACGGCGCTGATGATCGCGCTGGCGCACCGCTACGGCCTGGCCCGGCCCGAGTACGACGGCCGCGTGTTCGACCTGGCCCGTTCGCTCGCCGACGAGCAGCGCCAAGCCGACGACCACCAACGCAGGACCGGCTGGCGCTGGACGTACCTCAGCACGCAGGAGCAGATCGCCATCGCGCGGCTCGGCAGGACGCTGGTCGCCGACGGCGACAAGGTCGTCTCCGGCACGCTGGCGGTCGGCCCGGCGAGCAGCGAGGTCAGCCCGGACCGGCTGTGGAGCCGCGAGTTCGGCGCCGTCGAGCTCGCCGCCGGCGTGCGCTTCACGCCGCAGGGCGACCTGCCGCTCTACGTCAGCACCGACGTCGCCGGCGTGCCGAAGGCCGCGCCGCCGGCCGACGACCACTACGTGTCGGTCCGCCGCCAGTTCTACACGCTGGACGGCAAGCCGTGGGAGCCGGCGCCGCTCGAGGAAGGCGACAGCCTGATCGTCGGCCTGAGGCTCGAGGCGCGCGAGGCGATGCCCGATGCGCTGCTGGTCGATCTGCTGCCGGGCGGCCTGGAAATCGAGAACTTCAACCTGACCGACGCCAAGCAGTGGGCCGACGTCGTCGTCGACGGCATCACGATCACCGACCGCGCGCAGGCCGCCGAGGTGCGCCACGAGGAATTCCGCGACGACCGCTACGTCGCCGCGCTGAAGCTCGACAAGGGCCAGACCGCGCACGTGTTCTACCTGGTGCGCGCGGTCTCGCCGGGCACGTTCCAGGTGCCGCCGCCGCTGGTCGAGGACATGTACAAGCCCGCGGTGCGCGGCATCGGCGCCAGCACGCCGGCGTCGATCAAGGTGGTCGAGCCGTAGGGCGCGGTCGCGGGATGGCGCGAACCCGTTCCCTTCCGGCGTCCTTCCCCGCAGCGGCGGGAGCGTCGCGCCGGGCCGGCGCTCGATGGACCCCGACGATGCGCCCGGCCCGTCCTTCGCCGCAGCCCGCGCTGCGCTCGACTGCCCGCCTTGCGCTTTCCGCCCTCCCCTTCGCCGGGGAGGGCTGAAGGCCGCGCGGACGGACGCGCAATTGCCGCGATGACGCCCCGCCTGCGCCGCCTGCCGAAGCGCCTCGCCGCCGCCGCGCTGGTGCTGCTCGCCGTCGCGCTCGTGCTCGACCGGCTGTTCCCGTTGCCGCTGCCGGACGGGCGCGGCGGCAGCACCGTGGTGCTGGCGCGCGACGGTACGCCGCTGCGAGCATTCCCCGACGACGACGGCGTGTGGCGCTATCCGGTGGCGATCGAGGACGTCTCGCCGCTCTACGTGCAGGCGCTCCTGACCTACGAGGACCGCTGGTTCTGGCGCCACCCGGGCGTGAACCCGCTGGCGCTCGCGCGCGCGTTCGCGCAGTGGATCGCGCACGGGCGCCTGGTCTCCGGCGGCTCGACGCTGACGATGCAGGTCGCGCGCATCCTCGACGGCACGCCGCACAGCGCGGCCGGCAAGCTGCGCCAGATCCTGCGCGCGCTGCAGCTCGAGGCGCACCTGTCCAAGCGCGAGATCCTCACGCTGTACCTGGACCGCGCGCCGTTCGGCGGCACGATCGAGGGCGTCGAGGCGGCCGCCTGGGCGTACCTGGGCAAGCCGGCCGCGCGCCTCTCGCGCGCCGAGGCGGCGCTGCTCGCGGTGCTGCCGCAGGCGCCGAGCCGGCTGCGCCCGGACCGCAACGCCGACGCCGCGCGGCGCGCGCGCGACAAGGTGCTCGACCGCATGGCCGAGCTCGGCGCCTGGACGCCGGCCGAGGTGCACGACGCGCGCATCGAGTCGGTCGCCGCGCGCGCACTGCAGCCGCCGCTGTCGGCCGCGCTGCTCGCCGAGCGCCTGCACGCCGAGCGCCCCGCCAGCCGCCGCATCGTCACCACGATCGACGCCGAGCTGCAGCGCGCGCTCGAGGCGCGCGTGACCGACTACCTCGCCCGCCTGCCGGACCGCACCTCGGCGGCGCTGCTCGTCGTCGACAACGCCACGCTCGAGGCGCGCGCCTACGTCGGCTCGGCCGCGTTCGGCGACGCGCAGCGGCTCGGCCACGTGGACATGGTGCGCGCCTGGCGCTCGCCCGGCTCGACGCTGAAGCCGTTCCTGTACGGCCTGGCGCTCGACGACGGCCTGATCCACTCCGAGAGCCTGCTGGTCGACGCGCCGCAGTCGTTCGGCAGCTACCGGCCGGGCAACTTCGACATGGCCTACAACGGCCCGGTCGGTGCGGCCGAGGCGCTGCGCCTGTCGCTCAACGTGCCGGCGGTCGACCTGCTCGACCGCGTCGGCCCGGCGCGCTTCGCCGCGCGCCTGGCCAACGCCGGCCTCGAGCTGCGCCTGCCGCGCGGCATGCAGCCGAACCTGTCGGTGATCCTCGGCGGCGCCGGCGTGCGCATGGAGGACCTGGCCGGCGCCTACACGGCGCTGAACCGCGCCGGCGTCGGCGGGCGCGTGCGCTACACCGGCGACGATCCGCCGATCGAGCGGCGCGTGCTCTCCGAAGGCGCGGCCTGGATCGTGCGCGACGTCCTCGAGGCCAATCCGCGGCCCGGCTACGCGCCCGGCACGTTCGATCCCGGCGCGCGCCCGCGCGTGGCCTGGAAGACCGGCACCAGCTACGGCTTTCGCGACGCCTGGGCGGTCGGCGCGACGCGCCGCCACACCGTGGCGGTCTGGATCGGCCGTCCGGACGGCACGCCGCTGCCCGGCCAGTACGGCGCCGTCACTGCGCTGCCGCTGCTGTTCCAGGTGGTCGACAGCCTGCCGCGCGGCGCGCTGTCGGCCACGCCGCAGCCGCCGCCGGCGAGCGTGGCCGAGCGCGAGATCTGCTGGCCGCTCGGCCTGGCCTGGGATCCGGCGCGCGCGGACCTGTGCCACCAGAAGCGCACCGCCTGGGTGCTCAACGGCGTGGTGCCGCCGACGCTGCCCGAGCGCGACGCGACCAGTTGGACCGCCGGCCTGGTGCATGCGCGCGTCGATGCGAGCGGGCGCACGCGCCTCGGCCCGGCCTGCCTGCGCCCCGGCGCGCGCGAGATCGAGATCGCGCGCTGGCCGGCGCTCGCCTATCCGTGGCTGCCGCGCGCCGTGCGCGAGCGCGCCAGCCTGCCGCCGCTGGCGAAGGGCTGCGCGCCCGACGGGCTCGACGCCGGCCAGCCGATCCGCATCGACGGCGTCGCCGCCGACGCCGCGATCGCGCGCGCGCCCAACAGCGACGCGCCGGCGAGCCTGCGCCTGCGCGCGCTCGGCGCCGAGGGCGCGGTGCTGTGGCTGGTCAACGGCCGCCTCGCCGGCGAGACGCACGGCGCGCAGGTGTTCGAGCACGCGTTCGCCGATCCCGGCCCGCAGCAGGTCACCGCGTTGGCGGCCTCCGGCGCCTACGCGCAGGTGCAGCTGCGCGTGCTGCGCTGAACGCGCGCCGCAGCGGTACGCAGGCGGCGCGCGCATCCGTACACTGGCGAGGTTCCGCCCGAGCGCCGTCATGTCCGCCCCGCACCTTCTGCTCGCCCTCGCCGTCATCGTCGTCTGGGGCACGAACTTCGTCATCATCAAGCTCGGCCTCGGCGAGCTGCCGCCGCTGCTGTTCGCGACGCTGCGCTTCTTCTTCTCGTTCTTCCCGTGGCTTCTGTTCGTGCGCCGGCCGCCGGTGGCGTGGCGCTGGCTGGCGGCGAACGGCCTGTTCCTCGGCTTCGGCCTGTTCGGCCTCCTGTTCATCGCGATGCGCGCGGACATCTCGCCCGGCGTCGCCTCTCTGGTCGTGCAGACGCAGGCGTTCTTCACGATCGGCCTGTCGATGCTGCTGCTCGCCGAGCGCCTGCGCGCGTTCCAGGCCGCCGGCCTGGCGCTGTGCGTGGCGGGCCTGGGCATGCTGTTCCTGCACGTGGACGCCTCGCTGACCGCGCGCGGCCTGCTGCTGACGCTGTGCGCCGGGTTGTCGTGGGCCTGCGCGAACCTGGTCGCCAAGCGCGTCGGCAAGGTGGACATCCTCGGCTTCATGGTCTGGTCGAGCCTGTTCGCGGTGCCGCCGCTGCTCGCCGCCAGCCTCGCTTTCGAAGGCCCGGCGCGCATCGCGTCCGCGCTGGCGCAGGCCGACTGGCTCGGCTGGAGCGCGTCGATCTGGCAGGGCGTGGCCAACACGCTGTTCGGCTACGGCGCATGGAACTGGCTGCTGGCGCGCTATCCGTCGGCCACGGTGTCGCCGCTGTCGCTGCTGGTGCCGGTCGTCGGCATGGCCACGGCGGCGCTGGCGTTCGCCGAGCCGCTGCCATCGTGGAAGCTCGAAGCCGGCGGCCTGGTCATGCTCGGCCTGGCGACGCTGACGCTGTGGCCGCGGCTGCGCGCCGCCTGGGCCGCGCGCGCGGCGTGACCGCGCGCGCCGCGCGCGTTCCCGGACCGACGACGCCGCTCGCGAACGCTGCGGGCCGGACGTGCCGCGCTAGTCCTCGTCCCAGAGGGAAGCTTTCGGCGCGGCCGCGCGCGGCTTCGGCGCCGCGGCCGCGCCGACCGCCTGCCACACCACCAGCGCATCGCGCGTGACGGCCACGTCGTGCACGCGCACGATCGCCGCGCCGCGCTGCACGGCGATCAGCGCCGCGGCGGCCGAGCCGGCGGCGCGCGCGGCCGGGTCCTCGCGTCCGGTCAGCGTGCCGATCATCGACTTGCGCGACAGGCCGACCATCACCGGCGCCAGCTCGGGAAAGCGGTCGAGCGCGCGCAGCAGCGCGAGGTTGTGCTCCAGCGTCTTGCCGAAGCCGAAGCCGGGATCGACCAGGATCTTCTTCTTGTCGATGCCGGCCATCTGGCAGGCGAACAGGCGCTCGGCCAGGAAGCGGTGCACGTCGGCGACGACGTCGTCGTAGTGCGGCGCGTCCTGCATCGTGCGCGGCTCGCCCTGCATGTGCATCAGGCACACCGGCACGCCGAGCGCGGCGGCGGCGTCGAGCGCGCCGTCGCGGCGCAGCGCGTAGACGTCGTTGACCAGGCCGGCGCCGGCGGCCACCGCCGCGCGCATGACCTCGGGCTTGGAGGTATCGATCGAGATCGGCACCGGCACGCGCGCGGCCAGCGCCTCGATCACCGGCACGATGCGCGCGATCTCCTCGTCCACGGGCACCGCGCCGGCGCCCGGGCGCGTCGACTCGCCGCCGACGTCGAGCAGGTCGGCGCCTTCGTCGACGAGGCGCAGGCCGTGCTCGATCGCCCGCTGCGGATCGAGATGGCGGCCGCCGTCGGAGAACGAATCGGCGGTGACGTTGAGGATGCCGCAGATGCGCGCGCGGTCGAGCACGAGCGGGCGGCCGTTGCAATCGAGGGTGGGTGCGAACATGCCGCACAGCTTAGCAGCGGCCGCGGCGCGGCCGCCGCGAAGGGAACCGCCGCCCGTCGCGGACGGCGGTTCCGGTGCGCGTCAGTGCGGCGCCGCCTCGACCTGCGCGCCGAGCGCCGCCGCGGCGCGGACGTGCAGGCCGGCGATCGCGCCGGCGTCGGCCGGCAGCGACAGCGCATCCGCCGTGCCGAACAGTTGCCAGGCCGGCGCCTGCGCCGTCGGCGCGAGCAGCGTCAGCCGCGCATCCGGCTCGACGCGGATCCACGCGCTGGCCTGCTCGCCGCCGTCTACGCCGCTGCCGACGAGGCGCAGCCATGCGGCCGCGCCGGCGTCGAGCCGCTCGATGCGCAGCAGCGCGCGCGCCGCTTGGCCAGCCTGCGCCGGCGCGTCGATGCGCAGAACCTCGGCCAGCCCGCCGGCCGGGGCGGACGGCCAGACCAGTTGCAGCACGTCGCCGGCGCCGAGCGCGCCGTCCACCGGCACCAGCGCGTCCGCGCCGTCGCCGTACGGCTCGAAGCCGTCGCGCAGGACCACGATCGCGCTGCGCGCGCTGGCGTGGTCGTTGCCCGGCTGCGGATCGCCGCCGAGCGCGGCGGCGGCCGCGCTCTCGACGAGATCGCCGCCGGCATCGCGGCGCACCGGCGCGGTGAGCAGCCAGCTCACGCTGGCGCCGGGCGGCAGGTCGAGATCGCGCTCGTCGAGCGCGCCCTGCCCGGCCGGCGTGCAGCCGCTCTCGGCCGGCCCCAGGCACAGCCACGACGCGGCGCCGGCGTCGAGCAGCGGCGAGAGCTGCGCGGCGATCGCGGCACCGTGCGCCGGCGCCGGGCCGGCGTTGCGCAGCGTGACCACGTAGTTCAGCAGCCCGCCGGCGCGCACGTAGGCGCGGTCGGCGACGATCGTCGCGCCGACGTCGGCGACCGCGGCCAGGTTGGTCAGCGCGAACGCGACCTCGCCGAGGCCGGCGACGCCCGCATGCACCTCGTAGCTCCCCGCCTGCGCGTTCGCCACCGCGGTGACCGCGGCATAGCCGTTCGCGTCGCTGGTCGCCGACGGCGCCGACAGCGTCGCGCCGGCGCCGGAGGCCGGCGCCGAGAACGCGACCGCGACGCCGGGCACCGGGTTGTTCCAGGCGTCGCGCACCTGCACGGCGAGCGGCAGCGCGAACGCGCCGCCGACCGGCGCGCTCTGCCCGCTGCCGCCGAGCAGGGCCAGCGTCGCCGGCGCGCCCGGCGTCGCCACGCCGGACAGCGCGATCGTCGCCTCGCCGCCGTCGCTGGACACGGCCAGCGTCTGCGCGAACGCGCCCAGGCGCGTCGGCGCGAACGCATAGGCGAGCGTGCACGTGGCCGACGGCGCGAGGTCGAACGGCGCCGCCGGGCAGTCGCCGCCGCTGCGCGCGAACGGCGCGGCCGCGGCGTCGACCGCGTTCACGCGCAGCGCGCCGCCGCCCGCGTTCGTCAGCGTCACCACCGCCGGCGCGGCACTGCCGCCGACCGGCACGACGCCGAAGTCGACCGCGGCCGGCGCGACGGCGAGCTCGCCGTCCTGGCCGGGCGTCACGTGCAGGTCGACCGGCACCACCGTGAGCAGCGGCACCGGGTCGTTGCTGGCCAGGCAGAGATTGGCGTGGTGGTCGCCGACGGCGAGGCCGTGCGCGTCGAGGCTCGCCTGCACGGTCTGCGTCGCGCCGGCGGCGACGGTGCCTGCGGACGGCGCCAGCGAAAGCCAGCCCGGCACGCCGCAGTCGACCGGCTCGAGGCCGGCCACCTGCATGACCAGGGCCGCATCGTCGATGCCCAGGCTGGCCAGCGTGACCGGCTCGTCCAGGCCGCAGGCGGGCGCGGAGAGGTACGACGGCGCGGTCTCGCCGGCGGCGTTGAAGCCCGGATAGAACCAGCCCGCGCCGAGCTCGGGCGCGACCAGCTCGACCACCAGCGTGGCGCCGGCCGGCGCGGTCGCGTGCACCGGCACCTTGACCAGCGTGCCCTGCTGCACCGGCAGGTGCACGGTCTGCGAGCCGAGCGGATGCAGGTTGGCGTAGGCGAGCGCGCCGTCGAGCGTGTACAGGTTCACCGTGACGTCGCGCGCCGGCGACAGCGACTGCACGCCGAACGTGACCTCGGCGACCTCGAAGTCGTGGTCGATGCCGAAGTCGGCCAGCGTGAACGTGCGCAGGAAGCGGTTCTCGCGCGTGCGGCCGGTGGCCGACTCGTAGCAGCCGATCAGCGTGTCGGGCGCGATCGCCGTCGAAGCCGAGTGGCTGAGCACGATGCGCTCGCCGGCGTCGGGCGCGACCGGCGCGGCGGCCGGTTCCGGCGCCGGCGTGCGCGCGCTGCGGCGCAGGCGCGCGGCGTCGACGGCCGGCGGCGGCGACGCGGACGCGATCGCAGTGGCCTCGCGCACGGGGCGCCTCAGGCCCGGCGCCGGGCCCGAGGCGAGCGTCCAGACCAGATCCGAACCGCCGTCGTTGGCGACGGCGAGCGGCAGCGTCGCCTGCGTGCCGCGCGGCAGCTCGGTCGCCAGCGCCAGCGGATCCACGCGGATCACCGGCGGCGGCGCCACGCCGCGTCCGGAGAGCGTGAACGCGGCGTCGCCGCCGTCGGTGTGGAGCGTCACGGTCTGCGCGAAGTTGCCCGCGGCGATCGGCACGAACACGAACGACATCGTGCAGCTCGCGCCGGCAGGCAGGTCGAACGGCGCGCCGGGGCAGTCGCCGCCGGCGCGATGGAACGGCGTGGCCGCCTCGTCCATCGCGGCGACGTGCACCGGCTGGTTGCCGGTGCTGGCCAGCGTGACCGCGAGCGGGCCGATCACGGCGCCGGGAAGCTGCGCGTCGCCGAAGTCGACGGCGGCCGGCGTCACGCTCAGGTGCGCGACCGGGTCGGTCGGGCCGTACAGGCCGATGCGCCAGTTGGTCACGCCGCCGGTGGCGAGGAACGTGCCGCCGACGACGAGCTTCTCCGGCAGCGGCCCGCTGCCGTCCGCGTCCCACGGCAGCAGCGCGAACACCGTCGAGGCGGGCGCGCCGCCGATGCCCTCGCCGGCCGGTCCCGACAGCGCCGACCAGGCGCTGCCGTCCCAGCGCGCGATGCCGCTGGCGGCGACGCCGCCGGCGTGCGAGAAGCCGCCGCCGACGATCAGGCCGCCGGCGTAGACGCCGAGCGCGTAGGCATAGTTGTCCAGGCCGGCGCCGAGCGCCGACCAGGCGCTGCCGTCCCAGCGCGCCACGTGGCTGAGCGCGAGGCTGCCCGAATGGGTGAAGCCACCGGCGGCGATCAGCGCGCCGTCGTAGACCGCGAGCGCGCGCACGTCGCCGTCGAGGCCGGCGCCGAGCGCCGACCAGGCGCTGCCGTTCCAGCGCGCGATGCCGTCCGTGGCGACGTCGCCGGCCTGGCTGAAGCCGCCGCCGGCGACCAGCGCGTCGCCGTAGACCGCGAGCGAGGTGATCGTCTGGTTCGTGCCGGCGCCGAGCGGCGACCAGTCGTGGCCGTCCCAGCGCGCGATGTTGGCCGCGGCATGCCCGCCGGCGGTGGTGAAGCTGCCGGCGGCGATCAGGTCGCCCTGGTAGACGGCGAGCGCGAACGCCGCCGCGCTGTCACCGAGGCCGATGCCGGCCGAGCCGGCGAGCGGCGACCATTCGTGGCCGTCCCAGCGCGCCACGCCGTTGGCGGGCTGGCCGCCGGCCATCGAGAACTGGCCGCCGACATAGAGCGCGCCGTCGTGCACGACCATCGCGCCGACGAAGTCGAACGGCAGCGTCATCACGCCGCTGCCGAGCGCGCCGCGCAACGGATGCCAGGCCACGCCGTCCCAGCGCGCGATGCCCCAGGCATCGGCGCTGCCCGCGCGCGTGAAGCTGCCGCCGACGTAGAGGTCGCCCTGGTAGACCGCGAACGCGCTTACCTGGCTGCTCAGGCCCGTGCCTGCCGGCTCCAGCGAGGCCCAGGTGGTGCCGTTCCAGCGCGCGATGCCGCTGCTGTTGAGGCCGCCGCCGAGCGGCGGCGGCTGCCCGCCGACCTGGGTGAACGTGCCGGCGACGACCAGCTCGCCGCGGAACGTCGCCAGCGCCGCGGCGCCGCCGCTGAGGCCGACGCCGCCGGGCGCCGGCAGCGCCCTCCAGGCCTGGCCGTCCCAGCGCGCGATGTTGCCCACGTACGTGCTGCCGCTCTGCATGAACGCGCCGGCCGCGATCAGCGCGCCGTCGTAGACCGCCAAGGCCGCGACCGACGCGCCCGGCCCGCCGCCGCTCACGCCGTCGCCGAGCGCGAACCAGTCGCGGCCGTCCCAGCGCGCCACGCGCTCGGCCGCGCGGCCGCCGGCGCTGGTGAAGCTGCCGCCGACGACGAGGTCGTCGCCGAACGCGGCCAGCGCGCGCACCTGCCCGTTCACGCCGACGCCGGCGCTGCCGGCGAGCGCGGTCCAGGCCGCGCCGTCCCAGCGCGCCACGCGGTTGGCCGCGACGCCGCCGGCGCTGGCGAAGTTGCCGCCGGCGACGAGCGCGCCGTTCCACACCGCGAGCGCGAACGCCGAGTTGTCCAGGCCCGAACCGAGCGCCGACCAGGTCGTGCCGTTCCAGCGCGCGATGCGGTTGGCCGCGACGCCGCCGGCGGTGGTGAAGCCGCCGGCCGCGACCAGCGCGCCGCCGTACACGGCCAACGCCGAGACGCCGCCGTTCGTGCCGCTGCCGAGCGCCGACCACTGGTGGCCGTCCCAGCGCGCGATGTTGTCCGCGGCGACGCCGCCGGCGCTGCTGAACGCGCCGGCGACGATCAACGCGCCGTCGTAGACCGCCAGCGCCGAGACGCTGGGCGTGCCGCCGCTGGCCACGCCCGAGCCGAGCGCGGACCAGGCCGTGCCGTCCCAGCGCGCGATGCCGTTGGCCTGCTGCGCGCCGGCGGTGGCGAACTGGCCGCCGACGTAGAGCGCCGGGCCGCTGCCGTCGTCGAACACGGCGACCGCGGCGACCGGATTGTCGACGCCGGGGCCGAAGAAGCGCGATTCCCAGGCGAAGCCGGAGGCGGCGCGCAGCGCGCCGACGTCGCGCGACAGCGTCTCCACCGTGGCGCCCGCCGCGTCGCGCACGGCCAGGCGCAAGGTCCCGCCGGCGGCGGCGCCGGCCGGCAGCGCGACCAGGTTCACGCCGGCCTGCAGCGGGCGTTCCGCGACCACGCGCTCGCCCGCACCCGGCGCGGCGAGCGCCGCGCGCAGGCTCAGGCCCGGCGCGCCGCGCCAGCTCACCGCCAGCTGCGCGCCCTGCGCGTCGCCGGCGGCCGGCAGCAGCGCCGCGCCCAGCTTCGGCGCCGGCGCCGGCGCCGCGTGCGCGCGCGCGGCCGCAGGCAGCAGCCCGGCGGCGATCCACGTGGCCAGCAGCACGAACGTCCAGCGGACGAACGTCCACCGGACGAATGTCCACCGGTTCGTGCGTTTTCTCGTTTTCGTCACCCAACGCGACATCTCACCCTCCGCAAGTCGACAAGACGGCGGCGGCCCGCGGTCACCCTGCGCCGGCCGCCGCTTCGGTTTCCCGAATCCCCTTACGCGCGAAACGCCGGCATTTCTGGTCATGGCATCATGGCCGGATGCACGGGGGCCCGGTCGCGCGACCGGCGGAGTACGGCAGATGGGCGGCGACGACACGACGCGTTACCGGCGCGCCAAGGCGCTGGCGCTGGCGGCGCTGGAGCACGCGCCGGAGCGCCGCGCCGAGCTGATCGAGCGCGCCTGCGCCGGCGACGAGGCGCTGCGGCGCGAGGCGCTGTGGCTGGTCGATGCGGCCGAGGACCCGGCCGGCGACGAGGTGCCGGCGCCGCTGCGCGAGGCTGCGCGGCGCATCGCCGCCGACGCCGGCATCGAGGCGCCGCTGCCGCGCAACTACCGCCTGCTGCGCCGCATCGGCGAGGGCGGCATGGGCACGGTGTACCTGGCCGAGCGCATCGACGGCGACCTGCGCCAGCGCGTCGCGCTGAAGCTGCTGCGCCTGGACGTCGGCGCGGACGCGGCGCTGGCGCGGCGCTTCGCCAGCGAGCGCCGCATCCTGGCGGCACTCGGCCATCCGAACATCGCGCGGCTGCTCGACGCCGGCGTCACCGCGGAAGGACGCCCGTTCCTGGCGATGGAGCACGTCGACGGCGAGCGCATCGACCGCTGGTGCGCGGCGCACGCGCCGACCTTGCGCGCGCGCATCGAGCTGTTCCTGAAGGTCTGCGCGGCGGTCGACCACGCGCACCGGCACCTGGTGATCCACCGCGACATCAAGCCGGCCAACATCCTGGTCGACGCCGACGGCGAGCCGAAGCTGCTCGACTTCGGCATCGCGCGCCTGCTCGAGGCGGACGACGCGCTGCAGCGCACCGAGACCGGCGCGCACGCGCTCACGCTGGCTTACGCCAGCCCCGAGCAGGTCGAGGGGCGCACGCTGAACACGGCCACCGACGTGTACTCGCTCGGCGTCGTGCTGTACGAGCTCCTGACCGGCGTGCGGCCGTACGACCACCTCGAGTCGGCGCACCACCTCTCCAATGCGATCGTCTCCGGCGACGTGACGCCGCCGAGCCGGCACACGCGGCGCATGCCGGCCGGCGCGGGCGCCGCCGACGGCCGCGCGCTTGGTGCGCATGCCGTGCCGGGCGGCCGGCGCATCCCGGCCGACGTCGACGCGATCGTGCTCAAGGCGCTGCGCCGCGAGCCGGCACAGCGCTACGCCTCCGCCGCCGAGTTCGCCGCCGACCTCAGGCGCTTCCTCGCCGCACGGCCCGTGCTCGCGCGGCGCGGCCAGTGGCACTACCGCGCCAGCCGCTTCGCCTGGCGCTGGCGCTGGGCGCTGACCGGCGCGGCCGCGTTCGCGGCGCTGCTCGCCGGCTTCGTGCACGAGCGCGAGGCGCAGCTCGAGCGCACGGCGATGGAGCGCGACCGCGCCGAGGCGCTGGTCGCGTTCATGAACGACCTGTTCGAGAACGCCGACTCGCTGCGCTCGCGCGGCAACCAGGTGACCGTGCGCGAGATGCTCGACCGCGGCGCGCGCGAGCTGGCCGCGCGCACCGACATCGGGCCGGCGCAGCGCAAGGCGATGCTGCTGGCGATGGGTCACGCCTACAACGCGCTCGGCCAGGGCAGCGAGGCGCTGCCGCTGCTGAAGGCGGCGCAGGCGCTGGACGACGGCACCGAGACCCAGGAGCGCAAGGCCGCGCTGCTCGCCGAGCTCGCGGCGGCCTACAGCACGAACCGCGACACCGCGGCCTCGATCGCCGCGGACGACGCGGCGGTGGCGCTGCTGCGCCAGGCCGGCGGCGATCAGGCCGACGCGATCGCCAGGCTGCAGATCCGCGCGCTGCAGAACCACGTGAACCTGCTCGACATCCCGCTCGCCGAGAGCCGCGCGCGGCTCGAGCGCATTCTCGCCGACCTGCTCGCGCGTCCGGATCCGAACGACGCGCTGCTGATGCAGGCCTACCGCGCGCTGTCGGTGGCCTACAGCGACGAAGCCGGCGGCGCGCAGGCGCTGGCGATGGCACGCAAGGCCGCCGAGATCGCCACGCGCCTGTACGGCCCGGACGATCCGCGCACGTTGCCGAACCGCTTCGCCGAGGCGGCCGCCGCGCAGTCGGCCGATCCGGAGCTGGCGATCGGCCTGTACCGCGCGCTGGCCGCCGACTACGAGCGCCTGGTCGGCCCGGGCATGACGCTGGCGACGGTGCTGAACAATCTCGGCATCCTGCTCTCGCAGACCGGCCGCGTCGACGAGGCGCCGGCGGTGTACCGGCGCGCGGCGGACGTGGCGCTGGCCGCCGGCGGCGCCGACAGCATGATCCGGCTGCTGGCGCTGGCGAACCTGGCCACGCTGGAAAGCCGCGACGGCGACGCGGCGAAGGCGCGCGAGCTCGCGCTGGAGGTGCTGCCGACGCTGGCCGCGCGCGCGCAGGCCGGCAGCGGCATCGACCACGTGCAGCTCGCCGCCGCGCTCGGCGCGCTCGGCGCGGCCGAGCTGCGCCTGGGCCGGCGCGCCGAGGCGGAGCGGCGCTTCGCCGAGGCGGCGCGCGCGCTCGAGCCGGTGGACGCGGGCGCGTATCCGGACCTGCGCGAGGAGATCCGCGCCGGGCTCGCGGCCGCGCAGCGGCCGCAGGCGGCTGCGCGCGCGCGGTGAGGACGGCCGCGAGGAAGGACGACGGCGCCGTGCGGCGCCGCGCTCAGTCGCCGAGCTCGCGCTGCAGCCAGGCGCGCGCCATGCGCCACTCGCGCGTGACCGTGGAGACGGAAAGGTCCAGCACGCGCGCGGTCTCGTCGATGTCCAGGCCGGCGAAATAGCGCAGCTGCACGACCTGCGCCTGGCGCGCGTCGAGCTCGGCCAGGCGCGTCAGCGCCTCGTCCAGCGCGAGCAGGCCGGGGCCGGCCTCGCCGGCGTCGACCGGCAGCTCGACGTCGTCGATCGACAGGCGGTCCTCGGCCGGCGGGCGCTTGCCGGCCGCCTTGCGCCGCGCGTGGTCGACGAGCACGCGGCGCATCATCGTCGCCGCGATCAGCAGGAACTGGCGGCGGTCGGCCCAGCGCGCGTGGTCCTGGCCGGCGAGGCGCAGGTACGCCTCGTTGACCAGGCCCGTGACCTGCAGCGTGTGGTCGCGGCGCTCGCCGGAGAGCTGGCGCGCGGCGAGCGCGCGCAGCTCGTCGTAGATCAGCGGCATCAGCCGGTCGCGCGCGGCCTCGTCGCCGCCGGACCAGCGCTGCAGCAGCCGGGTGACCTCGTCGCTCATGGACGCTCGCGCGGGCCGCGCCGCCGCCCTGCCGGCGGGCGGCAAACGCCGGCGCTGCCGCTAGTCGGCGCGCACGCGCGGCTGCACGGCCGGGCCGCCGATCGGGCTCTCGCCGCGCGGCTTGCCGCCGCTGCCGGAGCCGGGCTTGGAGTCCTGCGTCCAGTCCTTCGGCGGACTGGGCGTCTGGCCGGCCATGATCGCCGCGATCTGCTCGCGGTCGATCGTCTCGTACTGCAGCAGCGCCTGCGCCATCGCCTCGAGCTTGTCGCCGTTGGTGACCAGGATCTCCTTGGCGCGCGCGTAGGCGCGGTCGATCACGCCGCGCACGACCTCGTCGATCTTGCGCGCGGTCTCCTCGGAGACGTGCTTGTGCTGCGTGACCGAGCGGCCGAGGAAGACCTCGTCCTCCTCGTCGGTGTAGGTCATCGGCCCGAGCTCCTCGGACAGGCCGTACTTCGTGACCATGTCGCGGGCGAGCTGCGTCGCGCGCTGGATGTCGTTGGACGCGCCGGTGGTGACCTTGTCGTCGCCGAAGATCAGCTCCTCGGCGACGCGGCCGCCGTACAGGCTGGCCAGGCGGCTCTCCAGCGAGGTCTTGGAATGGCTGTAGCGGTCCTGCTCGGGCAGGAACATCGTCACGCCGAGCGCGCGGCCGCGCGGGATGATCGTCACCTTGTGCACCGGGTCGTGCTCGGGCACGGACAGGCCGACGATCGCGTGGCCGGCCTCGTGGTAGGCGGTCAGCTTCTTCTCGTCGTCGCTCATGATCATCGAGCGGCGCTCGGCGCCCATCATGATCTTGTCCTTGGCGCGCTCGAAGTGGTCCATGCGCACGTCGCGCGAGTTCTCGCGCGCGGCGAACAGCGCGGCCTCGTTGACGAGGTTGGCGAGGTCGGCGCCGGAGAAGCCCGGCGTGCCGCGCGCGATCGTCAGCGGCTCGACGTCGGCCGCCACCGGCACCTTGCGCATGTGCACCTTGAGGATCTGCTCGCGGCCCTTGAGGTCGGGCAGCGGCACGACGACCTGGCGGTCGAAGCGGCCCGGGCGCAGCAGCGCCGGATCGAGCACGTCCGGGCGGTTCGTCGCGGCGATGACGATGACGCCCTCGCTGCCCTCGAAGCCGTCCATCTCGACCAGCAGCTGGTTCAGCGTCTGCTCGCGCTCGTCGTGGCCGCCGCCGAGGCCGGCGCCGCGATGGCGGCCGACCGCGTCGATCTCGTCGATGAAGATGATGCACGGCGCGTGCTTCTTGGCCTGCTCGAACATGTCGCGCACGCGCGCGGCGCCGACGCCGACGAACATCTCGACGAAGTCGGAACCGGAGATCGAGAAGAACGGCACCTTCGCCTCGCCGGCGATGGCCTTGGCGAGCAGCGTCTTGCCGGTGCCGGGCGAGCCGACCATCAGCACGCCGCGCGGGATCTTGCCGCCGAGCTTGGTGAACTTGGACGGGTCGCGCAGGAACTCGACGAGCTCGGAGACCTCTTCCTTGGCCTCGTCGCAGCCGGCGACGTCGGCGAACGTGACCTTGACCTGGTCCTCGCCCTGCAGCTTGGCGCGCGAGCGGCCGAACGACATCGCGCCGCGGCCGCCGGCGCCGGCCTGCATCTGGCGCATGAAGTAGATCAGCAGGCCGATGAAGATCAGGATCGGCACCCAGTCGAGCAGGATGCGCCACAGCGGCATGACGTTGTCCTGCGGCGTCTGGCGCACCTCGACGTTCGACTTGGCCAGCAGCTCGAGCAGCTGGCGGTTGCCGTCGATCGGCACGATCGTCGAGACGGTGTTGCCGTCCTTCAGCTTGGCCGTCGCCTTCGACGGCAGCTCGGCGCTGAACGTGACCGAGGCGACGCCGCCGTTGCCGATCTGCTGGGTGAAGTCGGAGTACGGCACGTCCGACGGCGCGGCGGTGCGCGGATTGAAGCTCTGGAAGACGGTCAGCAGGACGACCGCGATGATCACCCAGAGCAGCAGATTCTTGGCCATGTCGTTCATTTAGTCGATTCCCGCAGGAGCCCGATGGGAGCGAACCCTTCGCGCCCGCCCGCACGATGCCGTGCGGTCACGATATGGGCGCGATCGAAGCGAAACGGAAGTGGGAGCGAGGGTTGCGACACCATTCATTTCCTGTCGTGGCGCTTGCCGACGGCGAGCGCGTAGACCTCGGGGCTGCGCGCCCGCGAGGCTTTCGGCTTGCGGATGCTGACGCGCTCATAGCCCGCGCGCAAGCGGCGGACGAAATCGTCGAATCCCTCGCCCTGAAAGACCTTGGTCAGGAACGAGCCGCCCGGGCGCAGGTGCGCCGCCGCGAATTCCTCGGCCAGCTCGACCAGATGCATCGAGCGCGGCTGGTCGACCGCGGCCATGCCGCTGAGATTGGGCGCCATGTCCGAAAGCACAAGATCCACCGCGGCGCCGTCCAGCGCCCGTTCGAGCTGGTGCAGCACCGCTTCCTCGCGGAAGTCGCCGAGGATGAAGTCCACGCCGCCGATGCCCTGCATCGGCAGGATGTCCAGCGCGATCACGCGGCCGCGGTCGCCGAGGCGCTCGCGCGCGACCTGCGACCAGCCGCCAGGCGCCGCGCCGAGGTCGACGATGACCATGCCGGGCTTGAGCAGGCGGTCGCGCTCGATCAGTTCCTCGAGCTTGAACACCGCACGCGAGCGCCAGCCTTCGGCCTGCGCCTTCTTGACGTACGGATCGCTGAAATGTTCCCGCAGCCAGCGGGAGCTCGACTTGCTGCGCGCCATCGCCTTCTCCCAACGCGATGCCGCGCCTGTTCGGTGGATACGCCGGCGCATGATACCCTGTGCGGCCGGCCTCCTGCCGCCCAGACCGCCTCCGTTCGGTTTCCGTTCATGCCTCCAGCCAAGAAACAGCCGTCCAAGCCGGCCAAGGATGCGCCGTCCGCCGCGCGCCGCGCCGCGCCGCGCGCCGAGGAGGCCGTGTCCGCGGCGATCCCGGCGCAGCCGCCGCTGTCGGCGACGCAGAAGCGCTACCTGCGCGGCTTCGCGCACGACCTGAAGCCGGTGATCCTGGTCGGCCAGAAGGGCGTCACCCCGGCCCTGCTCAAGGAGCTGGACGCCGCGCTCGCGCATCACGAGCTGGTCAAGATCAAGCTCGCCGACGACGACCGCGACGCGCGCGCCGAGGCGATCGAGCAGATCCGCGCCGCGTCCGGCGCCGACCTCGTGCAGACGATCGGCCGCACCGCCTGCCTGTACCGGCGCAACCCGAAGCGCGCCCAGTACACGCTGCCGAAGTAGCCGCCGTGCAGCTGACCCACGACCTGCCGGAGGGCTACCTGTTCTTCCGCGCCTGCGCGCCCGGCTCGGCGACCGTGGTCGACCGCGTGCTGACGCGCAGCTTCCTGCTCGCGCCGGACCGCCTCGTCGAGGACTGGCCGGTGCACGCCGCCGCGGCGTTCGACCTCGCCGCGGTCGAGGCCGTGGCCGCGCTCGAGCCGGAGGTCGTGCTGATCGGCACCGGCGAGCGCCAGGCGTTCCCGCCGCGCGAGATGCTGGCGGCGCTGCTCGCGCGCCGCATCGGCGTCGAGGTCATGGACAACGGCGCGGCCTGCCGCACCTACAACCTGCTCGCCGGCGAAGGCCGGCGCGTGGTCGCCGCGATCATGCTGGGCGGCGACGGCGGCTAGCGCCGCGCGACGTCGGACGTCATCCCGCCGCTCTCACTCCTCGCCCTGCGCGCCGGACCCGGGTGCGGCTTCCTGCGACAGCGCGCGCAGCCGGCGCAGCGCCTCTTCCTGGATCTGCCGCGCGCGCTCGCGCGTGATGCCGAGGTCGCGGCCGATGTCGGCCAGCGACTGCACCGGCGTGCCGTCGAGGCCGAAGCGGCGCTGCAGCACGATGCGCTGGCGCTCGCCGAGCCGGGCGATCCATCCGGCCAGGCGCTCGCGGTCGATCGCCGAGGCGCCGCCGGACGCCTCGTCGCTTTCCTGCTGGATGTGCCCGATCAGCGCGCGCTCGCCCGATTCGACGGCGGCGTCGAGCGAGTCGATGCGCTCGCCGGCGCGGAACAGCTCGGCCACTTCCTGCACCGGCTTGCCGACCGCCGCGGCGATCTGCTCCAGGCTCGGCGGCGCGCCGAGCCGCGCCGCCAGCTCGCGCTCGGCGCGCAGCACCTGGGCCAGCTCGCGCAGCACGTGCACCGGCACGCGCACGGTGCGGCCGTGATGCATGACCGCGTGCTGCACGGCGTCGCGGATCCACCACACCGCATACGTGGAGAAGCGCAGGCGCCTGGCGGGATCGAACTTCTCGACCGCGCGGATCAGGCCGAGGTTGCCCTCGGCGATCAGATCCATCAGCGAGACGCCGCGGCCGACGTACGGCCGCGCCACGCTGGCCACCAGGCGCAGGTTCGCCTCGATCAGGCGCCGGCGCGCCTCGCCGTCGCCGGCCTGCACGCGCTCGGCCAGCGCCCATTCCTGCTCGGCGGTGAGCAGCCCGATCATGCCGATCTCGCCGAGGTACGCGCCGGCCGAGCTGCGCGCCTCCTCGTCGTGCGGCTCGATCGCGTCGATCAGCTCGAGGAACTCGCCGGGCGCGGCCTCGCGCTCGCCGGAATCGGAATCGCTGGGATGCGGTGGCTTCACCTGGCGCAGCTTAAGGCCCCTGGGCACGATCTTCCAAAGACCCGCGCCGCCGGCGCGGGCACCGTTGCAGCGTCGCCGCGTCAGCGCCGCGGCAGATAGTCGAGCGGATTGGCCGGCTTGCCGTTCTTGCGGATCTCGAAGTGCAGCAGGTCGCGGCTGGCGCTGCTCGATCCCATCTCGGCGATGACCTGCCCGGCCTTCACGCGGTCGCCTTCCTTGACCAGGCGCTTGCGGTTGTGGCCGTACGCGGACAGGAAGCCCGGGCTGTGCTTGACGATGATGAGCTCGCCGTAGCCGATCAGGCCGTTGCCGCTGTAGACGACGCTGCCGTCGGCGGCGGCGCGCACCGGATCGCCGGCCTTGCCGGCGATGTCGATGCCCTGCTTGGTCGGATCGCCGCCGACGAAGCCGCCGACGACCTGGCCGTCGGCCGGCCAGCGCCAGGCGATCTCGCCGGCCGCGGCGGGCGGCGGCTGCGGCTGCGGCGGCGGCGCGGCGGCCGGCGTGCGTGCAGGTTCGGCCGGCGCGGGCGCGGCCGGCGCGGCGGCGACCGGTGCCGCGGCGGCGGGTGCGGGCGCGGACGCCGGCGGCGGCGCGGACGAAGCATTCGCAGCGGCCGGCGCCGGTGCAGGCGTCGGCGTCGCGGCGACCGGTTCGAACGGCGTCGGCTTCGGCACCGGCGGCGGCGCGGTGCGCGGCGCCGCGGCGGCCGGCGCCGCATTCGACGGATGCGGCGGCGGCGCTGCGGCGGCGACGGCGCGGCCGGGCGCGGAAAGGCGCAGTTCCTGACCGACGTAGATCGTGTACGGCGGACCGATGCCGTTCCAGCCGGCGAGCTCGCGGTAGTCCAGGCCGTTGCGGAACGCGATGCTGTAGAGCGTGTCGCCGCGCTGCACGCGGTAGCTGCCGGCGCCGGCGCCGGCGCGCGGCGCGCGCGCCTCGCTGCGCGGCGGCGGCGCATGCGGCGCGCCGAGGCTGCGGTCCTCGACCGGCGCCGGTCCGGTCGACGCGCAGGCCGCGAGCAGGATCGCGGCGAAGCCGGGAACGAGCTTGGCGGTGATCCTGAAATGTCGTTCCATGACAGAATCTTATCGGATGAACCTGAAGTAGATAAACAGGCCCGCGGCCAGCGCGAGCACGCCCCAGCCGATCCATTCGATCCAGCGATGCAGCGCCTGCTCGGCGCGCTCGCCGCCGAGCCGGATGAGCCCGGCGAGCAGGTACACGCGCTTGCCGCGCCCGACGAACATGCTGGCCAGGAATGCCGGCAAGGGTATACCGACGATGCCCGACGCCCAGGTGAATATTTTCAACGGCACCGGCGTGAAGCCGGCGAGCACCAGCGTCCAGAACGCCGTCCACGGATGCAGCGCCAGGTCCCGGCGCAGCTCGCCGACCAGCGCGTCGATGCGCGGCAGCCAGCCGAGCTCGGCGAATAGCGGGCGCAGCGCGTCGAACGCGTAGTGGCCGAGCGCGTAGCCGGCCAGCGCGCCGACCAGCGAGCAGGCCAGGCTGACCGTCGCGTAGCGCACCCACCGGTACGGCTTGGCCAGCACCATCGGCGCCAGCATGATCTCCGGCGCGACCGGAAAGATGATCGCCTCGACGAAGCTCAACAGCGCCAGGTAGCGCTCGGCCAGCGGATGGGCGGCCCAGACCAGCGCGCGCTCGTAGAGCGGGCGGAACAGTTTCATCGCGTGGAATCCTCGTGCGCGTGCGGGGTGCGCCGCTTCATTCGACGCCCCCGAGCAGGGGCACGAAGCTGACCGCGCCGAGCGATTCGCGCAGCCAGCCGTCGGCGCCGGCGCGGATGCGCAGCAGCACCTGCCGACCGGCCGGGCCGACCGGCGCGACCAGGCAGCCGTCCGGCGCGAGCTGGTCCAGCAGCGCCTCCTCGAGCTGCGTGCCGGCGGCGGTCAGGATGATCGCGTCGAACGGCGCTTCCTCCGGCCAGCCGAGCCGGCCGTCGGCGTGCCGCGAGCGCACGTTGTCGATGCCGATCTTGCGCAGGCGGCGGCGCGCGTTGCGCAGGAGCTCGTCGATGCGCTCGACGGTGTAGACCTGCTCGACGAGCGCGGCGAGCACCGCGCACTGGTAGCCCGAGCCGGTGCCGATCTCGAGCACGCGGCGCGGCAGCCGGGCCTCGATCAGCGCCTCGGTCATGCGCGCCACGACCCAGGGCTGGGAGATCGTCTGCCCCTGCCCGATCGGCAGCGCGGTGTCCTCGTAGGCGCGCGAGGCCAGCGCCTCGTCGATGAACAGATGCCGCGGCAGCTCGCGCATCACGTCGAGCACGCGGCGGTCGCGGATGCCCTCGGCGGCCAGCCGCTCGACCAGGCGGTCGCGCGCGCGCTGCGAGGTCATGCCCTGGCCGCGCGCGGCCGGATCGCGGCGCGAGAACAGGCTCACGGCGGCGTCGCCCCGCGCGCGCTCATGCGAGGCTGCCGGCCGACTCGAGTGCGGCGACCCAGCCGGCGACCTTCTCCAGCGCCTGGAAGCGCGTCAGGTCGACGTGGATCGGCGTGATCGAGACGTAGCCGTCGCGGATCGCGTTGAAGTCCGTGCCGGGACCGTCGTCGGCCGCCTCGCCGGGCGGGCCGATCCAGTAGATCGGCCGGCCGCGCGGATCGGTCTGCGCGATGCAGGGCGCGGAGCGGTGGCGGCGGCCGAGCCGCGTGACCGCCAGGCCGCGGATCTCGTGCCAGGGGCGGTCGGGCACGTTGACGTTGAGGATCGTGTCCGCCGGCAGCGGATCGATCAGCAGGCGCCGCATCAGCAGCAGCACCGCGTCGGCGGCGCTGTCGTAGTGCACGCCGCGATGATCGGTCGAGGCCAGCGACACCGCGATCGCCGGCAGGCCGAGGAAGCGGCCTTCCATCGCCGCCGACACCGTGCCCGAGTAGATCACGTCGTCGCCGAGGTTCGCCGCGTTGTTGATGCCCGAGACGACGATGTCCGGCTCGTGGTCGAGCAGGCCCGACAGCGCCAGGTGGACGCAGTCGGTCGGCGTGCCGGCGACGCGGTAGCGGCCGTCCTCGAGCCTGACCGCGCGGATCGGCTGGTCCAGCGTCAGCGAGTTGCTCGCGCCGGAGCGGTCGCGGTCCGGCGCGACCACGGTGACCTCGCCGACCACGGACAGGCGCTCGGCCAGCACGCGGATGCCCGGAGCGTCGACGCCATCATCATTGCTGACCAGTACTCGCAAACGTCACCTGCCTGCTGCTGGACCCGTCGCGCCGCGCGCCGGCGCCGCGCGTTCGGCGCGGCGATGTCGGACGGAACGGCGGACCGCTTATTCTGCCCGATTCGCATCGCGCCCGCCCGTGCCGCGGCGCGCGACGCCGGCGCGCGCCGCGACAGACGCATCGCCACGCCGAGACGTCGGACGCGTCGCGATCGCGTCCGTGCGCGCGCGCAGATGCCTAGGGAAAACCCTTGTACCTCGTCACGCGCGCGAAACGCGCACTACCATACGGCTTCCTGCGGCCCGTGCCGTCGTCGGCCTCGAGGGTCGTCATGACGACGAATCTGATCCGAACGCTCAGTCGCCTGATCAACCGCAGCCGCGCCGTCCGCGAGGCGCGCCAGCCGCCGTATCGCAAGGCCGCGAACGAATCGCTGCAGCACGCGCCGGACGCGCCGCCCACGGGCGCGGCGAAGAAGAGCCCTGCCGGCCGCGGTCCGGGCGGCGGCGCGACCGACCTGGGCGAGGACGAATAGCGCCGCATCGCGCGGCGCAGGCGCATCCGCCGACGTTCGCCCGCACGCATCCGGCGCCGGCGGCGCGCTCGCCCGGGCGACCTGCAGCCACGTGCGGGCGCCGCCGCGGCGCGCGGACGGCGGGCATCTGCTAGCCTGCCGGCATGAACGACCGCGACGACAGCCGGGACGACGCGCGCCTGTTCCGCGACGCGGTCGGCCCGGTCAGGCCGCTCAAGCAGGCGCCGCCCGCGCCGCCGTCGCGGCCGCGCCCGGCGCCGGAGCCCGTGCAGGCGCTGCGCGACGAGGCCAACGTGCGCCACGAGCTGCTCACGCACGCGATCGACCCGAGCGCGATCGAGGCCGGTGACGAGATCGTCTATCTCAAGCAGGGCCAGCCGCCGCGCCTGCTCAAGCGCCTGCGGCGCGGCCAGTTCAGCGTGCGCGCCGAGCTCGACCTGCACGAGATGAGCAGCGCCGTCGCGCGCGAGGCGATCCGCCTGTTCCTCGACGACTGCCGCCGCCGCGGCGAGCTGTGCGTGCGCATCGTGCACGGCAAGGGCCTGCGCTCGAAGGCGAACGGGCCGGTGCTCAAGCAGCTGACCGACGCGCTGCTGCGGCGGCGCGCCGACGTGCTGGCGTTCACCTCGGCGCGGCCGGCCCAGGGCGGCACCGGCGCGGTGATCGTGCTGCTGCAGGCCGGTTGAGCCGGGCCGCGCATCCGCCGCGGAGCGGACGAACCTAAATTATTTTTCAGAATATCCGTTGATATCGCCGCGCGCGCCTCCACGAGGCATGGCGATGCGCATCCGGCTCGCTCGCACGACTCCCGACGAGGCTCCTGCCACCCCATTGGCAGCAGGGCCCCTGCATGCTGCGCCGCGTCCGCCTCGCCGCTCCGTCCCAGCCGCCGCCAACGACACGAGCCTTGCCGCCCGCCGGCAACCGATGCGCTCCGCCTTCGTCTTCCCAAGGAAACCCTCATGCGTCCACGTTCCGTCGTCCGGTTTTCCAAGTCGCTGTTTCCTCTCGTCCTGATCGCAACGCTCGCCGCCTGCAGCCGCAACGCGGCCGCCCCCCACGGCGGCGGCATGCCGCCGCCGCCCGACGTCAGCGTCGCCACGGTGGTGTCCAAGCCGGTGCGCCAGTGGGACGCGTTCACCGGCCGCGTCGCCGCCATCGACGCGGTCGACGTGCGCGCCCGCGTCAGCGGCTACGTGCAGCGCATCGCCTTCAAGGAGGGCGACGAGGTCAAGCAGGGCGAACTGCTGTTCGTCATCGACCCGCGCCCGTACAAGGCCGCGCTGGACAACGCCGCCGCGCAGCTCGACCGCGCGCGCGCCGCGGTGCGGCTCGCCCAGGCGCAGGACAAGCGCGCGCAGTCGCTGATCAAGAGCGGCGCGATCTCGCGCGACGACTACGACCGCAGCAGCGCGACCTTGGCGCAGGCCAACGCCGACGTGCGCGCGGCCGAGGCGGCGCTGGCCACGGCCAAGCTCAACCTCGAGTACACCGAGGTGCGCTCGCCGATCGCCGGCCGCGTCGGCCGCGCGCTGCTCACGCTCGGCAACCTGGCCCAGGCCGACCAGACGCTGCTCACCAGCGTCGTGTCGCAGGACCCGGTCTACGTCTACTTCCAGCCCGACGAGCAGACGTTCCTGCGCTACAGCGCGCTGGCGCGCAAGGGCGAGCGCGCCAGCTCGGCGAACCCGGTGCGCGTGGGCCTGGCCAACGACGACGGCTTCCCGTACTCCGGCACGGTGAACTTCGTCAACAACCAGATCGACCCGGCGACCGGCACGATCAGCGCGCGCGCCGTGGTGCCGAACCCCGACCGCGTGTTCGTGCCCGGCCTGTACGCGCGCGTGCAGCTGGAAGGCAGCGGCGAGTTCAAGGCGATGCTGGTCGACGACAAGGCCGTGCTCACCGACCAGGACCGCAAGTACGTCTTCGTGCTGGGACCTGAGAACAAGGCGATGCGCAAGGACGTCACGCTCGGCGGCATGGTCGAGGGGCTGCGCGTCGTGCAGTCCGGCCTCGAGCCGAACGACAAGGTCATCGTCGCCGGCCTGCAGAAGATCTTCTTCCCCGGCGCGCCGGTGAAGCCCAGCGAGGTGCCGATGGGCGCCCCGCCGGCGGCGGCGGGCGCGCCGGCCGTGGCGGCGAAATAAGGGAGACGCCCAGGTGGATTTCTCCAAGTTCTTCATCGACCGCCCGATCTTCGCGGCGGTGCTGTCGATCGTCATCTTCGCCGCCGGCCTGATCGCGATCCCGATCCTGCCGATCAGCGAGTACCCCGAGGTGGTGCCGCCGTCGGTGATCGTGCGCACGGTCTATCCCGGCGCGAACCCGAAGGTGATCGCCGAGACCGTGGCGCAGCCGCTGGAGGCGGCGATCAACGGCGTCGAGAACCTGATGTACATGAAGTCGGTCGCCGGCTCCGACGGCGTGCTGCAGATCACCGTGACGTTCCGTCCCGACACCAATGCGGACGACGCCGCGGTGCGCGTGCAGAACCGCGTCAGCCAGGCGCAGGCGCGCCTGCCGGAGGACGTGCGCCGCCAGGGCGTGACCGTGCAGAAGCAGTCGCCGACGTTCCTGATGGTGGTGTTCCTGACCTCCAACAGCGGCAAGTACGACACGCTGTACCTGCGCAACTACGCCGTGCTCAACGTCAAGGACGAGCTCGCCCGCCTTCCGGGCGTCGGCGACGCGCAGATCTTCGGCGGCGGCGACTACGCGATGCGCGTGTGGCTCGACCCGGACAAGGTCGCCTCGCGCGGCCTCACCGCCGGCGACGTCGTGCAGGCGATCCGCGAGCAGAACGTGCAGGTCTCCGCCGGCCAGGTCGGCGCCGAGCCGATTCCCGGCGGCAGCGACTTCCTGATCCCGGTCAACGCGCGCGGCCGCCTGAGCACGCCGGAGGAGTTCGGCGAGATCGTCATCAAGAGCGGCGCCAACGGCGAGATCGTGCGCCTGGCCGACGTCGCGCGCCTGCAGCTCGGCGCCGGCGACTACACGCTGCGCGCGCAGGTCAAGGGCAAGAACGCGGCCGGCATCGGCATCTTCCAGGCCCCGGGCGCGAACGCGCTGGCGATCCGCGACGCGGTCATGTCGAAGATGGCCGAGCTCTCGCAGCGCTTCCCGGAGGGCATCGAGTACAGCGCGCCGTACGACACCACGATCTTCGTGCGCGATTCGATCACCGCGGTCGTGCGCACGCTGCTCGAGGCGGTGCTGCTGGTCGTGCTGGTGGTGATCCTGTTCCTGCAGACCTGGCGCGCCTCGATCATTCCGCTGATCGCGGTGCCGGTGTCGGTGGTCGGCACGTTCGCCGCGCTCTACGTGCTGGGCTTCTCGATCAACACCCTGACGCTGTTCGGGCTGGTGCTGGCGATCGGCATCGTCGTCGACGACGCGATCGTCGTCGTCGAGAACGTCGAGCGCAACATCGAGGAAGGCCGCTCGCCGCTGGAGGCGGCGCACCAGGCGATGACCGAGGTGTCCGGCCCGATCATCGCGATCGCGCTGGTGCTGTGCGCGGTGTTCGTGCCGATGGCGTTCCTGACCGGCGTGACCGGCCAGTTCTACAAGCAGTTCGCGGTGACGATCGCGATCTCGACGGTGATCTCGGCGATCAACTCGCTGACGCTGTCGCCGGCGCTCGCCGCCAAGCTGCTCAAGGCCCACGACGCGCCCAAGGACGCGCCCTCGCGCCTGATCGACCGGCTGTTCGGCTGGCTGTTCCGGCCGTTCAACCGCTTCTTCAAGGCGAGCTCGGACAGGTACCAGGGCGCGGTGTCGCGCACGTTGCGCCGACGCGGCGCGGTGTTCGCCGTCTACGCGGTGCTGCTCGCCGCCACCGGGCTGATGTTCCAGTGGGTGCCGCGCGGCTTCATCCCGATCCAGGACAAGATGTACCTGATGGCCGGCGTGAAGCTGCCGGAAGGCTCGTCGATCGAGCGCACCGACAAGGTGCTGAACAAGGTCGTGCAGATCGGCCTGGCCGAGGAAGGCGTCGACAGCTCGGGCGCGTTCCCGGGCCTGAACGCGCTGCAGTTCAGCAACACGCCGAACACCGGCCTGGTGTTCTTCCCGCTCAAGCCGTTCGGCGAGCGCCACCGCACCGCCAAGGAGATCAACGACTCGATCAACCAGAAGATCGCCGGCATCCAGGAAGGCTTCACCTTCGCGCTGCTGCCGCCGCCGATCCTCGGCCTGGGCAACGGCTCGGGCTACTCGCTGTTCATCGAGGACCGCGCCAGCCTCGGCTACGGCGCGCTGCAGAACGCGGTCACCGCGTTCCAGGGCGCGGTGGCGCAGACGCCGGGCATGGGCTTCCCGATCAGCACCTACCAGGCCAACATGCCGCAGTACGACGCCGAGGTGGACCGCATCAAGGCCAAGGCGCAGGGCGTGCCGCTGACCGAGCTGTTCGACACGCTGCAGACCTACCTCGGCTCGGCCTACGTCAACGACTTCAACCTGTTCGGCCGCACCTGGCAGGTGATCGCCCAGGCCGACGGCTCGTTCCGCGACAGCGTGGAGGACATCGCCAACCTCAAGACGCGCAACGACCGCGGCGAGATGGTGCCGATCGGCTCGATGGTGAAGATCAAGCAGACCTACGGTCCGGACCCGGTGCTGCGCTACAACGGCTATCCGGCGGCCGACCTGCTCGGCGAGGCGGAGCCGGCGATGCTCTCCTCGGCGCAGGCGATGGAGAAGATCACCGAGATCGCCAGGCAGGTGCTGCCGAACGGCATGACGTTCGAATGGACCGACCTCAGCTTCCAGGAGGCGACGCAGGGCAAGGCCGCGCTGGTGGTGTTCCCGCTCGCGATCCTGCTCGCGTTCCTCGTGCTGGCCGCGCTTTACGAGTCCTGGACGCTGCCGCTGGCGGTGATCCTGATCGTGCCGATGTGCATGCTCTCGGCGCTGGCCGGCGTGAAGCTGCTCGGCGGCGACAACAACACGTTCGTCCAGGTCGGCCTGGTCGTGCTGATGGGCCTGGCCTGCAAGAACGCGATCCTGATCGTGGAGTTCGCGCGCGAGCTCGAGTTCCAGGGCAAGGGCATCGTCGAGGCCGCGCTCGAGGCCTGCCGCCTGCGCCTGCGCCCGATCGTCATGACCTCGGTCGCGTTCATCGCCGGCACGGTGCCGCTGGTGTTCTCGCACGGCGCCGGCGCCGAGGTGCGCTCGATCACCGGCATCACGGTGTTCTCCGGCATGATCGGCGTGACGCTGTTCGGCCTGTTCCTGACGCCGGTGTTCTACGTCGGCCTGCGCAAGCTGTCGGGACGCCCGCTGGTCAACCACGGCCGGCAGGTCGCCGTCGCTCCCGCGCACGGCTGAGGCCGGAAGATCGCCGCGCTTCCCGCAAAGGGACGCGCGGCGCAAGGGAAACCCCCGCCGCAGCGCGACGCTGCGGCGGCGCTTCGGGCAAAGCCCGGGCGCGGACGCCCGGGCGGCGCCGACGGCTCAGCCGCCGTTCGGGCGGCCTTCCGGCGGCAGCTTCGGATAGTGCACCCACATCAGCGTCGCGCCGCGGCGCTGCGCCCACTCGTTGACCGCGATGACCTTGCCGTAGTCCACGTCGGCCCCGAGCGGACCGCCGCGCGCCGCCGGCGAGCGCGTGGCCACGCCGGCGCAGGCCGAGACGCCCAGACACATCACGACTGCCGCACCGATGGCGAATGCTTTCATGGCGACCTCCGCTGTGGTGGAAGCGGCCGCGCGCCGAACGCGCCGGCCGCACGGCCACTATAGGCCTGCCGCCGCCGACGGGGGTAATCGCCGCGCCGGAGCGTTGCGGCGGCGCGCCGAACCGATGCCGCCTGCCTCGACGCCGCGGCCGATCGCGCGCGGCTCAGCCCGCCGCACCGCCGTGCCAGTCGCACAGCTCGCGCAGCACGGCCGTCGCGTAGGCGCCCTGCGGCAGGCGGAAGTCGAGCGCGAGGTCGCCTTCGTCCGTCCAGGCATGGGCGAGATCGGCCGCGCGCACGCGCAGCGCGCGGCGCTCCTGCGCCAGTCCCGCCTGCTCCAGGCCGCGCGCCAGCGTCGCCTGCGCCTGCGCGGCGGCCTGCTCCAGCGCATGCACGGCGCCGGCACTGCGCAGCGGCCCCCTGCCCCACATCGGGCCGGTCGGATGGATGTCGAACGCGGCCAGGCGCTGCGCCAGGGCTTCGTTCCAGGGCTCCGGCCCGAACAGCGCATGCGAGCCGTCGAGCATCCACACCTCGCCGTCCAGCGCGCGGTTCCAGCTCGCGTCGGCGACGCGGCGGGCCAGCGCGGCGTTGAACAGCTCGGCGCGCGCCGCCGACAGCGCGAACGCGCGTTCCGCGCGCGGCAGGCGGCGGCCGGCGAACAGCGCCTCGGCCAGCGCGCGGTTGCCGCCCTCGCGGCCGAAGCGCTGCTCGCCGAAGTAGTTCGGCGCGCCGTGCGTGGCGATCGCCGCCAGCCGCGCGGCGACGGCGTCGCGCGCGCCCTGCACGCGGCGCAGGCGGATGCCGAAGCGGTTGCCCTTGTGCGCGCCGCGGCGCAGCTTGCGGTCGTGGCGCGCGACCTCGAGCACGCGCACGCCCGGAATCGCCAGCGCGCCCCAGTCCGGTCCGCTGCGCCCCGGCAGGTGCACGGTGAAATGCTGGATCGTGACCGCGTGGCGGTCCTTGAGCCCGGCGAAGCCGACCGCCGCCGGCGCCACGCCGGCCGCTTCGGCCAGGCGGCGCGCCACCCATTCGGTGTTCGCGCCGGTCTTCTCGACCCGCACGAACGCGTGCTCGCCCTCGCCCGCCGGCGCGAAGCCGAGCAGTTCCTCCACGCGGAAGTCGGCCGGCTCGGCGCGCAGCACCGCCGTCGCCGGCGGACCGCCGTGCGCGTACGGCAGCGCCAGGCTCATTGGTGCGATTCCGGCCCGGACGAACGCGGCGCGGCGCGCGGCGGATCGTCCGCCGCATCGGCGCGCGCGGCAGCCGCACGCCGCTCGAGCAGCACCACGGCGTAGGCGGCGATGCCCTCGCCGCGTCCGGTGAAGCCGAGCTTCTCGCTGGTCGTCGCCTTGACGCTGACGTCCTCGATCGGGCAGCCGAGGTCCTCGGCGAGGTTGCGCCGCATCGCCTCGACGTGCGGCGCGAGCTTGGGCCGCTCGCAGACGACGGTCACGTCGGCATTGGCCAGCCCGTAGCCGCGCGCGGCCGCGAGCGCCGCGCAGTGCAGCAGGAACTGCCGGCTGCTCGCGCCCTTCCAGCGCGCGTCGGTCGGCGGGAAATGGTGGCCGATGTCGCCGAGCGCGAGCGCGCCGAGCAGCGCGTCGCACAGCGCATGGATCACGACGTCGCCGTCGGAATGCGCGACGAGCCCGCGCTCGTGCGCGATGCGCACGCCGGCCAGGACGACGTGGTCGCCGGGTCCGAACGCGTGGACGTCGATGCCTTGGCCGATGCGCATGGAGGGCTGGGATTCGGGAATCGGGAATCGGGAATCGGGAATCGGGAATCGGGAATCGGGAATCGGGAATCGGGAATCGGGAATCGGGAATCGGGAATCGGGAATCGGGAATCGGGAATCGGGAATCGGGAATCGGGAAGAGCCTACAGCTTTGTCGTCGTTTCACAAGGGAAATGCAGACCGCGAAGCCTTCGTGCCATGTCGATCGCGGCAGCCGGGCGCCGGGCTGCTCTTACGATTCCCGATTCCCGAATCCCGATTCCCGGCTCAACAGATACTCCGCCAACGCCAGATCCGCCGGCGTGGTCACCTTGAGGTTGCTGTCGGCGCCTTCGACGAGCAGCGGGCGGTGGCCGGCGCGTTCCATCGCCATCGCTTCGTCGGTGACGACGACGCCGTCGCGCGCGGCGGCCTCGAGCGCGGCGGTGAGCTCGCCGCGGCGGAACATCTGCGGCGTCAGCGCGCGCCAGCGCGACTCGCGCGGCTCGGTGGCGACGACGCGCGCGGACGCGTCGGCGAGCTTGAGCGTGTCGCGCAGCGGCGCGGCGAGCAGGCCGCCGCCGGCGGGCGCGCCGAGCGCGACGAGCCGCTCGATGTCCTCCGGCGGCACGCACGGGCGCGCGGCGTCGTGCACCAGCACGAACGCCTCGGCGCCGACCTCGCCGGGCAGCGCGCGCAGGCCGGCCAGCACCGAGTCGCAGCGCTCGTCCGCGCCGGTGGCGACGCGCACCGGCTTGCCGGCCGGCAGCTCGAGCCCGGGCCAGTACCGATCGCCGGCGGCGAGCACGACCAGGAGCCCGGCGACGCGCGGGCTCGCCGCCAGGCGCCGCAGCGTCCAGGCGAGCAGCGGCCGGCCGGCCAGCTCGACGTACTGCTTGGGCCGCTCGGCGCCGAAGCGCAGCCCGCGTCCCGCCGCGGGCACGACGCACCACACCGCCTCAGCGGCCATGGCTCTTCGGCTTGCCGTCGGCACCGGCATCGCCCGGCGCCGGCTCGACGACCTGGTAGAACGTCTCGCCGGGCTTGAGCAGGCCGAGCTCGGAGCGCGCGCGCTCCTCGACCGCCTCCTCGCCGTGCTTGAGGTCGTCGACCTCGGCGGAGAGCGTCTCGTTGCGCTTCTTGAGCCTGGCGTTCTCGACCTTCTGCTCCTCGACGCGCGCCTTGAGCATCCACACGTCGCGCATGCCGCCGCGGCCCGTCCACAGGTGCACCTGCAGCGCGACCAGCGCGATCAGCAGGAGCAGGGCGAGCCAGCGCAGCACGCGCGCGCGGTCTCAGCGGCCGAAGCCGGGCAGGTTCGGGAACGCGTCCTTGCCCGCGTAGCGCGCCGCGGCGCCGAGCTGCTCCTCGATGCGCAGCAGCTGGTTGTACTTGGCGACGCGGTCGGAGCGGCACAGCGAGCCGGTCTTGATCTGCGTGGCCGTGGTCGCGACGGAGAGATCGGCGATCGTCGTGTCCTCGGTCTCGCCGGAGCGGTGCGAGACGATCGCGGCGTAGTTCGCCGCGTCGGCCATCGCGATCGCGTCCAGCGTCTCGGTCAGCGTGCCGATCTGGTTGACCTTGATCAGGATCGCGTTGGCGACGTGGCGGTCGATGCCTTCCTTGAGGATCGCCGTGTTCGTCACGAACAGGTCGTCGCCGACCAGCTGCACGCTGCGGCCGAGCTTGTCGGTGAGCAGCTTCCAGCCGTCCCAGTCGCCCTCGGCCATGCCGTCCTCGATCGTGACGATCGGATACTTCGCGCACCAGGCGGCGAGGAAGTCGGCGAACTGCGCCGAGGTCAGCACCTTGCCCTCGCCTTCGAGGTGGTAGGCGCCGTCGCGGTAGAACTCCGAGCTGGCCACGTCGAGGCCGAGCCAGACGTCGGCGCCGACCTTGTAGCCGGCCTTCTCGATCGCCGCCAGGATCGTCTCGACGGCTTCCTCGTTGGACTTGAGGTCCGGCGCGAAGCCGCCTTCGTCGCCGACCGCGGTGGCCAGGCCGCGGCCCTTCAGCACGGACTTGAGCGCGTGGAAGATCTCGGTGCCGGCGCGCAGCGCCTCGGCGAAGCTCGGCAGGCCCGCCGGCAGGATCATGAACTCCTGCATGTCGACGTTGTTGTCCGCGTGCGCGCCGCCGTTGATGATGTTCATCATCGGCACCGGCAGGCGCGCGGCGCGGTCGCCGGCGAGATGCTTCCACAGCGGCACGCGCCTGGACGCCGCGACCGCGTGCGCGTTCGCCAGCGACACGCCGAGCAGCGCGTTCGCGCCGAGCCGGCTCTTGTTGGGCGTGCCGTCCAGCCCGATCAGCTTCTCGTCGAGCCCGCGCTGGTCGACCGCGTCGAAGCCCCGGAGCGCCTCGGCGATCGTCGTGTCGACGTTCGCCACCGCCTTCTTCACGCCCTTGCCGAGATAGCGCGCCTTGTCGCCGTCGCGCAGCTCGACGGCCTCGCGCGAGCCGGTCGAGGCGCCGGACGGCACCGCCGCGCGGCCGATCGAGCCGTCGGCCAGCGTGACTTCGGCTTCGAGCGTGGGATTGCCGCGGGAGTCGAGGATTTCGCGGGCGTGGATGCGGGTGATCGTGGTCATGGACGTCGGAGATTCCCTTGCGGTCGAAAATCGGTTCGGGCGAGCCGGGCGGCCGATCGCATCGGCGCCCCGGTCGCGCGGTCGCGCGCCGGCGCGCGCGGACCGGCGGCGCCCTGCGGCGACGAACGCGAACCGGCAGCGGGCCGCTGCGGCCATTCGCGGGGGGCGGCCGGGCAACGCATCGGTCAGGACGATTCCAGGAACGGCTGCTTCTTCACGGCGCGGTCGAGCTCCACCAGCGTCTCGAGCAGCGCCTGCATGCGGCCGAGCGGCCACGCATTCGGCCCGTCGCTGAGCGCCTTGTCCGGGTCGGGATGCGTTTCCATGAACACGCCGGCGACGCCGGCGGCGACCGCGGCGCGCGCCAGCACCGGCACGAACTCGCGCTGGCCGCCGGACTTGCCGTCCGCGCCGCCGGGGAGCTGCACCGAATGGGTCGCGTCGAACACCACCGGGCAGCCGGTGTCGCGCATCACGGCGAGCGAGCGCATGTCGGAGACGAGATTGTTGTAGCCGAAGCTCGCGCCGCGCTCGCAGACCATGATCTGCTCGTTGCCGACGGCCTTCGCCTTCGCCGCGACGTGCTTCATCTCCCACGGCGAGAGGAACTGGCCCTTCTTGATGTTGACCGGCCTGCCGGCGCGGGCGACGTTCTGGATGAAATCGGTCTGCCGGCAGAGGAACGCCGGCGTCTGCAGCACGTCGACGACCGCGGCCACCTCGGCGATCGGCGTGTACTCGTGCACGTCGGTCAGCACCGGCACGCCGATCTGGCGCTTGACCTCGGCCAGCACGTTCAGGCCCTGCTCCAGGCCCGGGCCGCGGAAGCTCGTGCCGGACGTGCGGTTGGCCTTGTCGAAGCTCGACTTGAACACGAACGGGACGCCGAGCCGGCCGGCGATCTCCTTGAGCGTGCCGGCGGTGTCGAGTTGCAGCTGCATCGACTCGATGACGCAGGGACCGGCGATCAGGAACAGCGGACGGTCGAGGCCGACCTCGAAGCCGCACAGGTTCATGGCACCGCCCCTGCGTGCGCGCGCAGGCGCGCGGGCGCGGCGCGGCCTGCGGCAGGCGCCGGCAGGCGCCCGTGGACGGCCCGGCGGCCGGCGGCGCGCCGGCTCATGCGATCGCCTCGGCCAGCTTCGGCGACTCGCGCATCGCCTTCTGCTCGCGCGCGGCGCGCACGAAGCCGGTGAACAGCGGATGGCCGTCGCGCGGCGTCGAGGTGAATTCCGGATGGAACTGGCAGGCGACGAACCACGGATGGTTCGGCAGCTCGATCATCTCGACCAGGAGGTCGTCCATCGACTTGCCGGCGATGATCAGGCCGAGGTCCTCGAACTGCTGGCGGTAGCGGTTGTTGAACTCGTAGCGGTGGCGGTGGCGCTCGCGGATCACGTCCTGGCCGTAGAGCTCGCGCGACAGCGTGCCGGCCTTCAGGCGGCATTCCTGCGCGCCCAGGCGCATCGTGCCGCCCTTGTCGGAGCTCTCGTCGCGGCGCTCGACGTCGCCGGCGCTGGTCGTCCACTCGGTGATCAACGCGATCACCGGATGCTCGGCGTTGCGGTCGTTCTCGCTGGAGTTCGCGCCGGCCAGGCCCGCGATGTTGCGCGCGAAGTCGGTCACCGCCGCGTGCATGCCGTAGCAGATGCCGAAGTACGGGATGCGGTGCTCGCGCGCGTAGCGCGCCGCGGCGATCTTGCCTTCGAAGCCGCGCTTGCCGAAGCCGCCCGGCACGAGGATGCCGTCGGCGTCCTTGAGCATGTCCGCGCCCTTGCGCTCGATCTCCTCGGACTCGATCCAACGCAGGTTCACGCGCGTCTTCTGCTTGAGCCCGCCGTGGCGCAGCGCCTCGCCGAGCGACTTGTAGGCGTCCTTGTGCTCGACGTACTTGCCGACGATCGCGATCGTGACCTCGCCCTGCGGATGGGCGACCGCATCGACCGTGCGGTCCCATTCGGACAGGTCCGCGGGCTTGGCGTTCAGGCGCAGCTTGTCGATGACGATCGCGTCCAGGCCCTGCGCGTGCAGCCAGCGCGGCAGCTGGTAGATGATGTCGACGTCGGTCGCGCTGATGACGGCCTTTTCCGGCACGTTGGTGAACAGCGCGATCTTGCGCCGGTCGCTCTGCGGCAGCGGCTGCTCGCAGCGGCAGACCAGGATGTCGGGCTGGATGCCGATCGAGCGCAGCTCCTTGACCGAGTGCTGCGTCGGCTTGGTCTTGATCTCGCCGGCGGCCTTGATGAACGGCACCAGCGTCAGATGCATGAAGATCGCCTGCTCGGCGCCGTGCTCGATGCGGATCTGGCGGATCGCCTCCAGGAACGGCAGCGACTCGATGTCGCCGACGGTGCCGCCGATCTCGACCAGCGCCACGTCGTAGCCCTGCGTCGCCTCGTAGATGCGGTGCTTGATCTCGTCGGTGATGTGCGGGATGACCTGCACGGTCGCGCCGAGGTAGTCGCCGCGGCGCTCCTTGGCGATCACGCTCTCGTAGATCTTGCCGGTGGTGATCGAGTTCTTGCCGGTCAGCCGCGTGCGCACGAAGCGCTCGTAGTGGCCGAGGTCGAGGTCGGTCTCCGCGCCGTCGTCGGTGACGTAGACCTCGCCGTGCTGGAACGGGCTCATCGTGCCCGGGTCGACGTTGATGTACGGATCGAGCTTCATCATCGTCACGCGCAGCCCGCGCGCTTCGAGGATGGCAGCCAGCGACGCGGCGGCGATGCCCTTGCCGAGCGAGGACACCACGCCTCCGGTCACGAAAATCAGGGGGGTCATGGGCGAAACTATCCGCTGGAAATCCATATTCTATCGGCTCGGCGCGTGCCAGGCGAGTCGCTGGCGCGCGTGATAGGAACCGGCGCCGTCCTGCGTTCTGTCGTCCCGATCCCCGGGGCGACCGCCGCCTGCGCCGCTTCACCGGGCCTCGGCTCCGGCATGCGCCGGAACGAAGCCTTCCTGCGTCGGGCGGCAGCCCGCTTCCGGGCCGCCGTCCCTATAGTGCCGCCCGACCGCCTGCCCCGTTCCCATGCGCCCGTCCGTCTCGCTTTCGCCATTCGTCCTCGGCGTCGCCGCCGCGTGCCTGCCCGCGCAGGCGGCCGTCGCGGCAACGTTGTGGGTCACCCAGCTCGGCTCCTCCGGCCCCGGCTCGCTGCGCGCGGCGGTCGAGGCCGCCAACGCGCGCCCGGGCCCGGACCGGATCGGCTTCGCGCGCGGCCTGGCCGGCAGCGTGGCGGTCGCCGGCGAGCCGCTGACGATCCGCGACGCGCTGGAGATCCGCGGTCCCGGCGGCGGGCGCATCCGCCTGCGCGGCGACTACGCGCATCGCATCGTGCAGATCGACGCCGCCGCCGGCGAGGTCGCGCTGAGCGGCCTGGACCTCACCGACGCCGGCGACAGCGCGATCGTCAACGCCGGCGCCGCGCTCGCCGTCGAGCATTGCACGCTGCGCGGCAACGCCGGCGTGCGCGGCGCCGCGATCGCCAGCTACGGCGGCGACCTGCACGTCGCGAACGCCACGATCCGCGACAACGACGCGCAGGCGCTGGGCGGCGCCGACGAAGGCATGGGCGGGGGCATCTACGCGCGCGGCGCCGCGGTCACGATCGAGTCGACGCGGCTGTCGTCCAACCACGCCGACGCGCTCGGCGGCGGGCTCTACGTCGAGCTTCCGGCGGACGGCGCGCTGCTCGTGCGCGGCAGCGTGATCGACGCGAACGCGGCGGTGACGCAGGGCGGCGGCCTGTTCGTGCATGCGCAAGGCGGTCCGCCGAGCGGCATCCTCAACAGCACGATCTCCGGCAACCGCTCGGTGCGCAACGCCGCGCTCTGGTTCGACGGCGCTCTTGCGATCGGCAACAGCACGGTCACCGGCAACTACGCGCCGGTGATGGAGATCCCCGGCGTCTGTGCCGGCCTGTGCGGCGCCGGCGGGCGCAGCGAGCTGTGGCTGACCAGCACGCTGGTCAGCGCCAACCGCGATGCCTACGGCAACGGCTACGACCTGGCGCCGGTCCCCGGCGGCGCGCACGTGGCGCACAGCCTGATCGAGCGCGTCGCCGACGGCGCCGTCGACGACGACCGCGGCGCCAATCTGCTCGGCGTCGATCCGCGCATCGGCCCGCTGCGCGACAACGGCGGCGCGCTGCCGACGCATGCGCCGGCGCCGGACAGCCCGGTGATCGACGCCGGCGCCGACCCGGCGCTGCTCGAGCACGACCAGCGCGGCGCCTGCCATGCGCGCGTGCTCGGCGCGGCCGCGGACATCGGCGCGCACGAGACGCAGCCGGCGCCGGCGCCGCGGCACCTGCCCTGCCCGCGTCCGTCGATGCGGCGCCGAGCGGACGCGTGACGCCGCGCCGGCGGCGCAGGCGGCGTCCAACGGCTGAACGGATGCCGACCGGCGCGCGCCGCGGCGGCGCACTGATAGGAAGCGGTTCCGCGCTCCGTACTGAGGGGACAAGGACTGCCACGGACGATCAACACGGAGCTCTTCGAATGCGATCCTTCCTCGTCGTTTCCCTTTCCACCCTCGCTCTCGCCGCCGCGGCGCGCGCCGGTGCCGCCGACATCCGCGTCGGCGCCGACGCGTCGTGCACGACGCACACGATCGCCGATGCGCTGGCGATGGCGAAGGCCACCCCGGACGTCGACACGATCCGCCTCGTCGACGACCAGTCCTACGAGAACCAGACCGTCTACGTCGACACCTCGGTGAACCTCGTCGGCGGCCATGCGAGCTGCAGCGCCGCGGCGCCCGCGGGCCGCACGCACCTGGTCGGCAACGGCCGCTGGGCGACGCTCGCCGTCGTCGGCGACGGCCTGCGGGTGCGCCTGGAGCATCTGGACGTCAGCGGCGGCGGGACAAGCGGCGAAATCGGCCTGTGGGGCGGCCTGCACGTCGAAGGCGGCGTGCAGGTCGCGCTCGCCGACGCCGAGATCCACGACAACGAGAACGTCAACGGCGGCGGGCTGGAGATAAGCGGCCAGGCGATCGTCGAGCTCGAGCACGACGTCGACGTGCACGACAACAGCGCCACCCTCGGCGGCGGCGTCCTCGTGAGCAACGCGACGCTGCGCGTGCGCCCGCACGGCGTGGCGATCCGCGACAACGTCGCCTACGGCGGCGGCGGCGGCCTCGCGCTCACCTTCGGCGGACAGATGAGCGTCGGCACGAATCCCGAGGCCGAGCCCAGGCCGGTCGACGGCGTGCTAATCGCCGGCAACCAGGCCCTGGGCTACGGCGGCGGCGTGTTCGTCCACGGCGACGGCGCGATGCTGCTCGCCGACGACACCGTCGTGCGCGACAACCTCGCCGCCGAGGGCGGCGGCGTCTACGCCGGCGACGGCGGCTACGCGCAGTTCGCGCGCTTCCGCGACGGCCCGTTCCGCCACTGCCCGAACGAGCTCGAATGCCTGCGCCTGTCCGGCAACCGCGCCGAGCGCGGCGGCGCGCTGGCCGTGCGCGACGGCGCCACGGCGCACCTGGACCAGGCGATCGTGCGCGGCAACGTCGCCGCCGCCGGCGCGGCGTTCCACATGCACGGCGACGCCTCGCGCATGCGCCTGTACGCCAGCCTCGTCGTCGGCAACGCCTGCGCGGAGGATGCGCCCGCGGAATGCGCGCCGATCCAGACCTTCGGCGGCGCGCTGCGCTTCGAGCACAGCACGTTCGCCGACAACGGCGGCGGCGAGGCGCTGATCTGGGGCGACGGCGTCGAGCACGCCGTGGTCACCGACATCCAGGGCTATTCGAGCCTGATCGCCGGCAAGGAGAAGATCTTCGGCTTCATCGGCGCGATACCGACCGTGCACTACGACTGCGTGCTCAAGGACCGCGGCGTCGCCGAGATCGCCGCGACGCGCAGCGACGTGCAGCCGTTCACGTTCCAGGACCCGGCGCGCGGCGACTACCACCTGCCGGGCGACAGCGTCGCCATGGACTGGTGCGACGGCACGCCGGTGTCGAGCCAGTCGCCGGACATGGACGGCACGCGGCGCGGCATCGACGCCGGGCGCGGCGACGTGTTCGGTCCCTACGACCTCGGCGCCTTCGAGTCGGATCGCATCTTCGCCAGCGGAACCGAGCTGCGGCGCTGATCCCGAACGCATCGACACGCACATCGCGCGTCCGGCGACGGACGCGCGCACCACGACACGGCGCCGGCCCGACCCGGCGCCGCTCGCAACGACACAGACGGAGCTCCCATGAAACCGATTCTCCCGCTCGCCTTCCTCGCCTCGTTCGGCGGCATCGCCGCCGCCCAGGCGGGGACGCTCACCGTGACGACGCTGGCCGATGCCGGCGCCGGCAGCCTGCGCGCCGCGATCGAACAGGCCAACGCCGCGCCGGGCGCGGACACGATCCGCTTCCAGAACGGGCTGAGCGGCACGATCACGCTCACGTCCGGCGAGATCCGCATCGCCGAGGCGCTGTCGATCGAGGGCCCGGGCGTCGACCGCCTGACCGTCGCCGGCACGGCGTCGAACCGCATCTTCCTGCTCGACCGCAGCGCCGGCAGCCGCATGACCGTGACCCTGTCCGGCTTCACGCTCGCCGACGGCCACGCGTTCGACGGCGGGGCGATCTATTCCGAGGACGAGAACCTCGTGCTGCGCGGCATGCGCTTCACCGGCAACGTCGCCGCCAACCGCGGCGGCGCGATCTGGATGGCCGAGGGCGACCTCACGATCGAGGACAGCGAGATGACCGGCAACGCCGGCAATCCCAACGGCCAGGGCACCGGCGGCGCGGTGCAGTTCTCCGCCGGCACGATCCGCGTCGTGCGCAGCCTGATCAAGCAGAACAGCGCGAACTTCGGCGGCGGCATGCGCATCTCCTCGCCGCGCGCGAACGCGATCATCGAGGACAGCCTGTTCCTGGAGAACGTCGCCAACCACACCGGCGGCGGCCTCGACGCCGGCACGATGAGCACGTTCCGCATCTCGCGCAGCGCCTTCGTCGGCAACACCGCCGGCCAGCCGCTCGGCGGCGCGATCGAGTACGCCGGCGCCACCGACGCCAGCGCCGCGGCCGGCGTGATCGAGAACTCCACGTTCTCGGGCAACCAGTCGCTGCACCAGGCCGGCGCCGCCAGCGCGCTGTCGCTGGAGAGCGGCACGCTGTACCTGCGCAACAGCACGCTGGCCTGGAACAAGACCTCGCCGGACCTCGCGCCGATGGGCGACGGCGGCACCGTGCACGTCGCCTCGACCAGCGCCACGCTGAACGTGGAGAGCACGCTGTTCGCCAACAACACGCACGGCAACGCCGGGCTGCTGGTGGACATCACGCGCCCGACCAACGGCGGCGCCTCGGCCAGCGTGCTGAACGTGTCCGACTCGCTGCTGCACGCGGCGCCGGCGATCGGCGCGATCAACGGCACGAACCTGCGCAACCAGTTCGCCGTCGACGCGCTGCTCGCGCCGCTGACCGTCGAGAACGGCCGCGGTTTCGTGCCGGTGCATCCGCTCCCGGCGAACAGCCCGGCGATCGACGCCGGCGCCAATCCGGCCAACCTCGCCACCGACCAGCGCGGCACGGGCTTCTCGCGCACGGTGGACTTCGATCCCTGCCGGCGCCCGCTGGCGCAGCGCACCGACGTGGGCGCGTACGAATACCGCGGCGACGCGATCTTCTGCTACGGGTTCAACGACTGACGATCCGCCAGCACCGCGCCGTCGTCCGCCGCGTCCGCGGGCGACGGCGCCTTGCCGGGAGGCGGCCGGCGCTCGGCCTGGAGCTGCCAGAAGATCCAGGCCGACATCGCCGTGACCAGGCCCACGCACACGAACGTGGCGTGGAACGCCGGCAGCACCGCCGCGCCGTGCTCGAAGCCCAGGAGGTCGCTGAACGCGGCGAGCAGGCCGCTCGCGGTGGCCACGCCCAGGCTCATCGACAGCATCATCACCATCGACAGCAGGCTGTTGCCGCCGCTGGCCAGGTCGCCTTCCAGGTCGCGCAGCGTGATCGTGTTCATCGCGGTGAACTGCAGCGAGTTGACCATGCCGAAGAACGCGAGCTGCGCGACGCGCAGCCACGGCGGCTGCGCCGGCGAGATCAGCGCGAAGCTCGCCATCGCCAGGCCCACCAGCACCGTGTTGCACAGGAGCACGCGGCGGTAGCCGAACTCGCGCACCAGCGGCACGACCATGCGCTTGGACACCATCCCGGCGAGCGCCACCGGCACCATCATCAGGCCCGCCTCCATCGGGCTGTAGCCCAGGCTGACCTGCAGCAGCAGCGGGATCAGGAACGGCATGCTGCCGCTGCCGATGCGCGCGAACAGGTTGCCGAGCAGGCCGACGCGGTAGGTGTGCACGCCGAACAGGCGGATCGGGAACAGCGGCGCCGGCGAGCGCGTCGCGTGCAGCCAGTAGGCGACGAAGCTGGCCATGCCGAAGAACAGCAGCATCAGCATGCCGGCGTGGCGCAGGCCCAGCCCGGACAGGCCGTCCAGCGCCAGCGAGATCGCCACCATGCTGAACGACAGCATCAGGTAGCCGCCCAGGTCGAAGCGCGCCACCGCGCTGCGCGCGTCCGGCATGAAGCGCAGCGTGGCCGCCGCCGCGACCGCGCCGACCGGCAGGTTGATCAGGAAGATCCAGTGCCAGGACGCGGCCTGCACCAGCCAGCCGCCGAGCGTGGGGCCGACCAGCGGGCCGATCAGGCCGGGCAGCGTGACGAAGCTCATCGCGCGCAGGAACTCGCCGCGCGGGAACGAGCGCAGCACGGCCAGCCGGCCGACCGGCAGCAGCATCGCGCCGCCGACGCCCTGCACGACGCGCGCGGCGGCGAGCTGACCGAGGCTCTGCGATTGCGCGCACAGCAGCGAGCCCAGCGTGAACAGCGCGATCGCGCTGAAGAACACGCGGCGCGTGCCGAAGCGGTCGGCCAGCCAGCCCGAGGCCGGGATCAGCATCGCCATCGTCAGCGCATAGGCGATGACCACCGACTGCATGCGCAGCGGGCTCTCGCCGAGCCCGCTCGCCATCGCCGGCAGCGCGGTGTTGACGATCGTCGAGTCCAGCATCTGCATGAACACGCCGAGGGCGACGAGCCAGAGCAAGGCGCGGCTGGAAGTCGGCCGATCGCTCATCGCGCGCGCCCTGTCCTGGTTCGAGCCTCCGGCATGCGGCGATTGTAGCGGCCGCGGGCGCCGCTCGGCGCGCGCGCGGGAGGCCTGCGCGACGCGCGCAGGCGGGAGCGTTCAGGGTCGCTTCGTGCCGTCCGCTGCGAAGGCGCCTCGATCTCCAGACCCTCATCCGCCCTCTCGGCGGCGCCGTCTCCCGGCAGCGGGAAGGCAGGCACCGCCGCCGGACGACGACCGTCGACCCCGCCGGGAACGCATTCGCCTCCTGCGCTCGGCAGAGGTCCGAGCGCGACGCTTTCAGGTCGCACCTCGGGCCGCGCGTTTGCGCCGCGCCGGTCCTGTCCCATAGGAACGCATGCGCTTGACCCCGGCGGAGGGCGACGCCATCCTGCCGCCCCCTTGCAGTCGCCATCGCCATTCCATGAGCAGTCGCTACAACGCCGCGGACATCGAGGTCCTGTCCGGCCTGGATCCGGTCAAGCGCCGGCCGGGCATGTACACCGACACGTCGCGGCCGAACCACCTGGCCCAGGAAGTCATCGACAACTCGGTCGACGAGGCGCTCGCCGGCCACGCGCGGACGATCGAGGTGACCGTGCACGCGGACGGCTCGGTCGAGGTCGCCGACGACGGCCGCGGCATGCCGGTCGACATCCATCCCGAGGAGAAGATCCCCGGCGTGGAGCTGATCCTCACGCGCCTGCACGCGGGCGGCAAGTTCTCCAACCGCAACTACCAGTTCTCCGGCGGCCTGCACGGCGTGGGCGTGTCGGTGGTCAACGCGCTGTCCTCGCGCGTCGAGGTGACGATCCGCCGCGACGGGCAGGTCTACCGCATGGACTTCAAGGACGGCGACCGCGCGAGCAACCTCGACGTGACCGGCAGCGTGCCGAAGCGGCAGACCGGCACGACGCTGCGCTTCTGGCCCGACCCGAAGTACTTCGACTCGCCGAAGATCTCGCTGCCGCGGCTCAAGCACGTGCTGCGCGCCAAGGCCGTGCTCTGCGCCGGCCTCACCGTGCGCCTCAGCGACGAGGCCAGCGGCGAGAAGTTCGAGTGGCACTACGAGGACGGCCTGCGCGACTACCTGCGCTCGATGCTCGGCGAGGCCGAGCGCCTGCCGGCCGAGCTCTACGTCGGCCAGCACGCGCGCGACAACGGCGCCGTCGAGTTCGCCGTGGCCTGGCTGCCGGAAGGCGAGCTCACGCAGGAAAGCTACGTCAACCTGATCCCCACCGCGCAGGGCGGCACGCACGTGAACGGCCTGCGCTCGGGCCTGACCAACGCGCTGCGCGAGTTCTGCGAGTTCAGGAACCTGCTGCCGCGCGGCGTCAAGCTCGCGCCGGAGGACGTCTGGGACCGGCTGAGCTTCGTGCTGTCGCTGAAGATCACCGACCCGCAGTTCTCCGGCCAGACCAAGGAGCGGCTGTCCTCGCGCGACGCCGCCGGCTTCGTCGAGAACGCGGTGCACGACGGCTTCTCGCTGTACCTCAACCAGCACGTCGAGGTCGGCGAGCGCATCGCCCAGCTCGCCATCGAGCGCGCCACGCTCCGGCTCAAGGCCGAGAAGCAGATCGTGCGCAAGAAGATCACGCAGGGTCCCGCCCTGCCCGGCAAGCTCGCCGACTGCGCGTCCAGCGATCTCGTGCGCACCGAGCTCTTCCTGGTCGAAGGCGACTCGGCCGGCGGCAGCGCGCGCCAGGCGCGCGACAAGGACTTCCAGGCGATCCTGCCGCTGCGCGGCAAGATCCTGAACACCTGGGAAGTCGAATCCGGTTCGGTGCTCGCCTCGCAGGAAGTGCACGACCTCGCCGTCGCGATCGGCTGCGACCCGGGCAAGGACGACCTCTCCGGCCTGCGCTACGGCAAGGTCGTCATCCTGGCCGACGCCGACTCCGACGGCCTGCACATCGCCACCTTGCTGAGCGCGCTGTTCCTGCGCCACTTCCCCAAGCTGGTGCGCGAGGGCCACGTGTTCGTGGCCATGCCGCCGCTGTTCCGCGTGGACGTGGGCAAGCAGGTGTTCTACTGCCTGGACGAGGCCGAGCGCGACGCGATGCTGGAGAAGATCGAGCGCGAGAAGATCAAGGGCGCGGTCAGCGTGACCCGCTTCAAGGGCCTGGGCGAGATGAACCCGAGCCAGCTGCGCGAGTCGACGATCCATCCCGACACGCGCCGCCTGGTCCAGCTCACCGTCGACGCCGACGACGGCACCAGCAAGGTCATGGACATGCTGCTGTCGAAGAAGCGCGCCGCCGACCGCAAGGAATGGCTGGAGAGCAAGGGAGACCTGGCCTCGCTGGAGGTCTGAAGGCCCGGTGGAGCACCCCGCCGGCGCTCAGCCGTTGCGCACCATCTCGACGATCTTCGCCGTGTTCAGCGTGCGCGCCTGCGCCTGCATCTGCGGCAGGTAGCCGGCCTGCAGGTTCTTCGCCTCGCCGAGCATCTGCTGGAACGCCTCGCGCAGCATCTCGGTCGAGAACGTGCGCCCGCCGGCGTAGTAGCGCCTGGCGACGTGCCCCAAGGCGTAGGTGCTGGCGAAGCTCATGCCCGAGCTCGCCGCCTGGCGGCCCAGGCCGCCGAGCAGGCCGCCGCCGATCGCGCCGAGCAGGCCGCCGAGCAGCTTGCGTCCGGCCTGCTCGATGTACTGCGAGGTGAGGCCCACGCCGGCGGTAGCGAGGAAGTCCTTGACGTGGCCGCGGTCGAGCTCGTAGCCGTAGGCCTGGCCGATGCGGTAGACCAGGCGCATCTGCAGCGGAATGATCGCCATCGTCGCCAGCGATTCGGGCAGGAGCTCGAGCGCGCCGTTGAGGATCGCGGCGTTGAGGATCGTCTTGTCGAGCTCGGCCTCGCCGACCGCGGGCGTGCGCGCCGCGCCGCCCTGCGGCGGCGGGGCGGCCGCGGCGCCGGCGGCGGTGCCGAGCGGCGCCGCCGCGATCGCCTCGGCGTGCTCGCTGTAGGCGCGGCTGGCGCCGGCCTCCAGCCCGAGCCGGCCAGCGAGATCGGCGAGGAACGCGCGCTCGGCCTCGCTCTGCACGCCGTCGGCGTCGCAGACGCAGACCGCCATCTCGTAGGCGAGCCGGCGCGCGTCGGCCGACGCCAGCGCCGCGACCGCATCGGCGACGCCGACGCGCCTGAGCAGCACGTCCTGGTACAGCCGCGCGACGTCCGCGCCGCCGCCGAGGCCTTCGGCGATGCGCCGGATCTCCTCGCGCTCGCGGTCGTCCTTCGCCTCGTCAGCGAACGCGGCCAGCAGGCTGATCGTGAGGACGGCTCGGGTTTCCTGGTCGGTCATGGGATGCGGCTCCGCCGGTTGCTTCGGAGCCGCCAGCCTGCCGCAGGCCGGCCGCGCTGTCATCCGCCGCCGGTCATGCGGCGGCGGCGGACGGCGCCAGGTACCGGCTCGGCGGCACGCCGACCACGCGCTTGAACATCGTCGCGAACGCCGAGGCGCTCTCGTAGCCGAGGTCGAACGCCAGCGGCGTGATCGCCGCGCCGGCGGCGAGCCGCGGCAGCGCGGCGAAGATCGCCGCCTGGCGGCACCAGTTGGCGAAGCTGACGCCGGTCTCGGCGCGGAAGCGGCGCGTGAACGTGCGCCGGCTCATGCCGAGCGCGCGGCACCAGTCGTCGATCGTCTCGTGCGGCGAAGGCCGGCGCAGGTAGGCGCGGCAGCGCGCGGCGATGCGCGCGTCGCTCGGCATCGGAATGTCCAGCGGCAGCACCGGCGCGCGCACGATCTCGTGCACCAGCAGCGAGAAGATCGCGTCCGCGCGCGAGCCGGGCGCATAGGGCAGCGGCAGGTCGGCGGTCTCCAGCAGCAGCTCGCGCATCAGCGGCGAAATCGCGATCACGCGGCAGTCCGCCGGCAGCGCCGGATCGACGTCGGGGTCGACGTACAGGCTGCGCGTGCTGACGTGCACCAGCGACTTCACCTCGTGGTGCATGCCGGCCGGGATCCATACCGCGCGTTCCGGCGGCACGATCCAGCGGCCGGCCTCGGTGCCGACGATCATGATGCCCGCCGCGGCGTACAGCAGCTGCGAGCGCCGGTGGCGATGCCGGTGCACGCGATGGTGCACCGGGTATTCGTTGGCGGTGGCGACGATCGCGCCCGGCAGCGCGTCGGCCTTGGTCGCGTGCACGTTGCGCATGGCCCGGCCTCGAAGAAACTTGACCTATACGATAATGCGGGCAGGCCGGCGCGGGTGTCTACTGGCGGCCATGGACACCGCCCCTTCTTCGCCCGCCGCGGCGGAAGCCGCTGCCCCGCCTCTGCCCCTGCCGGCCGGGCCCGGCGCCGGCGAGGCCGCCGCGCGCACCGCGTTCCCGATCCTGCTGATGCTGAGCACGTGCCACCTGCTCAACGACCTGATCCAGTCGCTGCTGCCGGCGATCTATCCGCTGCTCAAGCAGTCGTTCGCGCTGGATTTCGGCCAGGTGGGCCTGATCACGCTGACGTTCCAGATCACCGCCTCGGTGCTGCAGCCGTTCGTCGGCATCTACACCGACCGCCGCCCGATGCCGTATTCGCTGGCGATCGGCATGGGCTGCACGCTTACCGGCCTGCTGCTGCTCTCGCAGGCCACGACGTTCCCGATGCTGCTGCTCGCCGCCGCGCTGGTCGGCTCCGGCTCGTCGGTGTTCCACCCCGAATCCTCGCGCGTGGCGCGCATGGCCTCGGGCGGGCGGCACGGCCTGGCGCAGTCGCTGTTCCAGGTCGGCGGCAACGTCGGCTCGGCCACCGGCCCGCTGCTCGCCGCATTCGTCGTGATGCCGCGCGGCCAGGGCAGCGTCGCCTGGTTCGCGCTGGCCGCGCTGGCGGCGATCGCGCTGCTCGCGCGCATCGGCCGCTGGTACCGCGAGCAGATTCCGGCGCAGCGCGCAGCCGCGCACGCGACGCGGCGCGCGGCGCCGCTGCCGCGGCGCACCGTCGTCGCCACGATGCTGATCCTCGGCGCGCTGATCTTCTCGAAGTACTTCTACGTGGCGAGCCTGACCAGCTACTACACGTTCTACCTGATGCAGAAGTTCTCGCTCAGTCCCGAAAGCGCGCAGCTGCACCTGTTCGCGTTCCTCGGCGCGGTCGCCGCCGGCACGCTGATCGGCGGCCCGGTCGGCGACCGCATCGGCCGCAAGTACGTGATCTGGGGCTCGATCCTCGGCGTGCTGCCGTTCACGCTGCTGCTGCCGCACGCGAACCTGTTCTGGACCACGGCGCTGACGGTCGTGATCGGCCTGGTGCTCGCCTCGGCGTTCTCGGCGATCCTGGTCTACGCGCAGGAGCTGGTGCCCGGGCGCACCGGCGTCGTCGCCGGGCTGTTCTTCGGCTTCGCCTTCGGCATGGGCGGCATCGGCGCCGCGGTGCTCGGCCAGCTCGCCGACCACGTCGGCATCGAGGCGGTCTACCGCCTGTGCGCCTACCTGCCGGCGATCGGCCTGCTGGCCTGGTTCCTGCCGGACGCAGCCAGGCCGCCCGCCGCGCGATAGGCAGCGCCCGCCTCGGCAGCTGGGCTCGCCATGCGATTCGAAGGGCCGGACGCCCGTCCGGCCCTTCGGCGCGCCTCAGGGAAAATAGCGGCCGTGGATGTCCTTCAGCTGGCCGGCGTCGACCAGCGTTCCGGTCGATTCTTGGAAGTTCCAGTAGCGGCCGTAGGCCGTGATGCTCTCCAGATACGGATAGCCGGGGATCTGCACGTAGGTGCGCGTGTCGAACGCGCAGTACAGGTCGCTGGCCGGCTTGTACGCGCAGATCTGGCCGTATCTGGTCGTCGACGCCAGCGTGCCCGAGGCCAGCAGGGCGCCGGTGGCGTAGTTGAACTCGAAATAGCGGCCGTAGGCGGTGATGGCCTCGACCTGCGTGCCGGCGCGGTCGATGATCGTGCGCGTATCGAACTTGCAGCCGGAATTGCTCGACAGCGCGCAGATGTACTGGTTGTAGCGCGGCACGCTGCGCAGCGTGCCGGTCGCCACCGGCGTGGCGCTCGAATCGGAGAACGTCCAGTACGAATCGAACGCCGTGATGCTTTCGAGCGTGCCGCTCGTGCTCGGCAGGAACGTGCGCGTGTCGAACGTGCATACGGGTTTCGTGTTGCAGATCAGCTTGTAGCGGGCGATGTCGGCCGTGTTGAGCGGCCCGTTGCCCATCCACGCGCCCGTGCCCGCGTTGAAGTTCCAGTAGCGGCCGTAGGCGGTGATGCTCTCCACGAGCACGCCGCCGATCGACACGTACGTGCGGCTGTCGAACTTGCACTCGGGCGTGCTGATCGCGTTGAACCAGATCGCCGCCATCTTCTCGTAGCCGGCCGCATTGGGATGCAGGCCGTCCTGCAGGTCGGCGGCCGTCAGCACGCTCATGTCCGGCAGGTCGCGCGCGGTGCACGGATAGTCGCGGCCGGATTGCGCGGCGACGAGCGCGTTGACCTGCTTGGTCTTGTTCGCGTAGTCGCTCACGATGGAGCCCGGTGACAGCAGCGCCGTGAGGACGCGCGGCTTGGGCACCTTGGTTTCGATCTGGCTCTTGATCGCCACGATGTTCGTCGCGACCGCGCTGGGCGTCTCGCCGCCGGTCAGGTTGTTGGCGCCGATGTCGAGCAGCACCGTATCCGGGCTCTGCGCCGCGAGATAGCCGTTCACGCAGTATGCGACGTGCTGCGTGCCCCAGCCGCCGTGGCCTTCGTGCTTGCGGTCGGCGACCGCCAGTGCGGTTCCGCTGGCGACGTGGCCCTTGTAGTTGGCGGTGAAGCCGGCCGCCCTCAGCTTGGCCAGCAATGGGCCGCGATAGCCGCCCGTCGCCGACATGTTGTAGTTCTCGACCATCTGCTTGGCGAACGTGCCGCAGAAGTCGAACGAGCCGGAATTGTAATGCGCGAGGTTGTAGGCGTTCGCGGGGTCGTTGTACGGATTTTCGCAGACGCCGGGCATCGTGCTGGAGCAGAGCCCCTCGGTGATCGAATCGCCGAGCGGCATGATCTCGAGCGCCAAGGCGCCGCCTGCCTGCGCCGCGAACGCAGCCGCGCCCAGCAGGACCGCCGCCCCCCGCCGAATGTAACCCTCTTTCATGTGATCTCTCCTTGAGATTCGCCCCGGCGAGCTTCGCCTGCGGCACCGGGGAAGGCCATTCGCAGGCGAAGCGCATCATCTGCGCTCGCACGCGACACCGCCAGGCGAAACCGGATCTCGATCACGTAAAAAAAAAACCCGGGCGCGAGGCCCGGGTTCCTTTCGCCGCTCCGATCGAGCCGGCGCTCATTCGGCCGGATTGGTCGCCGTCTTCGCGGCGTGCGCGGCGGCCTGCTTGCCGCTGCGATGCGCGACCTTGTGCGCGCCTTCGGCCTTGGCCGCGTGGGTCTGCGTCGACGCGCTCATGTCGGCCTGCGTCGTCTGCGCCGCCGTCGCGGCGGCGCCGGCGTCGGTCTTCGCGGCCGCGCTCTTCGCTTGCGTCGCCTGCGCCTTCGTTTCCGTCGCGGCGGCGCCCGCGTTCTGCGCCTGCGCGCGCGCGGCGTTCGGCTTGGCCGCTTCGGCCGCCGTCGTCGCCGCCGGCTCGGCGGCGTACGCATGAGCCGCGAAGGCGCCGGCCACCAGGACGCAAAGAATGGACTTACGCATGGACGATGTTCTCCTGAGGTTGGGGTCCGCGAGCCGGGACGCTCGTCCACGGCGCTCGCGTGGCCAGCACGCTAGGGGCGCGAGGGGATACGCAGCCTGAATGCGGAAAACCCGTTCGGCGGCCGTTTAGCCATGCAAACGGACGTGTCGCGAGCTCAATGCGCCAGGCAGCACGCGAGCAGCCGGCGCAGGATCGCCTGCGTCGGCGCGGCGCGCTCGGGCCGGTACTCGAACGTGTCCTCGTCCATGTAGTTGAGCTGGGCGAGTTCGAGCTGCACCGCATCGACGCCCGCGGCCGGACGCCCGTAGTGGCGCGTGATGTAGCCACCCTTGAAGCGGCCGTCGACGACGTGCGTGCGCTCGCGCTCCGCCGCGAGCACGCCGGCGAGCCGCTGCTGCAGCGCGGGCGAGCAGCTCGCGCCGCCGGCGGTGCCGAGGTTGAAGTCCGGCAGGCGGCCTTCGAACAGGAACGGCACGACGCTGCGGATCGAATGCCCTTCCCAGAGCACGACGCGGCCGTGCAGGCCGCGCAGGCGCTCGATCTCGGCGGCGAGCGCGGCGTGATACGGCTTCCAGTAGCGCTCGACGCGGGCGGCGATCTCGTCCGGCTGCGGCGCCTCGCCTTCGCGGTACACCGGCTCGCCACTGAACTGCACGAGCGGGCACAGCCCGGTGGTGTTCTGCCCGGGATACAGCGACACGTCGTCCGGCGGCCGGTTGAGGTCGACGACGTAGCGCGAGTACGCCGGCACCAGCAGCGACGCGCCGAGCTCGCGCGCGAACGCGTAGAGCCTGGCGACGTGCCAGTCGGTGTCCGGCACGCGCCGCGCCTTCGGCGTCATGCGCGCGGCGATGTCCTCGGGCAGCGCGGTGCCGTCGTGCGGCAGGCTGACCAGCAGCGGCGCGTCGCCGCGGTGAAGGGTGCACACGTCCATCGCCGCATTGTAGCCGCCGCGCGAAGGGCGCGGCGTGCGCTCAGTCGGCGGCGCCTGCGTGGAAGATCAGCGGATCGGGCCAGCGCCGGGGATCGGCGCACGGCTCGATCGCGTGCGCGCGTGGCGGCGTGCAGCGGGCGAGATCGCCGAGCAGCGCCTGCGTGCGCTCGCGGTAGCGCGCGGGCGTCTCGCTCGCGTCCGGGCCGCCGTCGGGCAGCACCGCGCGCAGCTCCAGCTTGCGCAGCGGCGGCGAGCGGGCGAGCGTCGTCTGCAGCTGCAGTACGACGCGGCCTGCGTCCAGGTCGACGGCGGCGACGACGATGCGCAGCGGCACCGGAATCATCGCGCCGTTGCGATAACGCGCCAGCACGAACGGGGCGAACGGCTGCGGCAGCGCGATGCGCAGCGGCGCGCCCGATGCGGAGGCCACCACGAGCGCATCGCCGGCGGCGAAATAGCCGTCCAGGCGCACGCCGTCCTGCACGCGCTGCGCGCCCACGCACGGCACGAAGCCGTACTCCGCTGCGCGCGCGTCGGCGCCGGCGTGGATCACGGTCGCGCCGCCGTCTTGCGCATTCGGCACGAGCGGGCGCGTGGGCAGCGCGGCGCCGCCGGCGCCCTCGATGCGCGCCAGCCGGCCGCCGCGCACGAACACCGCCGTGTACGGGAACCACGCGGTGCGCTGGTTGTGGCCGGCGCCGTGCGCCGTGCACGCGTCGCCACGTGCCGCATCCGCCGCGGCATCGAGCAGCGGCTCGCCCGGTTCGACCAGGCGCAAGCTGCCGTCCGCCGCCAGCGCGAACGTCGCCTTCGAAACCACCGACCAGTACTCGTCGGCCGCGTCCTCGGCGCCGAGCAGCTGCATGCGGAACGGACCGTAGGCGGCGAGCTCCGGCACGGCCGGCGCGGCGGCAGGCGCCGCGTGGGCATCGGACACCTCCGCCTCGCGCGGTGCCGGCGCGGCGCACCCGGCCAGCGCGGCCACGAAGACGACCGTCGCGCCGATGTGGCGCGCCGAGGGCGGCCGCGCGCGCGTTGCCGCGATCGAGCCCTCTCGTTCCTCGACCAGCGCCGAGGTGCGCGCTGCGCGGACGGGAGGCATCAAGCCTTCGGACGCGGGCGGAACTGCAGCGGCTGCGCGGCGACCGCGGGCCGCGGCGCGGCCGAAGCGCAGCCGCCGCAGGCCGAGCAGCCGTCGCCGCAGGCGGCGCCGCTGCTGCCGCGCGGCTGCCAGCTTCGCGCGAGCCGGCGCAGCCCGGCCGGCACCGGCGGGCGGTCCAGCGCGGCGGCGAGCCGCGCCCACAGGCGCCGGCTCGTCGCCGGCAGCAGCCGGTGCAGCGCGAACAGCGCGCTCCAGGCGACGACGAGCGCGATCAGCACGCCCTGCACCAGCGCGGCGCTCACGTCAGCGCCCTCGCGACCTGGTAGGTGACGAACGAGGCGAGATAGGCCAGCGCGAACAGGTAGCCTGCGGCGATCCAGACGTTGCGCCAGCCGTTGGTCTCGCGCCGGATCACCGCCAGCGTGGACATGCACTGCGGCGCGAACACGTACCAGGCGAGCAGCGACAGCGCGGTCGCCAGCGGCCACTGCGCGGCGATCGTCGTGCCGAGCGCCGCGGCGGCGGCGTCCTCGGTGCCGGACAGCGCGTACACCGTGGCCAGCGACGACACCGCCACCTCGCGCGCGGCCAGGCCCGGGATCAGCGCGACGCAGATCTGCCAGTTGAAGCCGATCGGCGCGAACACGTACGTCATCCAGCGGCCGATGCGGCCGGCGAAGCTGTAGTCGATCGGCGGCAGGGTCGCGTCCGGCGGCGGCGCCGGAAAGCTCGACAGGAACCAGAGCAGCACGGTCAGCGCGAGGATGATGCCGGTGACGCGGCGCAGGAAGATCTTGGCACGGTCCCACAGGCCGATGGCCACGTCGCGCGGATTGGGCAGGCGGTACGAAGGCAGCTCCATCAGCAGCGCGTGCTCGCTCTTGTCGCTGCGCAGCCGCTTCATCACGTAGGCCACGACGAGCGCGCTGGCGATGCCGGCGAAGTACAGCGCGAACAGCACGACGCCCTGCAGGTTGAACACGCCGAGCACCGGCTGGCGCGGGATGAACGCGGCGATCAGCAGCGTGTACACCGGCAGGCGCGCCGAGCAGGTCATCAGCGGCGCGACCAGGATCGTGGTCAGGCGGTCGCGCGGATCGGCGATGCTGCGCGTGGCCAGGATGCCGGGGATCGCGCAGGCGAAGCTCGACAGCAGCGGGATGAACGAGCGGCCGGTCAGGCCCGCCTTGAACATCAGCTTGTCGAGCAGGAACGCCGCGCGCGGCAGGTAGCCCGACTCCTCGAGCATCAGGATGAACAGGAACAGCACGAGGATCTGCGGCAGGAACTCGAGCACGGTGCCGAGGCCGGCGAAGACGCCGTCGGTGACCAGGCTCTGCAGCAGCGGCAGCGGCGCCAGCAGGTCGCCGACCCAGCCGCCGAGCGCGCCGACGCCGGCGCCGACCGCGTCCTGCAGTGGCGCCGCCCAGGAGAACACCGCCTGGAAGATCAGGAACATCACCACGGCGAGAATCGCCAGGCCGCCGACCGGATGCAGCACGACGCGGTCGACCGCGTCGTCCAGCGCCGAGGTCGCGCGCGGCATCGCCACCGCGGCGGCGAGCAGCGCGCGCACCTCGGCGTGCAGGTCGGCGTCGCGCGCCGGCGCCGCGGCCGGCGCCGGCGGCAGCGCCATGTCCAGCCGCTCGATCAGCGCCGCGGCGCCGCCGTGGCGCACGGCCACGGTCTCGACCACCGGCATGCCGAGCGCCTGCTCCAGCGCGCGCGCGTCGACGCGGATGCCGCGCTTGCGCGCCGCGTCCATCATGTTGAGCGCCAGCACCATCGGCCGGCCGAGGCGCTTGAGCTCGAGCACGAAGCGCAGATGCAGGCGCAGGTTCGTCGCATCGGCCACGCAGACGACGAGGTCCGGCACCGCCTCGCCGGGGAAGCGGCCCTCGCAGATGTCGCGCGTGATCGCCTCGTCGGGGCTGGCCGCGTCGAGGCTGTAGGCGCCCGGCAGGTCGAGCAGCTGCAGCACGCGCCCGGACGGCGCGACGAAGCGGCCTTCCTTGCGCTCGACGGTCACGCCGGCGTAGTTGGCGACCTTCTGGTGGCTGCCGGTCAGGCGGTTGAACAGCGCGGTCTTGCCGCAGTTCGGATTGCCGACCAGCGCGATGCGCAGCGACGCGGCGGCGTTCATGCGGCCTCCCCGTCGGCCAGCAGCACGCGCTCGGCTTCGGCGCGGCGCAGCGCGAAGCGCGTGAAGCCGATCTGCACGAGCAGCGGATCGCCGCCGACCGGCCCGGTCGCCACCAGCCGCACCGGCTCGCCGCGCACGAAGCCGAGCTCGCGCAGGCGCCGCGCGATCGGGTCGGCTTCATGGGCATCGCGGACTTCGCTCACCACGGCGCTGGCACCTTTCTTCAACTCGGACAGCCGCACTTCGTCGCTACGCGTAAATAAGAATGGTTCGCATTATACTCCAGCCGCGCCGCGGATGCGCGCCGCGCGGCGCATCGTCGCCGCGCGGTCGCGAGCGCACGCCTACCGCGCGCCGGTCGTCCGCGCCGCCGCAGCGGCTATGATCGCGTCCCCCGTCGCAACGGAACGCCCATGGACGACATCCTTCTGCTCACGCAGCGCGGCGCGGTCGCCGAGATCGCGCTGAACCGCCCGCAGGTGCACAACGCCTTCGACGACGCGCTGATCGCCGCGCTGACCTCGACGCTGCAGGCGCTGGAGCGCGATCCGGCCGTGCGCGCGGTGGTGCTGACCGGCGCCGGTGCCTCGTTCTCGGCCGGCGCCGACCTCAACTGGATGCGCGGCATGGCCGCGGCCAGCGAGGCGGAGAACCGCGCCGACTCGCTGCGCCTAGCGGCGCTGATGCGCACGCTGAACTTCCTTTCCAAGCCGACCGTCGCGCGCGTGAACGGCGCGGCCTACGGCGGCGGCGTCGGCCTGGTGGCCTGCTGCGACGTCGCCGTCGGCGTCGAGGGCGCGAAGTTCTCGCTGAGCGAGGTCAAGCTCGGCCTGGTGCCGGCGGTGATCTCGCCCTACGTGGTCGCCGCGATCGGCGTGCGCCAGGCGCGCCGGCTGTTCGTCAGCGGCGAGGTGTTCGACGCCGCCGAGGCGCTGCGCATCGGCCTGCTGCACGAGACGGCGACGCCGGACGGGCTCGACGCCGCGGTCGACCGCGTGCTGCATTTCCTCGCCAAGGGCGGTCCGCTGGCGCAGGGCGAGGCCAAGCGGCTGGCGCTGCGCATCGCCGGCATGACGGCCGAGTCGGCCGAGGCCGAGGACGCGCGCAACGCCGAGCTGATCGCACGGCTGCGCGTCTCGGCCGAGGGCCAGAAAGGCATCGGCGCATTCCTCGACAAGCGCGCGCCGGACTGGAGCGCCTGAAGCGCGCGCGCCGCCGCGCGGACGCGCGGCGGCGCCGGCCGGACGGCGTGCTACCGTACGCCGGTTCCCTCCGCTGCTTCGCAGCGCAGTCTCCACGAGGTGATGCGATGATCGACCACATCGGCTTTGCCGTTTCCGATTTCGCGCGCAGCCGGGCGTTCTACGTGCAGGCGCTCGCCCCGCTCGGCTTCGCGCCCGTCAAGGACGTGGCGCGCGAGCAGAGCGGCGGCCACTACGAAGGGACCGGCTTCGGCCCGCCCGGACGGCCGCAGTTCTGGATCGGCACCGGCGAGCGCAGCGGCGGGCGCACGCACGTGGCCTTCGTCGCCGGCTCGCGCGCCGCAGTGGACGCGTTCCACGCCGCCGCGCTCGCCGCCGGCGGGCGCGACAACGGCGCCCCCGGCCTGCGCCCGCAGTACCACCCCGACTACTACGGCGCGTTCGTGCTCGATCCGGACGGATACAACGTCGAAGCCGTGTGCCACGCCCCGGAGCCGTAACGCCGCATGTTCAAGCGCATCCTGATCGCCAACCGCGGCGAGATCGCCTGCCGCATCCTGCGCACCTGCCGCCGCCTCGGCATCGAGACGGTGGCGGTGTACTCCGAGGCCGACGCCGAGGCGCAGCACGTGCGCCTGGCCGATGCGGCCTGGCCGATCGGCGGGCCGCGGCCGGCCGATTCCTACCTGCGCGCCGAAGCCATCGTCGAGGCGGCGCGGCGCAGCGGCGCCGAGGCGATCCATCCCGGCTACGGCTTCCTGTCCGAGAACGCCGACTTCGCCGATGCCGTCGCGCAGGCCGGCCTGGTCTTCGTCGGCCCCTCGGCCGGCTCGATGCGGCGCATGGGCTCGAAGGCCGGCGCCAAGGAGCTGATGGCGAGCCGCGGCGTGCCGGTGGTGCCCGGCTACACCGGCGAGGACCAGGACGCCGCGCTGCTCGCCGCCGAGGCGCAGCGCATCGGCTTTCCGCTGATGATCAAGGCCGCCTACGGCGGCGGCGGCAAGGGCATGCGCATCGTGCGCTCGGCCGGCGAGTTCGAGGCCAGCCTGGAAAGCTGCCGGCGCGAGGCGAAGAACGCGTTCGGCCGCGACCGCGTGCTGCTGGAGCGCTACATCGAGCGGCCGCGCCACATCGAGTTCCAGATCTTCGGCGACGCGCACGGCAACGTCGTGCACCTCAACGAGCGCGAATGCTCGGCGCAGCGCCGCTACCAGAAGGTGCTCGAGGAGACGCCCTCGCCGTTCGTCACCGAGGACCTGCGCGCGCGCATGGGCGAGGCGGCGATCGCCGCGGCGCGCGCGCTCGACTACGTGAACGCGGGCACCGTCGAGTTCATCGTCGGCGAAGGCGGCGACTTCTACTTCATGGAGATCAACACGCGGCTGCAGGTCGAGCATCCGGTGACCGAGATGGTGCTCGGGCTGGACCTGGTCGAGCTGCAGCTGCGCGTCGCCGCCGGCGAGCCGCTGCCGGGCTCGCTGATCCGCAACAAGTCGATTCCGGCGAACGGGCACGCGATCGAGCTGCGCCTGTACGCGGAGGACCCCGACCAGGGCTTCCTGCCCGGCTCCGGCCGCCTCGAGCGGCTCCGCCTGCCGGAACCGTCCGAGCACGTGCGCATCGACGCGGGCGTGGTCGAAGGCGACACGGTGACGATCTTCTACGACCCGATGATCGCCAAGCTGATCGCCTGGGACCGCACGCGCGAGGCCGCGCTGGTGCGCATGCGCGAGGCGCTCGCCGCCTGCGACGTGGTCGGGCCGAAGTCCAACGTCGAGTTCCTCGAGCGCCTGGTGCGCCACCCCGCCGTGGTCGAGGGGCGCATCGACACCGGCTACCTGGACCGGCACCTGGACGAATTCGTCGGCGCCGGCGCCGACGACGCGGGCGACGCGCCGTTCGCCGCCGCCACCGCCTGGCTGCTGCACGAGGAACGCGAGGTCGTGCGCCGCGCGCAGGCCACGGCGGACGCGCATTCGCCGTGGGCGCGCGCCGACGGCTGGCGGCTCGGCCGTGCCGGCCGGCGCATCGTCGCGCTGCTCGACCGCGGCGAGCGCATCGAGATCCTCGCCCAGGGCGCGCAGGGCCGCTACCGCCTCGAAGGCGCGGGACGCTGCTGCGAGGTCGACCACGCGGCGCTCGCGGACGGCGCGCTCGGCGCCGCCTTCGACGGCGTGGCGCGGCGCTGGCGCGTGGCGATCGACCGCGAGCGCATCGTCGTGCACGACGGCCGCCGCCGCCACGCCTATGCGCATGCGCCGGCGTTCGCCCATGCCGAGGCCGCGGCCGCCGGCGGCGACCGCGTCGTCGCGCCGATGCCTGGGCGCATCGTCGTCGTCAGGGCGCAGCCCGACCAGACCGTCGCCGAGGGCCAGGAGCTCGTCGTCATGGAAGCGATGAAGATGGAGCTCAGCCTGAAGGCGCCGCGCGCCGGCCGCATCGAAAGCGTGCAGGCCGCCGCCGGCGACTTCGTCGACGCCGACGCGGTGCTGGTGCGGCTGGCCGAGGCCTGAGGACGTGCCGGACGGCAGCGCCCCGGCCGTCCGCCGCTGGCGCTGCCGCGCCGGCGCCGATCGCGCACGCGCGGCGCCGGCCCGGGACGACGCGGCGCTTGATCGGCGCGGCGCCGCCTACACCTGCGAAGAGACCCTGCCCGGCCCGTACACCGTCACCGAATGGACCTGCCCGACATCCCGCTTCCCCCCGCCGTGCGCATCGTCGAGGTCGGCGCGCGCGACGGCCTGCAGAACGAGAAGACGATCGTTCCCGCGGCGACCAAGATCGAGCTGATCGACCGCCTGTCCGCGACCGGCCTGCGCACGATCGAGGCGACCAGCTTCGTCAGCCCGAAGTGGATTCCGCAGCTGGCGGACGCCGAGCAGGTGTTCGGCGGCATCCGGCGCCGCCCCGGCGTCGCCTATCCGGTGCTGGTGCCGAACCTGCAAGGCTACGAGCGCGCCCGCGCCGCCGGCGCCGAGGAGGTGGCGGTGTTCGCCGCCGCCTCGGAAGCGTTCAGCCGCAAGAACGTCAACGCGACGATCGACGAGTCGATCGAGCGCTTCGCGCCGGTGCTCGAGCGCGCGCGTGCCGACAACGTCAAGGTGCGCGGCTACGTCTCCACGGTGCTCGGCTGCCCGTACCAGGGCGAGGTGCCGGTCGCGGACGTGGTGCGCGTCGCGCGCCGGCTGCACGCGCTCGGCTGCTACGAGATCTCGCTCGGCGACACGATCGGCATCGGCACGCCGGCCAAGGCGCGCGCGATGCTGCGCGCCGTGGCCGGCGAGGTGCCGATGGCCGCGCTGGCCGTGCACTTCCACGACACGCGCGGGCAGGCGCTGGCGAACATCCTCGCCTGCCTGGAGGAAGGCGTGGCCGTGGTCGACAGCTCGGTGTCCGGCACCGGCGGCTGCCCGTACGCCAAGGGTGCGACCGGCAACGTCGCCACCGAGGACGTGGTCTACATGCTCGAAGGCATGGGCATCGCCACCGGCGTGGACCTCGAGGCGCTGATCGCCGTCGGGCTGTGGCTGAGCGAACGGCTCGGCCGGGCCACCTCCAGCCGCGTGGCGCGCGCCAGCCAGTAGCGCCGCCCGTCGGGCCGAACCCGGCCCCGCATTGCGGGATCGGCCGCTTGATCGCAAAGTAGGCGCCTCGCCTCAGGGGAGATGGCGCCATGCAGCAGAACGCCTCGTCACCGCCGGCCGAGGCCGGCCGCGCGGGGGCCGGCCCGGACGGCGGCACGGCGCACCTGCGGCTGATGCGCACGGCCGACCACGGCGGGGAGGCCGACGACGACCTCGGCTGGATCGACCGCGCGCTGCTGCAGGCGATGGACCAGGGCGTGGTCATCCGCAACGGCCTGGGGCACATCCTCTACGTCAACCCGTCGGCCTACCGGATGTTCCGCCTCAGCGAAAGCCAGCTGCGCGAGCTCGAGCGCGACGGCTTTCCCGGCTGGCGCTTCGCCGACGTGCGCGGGCGCGTGCTCTCGCCGGAGGACTTCCCCGCGATCACCGCGCTCAGGACCGGCCAGGTCGTCGAGTCGCAGCTCCTGTGCTTCTGGCTGCCGCACGTGCCGACGCCGCTGTGGATGTCGGCGACCGCGGTGCCGCTGTTCCGCCGCGGCGCGGCGGCGCCCAGCCACGTGGTGTCGATGTTCAGCGACGTCACCGAGCTCAAGCGCACGCGCGACCTGCTCGAGCAGACGCAGAGGCTCGGCCGCATCGGCGGCTACGAGCTGACGCTGCCCGGCAACGAGCTGACCTGGACCGCCGAGATGTACCGCCTGTTCGACGTGTCGCCGGAGTTTCCGATCACGCTCGACCGCGTGCTCTCGCTGTTCACGCCCGAGAGCCGCGAGCGCGCGCTGCTGGACCTGCGCGAGAACGCCGGCGGCGCGACGACGCGGCGCGAGTACGAGATCGTCACCGCGCTCGGCCGGCGGCGCTGGATCAGCGCGGTCTCGCGCCCGGTCCGACGCGGCGACCGCATCCTCGGCCTGACCGGCGCCTGCCAGGACATCACCGAGCGCAAGCTGCTCGAGCTGGAGCTGCGCCGCCGCGCGATCGCCGATCCGGTGACCGGCCTGCCCAACCGCGAGAGCATCCTGGCCGAGCTGGAGCGGCAGATCGCCGGCGCCAGGTCCGGCGACGGCCCGGCGCTGCTCTACGTCGACCTCGACCGCTTCAAGATCATCAACGGCGTGCTCGGCGCGGATGCCGGCGACCGTCTGCTCGCCGCGGCCGCCGAGCGCCTGCGCGCCTGCCTGCCGGCACACGCGCGCTGCGGCCGCTTCGCCGGCGACGAATTCCTCGCCGTGCTGCCGCAGCCGCTGTGCGAGCACGAGCCGGCCGCGATCGCCGACGCGATCAACGCCGCGTTCCGCCGCCCGTTCGAATACGCCGGCGAGGAGTTCGTCATCACCGCCTCGATCGGCATCGCCTGCCACCCGGGCGGCGGGCGCAGCGCGCGCCAGCTGCTGCGCCACGCCGACGCGGCGATGCTCGAGGCCAAGCACCGCGGACGCGACACCCGGCAGGCGCTGACGCCGGCGATCGCGCGGCGCATCGAGAACGACCTCGCCATCGAGAGCCAGCTGCGCCAGGCGCTGCCGAACGGCGAGTTGCGCCTGGTCTACCAGCCGCAGGTGGAGCTCGCCGGCGGACGCGTGGTCGCCGTGGAGGCGCTGCTGCGCTGGGACCATCCGCTGCGCGGCGAGCTGCAGCCGCTCGAATTCGTGCAGCACGCCGAGAGCTCGGGCGACATCGTCGCGATCGGCGCCTGGGCGATCGACCAGGCCTGCCGCCAGCTGCGCCGCTGGCGCGACGAGGGCGCCGGCATCGAGCGCGTCGCGGTGAACGTGTCCTACCGCCAGCTGCTCAGCGAATCGTTCCTCGACTCGGTGACCGCCACGCTGCGCCGCTACGACCTGCCCGGCGCGTCGCTCGAGCTGGAGATGATCGAGCGCACGTTCATCGACGACACGCCGGACACGATGCAGCTGTTCAAGGCGCTGCGCGACATCGGCGTGGTGATCACGATCGACGACTTCGGCGAGGGCTACTCGGCGCTGAACTACCTGCGCCGGCTGCCGATCGACGGTTTCAAGATCAGCTACGAGTTCATGCGCCGCGTGCCGGCCAGCGCCGCCGATGCGGCGATCTGCGAGGCGATCATCCGCATCGGCCACGCGCTCGGCCTGAGCATGGTCGCCGAGGGCGTGGAGACCGAGCAACAGCGGCGCTTCCTGCTCGGCCAGGGCATGGTCCTCGGCCAGGGTTTTCTCTTCAGCGGCGTGCTGGACGCCGCCGGCGTGCTCGAGTTCGCGCGCGTCCACGCCGCCGGCGCGCGTTGAGGCGCGCGCGCGGCCTTATACTTCGCGCCTTCCTCCGCACGAGCCGTTCCATGCCGGCCAGACTCGCTCCCGACCGCCGCCGCGGCCTGATCGTCGCCTGCGGCGTCGTCGAGGCGGACGAGCGCGGCGCGCAGCTGCTGGCGCGCCTGATCGCCCTGCTCGGCCCGCAGCCGCGCCTGCTCGTGATCGCTGCCGGCGAAGGCTACGAGGAGGGCGACGCCGACCTCGAGGCGGCGCTCTACGCCGCCGGCGCCGGCGAGATCCACCGGCGCCTGCTGCAGAGCCGCGCCGACGCCGACCAGCGCGCCCTGCTCGACCGCCTGGACCACGCGCAGATGGCGCTGCTGCTGTCGAACCAGCCGCTGCGCCTGTCGACGCTGGTCGGCGGCACGCAGCTCGCGCGCGCGCTGCGCCGGCGCAACGCCGACGGCATGGCCGTGGCCGGCGCCGGCGCCGGCGCGGCGCTGCTGTGCGAGCACATGCTGATGCACGGCTCGGAAGGCGCCACGCCGCGCAGCGGCGGCGCGAACCTCGCGCCGGGGCTGGGCCTGACCAACCGCGTCGTCATCGACCAGGGCGGCCACGCCAGCGACCGGCTCGGCCGCCTGCTGGCCGCGCTCGCGCTGAACCCGTTCGCGCTCGGGCTCGGCGTCGACGCCGCCACCGCCGCCGTCATCGGCGCCGACAACGTGCTCGAAGTCGTCGGCAGCGGCGGCGTGACCGTGATCGACCCGGCGGAGATGGCCGACTCGAACGTCGCCGACCTCGCGCCCGGCGCGCCGATCCGCATCACGAACCTGCGCCTGCACGCGCTGACCGGCGGCGCGCGCTACGACCTCGACTTCCGCCGCGCGCTGCCCTGAGACCGCGCCGCGGACTGCGGCGGCGTGCCGTCCCGCGCGGCCGGGCTGCTAGAATCGGCGCCTTTGGTCATCGCGGATTCCTGCATGCAGCTCGATCAGGTCAAGGCCGTCATCACCGGCGGCGCATCCGGCCTCGGCTTCGCCGTCGCCCGGCATCTCGTCGCCCGCGGCGCCCGCGTGGCGCTGCTCGACGTCAACGACGAAAAGGGACAGGCCACGGCCGCCGAACTCGGCGAAGCCGCCGGCTACTTCCGCACCGACGTGACCGACGAGGACGGCGTCGCCGCGACGCTGAAGGCCGCGCAGGCGCGGCTCGGCGGCCTGAACGCCGTCGTCAGCTGCGCCGGCATCCTCGGCGCCGGCCGCGTGCTCGGCAAGGAAGGCCCGATGCCGCTAAAGACGTTCGCCACCACGGTCATGGTCAACCTGGTCGGCAGCTTCAACGTCGCCAAGGCGGCGGCGGACCTGATGCAGCACAACGCGCCGGGCGAGGACGGCGAGCGCGGCGTCATCGTCAACACCGCGTCGATCGCCGCCTACGAAGGCCAGATCGGCCAGGCCGCGTATTCGGCGTCCAAGGGCGGCGTGGTCGGCATGACGCTGCCGATGGCGCGCGAGTTCGCGCGCGTCGGCATCCGCGTGATGACGATCGCGCCGGGCGTGTTCCACACGCCGATGGTCGACGGCATGCCCGAGCAGGTGTACCAGTCGCTGTGCGCGCAGGTGCCCTATCCCTCGCGCCTCGGCCGGCCGGAGGAATACGCCGACACGGTCGCGTTCATCCTGCAGAACCGCTATCTCAACGGCGAGACGATCCGCATCGACGGCGCGATCCGGCTGGCGCCGAAATGAAGCCGCCCCGGCGCGGGGCACGGGAGGTCGTCGCGACGATCGCGACCCGCCCGCTCCGCCCGGGGCGCGCCGCTCCGCTTCGGCGATTCCCGATTTCCCATTCCCGATTCCCGACTCCTCCATGAAAGCCTCCGAAATCAAGAAGGGCAACGTCGTCGAGCACGACGGCAAGGTCTGGCAGATCCGCGACATCGAGCGCAGCGCGCCGCAGGGCCGCGGCGGCAACGTCACCTACCGCTTCACGATGTACAGCGTGCCGGGCGCGCAGAAGCTCGATCTTTCGCTGCGCGCCGAGGACGACCTCAAGGAAACCGAGCTGACGCGCCGCGCGGTGAGCTTCTCGTACAAGGACGGCGACGCGTTCGTGTTCATGGACAGCGAGGACTACACGCAGTACGCGCTCGACGCCAACGTCGTCGGCGACATGGCCGGCTACATCGTCGACGGCATCGAAGGCTGCTACGTGCAGCTCATCGACGACACGCCGGTCGCGGTGCAGCTGCCGCAGTCGGTCACGCTCGAGGTCGTCGACACCGCGCCGGAGCTCAAGGGCGCGAGCGCGACCAAGCGCACCAAGCCGGCGCGGCTCTCGACCGGCGTCGAGATCCAGGTGCCCGAGTACATCACCACCGGCACGCGCGTCGTCGTCAACACCACCACCGGCGAATTCGCCGGCCGCGCCTGAGGCGAACGCCGGCGGCGAAGCACGCGTCCTTTTCCCGCAAGGGAGAACCCGGATGCCCCGTTCTCGTCGTCGCAGCCATCACTCGCGCCCGCGGCAGGCGGCGCCATTCGCCGGGCCTCTGCTCGCCGGCACGAACACCGGCGTCTGGCAACTGCGCGATGCGACGAACCGGCTGTTCGACAGCGGCTTCGACTGAGCGCGGCCTCGCTCGGATCGGCCCGGCCCCGGTGCCGGCCGGCCGCGCGCGCCTGCGGGCGTCGCGCGGCCGGACCCTGCCCTCGCGCTAGGCGCTGCGGCGGCGCGCGGCGACGACGCCGGCGCCGGCCGCGGCCAGCGCAGCGAGCTCCATCTCCAGCATCCAGGCGTCGTTGACCGGCGCCGGCACGGCGCTCGCCGCCGGGCCCAGGTCGAGCGCCGCGGTCAGGTCGCCCATCGGCGGCGCGCCGTTGGCGACCAGCGCGGCGTCGCGCGCGGCCAGGCCCGGCAGCTCGGGCAGGCCGAACACGTGCGTGATCAGGCGCAGCACGGACGCGGTGTCGTACTGCGTGTGGTCGACGAAGCCGCGCTTGGCGAACGGCGAGACGACGATGGCCGGGACGCGCGTGCCCGGTCCCCAGCGATCGCCCTTGGGCGGCGCGACGTGGTCCCACCAGCCGCCGTTCTCGTCGTAGGTGACGACGACGACCATGTTGCTCCACTGCGGGCTGCGCTCGAGGTGCGCGATGACGTCGGCGATGTGCGCGTCGCCCGCGGCGACGTCGGCGTAGCCGGCATGCTGGTTCAGGCTGCCCTGCGGCTTGTAGAACGTGACCTGCGGCAGCGTGCCGGCGTCGACCGCCTGGATGAACGCGGCGCCGTCGAGCCCGCCGTCGCGCAGATGCTCCGCGCGCGCGGCGGTTCCCGGCGCGAGATCGGCGTAGTAGTTGAACGGCTGGTGGTGGTACTGGAACGCGACCGAGGCCGGCGCGCTATGGTCCAGCACCGCCTGCCAGGCGCCGGCGTACCACGCCCAGCTCACGCCTTTCTGCGTCAGCAGGTCGCCGATGTGCGTGGCCGTCTGCGGGCTCAGCGTATTGGGCTTGTCCGGATCGGCGTAGGCGGGATCGCCGCCGGCCGCCGGCGCATTCGACGACGGCTGGTACGGCGGCTGCATCGTGTTCACGCCGTAGTAGTCGGGCGTGAGCACCGCGTCGCGAACGAACTTCGGCACGCCGTCGAGCGCCGAGGCCGGGCTCGCCGGATCGAGCGCGAGCGAGACGCCGTCCGGGTTCACCGCCGAGACGTTGGCGGCGTACGTGACCGGATCGTTCGCGGTCTTGAAGTCGTACGGCGCGCACGCGCAGATCAGGTACTGGTGGTTCAGGAACGAGCCGCCGAACGCGCCCTGGAAGAAGTTGTCGGCCAGCGCGTACTTCTTCGCCACGGCCCACATCGCCATCGTGTCGGCGTTCCGCCAGTGGCCCATGACCTCGCCGCCGGCGTCGCTCCAGGCGGCGAACATGTCGTTCCTGCCGCCGTGGATCTGCATCTGGTTGGTGTAGAAGCGGTGCACGAGGTCGTGCAGCTTGTAGTCGAAGCCGACGGCGTACCCGGCCGGATCGTCGAGCGCGAACGGCTGGTTGGGGTGTCCTCGCGTGGCCTCGGTCGGTACCTGCGTCGGATCGGACGGGTCGGTCAGGCCGCTGCCGCCGATCGGCGGCAGCTCGGCGAGCGGCTGGCCGTCGCGGTCGAGCTGGACCGTCTGCTCCGCGGTGGCCCCGGCCAGTCCGTTCGCGCCGGGAAACGTGCCGTACATGTGGTCGAAGCCGCGGTTCTCGGCGAAGATGACGACGATCGTCTTGATGCGGTCGATGCCGCCGTCCTGCGCGACGGCCGGAGCGGAGACGCCGGCGCCGGCGGCCAGCGTCATGCCGGCTGCCAGCAACAAAGCCTGCTTGTGCATACGGGTACCTCGAGGCAAGAGAAAGGTCGGCGTCCCCAGATGCGCCTCGCCGGCACGCTACGCCGCGATCTTTTCAGTCCGGTGACCTGCGCAAACCGTCATCGAGGCCGGCTACGCTCGACGCCCATGGCATGCAAGCAGGCAGCGTCGCCGCCGGCGACGCGCGAACCGACCGGCCGGCGCGGCCCCGGCGCCGGCGCGCACCGGCTGCGCCTCCTCGCCGCGTTCGCCGTGGTTGCTACCGCGGCGGCGGCAGGCGCCGCGACGCCCGACCCGACCTATGCCGCCGGCTTCGAGCGCACGCGCCTGCTGCGCGAAGCCGGCCGCCTGGTCTTCTCCGACCCGGCGCTGTCGGCTTCCGGCAAGCAGTCGTGCGCGAGCTGCCACGACCCGAAGCGGCGCTACAACCCGCCCAACGGCCTGGACGTGCAGCGCGGCGGCAGCGACCTTACGGCATACGGCTTCCGCGCGCCGCCCACGCTGACCTACCTGAACCGCATACCGCCGTACAGCAACCACTTCCACGAGTCGGACGAGGAAGGCGACGAGTCGGTCGACGGCGGACCGGCCGGCGGGCTGACCTGGGACGGACGCGTCGACCGCGGCGAGCGCCAGGCGCGCCTGCCGCTGCTGTCCCCGTTCGAGATGGCCAATACCGCGCACGGCGTCGCGCAGGCCGTACGCGCGGCGCGCTACGCGCCGCTGCTGCGCGAGGCGCTCGGCGCACGGGCGCTCGACCGCGACGAGGACGCGTTCGCCGCGGTCACGCGCGCGCTCGCGGCGTTCGAGGAGGACTACGACGAATTCAGCCCGTACACCAGCAAGTACGACGCCTACCTGACCGGACGGGCGCGCCTGAGCGCGCGCGAGGCGCGCGGCCTGGCGCTGTTCGAGGACGAGGACAAGGGCAACTGCGCCGAATGCCACGTCAGCCGCCGCGGCCGCGACGGCAGCCCGCCGGCGCTGTCCGACTACGGCCTGATCGCGCTGGGCGTGCCGCGCAACGGGCGCATCCCGCGCAACGCCGATCCGGCGTTCCACGACCTCGGCGCCTGCGGCCCGGAGCGCGCGGACAAGGCCGGACAGGCGGCCTTCTGCGGCCTGTTCCGCACGCCGACGCTGCGCAACGTCGCGCTGCGCAAGGCGTTCTTCCACAACGGCAGCATGCGCAGCCTGCGCGACGTGGTCGCGTTCTACGCCACGCGCGACATCACGCCGGAACGCTGGTACGGAAAAGGCGCGGACGGCCGCGTGCGCCGCTACGACGACCTGCCGGAGGAATACCAGGCCAACGTGAACCGCGACGCGCCGTTCGCCGGCCAGCGGCCCGGCACGCGGCCGCGCCTGGACGCACGCGACGTCGACGACCTCGTCGCCTTCCTGGGCACGCTGACCGACGGCTACCTGCCGCGCAATCCGTATCGCGCCGAGCGCGCCCGCGCCGCCGCGCGCACCGCGAAGGCCGGGCGCTGACCGCGGCTCAGCGCGCCGCGGCGCGCGCGATCCACTTGCGCGCCATGCGCCGCAGCGAGGCGTCGGCCGCGGCGTCGGCGGCGAGCTCGCCGACGCCGCGCCAGGCCAGCGCGCGCGATTCGGCGGAGACGACGAAGTCCTCGCCCGCGGTGGCGCGCACGACGTAGCGCACGTCGTAGTGCCAGTGCTCGGGCTCGTCGCCGCGCGCCGGGATGCGGTGGCGGTCGAGATCGAACGGCACCGGTTCGACGACGAGGCCGCCGAGCCCGGATTCCTCCTCGGCTTCGCGCAGCGCCACGCGCGCCAGATCGGCGTCGCCGTCGGCATGGCCGCCGAGCTGCAGCCAGCGGCCGAGCTTGCGGTGCAGCGTCAGCAGCACGCGCTCGCCGCGCGCGTCGACCAGCCAGGCCGAGCCGGTGAAGTGGCCGCTCGAGTCGGCGCGCTCGAAGGCGAGCGGATGCGTGGCGAGGAAGTCGCGGAAGGCCGCGGCGACGCCGGCCTCCTCGCCGTGTCGCGCGGCGTAGTCGAGCAGGGCCGCGCGGAGCGCGGCGCGGTGTCCATCGGGCATGCGCGTGATCGGCCGGGAAACGGCGCAGTCTGCCGCCGCGGCCGGCCGCGCACAACCGCTGCCGCCGCGCAGGCCGGCGCGCGCCGCCGGCGTCGCGCGACGACTCAGTCGCTCTCGAAGCCGTAGGCGAAGATCGTGTCGCCGATCACGCGGACGACCTGGAATTTCGGATCGCCCGACGAGGTGGAATAGGCATAGCCGGCGATGACGATGCGGCCGTCGGCCTGCAGCGCCAGCCCCGAGCCCATGTTGGTGGCATCGGGCGAGATCAGCGGCAAGGTGTCGTAGGTGGCGATGCCGCCGCGCCCGAACGTCGTGTCCAGCGCGCCGCTCGGCAGCAGGCGCGCCGCGGCGAAGTCGTAGTTGTTGGTCGCGCGTTCGGCCACGCCCGCCAGCACGATGCGGCCCTGCGCGTCGCGCTCGACGCGCAGCGGCGCGTCCTGGAAGCCGCCGCCGAGATCGAACGGCACCACGACCGGCGAGAACGACGCGTCCGGCACGCCGTTGGCCAGGAAGCGCACGCAGCCGAAGTCGAAGTTCTGCGGACTGTTGAGCCTGACCTCGCCGCAGACCAGCAGCTTGCCGTCGGGCAGCTCGACGAAGTCCGTGGCGATGTCGCCGAGGTCGCCGCCGAGATCGAAGCCGTACGTCGCCTTGCCGCCGACGCCGAACGTCGCGTCCAGCGAACCGTTGTCGTTGAGCCGCGCCACGGCGAAATCGATGTTCGTGCCCGCGGCCGTCGTGGTCGCGCCGCCGACGACCACGATGTGCGCGCCGTCGGCGAGCTGCTTGGCGCGAAAGCCGAGCGCCACGTCGCCGCCGAAGCCGAGCGTGACGCGGCCGTCGGCGTCGAACGTGGCGTCGCGCTGGCCCGTCGTGGTCAGGCGCACGAGCGCCAGGCTCGAGGTGTACACGCCGGGCCCGGGGTTCGAGCTCGCCTGCCCGACGGCGAGGATCTTGCCGTCCGCCTGCAGGTTCACGCGCACCGCCCGGTCGTCGCAGCCGGAGTTGGCGCAGTCGCCCAGGTTGAACTGGACGAGGGTCTTGCCAGACGTGCCGAAGCCGTTGTCGGTGCTGCCGTCGGCGTTCAGCCGCACGATGCCCATGTCCTGGCCGGTCAACGGATCGCCGTCGACGTAGCCGACCAGCACGATCTTGCCGTCAGGTTGCAACGCGATGCCGACCACGTGGTCGCCCTTGTCGCTGCCGTCGCGGTCGAACCAGACGTAGCTCGCCCCGCTCGGGCCGAACGCGGTGTCGAGGCTGCCGTCCGGCAGCAGGCGCATCACGCCGAAATCGTAGTCGGGGTCCTCGTAGTCGCGCGACGCGGCGACCAGCAGCTTGCCGTCCGGCTGCACGGCCAGGTCGACGTTGTAGATGTCGATGAACTGCCCCGTCGGATAGGCGGTGACCACCTTGCCGCCCGTGCCGAAGCTCGAATCCAGATCGCCGTCGCGCGCTGCCGCGACGCCCGAAAGGGCGGCCGCCAGCGCGGCCGCCAGACCTGCGTACCTGATAGCCATGCCCCTTTCCCCGCGCGAGCCGGCGGCTCGGTCGGCCCTAGTGTCTCGCACGCCGGCGCAAAAACAAGTGACAGCGCGCGCCGGCATGGGTCGGGCGCCCGGTCATGCAACCGGCATGCCGTGGTGCGGACGCCGGCGGGACGCATGCGCGCGCCGCGCTCGCGAAGCGGTTGCGCGCAGAAAAAAAATGACGCATCGCACCAAGCCCGACCCGTGACGAACGACGGCTTGTGCTCGTGTTCAGGCTTTGGCAAGGTACCGTGCCGCCCGCGCCGACGTGTGCGGCCTTCGCGACGCGCGGCGCATTCCCTTCGCAGGGACCGGCCGTGCGTCCGGTCGAGAGACACATCCGGGTCACGATGCATGACCCGGCCACGCCTTGCGAGGGGAATGATTCGATGTCCAACAGCTTGTTCGTTACCAAACCGGTGCAGCCGGCACCGCACGTCGACGCCGGCGAACTGCACGGGGACCTCAAGGGCGAAGCGACGCTCAAGCGCACGCTGACCGCCACGCAGCTCACCGCGCTCGGCATCGGCGCCACGATCGGGGCCGGCATCTTCGTGATCTCCGGCCAGGCCGCGGCGGAGCACGCTGGACCTGCGATCATCCTCAGCTTCGTCATCGCCAGCATCGCCTGCGCGTTCGCGGGCCTGTGCTACGCGGAGTTCGCCGCGATGCTGCCGGTGTCCGGCAGCGCGTATTCGTATGCCTATGCGACGCTCGGCGAGATCGTCGCCTGGTTCATCGGCTGGAACCTCGTGCTCGAATACCTGTTCGCCGCGTCCACGGTCGCGGTCGGCTGGTCGGGCTACTTCAACAGCCTGCTCGGCACGTTCGGCCTGGGCCTGCCCGCCTCGCTCGCGGCCGCGCCGTTCAACGTGGTCGACGGCCACGTCGTCTACACCGGCGGCTACATCAACCTGCCCGCGGTGGCGATCGTCGCGGCGATCAGCGCGGTGTGCTACGTCGGCATCCGCCAGTCGGCGATGCTGAATTCGGCGATCGTGGCGATCAAGGTCGTGGTGATCCTGATGTTCGTCGCCTTCGGCGCGCGCTACGTCGACCCGGCGAACTGGCATCCGTTCATCCCGGAGAACCAGGGCCCGGGCAAGTTCGGCTTCGAGGGCGTCGTGCGCGGCGCGGCGCTGGTGTTCTTCGCCTACGTGGGCTTCGACGCGGTCTCCACCGCCGCGGGCGAGGCGAAGAATCCGCAGCGCGACATGCCGATCGGCCTGCTCGGCTCGCTGATCCTCACCACGCTCATCTACGTCGTCGTCGCCGCGGTGCTGACCGGCCTCCTGCCGTTCGGCCAGCTCGCCACGCCCAAGCCGGTCGCCACCGCGCTGGAGGCGCACCCGGAGCTGTCCTGGCTCAAGCTGTTCATCGAGGTCGGCGCGATCGCCGGTCTGTCCTCGGTGATCCTCGTGCAGCTCGTCGGCCAGTCGCGCGTGTTCTACGCGATGTCGAAGGACCGCCTGCTGCCGCCGCTGTTCAGCCGCGTGCACCCGAAGTTCCATACGCCGTACAAGAGCACCGTCGTGGTCGGCATCGCCGCCGCGATCCTCGCCGGCCTGCTGCCGATCGGCCTGCTCGGCGAGCTGGTCTCGATGGGCACGCTGCTCGCCTTCACCACCGTCTGCGCCGGCGTGCTCGTGCTGCGCAGGACGCGGCCGGACCTGCCGCGGCCGTTCCGCGTGTGGATGCCGGGGCTGATCTGCCCGCTCGGCGTCGTCGCCTGCCTGTACCTGTTCTGGCAGTCGTTCATCCAGCACTGGTCGATCATCCTCGGCTGGACCGCGGTCGGCTTCCTGATCTACTTCGCCTACAGCTACCGGCACAGCGGGCTGCGCAACGGCGGCTGACCGCGGAAGGCCGGCGGCGCTCCCGCCGGCCCCTTTCCGCGCGCCGCCTCCGCCCACCCCACCGGTCCCGCCCATGCTCAAGCAACTCCTCGCGAAGAAAACCGACTTCTCCGACGTCGAGCACGACGACGGCCCGCGCCTCAAGCGCACGCTCGGCCCCTGGGGGCTGACCGCGCTCGGCATCGGCGCGGTCATCGGCGGCGGCATCTTCGTGATCACCGGGCAGGCCGCCGCGAACCACGCCGGGCCGGCGATCATCCTCTCGTTCGTGATCGCCGCGATCTGCTGCAGCTTCACCGCGCTCTGCTACGCCGAGTTCGCCACGCTGATCCCGATGTCGGGCAGCTCGTACTCCTACGCCTACGCGACGCTGGGCGAGCTGGTGGCCTGGTTCATCGGCTGGAACATGGTGCTCGAGTACGGCGTGTCGGCCTCCGCGGTCGCGGTCAGCTGGACGGGCTACTTCACCAGCCTGCTCGAGCACGTCGGCGTGCACCTGCCGCCGGCGCTGACCAACGCGCCGCTGGCGTTCCAGGACGACCGCCTCGTCGTCACCGGCGCGCTGTTCAACCTGCCGGCGGTGGCGCTGGTGCTGGCGCTGACGTGGCTGTGCTACATCGGCATCCGCGAATCGAGCGGCGCGAACGTGTTCATGGTGATCTTCAAGGTCGCGCTGATCGCGATCGTCATCGTCGCCGGCTGGCAGCACGTCGATCCGGCGCTCTGGCATCCGTTCATTCCCGAGTCGCAGGGCGCGGACAAGTACGGCTGGTCCGGCATCCTGCGCGCCGCGGCCATGGTGTTCTTCGCCTACATCGGCTTCGAGGCGACCTCGACCGCCGCGCAGGAGGCGAAGAACCCGCAGCGCGACCTGCCGATCGGCACGCTGGCTTCGCTGGCGATCTGCACGGTGCTGTACATCGGCATGGCCGCGGTGCTGACCGGGCTGGTGCCGTTCGCGCAGCTCGGCACCACCGAGCCCGTCGTCACCGCGGTCAGGGCGCACGAGGAGCTCGGCTGGCTGCGCCTCGTCGTCGAGATCGGCGCGCTGATGGGCCTGTCGTCGGTGGTGCTGGTCATGATCATCGCGCAGCCGCGCATCTTCATGATCATGGGCCGCGACGGCCTGCTGCCGCCGGTGTTCGCCAAGATTCATCCGCGCTACTGCACGCCGCACATCAACACGCTGATCACCGGCGCCGGCATCGCGCTGCTCGCCGCGGTGTTCCCGCTCGACGTGCTCGGCGACCTGGTCTCGATGGGCACGCTGATCGCGTTCTGCGCGGTCTGCGCCGGCGTGTGGATCCTGCGCCACACCCAGCCGGACGCGCCGCGCACGTTCCGCGTGCCGTGGGCGCCGCTGGTGTGCACCTGCGGCATCGCCAGCTGCGCGCTGCTGCTCAGCACGATGAGCTGGTACAACTGGATGCTGCTCGTCGTCTGGACGGTGATCGGCCTGGCGATCTACTTCGGCTACGGCTACCGCCACAGCCGCCTGCGCGCGCGCTGATCCGGCCGGCCGCGCGGGCGGGCGGGCGGCGCGTCCGCTTGCCGCCCGCGCCGCCAGCCGCCACTCTTGCGCGATGAACCCGACGGAGTACCGATTCGGCGGCTATCGCCTCCTGCCGGCCGCGCGCGAGCTGTGGCAGGACGGGCGCATGCTGCCGGTCACGCGGCTCGCCTTCGACTGCATCGCCTACCTGGTCGAGCACCGCCAGCGCGCGGTCGGGCGCGACGAGCTGGTGGCCGCGCTGTGGGGACGCGTCGACGTCGCCGAGGCGCGCGTCAGCGAGCTGGTGCTGCGCGCGCGCCGCACGATCGGCGACGACGGCCAGCGCCAGTACGCGATCCGCACCGTGCCCGGCTTCGGCTACCGCTGGGTGGCCGAGACCGAGGCCGCATCCGCCGCGCCGGCGTTGCCCATCGCCGGCGCGGCGGATGCGGCCTCGGATGCGCATGCGGCGGACGCGGGCGCGCCGCCGGCCGAGCCCGCGCCGGCGCCCGGCCGGCCGGACGCCGGCGCCGAGCCCGCTGCGCCGCCCGCCGCCGCGTCGATGCCGGCGATGCCGGTTCCTGCGCCGCCGCGCGCGCGGCGCAGCTGGACGCCGCTGCTCCGGCTCGGCCTGGCGCTCGTGCTGGCCGCCGCCGCGCTCGCCTATGCGCTGCGCGAACGCGCGGCGCGTCCGCCCGCCGCGCCGGCGGCGAACGCCGCGCTGGCCGTGCTGCCGCTCGACGTCGACGCGCCGCGCGACGCCGGCTGGGTGCACCTCGGCGCGATGGACCTGGTCGCCGACCGCCTGCGCGCGGCGGGCCTGGCGGTGGCGCCGAGCGAGAACGTGCTGCTGGCCCTGCACGGCACGCCGGCCCCGGCGAAGGCCGCGCCTCCCGAGGCGCTGGCGCGCGCGCTCGGCGTCGGCGCGGTCGTCGACGGCAAGGCGACGCGCCGGCCGGAGAACTGGAAGGTCGCGCTCGGCGCGAGCGTCGGCGGCGTGCGCCACCGCGTCGAGGCCGAGCACGCCGACGTCATCGAGGCCGCGCGCCGGGCCGCGGATCTGCTGCTCGCCGCGCTCGGCCGCCAGGCGCCCGTCGACGCGCGCGAAGGCGTCGCCGTCGAGGAGCGGCTGCAGCAGGCGCAGGCGGCGCTGCTCGCCAACCAGCTCGACACCGCGCGCGCGATCCTGGGCGCGCTTCCGGCGCCGGAACGCGACGATCCGCAGGTGCGCTACCGCCTGGCCGTGATCGATTTCCGCGGCGGCCGCCTGGACGAGGCGAACGCGCAGCTGACGCACCTGCTCGAGAATCCGGCGCTCGGCGCCGACGCGCCGCTGCGGGCGCAGGCGCAGATCGCCCGCGGCAAGGTCGCGTTCCGCCGCACCGAGTTCGACGCGGCCGAGCGCGACCTCGGCGCCGCGCTCGCGCTGCTCGAAGGCCGCGCGGCGGCGGCGCGCGACACCGCCGACGCGCTGGCGACGCGCGGCGCGGCGCGCGTCGGCCTGCACCGCTACGACGGAGCGGCGGCCGACCTCGGCCGCGCGCGCAGCCTGTTCCAGGAAGCGGGCGACCGGATCGGCGTGGCCCAGGCGGACACCAACCTCGGCCTGCTCGAAGCCGAGCGCGGGCGGCCCGAGCGCGCCCTCGCCTACCTGCTCGGCGCGGCCGCCCAGTTCGAGTCGGCGGGCGCGACCGAGCGCGTGCTCGCGGTGCGCACGACGGTGGTCGACGTGCAGCTGATGCTGCTGCGCTGGGACGACGCGCTGGAAACCAGCCTGCGCCAGTGGCAGATGCGCGCGCACGCCGCCGATCCGGGGCTGGCGCTGCTGATCGGCGTCGACCGCGTGCGCGCGCTGACCGGGCTCGGCCGCCACCGCGAGGCGCATGCGCTGCTGGCGGACCTCGCGGCGCAGGCCGCCGGCACGCGCCCGGTGGTCGCGCGCTACCTGCACGCCGCCGATGCCGAGCTCGCCTGGCGCGAGGGGCGCACCGCCGACGCGGTCGCCGCCGCCGACCGGGCGCTGGCCGCCTGGCCGGACGATGCCGGCGACAGCCAGCGCACGCGCCTGGTCCTGGTGCGGCAGCGCGCCTGGCTTTCCGCGCGCAACGGCGCGCCGGCCGCCGACGCGCCGCCCGCCGCTCCCGAGCAGGCCTCGCCGACGCTGCTGGTCGCCGCCGCCGAACGCGCGCTGCGGCGCGACGACGCCGAGGCCGCCGAGCGCGCGTATCGGGCGGCGCTGCAGGCCGCCGACGCGACCGGGGCGCCGGTCGACGTGGCCGGCGTCGTCACGTCCTATGTCCCGTGGCTGATCGCGCGCGGGCGCCTGGACGAGGCCGGCGCGCTGGCCGGACGCGTCGCCGCCTGGGCCGGCCACGACTTCGACTGCGCCCTGCTCCAGGTCAGGGTCTATCACGCGCGCGGCGGCCGCGAGGCCTGGGCCGACGCGCTGCGCCAGACGCAGGCGCTGGCCGGCGAGCGCGCGATCCCCGCCGAGCTGTCCGCGCCGCCCGGCTGACGGCCGCCGGCCTCGCCCGGCGCCGTCCGGGCGACGGGCCATGGCCCTGCCATGGCCCGGCCATGGCTTTCGATGGTGGCGGGGGCGGCGCGCGGCTACGGTCGCAACGCCTCGCCGGGCGAGCGCCCGGCAGGCGTGGCTGAGTGCACCATCTACGGGGATCTTCGATGAGACATGCTTGCACGGCGGCGGCCGCCTCCGCCCGACCCGCCCGGCCATCGCGCCGCCCGGCCCTCCGCATCGCATCCGCCCGGGAACGGCGCCATGCGGTCCTGGCCAGGCTGGGCCGCTGGGCGCTGCTCGCCCTGCTCGGGCTGCTCGTCCAGGCGCCGGGGCGTGCCGGCGCCGCCGAAACCGCCGGCGGCGCCCCGAGCACGGTCACCCTCCACAGCAGCGCGAACCCGGCCGTGTTCGGCACGCTGGTCTTCCTGACCGCCCGCGTGAGCTCGACCGACGGCGCCACGCCCGGCGGGCAGGTCACGTTCTACGACGGCGCCGAGGCGATCGTCACGATCGACCTGGACGAAAGCGGCCAGGGCGTCGTGCTGATCACGACGACGATGGCGCCCGGCTCGCATGCCGTCACGGTGCGCTACGCCGGCGACGGCGCGCATGCGCCGGCCACGTCCGAGCCGCTGGTCCAGGTCATCACGCCGCCGGCCAGCCAGACCACGCTGGTCAGCAGCCCGAATCCCTCGATCGCCCGCCAGGCCGTGACGCTGACGGCCAGCGTCGCCGCCGGCCACTGGCAGGTGCCGACGCCGACCGGCACGGTCACGTTCTTCGACGGCGACATCCCGCTCGGCAGCGCGACGCTGGACGCGTCCGCGCGGGCGAGCCTCACCACCACCGCGCTCGAGGCGGGCACGCATGCGATCAGCGCGGCCTATGCCGGCGACGCGGCGAACCTGGCCTCGACCTCGGGCGTGCTCGAGCAGGTCGTCGCGCCGGCGCGCATCGACGTCGCGGTGACGCTGAGCACCGAGCCGCCGCCGGCCTGCGGCGGCAGCGCCGATCTCGCCGCGGTCGCCGGCGCGCCGGTGAACTACTGCTTCACGATCACCAACCACACCGCCGAGACGCTGCGCTACCACACGCTGAGCTCCGACAGGTACCAGGCCTCCGAGACGCAGGCGGGCGACGCGTTCCTCGACGTGCTGTTCGAGCTGGAGATCGCGCCCGGCGCCAGCGCGCGCTACAACAAGGTGGTGACCGCGGGCGAGGCGAACCAGCTGTCGTTCACCTGGACCGCCTACGCCGCGCTGCCGACGTATGCCGTCGACGACGCCGGCGCGTTCGACTACGTCGACATCGCCGCGGTCGGGATGCCGGCCGACGGCAGCGGAACCTACGTGCCGCTGCCGTTCCCGTTCACGCTGTACGGGCGCACGTTCGTCGGCGGCGCCACCGACGCGCTGTGCCTCTACAACAACGGCGCGGCGCAGTTCGTCACGTACCCGGAGCTGTGCGGCGGCGCGTTCCCGCTGTTCGGCGGCGACGACTGGTTCCCGCCGCCGCCGGATGCGAACGACAGCCTGGCGCCGTACTGGGACGCGCTCGGCGGCGCCGGCGCCATCCGCTACGCGACCGTCGGCACGGCGCCGAACCGCCGCTTCGTCGTCGAATGGCGCGGCAAGAACCATCGCGACGAGGAAACGCTCGGGCTCGGCTGCGACGCCGCGCCGGCCGACTGCGGCATCACGTTCGAGCTGATCCTCGACGAGGCGGGCGGCGCGATCGCCTTCAGCTACGCCGACGTCGAATTCGACACCGAAGGCGGCGGCGATCCGCTCGGCATCGACCGCGGCGCCTCCGCCGGCGTGGCCGCGATCGATACCAGCCGCACGCTGCGCCAGGAGTACTCGCTGCACCAGCCGAACCTGGCCGACGCGCGCACGGTGCGCTGGACGCCGGCGCACGCGCCCTACGTCGCCGGCGCGACCAGCCGGCTCGCGATCGGCACGCCGCGCATCGCGGCCGCGCCCGCGGCGATCGCCGCGACCGCGCGTCCCGGCGAGGCGCTGATCCGCACGCTCGCCATCCGCAACGAAGGCAACCATCCGCTCGAATGGAGCCTGGACCGCGCGCCCGCCACGGCGCATTTCCCGCTGTGGCCGGGCATCGTCGCGCCGCTCGGCGACCCGCGCCGGACCTCGCTGGCGCAGGCGCCGGTCGCCGCCGCCGACGCGGCGCGCACGCGGCCGGCGCCGGCGCCGCAGCCTGCCGGCGTGTTCGCGGTGCCGGCCTACGGCGTCAAGACCGAGCCGGGGCACTTCATCGAGCTGGTCGGCCTCGACGCGGTGCATCCGGGCCCGTTCGTGCGCGTGGGCATCACGCACGAAACGCTGGCCGGCGACTTCGTCGGCAACGACTTCACCCGGGAATACGTGATCACGCAGTGCACGTCGAGCGCCGACGAATGCTTCGACGCGATCGACACCGCGGGCGGGCAGTTGCAGGAGATCGCGGTGATCCGCACGCCCGACCCGGCGCAAGGCTGGACCGGCATGGCCTGGGACGCGACGACGCGCACGCTGTTCGCCTCGGCCTCGACGTGCGGACGCGGCGACGCGAACCGCTCGTTCCTGCACCGCATCGACCCTTCGACCGGCGTGCCCGCCGCCGTCGCCGAGATCGCCACCGGCAGCGACGTCTGCATCGTCGACATCGCGGTCGCGCCGAACGGCCTGATGTACGGGCTGGACATCTACAACGACGCCCTGGTCGCGATCGACAAGGCCAGCGGCGCGGCGCAGGCGATCGGCTCGATCGGCTTCGACGCCAACTACCGCCAGAGCATGGACTTCGACGACGCGAGCGGCGTGCTCTACCTCGCCGGCTACGCCGACACCTCGCCGCCGCTGGTCGCGATGTACGCCGTCGACCTCGCGACCGGCGCCGCCACGCGCCTGGGCCGCTTCGACTACGCCTATCCGGGTGCGTTCATGACGCTGGCTGGGCTGGCGATCGCGCGGCCGGGCGGCGAGTGCGCGCGCCCCGGCGAGGTGCCGTGGCTGTTCTTCGACCTCGCCGGCGGCAGCACCGAGCCGGGCGGCGAGGCGTCGGCGCGCGTCGTCCTCGACGCGACGCATCTCGCGCAGGGCCGCTACTCGGCGCACCTGTGCGTCTACAGCAACGACCCGGCCCGGCCGCTGCTCGAGGTGCCGGTCGACCTCGACGTGGACGACGCCGCCGACCGGCTGTTCGCCGACGGCTTCGAGGCGGCGCCGTAGCCGCCGCGCGCCGGGCCGCGACGGCCGGCAGCCGCCATCGGCGCGCGCACGCCCGCGCGCCGATGGCAGCACGGATCGGTTCATCTGGAGCTGCTATCTTTCCTCGACACTGCGGGGATGCGTGCCGCCGCAGGCGGCCGCAGCGCCGTCGGGTCGTCCTCATCGCGCCGGGGCGCGCCTCGCAAATTCCCTTCGTGTCTGGAAAGGAGTTGCGATGTCGCCAATGCGTCGATCGTTCGGATTCTGGCTCGGCGGAATCGGGCGCGGTCGGCCACCCGGCGAAAACGGCAACGAAGGCGACGCGCCGCTGCGCGCCGAGCTGCTCAGCGCCGAGCAGATGGAGGAGCACGGGCGCGCGCTCGCCTCCGACCATCGCATCTCCTCCGCGCGCCGCCCGGTCAGCCTGCTGCAGCGGCTGACCGAGAACGAGGCGGTCCTGCGCGACACCTGCGTGCTGCTCGCCGACGCGATCAAGAACGGCCATCGCATCACGCCGGCCGGCGAATGGCTGCTCGACAACCTCTACCTGATCGACGAGCAGATCCGCACCGCGCGCCGGCACTTCCCGGAACGCTACAGCTGGGAGCTGCCGCGCCTGCAGCGCGGCGCCTCGGCCGGCCTGCCGCGCGTCTACGACATCGCGCTGAACGCGATCTCGCACGGCGACGGCCGCGTCGACCAGGACACCGTCGCCCGCTTCGTGCGCGCGTACCAGGAAGTCACCCCGCTCTCGCTCGGCGAGGTGTGGGCGATCCCGATCATGCTGCGCCTGGCGCTGCTGGAGAACCTGCGCCGCGCCGCCGCGCGCGTGCGCAGCGACCGCCAGGACCGCAACCTGGCCGCGTACTGGGCCGACGCGATGGTCGACATGGCCGAGGAGGATCCCAAGAGCCTGATCCTCGTGGTCTCGGACATGGCGCGCTCCGAGCCGCCGATGCGCGGCGCGTTCGTCGCCGAGATCGTGCGCCGCCTGCAGGGCCACAGCGCCGCGCTGGCGCTGCCGCTGACCTGGATCGAGCAGCGCCTGCAGGAAGCGGGCATGACGATCGACCAGCTCGTGCACACGACGAACCAGGAGGAGGCCGCCGACCAGGTCTCGATCAGCAACAGCATCGGCAGCCTGCGCCTGCTCGAGGCGATCGACTGGCGCGAGTTCGTCGAGAACGCGAGCCGCGTCGAGCGCATCCTCTGCGGCGACCCGGCCGGCGTCTACGCGCAGATGGACTTCGCCACGCGCGACCGCTACCGGCACGCGGTCGAGAAGCTGGCGCGCAAGGCGCGCCGCAGCGAGATCGACGTCGCCACGGACGCCGTCGCGCTGGCGCAGGAAGCCGCCGCGCGCGACCCGGACGAGCCGCTGGCCCGCCACGTCGGCTACTACCTCGTCGACGCCGGCGTGGCGCAGCTCGAGCGCCGCTGCGGCCTGCGCCGCGGACGGCTCTCGCTGCACGGGCGCACATTGCCGTTCCCGCTGTACTTCGCCGCGCTCGCGCTCGCGACCGTGCTGCTCGCCCTGCCGGCGTTCGCGGTGCTGTGGCGCACGGCGCCGCCGGCGTGGCTCGCGCTGGCCGCCGGCGCCTGCGCCGTGGTCGGCTTCAGCCAGCTCGCGCTGGCGCTGGTCAACCTCGTCGCCTCGCTCGCCGTCGCGCCGCGCGCGCTGCCGCGCATGGACTTCCGCGACGGCGTGCCCGAGCACGCGCAGACGCTGGTGGTCGTGCCCACGCTGCTCGGCAGCGAGGCCGACGCCGAGGAGCAGGTCGACGAGCTGGAGATCCGCTTCCTCGCCAACCGCGATCCGCACATCCGCTTCGCGCTCCTGACCGACTTCACCGACTGGCACGAGGAGACCCGGCCGTCCGACGCGGCGATCCTCGACGCGGCCGCCGCCGGCATCGCCGAGCTCAACGCGCGCTACGCCGGCAACGGCGGCGGCGACGTCTTCTACCTGCTGCACCGGCCGCGCCGCTGGAGCGAGAGCGAGCGCAGCTGGATCGGCTTCGAGCGCAAGCGCGGCAAGCTCGGCGAGCTCAACGCGCTGCTGCGCGGCGAGGGCCTGGAGCGCTTCTCGCGCATCGTCGGCGACGTCGAGGCGCTGCGCCGCACGCGCTACGTCATCACGCTGGATTCCGACACGCTGCTGCCGCGCGACGCGGCGCGCCAGCTCGTCGCCACGATGGAGCACCCGCTCAACCGGCCGCGCTTCGACGAGCGCCTGCGCCGCGTCGTCGGCGGCTACGGCATCCTGCAGCCGCGCATCGGCACGAGCTTCGCGTCCGACCGCAACACGCGCTACGCGATGCTGTTCGGCGGCGACCCCGGGCTCGATCCGTACACGCGCGCGGTGTCGGACACCTACCAGGACCTGTTCGGCGAAGGCTCGTTCACCGGCAAGGGCATCTACGACGTCGACGCGTTCGAACGCGCGCTGGCCGCGCGCTTCCCGCTGAACCGCATCCTCAGCCACGACCTGCTCGAAGGCAGCTACGCGCGCTCGGGCCTGGCCACGGAGATCGAGCTCTACGAGCACTATCCGCCGACCTACCGGCTCGACGCGCGGCGGCGCCAGCGCTGGATCCGCGGCGACTGGCAGATCGCCGAATGGCTGCTGCCGACCGTGCCGGTGGCCGACGGCGGCCGCGAGCGCAATCCGCTGAGCGCGCTGTCGCTGTGGAAGATCTTCGACAACCTGCGGCGCAGCCTGGTCGCGCCGGCGCTGCTCGCGCTGCTCGTCGCCGGCTGGACGCTGCTCGCGCATCCGGGCTACTGGACGCTGTTCGTGCTGGAGATCGTGCTGCTGCCGACGCTGATCGACATCGCGCTGGCCGCCGTGCGCAAGTCGCCGGACGTGCGCCTCGGCCGGCACCTGGCGCTGTCGACGCGCGACGCCGGCCGCCGCCTCGCCCAGCTGGCGTTCGGCGCCGCGTGCCTGCCGTACGAGACCTGGACGGCGCTGGACGCGATCGTGCGCACCGGCTGGCGCGTGCACGTCTCGCACCGGCGCCTGCTGCAATGGGTGGCCTCGCGCACCGCCGAGCGCGGCGGCGCGCGTCCGGAAGGCCTGTTCGCGCCCTCGCCGTGGATCGGACCGGCCGCCGCGCTCGGCGTCGGCGCCTGCCTGCTCCACGCGCACCCCGGCGCGCTGCCGGCCGCCCTGCCCTGGCTGCTGCTGTGGCTGGCGGCGCCGGCGCTGGAGCACTGGCTGGCGCAGACCCCGCGCGGCGGGGCCGAGGCGCTCGACGCGGCGCAGGCCGCGTTCCTGCGCGGCGCGGCGCGGCGCACCTGGGCGTTCTTCGAGCGCTTCGTCGGCGCCGAGGACAACTGGCTGCCGCCGGACAACTACCAGGAGCAGCCGATCGCCCGCGTCGCCCAGCGCACCTCGCCGACCAACATCGGCCTGTACCTGCTCTCGTGCCTGACCGCCTGCGACCTCGGCTACATCGGCGTGCCGACGCTGCTCGAGCGGCTCGCGCGCACGTTCGGCACGCTGCAGCGCCTGGACCGCTACCGCGGGCACTTCTACAACTGGTACGACACCGCCACGCTGCAGCCGCTGCTGCCGCACTACGTGTCCACCGTCGACAGCGGCAACCTCACCGGCCACCTGCTGACGCTGCGCCAGGGCCTGCTCGAGCTGGCCGCGGCGCCGGCGTTCGCGCCGCAGCGCCTGGCCGGCCTCGCCGACACGTTCGGCCTGCTGCGCGACGCCTGGCCGCCGGCCGAGCGCGCCGCGCTGGCCGCACCGGAGGACGCGTTCGCGCGCCTCGAGCGCGACCGGCCGCAGGCCGCGGCGGCCGTGCGCGAATGGCTGCTGACGCTGCTCGGGCATGCCGAGGCCGCCGCCGCGGCGCCGGCCGCGCAGGCGGACGACGTCGCCGCGGCGGCGCGCACGTTCGCACGCGAGTGCCGCGCGGCGCTCGACGAGCTCGACGCCTGGCTGCCCGAAGCCGCGGCCGGCGCGCTCGCCGCCGACGCGCCGATCCCCACGCTGGCCGAGCTGGCCGCGCGGGCGCCCGCCGAGGCGCCGCGCGTCGCGCCCGCCGGTCCCGACGCGTTCGACGCCGGCCAGGCGGTGCAGGCGCGCGGCGCCGAGCGCGCGCGCGCCTGCCTGGACCTGGCCGAGCGGCTCGCCGCCGCCTGCGACGAATTCGCCGCGGCCGACTACCGCTTCCTCTACGATCCGCGGCGCCACCTGTTCGCCATCGGCTACAACGTCAGCGAGGCGCAGCGCGACAGCGGCTACTACGACCTGCTCGCCTCGGAGGTGCGCCTGGGCGTGTTCGCGGCGGTCGCGCAGGGCCAGGTGCCGCAGGAGAGCTGGTTCGCGCTCGGCCGCCCGCTGACCGCCCACGACGGCCCGCCGACGCTGCTGTCGTGGAGCGGCTCGATGTTCGAGTACCTGATGCCACTGCTGGTCATGCCGGCGTTCCCCGGCTCGCTGCTGGCGCAGACCGCGCGCGCCGCCGTGCAGCGGCAGATCGCCTACGTCGCGGCGCGCGACATGCCCTGGGGCATCTCCGAGTCGGGCTACAACCTCACCGACGCGGCGCAGAACTACCAGTACCGCGCGTTCGGCGTGCCTGGCCTGGGCCTGCAGCGCGGCCTCTCGCAGGAGCTGGTGGTCGCGCCGTACGCCGCGGCGCTGGCGCTGACCGTGCTGCCGAAGACCGCCGCGGCGAACCTGCGCGCGATGGCCGAGCGCGGCTGGCTGACCGGCTACGGCTTCTACGAGGCGGTCGACTACACGCCGGCGCGGCAGCGCCCCGGCGAGACCTGCACGATCGTGCGCTCGTACATGAGCCACCACCAGGGCATGAGCCTGCTCGCGTTCGGCCACGCCCTGCTCGGCCGGCCGCTGCAGCGCCGCTTCGAGAGCCATCCGCCGTTCCAGGCCACGCTGCTCCTGCTGCAGGAGCGCGTGCCGCGCTCGTCGGGCACCTGGGCCAGCGATCCGGAGGTGGTCGACGTGCGCAGCACCGGCGAGCAGCCGCAGATCCCGCTGCGCGTGTTCCGCAAGGCCGACACGCGCCGCCCGGCGATGCAGCTCTTGTCCAACGGCCGCTACCACGTCATGGTGACCGCCGCCGGCGGCGGCTACACGCGCTGGAAGGACCTCGCGCTGACGCGCTGGCGCGAGGACGTCACGCGCGACCACTGGGGCATGTTCGCCTACCTGCGCGACTGCGAGAGCGGCCAGGTGTGGTCGACCACGGCGCAGCCGACGCTGGCGCGCTTCGACAGCTACGAGGCGGTGTTCACCGAGTCGCGCGTGGAGTTCCGCTGCCGCGCGCACGAGCTCGACGCGCACACCGAGATCGTCGTCTCGCCCGAGGACGACATCGAGCTGCGCCGCACGCGCATCACCAACCGCTCGCGCCAGGAGCGCCTCGTCGAGGTCACCAGCTACGCCGAGGTCGTGCTCGCGCCGGCCGCGGCCGACGACGCGCATCCGGCCTTCGGCAACCTGTTCGTGCAGACCGAGTTCGTCAAGACGCGCGACGCGATCCTGTGCACGCGCCGGCCGCGCTCGGCGCACGAGGCGCAGCCGTGGATGTTCCACCTGCTCGCCGTGCACGACGTGGCCAGCGAGGAGATCTCCTACGAGAGCGACCGGCTGCGCTTCATCGGCCGCGGCCGCAGCACGCGCAACCCGCTCGCGCTGCAGGAGACCCGGCCGCTGTCGTGCACGACCGGCTCGGTGCTCGACCCGATCGCCTCGGTGCGCCACCGCTTCCGCATCAAGCCCGAGCAGACGCTGTGCATCGACATGATCACCGGCGTGGCCGCGGGCCGCGACGAATGCCTGTGGCTGGCCGACAAGTACCACGACCGCCACCTCGCCGACCGCGTGCTGGACCTGGCCTGGACGCACAGCCGCGTCGTGCTCGGCCAGATCAACGTCAGCGCCACCGAGGCGCAGACCTACGCGCGCCTGGCCGAATGCATCGTCTACGCCGACCCGGTGCGGCGCGCGCCGGCGGCCGTGGTCGCCAGCAACCGGCGCGGCCAGTCGGGCCTGTGGGCGCACGCGATCTCCGGCGACCTGCCGATCGTGCTGCTGCAGATCGGCGACTCGGGCGCGATCGACATCGTGCGCGAGCTGGTGCACGCGCACGCGTACTGCCGCCTGAAGGGCCTGGTGTTCGACCTGGTGATCTGGAACGCCGAGCACGGCGGCTACCGCCAGGCGCTGCACGACGAGATCTACAGCGTCATCGCCGCCAGCGCCGACGCCAGCCTGATCGACCGGCCGGGCGGCATCTTCGTGCGCGCGGTCGAGCAGATCAACCACGAGGACCGCATCCTGATGCAGTCGGTCGCGCGCGTCGTGCTCTCCGACGAAGGCGGCTCGCTGATCGAGCAGATGCGCGCGCGCGACGTCGGCGACAGCGTGCCGCGCTTCCTCGCCCAGCGCGCGCACGAGCCGGGGCCGGTGCAGAACATCGCGCTGCCGCCGCGCACGCAGGTCAACGGCATCGGCGGCTTCTCGCGCGACGCGCGCGAGTACGTGATCGCCACCGATCCGGCGCGGCGCACGCCGCAGCCGTGGATCAACGTGATCGCCAACCCGGCGTTCGGCTGCGTCGTCTCGGAGAGCGGCTCGGGCTACACCTGGTTCGAGAACGCGCACGAGTACCGCCTGACGCCGTGGAGCAACGACCCGGTGTGCGACCCGAACACCGAGGCGTTCTACATCCGCGACGAGGAGACCGGCCACTACTGGTCGCCGACGCCGCTGCCGTCGCCCGGCGCGGCGCGCTACGTGACGCGCCACGGCTTCGGCTACAGCGCGTTCGAGACGATCGAGGACGGCATCGCCAGCGAGCTGCGCCTGCACGTCGACGCGGAAGCGCCGGTGAAGTTCTTCGTGCTGCGCCTGCGCAACGACTCCGGCCGCGCGCGCCGGCTGTCGGTCACCGGCTACGTGGAATGGGTGCTCGGCGAGCTGCCGGCGCGCACGGCGATGCACGTGGTCACGGAGATCGACGAGAGCGGCGCGCTGCTGGCGCGCAACAGCTACAGCGCCGAGTTCGCCGACCGCGTGGCGTTCTTCGACGTCGACGACGCGCAGCGCACGCTCACCGGCGACCGCAGCGAATTCATCGGCCGCAACGGCAGCCTCGCCGCGCCGGCGGCGATGGAGCGCGCCACGCTGAGCGGCCGCGTCGGCGCGCGCTTCGATCCGTGCGGCGCGCTCCAGGTGCCTCTGGAGCTCGCCGACAGCGAGACGCGCACGCTGATCTTCCGCCTCGGCGCCGGCCGCGACCGCGCCGAGGCCACCGCGCTGATCAAGCGCATGCGCCGGTCCGGCTCGACGCGCGCCTCGTTCGAGGCGGTGCAGGCGCGCTGGAACCAGCTGCTCGGCGCGATCGTGGTCGAGACGCCCGACCACGCGCTCAACGCGCTCGCCAACGGCTGGCTGCTGTACCAGGTGGTGTCGAGCCGGCTGTGGGGACGCAGCGGCTTCTACCAGTCCGGCGGCGCGTTCGGCTTCCGCGACCAGCTGCAGGATGCGATGGCGCTGGTGCACGCCGCGCCGCACCTGCTGCGCGCGCAGATCGTGCTGTGCGCCTCGCGCCAGTTCCGCGAAGGCGACGTGCAGCACTGGTGGCACCCGCCCGGCGGGCGCGGCGTGCGCACGCAGTGCTCGGACGACTACCTCTGGCTGCCGGCGGCGGTGGTGCGCTACCTGCGCGCGAGCGGCGACTGGAGCGTGCTCGACGAGCAGGTCGCGTTCCTCGACGGCCGCCCGCTCAATCCCGGCGAGGAGTCGTACTACGACATGCCGCTGCGCTCGACCGAGAGCGCCGACGTCTATCGCCACTGCGTGCGCGCGCTCGAGCGCGGGCTGGCGGTCGGCCCGCACGGGCTGCCGCTGATCGGCAGCGGCGACTGGAACGACGGCATGAACAACGTCGGGCGCGAGGGCCGCGGCGAAAGCGTCTGGCTCGGCTTCTTCCTGTACCGCCTGCTGGCGGACTTCGCCGAGGTCGCCGACCGCCGCAGCGACGCCGCGTTCGCGCGGCGCTGCCGCAAGCACGCCGCGGACCTGAAGGCGGCGATCGAGCGCCACGCCTGGGACGGCGAATGGTACCTGCGCGCCTACTTCGACGACGGCACGCCGCTCGGCACCGCGCGCGCGGACGAATGCCGCATCGACTCGATCGTGCAGAGCTGGGCGGTGCTGTCCGGCGCCGGCGACGCCGAGCGCACGCGCCAGGCGCTGGACGCGGTCGACCGCGAGCTCGTCCGGCCCGAGGCCGGCCTGATCGAGCTGCTGCATCCGCCGTTCGACCGCTCGACGCTCGACCCGGGCTACATCCGCGGCTACGTGCCGGGCGTGCGCGAGAACGGCGGCCAGTACACCCATGCGGCGGTCTGGACCGTCATGGCGTTCGCCGAGGCCGGCCGCGTCGAGCGCGCCTGGGAGCTGTTCGACCTGATCAATCCGGTGCGCCACGGCGACTCGGCCGCGGCGATCGCGAAGTGGATGGTCGAGCCCTACGTCGCCGCCGCCGACGTGATGGCGGTGCCGCCGCACGCCGGACGCGGCGGCTGGACCTGGTACACCGGTTCGGCCGGCTGGATGTACCGCCTGATCGTCGAGTCGCTGCTCGGCTTCCATCGCGAAGGCGACGTGCTGCGCCTGGCGCCGCGGCTGCCGCGCGCGTGGCCGTCGTTCGCGGCGCAGTACCGCTGCGGCAGCGCGGTCTACCAGATCCAGGTGCGGCGCGCGGCGCCGGGCGAGGCCGCCGGCGCGCGGCTCGACGGCGCCGCGCTGCCGGACATGCGCGTCGCGCTCGACGCCGGCGACGCCGTGCACCAAGTCGAGGTCGTCGTCGACTAGCCGGCGTCGCCGGCTCGCGCCGCCGTGCCGATGCACGGTCCGACGATGCGCCGCGCGACGGGCGAACGAGGCGGCAGCCGCGGCTCGCCGCCGATGCGGCGCGCTCCCGCCGCGGCCGCCCGGCGCGGCCGGGCGCTACCGGCGCGTCACGGCGGCGCGGGCGCTTCCGCGTCCGGCGCCTCGACCGCCTCGTCGTCGCCGGCGCCGGACGCGGCGAGCAGGTCGCGCGGCAGCGCCCTCTTCGCCGGCGCGCCCATCTCCTTGAGGCTCTGCACCTGCAGCAGCACGCTGCCCTTGCCGCCTTCGGTCAGGCGGCGCAGCGCCGCGGCCTGCGCGCGCTGCGCCTTGTCGAGCTGTTCGCCGACGGTCTCGAGCTCGTCGACCAGCAGCACGAAGTTGTCGTGCAGCTTCGCCGCGCAGCGCGCGATCTCCATCGCGTTGACGTTGCGCCGCTCGATGCGCCACAGGTGCGCGACCGTGCGCAGCGTCGCCAGCAGCGTGCTCGGGCTGACCAGCGAGATGTTCTTCTCCAGCGCGTGGGAATAGAGGCGGTCGTCCGCGCGCACGGCCTCGACGAACGCGGCCTCGACCGGCACGAACAGCAGCACGAAGTCCAGCGTGCGCAGGCCTTCCAGGCCGACGTAGTTGCGCGCCGAGAGACCGTCGATGTGCCGCCGCAGCGAGGCGACGTGCTCGGCCAGCGCCTGCCGGCGCAGCGCCTCGTCCGAGGCCGCGACGAAGCGCTCGTAGGCGACCAGCGACACCTTCGCGTCGACGACGATGTCCTTGTCGTCGGGCAGGCGCACGATCACGTCCGGGCGCTGGCGGCCGCCGTCGCCGTCGCCGAAGCTCGCCTGGGTCAGGTACTCGCGGCCGCGCTGCAGGCCGGACGCCTCGAGCACGCGCTCGAGCACCAGCTCGCCCCAGGCGCCCTGCGCGCGGGTGTCGCCCTTGAGCGCGCGCGTCAGGTTGATCGCGTCCTCGCTGATGCGCTGGTTCAGCTGCTTGAGCGACTGGATCTCCTGCGCCAGCATGCCGCGCTCGCGCTGCTCGCTGGCGTGCGTCTGCGTGACCGTCTCGCGGAATTCCTTGAGCTGCGTCTTCAACGGCTCGAGCAGGCCGCCGAGCTGTTGCGCGCTCTGCTCGCGGAAGCGCTCGGCCTTGTCCTCGAGGATGCGCTGGGCGAGGTTCTGGAACGCCTCGCGCAGGCGCTGCTCGGCCTGCTCGAGCAGGCGCAGCTTCTCGGCGGCGGCCTCGGCCTGCGCCGCGGCGGCCGCCTCGAGCGCGGCGTGCCGCCGCGTCAGCTCGACCAGGCGCGCCTGCGCGTCGTCGCGGCCGCGGCGCGCCTCGGCCGCCTCCTCGCCGAGCCGCTCCGCCTGCGCCTGCTGCGCGGCGGCGTGCGCGGACAGCCGGCGCAGCGTTTCCTCGGCCTGGTGCCAGTCGCGCTCGTAGCGGGCGATGCGCGCGGCGAGCTCCTCGCCGCGCGCGACGGCCGCGTCGCGCTGGCCGCCGAGCGCGGCGACCTCGACGTCGCGGCTGGCGCGGCCGGCCTCCAGCGCGCGCGCGATCCGCCGGCGCGCCACGACGTAGGCGAGCAGCAGCGCGACGGCCGCGCCGGCGATCGCGGCGAGCAGCAGGGCGGAAAGCGGAAAGACGACGTGCACGTCAAGGCCCGGCAGGAGGATGGAGGGCCATTGTGACAGCGGGCGATCTCAATTGCCGAGACGTGCCCGCCGCGTCCGGCGGCGCGCGCCGGGCCGCGGCGCCGGCAGGCGGCCCGCGTCGCGCGGGCCGCCCTCGTCGCAGGCCCGGATCAGGCCTTCTTGTTCCAGCTGGCGCACCAGCCCTTGGCGTGCACGGCCTTGCCCGGGAACAGCATGCACGGGCCGTACTCGTCGCCGGCCTTGCCCTGGAAGAACTGGCAATTGGCGCATTCCGAGCCGGGCTTGTAGGCGGGATTGCCGGCGGCCTTGCTGGCGTCCTCGGTGTAGTGCAGCGCCGCGGCGGTCGGGTCCTTCTCGTCCAGATGCGGCAGATCGGCGGCGAAGCCGAGCCGCGGCAGCACGGCGGCGGCGATCGGCGCGGTGGCCGCGCCGACGGCGGCGAGCTTGAGGAAACGGCGTCTGGCCTGGCTTTCGGCTGGGTCCGACATGTATCCACTCCTTTTCGATGGGCGCCCGAGGGCGCGATGGCTGAAGTCTGCCTCCCCGGCGCGGCGAGCTTAGCGCGCGCCGCCGCCGCGGGCACGCTGCTGCGCACATCCGCCGCACCCGCGCGCGACGACGCGGCGACGAAAGGCACACGTCATCGCTGCGGGTATAGTAGGCGTCTTCGCACCGCCCGCGTGGAGAGCCGCCATCGCTACCGTACCCGTCGACCGCAGCCGCCTGCACGCCTGCGCGCAGGAGATCGCGCGCACCGGCCGCGAGCTCGCCGCGCTGGGCTGGACCCCGGCGACGAGCAGCAACTTCTCGATGCGGCTGGACGCCGGCCACGCGGCGGTGACGATCTCCGGCCGCGACAAGGGCCGGCTCGGCGACGAGGACGTCATGGTCGTCGACCTCGACGGGCGCGCCGTCGGCACCGACGCGCGGCCGTCCGCCGAGACCGCGCTGCACGCGCAGGTCTACCGCCGCTTCGGCGACGCCGGCGCCGTGCTGCACACCCATTCGCGCACGCAGACCGTCGCCTCGCGGCTGTACGCCGCGCGCGGCAAGGTGCGCTTCGAGGGCTGGGAGCTGCAGAAGGCGATCGCCGGCTACACCACGCACGAAAGCGTGCTGGAGCTGCCGGTGTTCCCGAACACGCAGGACATGGCCGTGCTCGTGCGCGCGGTCGACGCCTGGCTCGACGCCGGCCGGCCGCTGTACGGCTACTTGATAGACGGCCACGGCATCTACACCTGGGGACGCGACATGCCCGAGACGCGCCGCCATCTCGAGGCGTTCGAGTTCCTGCTGGGCTGCGAACTGGACCTGCTGCGTCTGCGAGGAAACCTGCCATGAGCCGTTTGCGCATCTACCACGAAAGCGACGCCGCCACGCCGCTGGCCGTGCACACCGCCGGCGCCGACATCGCCCGCGAGCTCGGCGCCGTCGGCGTGCGCTTCGAGCAGTGGCAGGCGTCGCAGCCGGTCGTGCCGGGCGCGAGCCAGGACGAGGTCATCGCCGCGTACCGCGCCGACATCGACCGTCTGATGCGCGAGGAAGGCTACCGCACGGTCGACGTCATCAGCCTGCGGCCCGACCACCCGGACCGCGAGGCGCTGCGGCGGAAGTTCCTCAGCGAGCACACGCACAGCGAGGACGAGGTGCGCTTCTTCGTCGCCGGCGCCGGCCAGTTCACGCTGCACATCGGCGACAAGGTCTACGAGGTGCTCTGCGAAAGCGGCGACCTGATCGGCGTGCCCGACCGCACGCGGCACTGGTTCGACATGAGCGAGTCGCCGTACTTCGTCGCGATCCGCCTGTTCACCAGCCAGGAGGGCTGGGTCGCCGAGTTCACCGGCGAGGACATCGCCGAGCGCTTCCCGCGCATGCCGCCGCACCGCTCCGCCGAGGCCGCCTAGCGTGGGCTACCTCGACGAGTCGCTGGCGCCGGGCGAGACGATCGTCGCGCGCTTCGATCTGCACTGGACGGCGAAGTGGCGCCTGATCGTCTTCCTGCTGCTGTCGGTTCCGACGCTCGGCATCGCGCTGCTCGGCGCGCTCTACGAATGGATCCGCCTGCGCTCGATCGAGCAGGGCGTGACCAGCCGCCGCGTCGTGCGCAAGACCGGCATCCTGAGCCGCACGACCGAGGAGCTGCGCCTCGCCTCGATCGAGACGATCGACCTGCGGCAGAGCGCCTGGGGCCGCCTGCTCGGCTACGGCGACGTCGTGCTGACCGGGCGCGGCGAGAGCTCGATGATCTTCTCGCGCCTGGCCGCGCCGCTCGAGGCCAAGCGCGCGATCGAAAACGCCTACGCGGCCCACGTGGAGCATCCGCGCGCGGCCGACGCACACGGGGACCTGCGCGCTTGATCACCACGATCCTCACCGACATCGAAGGCACCACCAGCTCGATCCGCTTCGTCAAGGACGTGCTGTTCCCGTACGCGCGCACGCGCCTGCCCGCGTTCGTCGAGACGCACGCCGACCGGCCCGAGGTGCAGCACTGGCTGCAGGCCGCCGCGCAGGAGGCCGGCCTGATCGCGGCGACGCGGCAGGAGCTCGTCGAGCGGCTGATCGCCTGGATCGACGAGGACCGCAAGTCCACCGCGCTCAAGGCGCTGCAGGGCATGATCTGGGAGGACGGCTACGCGAGCGGCGAATACCGCGCGCACGTCTATCCGGAGGTGCCGGCGCGGCTGCGCGCGTGGAAGGCCGTCGGCAAGCGCCTGTACGTGTACTCGTCCGGCTCGGTCGCGGCGCAGAAGCTGTTCTTCGCGCATACCGAGGCCGGCGACCTCACCGGCCTGTTCTCCGGCTACTTCGACACCGAGACCGGCCCCAAGCGCGAAGCCGCCTCGTACCGGCGCATCGCCGCGGCGATCGGCGGGCCGGCGGACGGCATCGCGTTCCTGTCCGACGTCGTCGAGGAGCTCGACGCGGCGCGCGAAGCCGGCCTGCGCACGGTCCTGCTCGCTCGCGCGCCGGCCGCCTGCCCGGCCGGCGGCGCACATCCGTGCGCGGCCGACTTCGACGCCGTCGCGATCGACTGACCCAGGCGCCGCGCGAGGCGTCTTCGCATCCGGCGCCGCCCGGCGGATAATCGGCGTTCCGGCGCGCCCTGCGCCGGCCGCGCGCCGCGCCGGCGCCTTCCATCCGAACGGATCCTCGTGAATCGACTCGTCCCGACGCTAATCGACGGACTGCGCGTCGCGCTGCTGCGCCCGCCGCGCCGCGCCGCCGCGGTGGAAGCCGGGGCCGGCACGTTCGTCGCGCTGGTCGCGGTCTATCTCGCGGTCGCCTACGCCGTGGCCCGCCTCGACGCGGGCGGCGGAGCGCTCAATCCCGCCGGCGTGCAGACCGTGCTCGCCGACGCGCTGCTCACGCTGGTCGCCGCGTGGCTGCTGTGCCGGCTGGCCGGGCGCGGCACGATCGCCTGGGGCGCCGCCGCGGTGCTGCTCGCCGCGACCGCCGTGACCGCGCTGGCGATCCACTGGCCGCTCGGCCTGGCGGCCACGGCGCTGGCGCGCCACGGCCACGTCGCCGGCTTCCTGCTGCTCGAGCTCGCCTCGCGCGCATGGTGGTTCTTCGTGCTGCTCGCGTTCGCGCACTGGCTCGCGCCGCGCGGCCTCGGCCGCGCGCTGGGCGCGGCCGTGCTCGCCTATGCCGTGTCCGCGGCGGCCTGGTGGTGGCTCGCGCCTGCCCCGCTGCTCGGCCCGCCGGCGGTCGCCGGCAGCGCGGCCGGAGACGCCGGCGACACCGAGGTGCCGCCGGAAGAGAACCCGCCGTCCGACGCCGGCGACGAGGCGCAGGCGCCCGCGTTCGACGCCGAGGAGATCATGTTCGGCCAGGCGGCGATGCTCGACCGCGCGCTCGCCGCGCTCGCGCCGCAGCGCCCCGGCAAGCCCGACCTCTACGTGGTCGCGTTCGCCGGCGACGCGAACGAGGCGGTGTTCCGCAACGAGGCCGAGTACGCCGAGCGCCTGTTTTCGAGCCGCTTCGGCGCCGAGGGCCGCGTGCTCGTGCTGCAGAACGCCGAGGCGACCGTGACGACGCGCCCGCTGGCGACCTGGACGAACCTGCACTACGCGCTCGAGGGAATCGCCCGCAAGATGGATCCGGCCGAGGACATCCTGCTGGTCTACCTGACCACGCACGGCTCGCAGGACCACCAGCTGCTGGTCGACCTCGAGCCGCTGCCGCTGGACCAGATCGAGCCGGTCGACCTCGCCGACGCGCTGCGCACGACCCCGGCGGTGCGCTGGAAGGTGCTGGTCGTCAACGCCTGCTACGCCGGCGGCTTCGTCGACGCGCTGCGCGACGACTCGACGATGGTCATCGCCGCGGCGCGCGCCGACCGCACCTCGTTCGGCTGCGGCACCGACTCGGACATCACCTATTTCGGCAAGGCGTTCCTCGCCGAGGCGCTGAACGAGACGACCTCGCTGCGCGAGGCGTTCGACCGCGCCCGGAGCAAGGTCGCCGCCTGGGAGGCCGCCGACAAGGTCGAGCCGTCCGAGCCGCAGATCGCCAGCTCGCGCAGCGTCGAGGCCAAGCTCGAGGCCTGGCAGCGCACGCTGGCGCCGGCGCCGCCGGTGCCGTTCGCCCCCGCCGCCGCCGAGCCCTGAGGCCGGATTGGCGGCCGCCGCCGCGTTGCCGCATGATGCGCGCGCCCGCACGCCCACGCCGATGCCCGCCGCCTCCGAACGCCGCCCCGATCCCGACGCGCTGCTCGCGCACGTGCAGCGCGACGCGTCGCGCGCGCGGCGCGGCCGCCTGAAGATCTTCTTCGGCGCGAGCGCCGGCGTCGGCAAGACCTACGCGATGCTCGAGGCCGCGCGGCGCCAGCGACGCGACGGCGTCGACGTGCTCGTCGGCTACGTCGAGCCGCACGGCCGCGCCGAGACCGAGGCGCTGCTCGACGGCCTGGAGGTCCTGCCGCCGGCGCGCGCGGAGCACCGCGGCCTCGTGCTCGCCGAGTTCGACCTCGACGCGGCATTGGCGCGCCGTCCGCAGCTCGTGCTGGTCGACGAGCTCGCGCACGCCAACCCGCCGGGCGCGCGCCACGCCAAGCGCTGGCAGGACGTCCAGGAGCTGCTCGGCGCCGGCGTCGACGTCTGGACGACGCTGAACGTGCAGCACCTGGAAAGCCTCAAGGACGTGGTCGCGCAGATCACCGGCGTGGAGGTGCGCGAGAACGTGCCCGACCAGGTGTTCGCCGAGGCCGACGAGGTCGAGCTGGTCGACCTGCCGCCCGACGACCTGCTCGAGCGGCTCGCCGACGGCAAGGTCTACGTGCCGGACAAGGCGCGCCAGGCCGCGCGCAGCTTCTTCCGCAAGGGCAACCTGATCGCGCTGCGCCAGCTCGCGCTGCGCGCCACCGCCGAGCGCGTGGACGCGGCGATGCGCGAGTACCGCGACCGCCACGCGATCGCGCAGCCGTGGGCCGCCGGCGAGCGCCTGCTGGTCTGCGTCGGGCCCGACCCGCTGTCGGCGCGGCTGGTGCGCTCGGCGCGGCGCATGGCCGCGGCGCTGAACGCGCAATGGCTGGCCGTCTACGTGGAGACGCCGGCGCTGGCGCGGCTGCCGAAGGCGGCGCGCGAGCCGATCCTGAGGACGCTGAAGCTGGCCGAGCAGCTCGGTGCGGAAACCGCCAACCTGAGCGGCGAGAGCGTCGCCGCGACGGTGCTGGACTTCGCGCGCCGGCGCAACGTCAGCAAGATCGTCGTCGGCAAGCCGCTGCGCAACCGCTGGCGCGAGCGGCTGAAGGGCTCGCTGGTCGACGAGCTGATCCGCGGCAGCGGCCCGATCGACGTCTACGTCGTCACCGGCGAGGCGCAGCCCGCCGGCGCGCCGCGGCTGCCCGCCGGGCTGCGCCGCAGCAGCCGCTGGCCCGCGTACCTCAAGAGCCTGCTCGTCGTCGCGCTGGCGACGCTGGTCTGCACGCAGATGACCGGCCGCTTCGAGCGCACGAACATCGTCATGGTCTACCTGCTCGGCGCGGTGTTCGTCGCCGCGCGCTTCGGCCGCGGGCCGTCGGCGCTGGCGGCGCTGCTCAGCGTCGCGCTGTTCGATTTCCTGTTCGTGCCGCCGCGCTACTCGTTCGCCGTCTCCGACACGCAGTACGTGATCACGTTCGGCGTGATGCTCGGCACCGCCCTGCTGATCAGCCATCTCGCCGCGCTCGGCAGGCGCCAGGCCAGCGTCGCGCGCCAGCGCGAGCGGCGCAGCGCCGAGCTGTACGCGTTCAGCCGCGAGCTCGCGCGCCGGCGCACGCGCGAGGAGCTGGCCAGGTTCCTGTGCCGGCACGTCGTCGCCAGCGTCGAGGGCGAGGCGGCCGTGCTGCTGCCGGACGCGGAAGGCAGGATCCAGGACCCGATGCATTTCTGCGACCGCGGCGCGGCGCGCAGCGAGGCCAGCCTGGCGCGCTATCCGGTGCCCGGCAACGACCTCGGCATCGCGCAGTGGGCCTACGACCACCGCCGCAAGGCCGGGCTCGCCACCGACACGCTGGCCAGCGCCGGCGCGATCTACCTGCCGCTGAACGCGCTCGAGCGCTGCATCGGCGTGCTCGGCCTGCGCCCGCGCGATGCGCAGCAGCTGCGCATGCCCGAGCAGATGCACCTGATCGAGGCGCTGGTCAACCAGGCCGCGGTGGCGATGGAGCGCGTGCAGCTCGCCGCGGCGGCGCAGGAAGCCGGCGTGCGCGCCGAATCCGAGCGCCTGCGCAACGTGCTGCTGTCGGCGATCTCGCACGACTTCCGCACGCCGCTGGCGACGATCATCGGCTCGGCCTCGACGCTGCGCGACAGCGCCCCCGGGCGCATCGACGAGGCCCGGCGCAGGGTCCTGCTCGACACGCTGCTGCACGAGGCCGAGCGCATGAACCGGCTGATCGGCAACCTGCTCGACCTGACGCGGCTGAGCGAGGGCCGCGTCGAGCTGCGCCGCGAATGGTTCGCGGTCGACGAGCTGGTCGGCGCCGTGCTCGCCCGCCTCGGCGCCGTGCTCGCGGAGCACCCGGTCGCGCTGCGCCTGGCCGACGACCTGCCGCTGCTGCGCGGCGACGAGGTCATGCTCGAGCAGGTGCTGTCGAACCTGCTCGAGAACGCCGCCCGCCACACGCCGGCCGGCACGGCGGTGGAGATCTCGGCCGGGGTGCGCGACGACGCGCTCGAGGTGGCGGTGCGCGACCACGGCCCGGGCCTGCCGGCCGGCGAGGAGGCGCGCGTGTTCGAGAAGTTCCACCGCGCCCGCGTCGAGGACGCGCAGAGCGGCTTCGGCCTGGGCCTGGCGATCTGCAAGGCGATCGTCGAGGCGCACGGCGGCACGATCGCCGCGGCCAACGCCCCGGGCGGAGGCGCCGAGTTCCGCTTCGCGCTGCCGCTCGCCGCGGAAGGAACGCCCGAGGCATGACCGCGCCCGCCGCGCACCTGCTGCTGATCGAGGACGATCCGCAGATCCAGCGCTTTCTCGTCGCCGCGCTCGAGGCGCACGGCTACGCCCTGCTCGTCGCCGGCACCGGCGAGGAAGGCCTGCGCACGGCGGCGCTGCGCCAGCCGGACATCGTCATCGTCGACCTCGGCCTGCCCGACGTGTCCGGCCTGGACGTGATCGCGCGCCTGCGCGAATGGTACGAGCGGCCGCTGCTGGTGCTGTCGGCGCGCGACCGCGAGGCGGACAAGGTCGGCGCGCTGGATCTCGGCGCCGACGACTACCTGACCAAGCCGTTCGGCATCGGCGAGCTGCTCGCGCGCCTGCGCGTGATGCGGCGGCACCTGGCCGGCCGCGCCTCCGGCGAGCCGGCGCGCATCGAGGTCGGCGACGTCGTCGTCGACCTGGCCGCGCGGCGCGTGCTGCGCGGCGGCGAGGACGTGCACCTGACGCCGATCGAATACCAGCTGCTCGCCACGCTGGCGCGCCACCGCGGCAAGGTGCTGACGCACCGCCAGCTGCTGCGCGAGGTGTGGGGCGCGGCACATACCGAATCGCCGCAGTACCTGCGCATCTACATGCGCGCGCTGCGGCGCAAGATCGAGGCCGATCCGGCGCAGCCGCGCCTGCTGCTGACCGAGATCGGCGTGGGCTACCGGCTGGTCGACGCGCCGCCCGAGGGCGAATGAAAAAAGCTGCGCGATCCTTCGGCAGGATCGCGCGGCGGGAAGGCCGGCGGAGCCGGTACTCTCCGCCGGCGGCGGGGACGCCCTCGCCTCGCCCGCCGCGATTTCTCGCGGGCGGGAGAGGCGATCCGGCGCCGCCGGGCGCGCGGGCCTAGCCGTCGAAGCCGCTGGCGAAGATCGCGTCCGCGCCGACCGTCAGCGTGACCGGCACCGACACGTGCGGATGCAGCGGATCGTTGCTGTTCACGCACAGGTTCGCCGTGTACGTGCCCTCCGGCAGCGTGCCGGCGTTGTTGAACGTCAGCTCGATCGGGTCGGTCACGCCGTAGTCCTCGATCGAGCCGGACGCCGGCTCGGCCGACAGCCACGGCACCTCGGCGAGGTTCGCGCACGGCGCGCCGGAGGTCGCGATCGCCAGGCCGCCGCTCCACAGCACGTACGCGTCCAGCGCGCCGCCGGTGCCCAGCGTGCCGAGCTCGCCGGCCGCACCCGTGGTCAGGTCCAGCCGGTAGGTCTTGAAGGTCGGCATGCCGCTGCCGTCCGATTCGTCCTGACCGATCATGTACAGCGTGCCGTCGCGGTCGTCGAAGTCGAGCGAGGCGATGTGGCTGGTGACGATGCCGGTGTCGCCGACGACGTTCGCCGCGCCGGTCGTGCGGTCGATCGCGAGCAGCGTCTTGCCGAGGCCGTCGAAGCCGTACATCGCGCCGGCCGCGTCGACGGCGATGTCGGTGACGGTGATGCCCGCCACGCCCGGCACCGAGATCGCGCCGACGTAGGTGGCCTGCGCGGTGGCGAGGTCGACCTTGTACAGCTTGCTGCGGGCGAGGAAGTCCTCGCCGCTGGTGACCGCGTAGAACGTGCGGTCGTAGCCCGAATACGCCGCGCCGGTGACGCTGCCGCGGTTGCTGCCCAGGCCGGTGCCGCCGATCACCGTGGTCGTGCCGCTGGCCACGTCGATCTTGAACAGCGTTCCGGCATACGAGATCGCGTAGACGGTCGTGAGGTCGTCGCCGACGAAATCGCCGGCCGACCAGCCGAGCTCGTCCGGCTCGAGGTACGGCGACAGCGTGAGGGCCTGCGGGTCCAGCAGGTCGAGGCCGGTGCCGTTCAGGCGGCCGAGCAGCGTGACGAGGTTGAACGTCAAGACGTTCGAATAGGCCGGGACGCCGGCCGTCGCCAGCGGCGCGGACGGCGCGGCCGCGCGCAGGGCCTGCGCGCGGCGCATCGCGTCGATCTGCGCCGGCGCGGGCGGCGCGGACGGCAGCAGCCCGGCATCGCCGCTCGCCGGCGCCGCCGCGGCGCGCAGGCCCGGCGGCACGTGCGCCGCGCTCGCCTGCGCGCCGACCTCGTACGTCAGCGGGCGATCGCCGTAGTTGCCGATCCTGAGCGTCGCCGTCGTGCTCGCGCCCGGCTCGACCTGCGCGCTCAGTGCGGTGCGGTCGACGCGGATCGCCGGCATGCCGACGGTGACGCCCGACCACGCCGACGAGCGGCTGCTGGCGACCGCGGTCGGCGTCCAGCGAATCGCCTGGCCGTCGTGCAGCGCCGGCGCGTCGAGCGAGTACTGCGTCGCCAGGCCCATCACGCCGTCGGGCATCAGGCCGTAGTTGAGGCCGACGCTGGCCTTGGCGCCGTGGTCGTAGGTCGGATCGCCGAACGAGGTGTCCAGGTACTGGAACAGGATCTCGTCGCTGCCCTCGGTGAACACGACCTCGAACGTCGCGCCGTCCGGATCGAGCTCCGAGCCGATCGTCAGGATCGAGCGGTCGTACCACTCGACGACGAAGCGGCGGTTCGGCGCGGTGCCGAGCGTGGCGGTGTAGACCGCGCCGGCGCGCGGGTCCAGGCCCATCCACAGCGGCGCGATCAGCGGATACACGCCCGAGGTGCCGGCGTTCGCGATCGGCAGCGCCTGGTCGAACAGCGAGATCAGGCCGCTGGTGTCGGCGCCGAAGCCGATCGCGCCGTTCGCGCCGACGGTGAGGCGCCGCGACGGCGCGCCGTAGAACGTCACCGGGAACGGCAGCGCCACCGCCACCTGGCCGTTGTAGCCGAGCTCGAGCGCCTGGCCCTGGGTGGTGGCGTCGACGAAGTCGAACGGCGCGGCGTCGTCGGCCGCGTAGCCCGGCAGCTGCGCCACGGCCGTCCACGTCGCCGTCGCGCGCAGGTTCGCGCCGACCGTCAGGATGCGGTTGTAGCGGAAGCTCTCGCCGGGCGCGAGCGGATGCGCGACCGACAGCAGGAACTGCTGGTCCGGGTCGGTGCTGTCGTCGCTCAGCGTGTGGTAGTTGTAGGTGACGTCCGAATGGTTCGTCACCGTGTAGCAGAAGTTCACGCGCTCGCCGGCGGTCGCCCGCAGCGACGAGACCGTGCCGCAGGCGGAAGGATCCAGGTCGGTGCCGACGGTCACCGCCAGGCAGATGCCGTTCGGATCGCAGGTGTTGTCCGGCCCGGCCACGACCTGCCGGTCCGCCGGCCGGATCGCCGCGCCGGCGTCGATCCTCGCTGCATCCGCGGATGCCGCTCCCTGGAGCAGGCCGAGTCCCGCCAGGGTCAGTACAGACAGCACTTTGTTCATTGCCAAATTCCCACCTGATGGTTGTGCGCCCGGTCCCTAGGCGAGACGGTCCGCGGAAGGCCCGCGGACGCGGCTCTCACGCCGCGCACTGGGTCTAACGAGCATCGGCGCGAAACCCTGACACGAAATCTTCGTCGCGGCGGATGAAGGGCTTTCGCGGCGCCTCGGCCACGCTCCCTCACCCCGGCGCGCTGCGCGCGCCGGCCTCTCCCGCGAGCGGGAGAGGTGGAGCTTTCCTTCTGCCGGAACCGGGAGAAGGTGCCCCGAAGAGGCGAACGAGGGGCTTTCGCGACGACGCTACAGGAAGCTGTTGAGGCCGACGAAGCGCGGCAGCGCGGCGGCGCCGGAGAGCGCCTTCAGTCCGGCCTCGGCGCGCGCGCGGCGGGCGGCGTCGATGCCGGGGCGGCCGAGCCGGCGGTCGAGGCCGTCGACGAGCAGGTCGAGCTGCCAGACCTGCGCCCTGTCCTCGCTGCCGAGTGCGCGCACCAGCGCGGCGCGACGCGCGGCGAGCGCGTCGACGTCGGCGCCGTCGCGCGTCGCCAGGGCGCGCGACCAGAGCCGGTGGATCTCGCTGCGCACGACCGACGGCGCGTCCGCCACCTGCGCGGCGCCGAACTGCGCGACCGCCCGGGCCAGCCAGACCTGCGCTTCCTCGTGGCGTCCGTCGACCAGCGCGCAGCGGCCCAGGCTGTCGTCGATCTCGCCGACCAGCGCATTGGCCGTCGTGCCGGCCAGCGCCTGCGCGATGCCGAGCGCCTCCTCCAGCGCGGGCCGCGCCTCGCCGCAGCGGCCGGCCTGCAGCAGGCTTTCGCCGAGCAGCCAGTCGGCGCGCAGCAGGTACTTGCGCGGCGCCTGCAGCGCGCGTGCGCCGCGCTCGCCGTCGCGTGCGCGCGCGAGCGCGGCGTCGGTGCGCAGGCGGTAGAGCTCCAGGCGCGTGGCCACCTGGTCGACGAACGCGGACTGGGCCTGCGTCAGCGCGGCCTGGTCGCGCGCGGCGAGCACGCGGTCGAGCTCCGCGGCCGCCTCGGCGTACGCACCGCGGTTGAGGTGGCACTGCACCAGGTTCACGCGCGCCATGACGACGCGGTTGTGCGCCGGCCCGAGCAGGTCCTGCAGGCGCCCGACGACGGACGCCGACTCGGCGATGCCGGCCGCGGTCTCGCCGAGCAGGCAGTGCGCGCGGGCGATCACGTCCTCGGTCGCCAGGCGGGCGAACTTGCTGCCGTCCGGCACGCGCTCGCGCACGTCCATCGCGCGGCGGTACAGCGCCATGCCGCCGCGCACGTCGCCGCGGTCGACGGCGAGCAGCGCGCGCTGGTAGAGCGCGCCGCCCAGGTCGTCGAGCGAGCGCGGCCCGTCGCGCTCGAACGCCGCGATCGCCTCGTCCAGGCTGGCCTCGGCGCCGTCCATGTCCTCGCGCAGGAACTGCGCGTAGCCGCGCAGCGACAGGAACACCGCCGGCCACAGCCGCTGGCCCTGCACGGTGCGCCGCGCGAGCGGCAGCGCGCGCTCGATCAGTGCCACTTCCTGCGGCGAGTTGCCCTGCTGGCGCAGCAGTTCGACGTAGGTGGCGACCGCGCCCAGGTACTCGGCCGGATGCGCCTCGCGCCGCGGCTCGAGCATGCGCACGGCGCGCTCGGCGCTGGGCAGCGCCTTGTCGCTGCGGCCGAGCGCGTCGAACACGCCGGCGATCTCGTTCAGCAGCATGGCGCGGGTCACGTCGTCGACGTCCTGCCGCGCGTCGAGCTTGGCGGCGGCGCGCTCGAGCAGGTCGGCCGGGCCGGCGCCGCCGCCCTCGGCGTTCTGCGGGTCGCCCTGGCGGAACACGTCGCGCATGAACGCCAGCACGGTCTCGGCGCGCTGGCGCTGCTGGCGCTCCTGGTAGGCGCGGTTGACGGCGACGACGCTGCTCGCCGCCAGGCCCAGCGCGAACAAGGCGACCAGCGCCGCGGCCGCGGCGTGGCGGCGCAGCAGCTTGCGCGCGCGGTAGCCGAACGAGCCGCGCTGCGCCTGCACGGGCAGGCCCGCGGCCCAGCGCTCGAGATCCTCGCCGAGAGCCTGGGCGGTGTCGTAGCGCTCGCGCGGATCGTCGGCGGTGGCCTTGGAGACGATGCGCTCGAGGTCGCCGCGCAGCGCGCGGCGCAGCCGCGCGGCGCCGCTGCCGCGGCTGCGCGCGATGCGCTCGGCCTCGTCCGGCGCGCACTGGGCGAAGGCCTGGTCGAGACGCGCGAACGCCGCGCCGCGCGCCAGCGCGCGGCGCCGGCGCAGCTCGTGCGCGCCGACGCCGGCGAAGAGCTCGTAGAGCACCAGACCGAGCTGGTAGACGTCCGCGGCGGTCGTCACCGGCTCGCCGCGCAGCTGCTCCGGCGCGGCGTACGCCGGCGTCATCGTCACCGTGTGCGTCTTGTCCGGAGCGGTGTCGTCGAGCAGCTTGGCGATGCCGAAATCGAGCAGCTTCGGCGCGCCCTCGGCGTCGACCAGGATGTTCGACGGCTTCAGGTCGCGGTGCAGCACGAGGTTGCGGTGCGCGAACTGCACCGCGCGGCAGATCTGCACGAACAGGCGCGCGCGGGCGCGAAGGTCGAGCCGGCGCTGGTCGCAGGCCGCGGTGATGTAGGTGCCGTCGACGTACTCCAGCGCGAACCACGGCACGCCCGCCTCGCTCAGGCCGCCGTCGGTCAGGTGCGCGATGTGCGGATGGTTCAGCCGCGCCAGGATCTGGCGCTCGCGCAGGAAGCGGCTCAGCATCGCCTCGCCGCCGCCGCGCATCAGCTTCAGCGCCACCTTCTGCGCGATGTCGTCGACGCGCTCGGCGAGATAGACCTCGCCCATGCCGCCCTCGCCGAGCAGGCGCAGGATGCGGTAGCGCGCCGCCACCACCGTGCCCGGCGCCAGCTGCGCGCCGACGCCGGCGGCGGCGATGCGCGCGCGATCGGCCTCGGCCTGCGTGTCGGCCTCGTCGAGCAGGCGGCGCACCAGGCCGGCCAGCTCGGCATCGCGCGCGGCGGCCTGCTCGAGCCGCGCGCGGCGCGCGTCCGGCTCCAGGTCCACGAGCGCGTGGAACAGCGCGCGCACGTCGGCGAAACGCTGCCGCGAGAGGTCCTCCATCAGGCCTCCAGCCGCACGCGCAGCCAGCTGCGCGCGAGCGCCCAGTCGCGGTAGACGGTGCGCTCGTCGACGCCCATGACGCCGGCGACCTCCGGCACGCTGAGGCCGACGAAGTAGCGCAGCTCGACGACGCGGGCGAGGCGCTCGTCGAGCTGCTCGAGCAGGCCGATCGCCTCGTCGAGCCGGCCGAGGTCGGTGTGCTCGGGCAGCGGCAGTGCGAGCGCCTGGGTCAGGTCCTCGCGCTGCCAGTCGCCGCCGTGCTTGTCGCGTGCGGCGCGGCGCGCGCGGTCGACCAGGATCTGCCGCATCGTGCGCGCGGCCAGGCGGAACAGGTGCTCGTCGTCGACGATGCGCGCGCGCTCGGCGCCGAGCAGGCGCAGCAGCGTCTCGTTGAGCAGCGCGGTGGGCTGCAGCGTCTGGTAGCCGCCCTGCGCGGCCAGCCGGCGCGCCGCCAGCGCGCGCAGGTCGGCGTACATCGCCGGCAGCAGCGCGTCGAGCGCGTAGGCCTCGCCCTGCTCCCAGCGCCGCACGCTCTGGGCGGCGTCCTCGGCGGCGGTGCGGGTCGGATCGGCGGGTGGCATGTCGGGGCAGGAGCCGCTGTGAGCGGCGCCACCATATCGCAGCGCGGGCTCAGTGGCGACGCGGCGGCTCGGCTTGGTGCAGCGCGAACACCACGATCTGCCCGTCGCGGAAGACCGGCGCGCCGAGCCGGGCCGCCACGCGTTCGACGCAGGCCGGCATGTCCGGCCACGGCACCGGCCAGGGGAAGTCCTTACCGGGCGGCAGCGTCCAGGGGTGGAGGCGCATGACCAGGTAGTCGGCGCCGTAGCCCGCGCCGTCCAGGATGTCGGCGAGCTTGCCCATGCGGCGCAGGCGCACGCCGTCGGCCGCGTACGGGTATTCGTCCCAGTCGCCGGTGCCGCAGACCGGCGAGGCCAGCGCGTACTTGACGTTCTGCCGGTGGATGCGCTGGTACCAGGGATCGGGCATGAAGTTCGACTGCGCGCGGCGCGGCGTCTCGATCAGCGTCACGCTGCCGGGCGGCCGGCGGGCGAGCTCGCGGTAGAACGCCGGCACCGGGCCGAGCTCGAGCAGCGTCGCGTACGGGTTCTCGGCCGGGTCGTAGTCGAACTGGAACACCGCGTGGTCCATGAACTGGTTCGGCGCGTAGTACCAGCCCGGCATCGGCCCGCCGGCGAACAGCGCCGCGAGGCCGAGCCCGGCCAGGGCCGCGCCGGCCGCGGGCGGGCGCACGCGCGCGAGCAGCCCTGCCGCGCCCTCGGCGACGGCGAGCAGCAGGAACGGCAGGATCGGCACCGCGTAGCGCACCAGCACCGGCGCATGCTGGATCCAGGCCGGCCGCGCCAGGCAGATCGCGGCCGTGCCGGCCAGGGTCGCGCCGAGCATCAGGCGCACGAAGTCGGCGTCGCGCCGCCACAGCCGCACGCAGCCGTAGCCGAGCAGCACGGCCAGCGGCAGCGCGACCCAGGCATGCCCGGTGCCGAGCTGCATCAGCAGCGTGCGGTAGAGGCTTTCGGCGCTGACGCTGTCGACGCCGGCCTTGCCGCTCATCGCGCCCCAGTTGTTGACGAGCGGCGGCAGCAGCGCCGCGGCGAGCGGCGCGGCGACGGCGAGGCCGAGCAGCGCCATCGCCGCGAGCGCGCGCGCCGCCGGCCGGCGCGCCTGCGCGCTGGCCAGCCCGCGCAGCGCGCCGACGCCGTAGTGCGCGAACGGCCACAGCGTGAACGCCAGCGACAACAGGTGCGCCCATCCGGCCAGGAACGTCGCGCCGACGTACACCGCCGCGGCGCCGATGCCGCGGCCGCGGCGCCAGGCGCGGAACGCCAGCAGCGCGGCGAAGCCGAGCAGCGCGACCAGCGCGTACGGGCGCGCCGTGCGGCTGAAGTAGACCAGGCTCGGCGACAGCGCCAGCAGGCCGGTCCAGATCGCCCGGGTGGGCAGCGGCGCGACGTCGCGCAGCAGGCGCGGCGCGGCCAGCAGCAGGGCTGCGCCGGCCAGCAGCAAGGGCAGGTGCATCGCCCATTCGTCGAGCGCGGCGTGCTCGTACAGCCAGCGGTAGTACAGCGTCAGCGGGATGCAGTAGTCGGCCAGGCCGAAGTTCGTGGCGATCTCGCCCATGCCGGCGCGGATCAGCATGCGCACCGCGTGCCATTCGTCGTCGACGAGCATCTGCGTGCGCAGCTGGTAGGCGCGCAGGAACGCGCCCGCGACGATCGCCGCCAGCGCCAGCGCGAGCCAGGGCCAGCGCGCCGCCCGTGCGGAGCGGCCCGGCGCGGCCCGCGCCGGTGCGGGCGGGGCGGCGCTCCCCTCGCCCGCCGCGCTCACGCCGCCGGCGCTCCCGCGCCGGCGCGCAGCCGCAGCGCCGCGTCGTCCGAGAACAGCGGCGTGCGCAGCAGCTTCCATTTCCACAACCGGTAGACCAGCGCCGTGCGCAGCACGCCCAGGCCGTAGACCACCGAGCGCCGGAAGCCGATCTCGCTGGCCTCGGCGAAATACTTGGTCGGACAGGAGATCTCGCCGATGCGCTGGCCGAACGCCAGCGCCTGCACCAGCATCTGGTTGTCGAAGACGAAATCGTCGGAGTTCGCCGCCAGCGGCAGCGTTTCCAGCACGCCGCGCGAGAACGCGCGGTAGCCGGTGTGGAACTCCGACAGCTTGGAGCCGACGAGCAGGTTCTCCAGCGCGGTCAGCACGCGGTTGAAGAAGTATTTGTAGCGCGGCATGCCGCCGGCGATCGCCGTGTTGCCGAGGATGCGCGAGCCGATGACGACGTCGTACACGTCCGAGGCCACCATCGCCGCCATCGCCGTGATCAGGCGCGGCTCGTACTGGTAGTCCGGATGCAGCATCACGACGATGTCCGCGCCCTCGTCCAGCGCCAGCGCGTAGCAGGTCTTCTGGTTGCCGCCGTAGCCGCGGTTGGCCGGATGGCGGTGCGTGCGGATGCCGAGCCGCTCGGCGACGGCCACGGTGGCGTCGTCGCTGGCGTCGTCCACCAGCAGCACGGCGTCGACGACGTCGTGCGGGATCGCCGCGTAGCACGCCTCGAGCGTCCGTTCCGCGTGATACGCCGGCATCACGACGACGATTTTCTTTCCGTGGAGCATGCGCGGGCGAGCTGGCTGGAAGAGGCCCGCGCCGGGCGCAGGCGGCCGCGGATTCTAGCACTGCGGGCCCGCCTGCCTGGTGCCGCAGCGGCCGGCTTGCACGTGACCGACCGATGTTGCGACCGCGCGCCTCGAACACCTTCGGCGCGCTGCACGCCGTCGCGCTGCGCGGCCTGCTGCACCGGCACGCCTGCGCCGCGCCGGCAGGACCGCCGCGGCGGCGCTCAAGGCGCCGTCGCCGCGGCGGCGTCCTCGCACGGTGGCACGGGACCCACGCCGGGGTATCATTGCCGCCGGCGCGGGGGCGTTGCCTGCGCCGCGCCGCATCAGCCGCGGCCCCGTAGCTCAGCTGGATAGAGCGCGCCCCTCCTAAGGGCGAGGTCACAGGTTCAACTCCTGTCGGGGTCGCCATCCGCTTGCAAACGCGCCGCGTCCGCTCCATCTACGGGCCTTCGCCTACGCGGACGCACCGATGACGCCTTCCGACCGCCAGCCGACGCTGTACATCCCGCACGGCGGCGGCCCGTGCTTCTTCATGGACCCGCCGGCCGGCGCGCCGCAGCCGTGGGACGCGATGGCGGCGTACCTGCGCGGCCTGGCCGCGACGCTGCCGGCGCCGCCGCAGGCGGTGCTGGCGATCTCGGCGCACTGGGAGGCCGAGCGGCCGACCGTCAACAGCGGCGCACAGCCGGGCATGCTGTTCGACTACTACGGCTTTCCCGAGCACACCTACCGCCTGTCGTACCCGGCGCCGGGCTCGCCGGAGCTGGCGAGGCGCGTGCGCGCGCGGCTCGACGACGCCGGCATCGCCTCCGGCGAGGACGCCGCGCGCGGCTTCGATCACGGCGTGTTCGTGCCGTTCCTGCTGGTCTGGCCGGCCGCGGACGTGCCGGTCGTGCAGCTCTCGCTGCAGGCCGGGCTCGACCCGCAGGCGCATCTCGCGCTCGGCCGCGCGCTCGCGCCGCTGCGCGACGAGGGCGTGCTGATCGTCGGCAGCGGCATGAGCTACCACAACCTGCGCGCGTTCTTCTCGCCGGAGCGCGCGGCGATCGAAGCCGCGGAGCGCTTCGACGCGGCGCTGACCGCGGCGGTCGAGGCGCCGCCGGCCGAACGCGCGGCCGCGCTCGCCGGCTGGACGCGGATGCCCGGCGCCGTGGCCTGCCATCCGCGCGCCGAGCACCTGCTGCCGCTGATGGTCGCCGCCGGCGCGGCCGGCGCGGACCCGGGCCGGCGCAGCTACGCCGACCGCCTGTTCGGCAAGGCCGTCTCCGCGTTCCGCTTCGGCTGAGCCGGCACGCGCCGCGGCCCGCCGCGCACGCCCTGCTACAATCGGCTGTTTCGCGCCGCGCGGCGCGCCCGCATTCGAACCCGCATTCGAAACCTGGAGTCTCCATGTCCGCCCAGATCCTCACGGCCCTCGGCCTCGGCCCGACCAATTCCGGCACTTATCTCGGCAACGGCGAGTGGTCGAAGACCACCGACGCCGGCCTGCTGCAGTCCGTCAACCCGAGCACGAACGAGGTGATCGCCGAAGTCCACGCCTCGAGCGCCGGCGACTACGAGACGATCGTGGCGCGCGCGCAGGCCGCGTTCGCGCTCTGGCGCGCGACGCCGGCGCCGCGCCGCGGCGAGGCGATCCGCCTGTGCAGCGAGGCGCTGCGCCGGCACAAGGACGCGCTCGGCAGCCTCGTCGCGCTGGAGATGGGCAAGTCCAAGCCGGAAGGCGACGGCGAGGTGCAGGAGATGATCGACATCGGCGACTTCGCCGTCGGCCTGTCGCGCCAGCTCTATGGCCTGACGATGCATTCCGAGCGCCCCGGCCACCGCATGTACGAGCAGTGGCACCCGCTCGGCCTGGTCGGCGTGATCTCGGCGTTCAACTTCCCGGTCGCGGTGTGGTCGTGGAACGCGTTCGTCGCCGCGGTCTGCGGCGACGTCACGATTTGGAAGCCCTCGCCGAAGACGCCGCTGTCGGCGATCGCCTCGATGAGGATCTGCAACGACGCGCTCGAGGCCGGCGGCTTCCCGGACATCTTCTTCCTGTTCAACGACGCCGGCACCGACCTCGCGCAGACGTTCGTCGACGACGCGCGCATCCCGCTGATCAGCTTCACCGGCTCGACCAAGGTCGGACGCCTCGTCGGCGAGCGCGTCGCGCGGCGCATGGGCCGCTCGCTGCTCGAGCTCGGCGGCAACAACGCGATCATCGTCGACGAGAGCGCGGACCTGAAGCTCGCGATCCCGGCGATCGTGTTCGGCGCGGTCGGCACCGCCGGCCAGCGCTGCACGACCACGCGCCGGCTGTTCGTGCACGAATCGATCTACGACGACGTGCTGGCCAAGCTGGTCGGCGCGTACAAGCAGGTCGAGAAGAAGATCGGCGACCCGACCGACCCGAAGAACCTGATGGGCCCGCTGAACAGCCGCGACGCCGTGCAGGCGTATCTCGGCGCGATCGAGAAGGCCAGGGCCGCCGGCGGCAAGGTCGAGACCGGCGGCGCCGCGATCGAGGGCAAGGGCAACTTCGTGCTGCCGACGATCGTCACCGGCCTTTCGAACTCGGACGAGGTCGTGCAGACCGAGACCTTCGCCCCGATCCTCTACGTGATGAAGTTCAGGACGCTGGACGAGGCGATCGCGCTGCAGAACGCCGTGCCGCAGGGCCTGTCCTCGGCGATCTTCACGCAGAACCTCAAGGCGGCCGAGGCGTTCCTCGGCGCGGCCGGCTCGGACTGCGGCATCGCCAACGTGAACATCGGCACCTCCGGCGCCGAGATCGGCGGCGCGTTCGGCGGCGAGAAGGAGACCGGCGGCGGCCGCGAGTCCGGCTCCGACGCGTGGAAGGCCTACATGCGCCGGCAGACCAATACGATCAACTACTCCGACGCGCTGCCGCTGGCGCAGGGCATCAAGTTCGAGTTCTGACGCTCGCCGTCGCGGCGGGGCCGTCCCGGTGCACGGCGGCCCCGATGCAGCGACCCGCAGGGGCCGGGGCCCTGGCACGATGTCGCAGCGGATCTACCACTTCGAGCCCTACCGGCTGGTGCCGGCGACGCGCGAGCTGTGGCGCGGCGAGGAGCGCATCGTCGTGCCGGCGCGCGTCTTCGCCTGCCTCGAGTACCTGATCGAGCAGCGCGGGCGCGCGGTCGGCCGCGCCGAACTGATCCGTGCGATCTGGCATCGCGACAACGTCTCGGACATCCGCCTCGGCCAGCTCGTGCTGCTCGCGCGCCGCGCCGTCGGCGACGAGGGCAACAGCCAGCGCACCATCCGCACGGTGGTCGGCTTCGGCTATCACTGGATCGCGCCGACGCGCGTCGAGGACGACGCCGGCCCGGCGCCGCAGCCGCCGGCCGAAGACGCGCCCGCCCTCATCGCCGCACCGCCCGTCCGACCGACGCGCGTCGAGCCGCTACCCACGTCTTCCGCCGCCACGGCCGCCCGGGCGCGGCGGCGCGGCGCGCTGGCCGTGGCCGTGCTTCTGCTCGTCGCCGCGGCCGCGGTCGGCCTGCGCGCGTGGCGCGGGTCGGCGCCGGCCGCGGCCGACGCCGCCGAGCGACGCGTGCTCGTGCGCCCACTCGAGGTCTCCGGCGGCGATGAGGTCGCCTGGGCGCGTCTCGGCGGCATGGACCTGGTGGCCGACCGGCTGCGCCGCAGCGGACTCTCGGTGGTGCCGAGCGAGACCGTGCTCGGCCTGCTGCGCGGCACTGCCGACGCCGATCGCCTGCGCGCGCTGAGCGGCGCCTCGACGCTCGTCGCGGGCGAGCTCTCGCGCGACGGCCGGCGCTGGACGGCGCGGATCGAAGCCGGCCTGGCCGCCGGCGAACGCCTGCGCGCCGAGGCCGGGGCCGACGAGCCGATGGAGGCGCTGCGCGCGGCAACCGACACGCTGCTGGCGCGATTCGGCCGCGCGCCGGCGCCGGACGCCTCGACGCCGCAGACGGCCGACGTGCTGCAGCGCGTACGGGCGGCCCTGCTCGCCGACGATCCCGCGCAGGCGCGCGCGATCCTCGCGGCGGTCGACGAACGCGCCGTCCGCGACGCGCCGGAGGTCCGCCTCGCCGCCGCCCAGGTCGACGTGCGCGCCGGGCGCTTCGCCGAGGCGGAAGCCGCGCTGGACGCGCTGCTGCCGACGCTCGATGCCTCGGACAACCCGCGCCTGCGCATGCGCGCGCTCGCCAGCCGCGGCATGGCGCGCCTGCGCATCGGCCGGCTGGCCGAGGCGCGCGAGGATTTCGATGCCGCGCTCGCGCTGCCCGCCGCCGCGACGCTGCGGCCCGAGTACGCCGACGCCTTGAACGGACGCGGCATCGTCGCCGTCGCGCTGCACGAGGACGACGCGGCGACGACATTCCTCGGCGGCGCGCGCCTGGAGTTCGACCGCGACGGCGACGCGCTCGGCGTCGCCCGCGTCGACCTCAATCTCGGCCTCGCCGACTACGAGCGCGGGTCGTTCGCCCAGGCCTTGGCGCGCTTCGAGCGTTCGCTCGCGGTGTTCGCCGATCTCGGCGCGGTGCGCGAGCTCTCCAGCGCGCTCGGTGCGCAGATGACGCTGCAGTCCAGCCAGCTGCAGAAAGAAGCCGCGCTCGCCACCAGCGAGCGCTTCTGGGCGGCCATCGAACGCGCCGGCGATCCGGCGCAGCGTCGCGGCACGACCCTGCGCCGCGCCGCCGCGCTGGCCGGCGTCGGCCGCCTGCGCGAGGCGCATGCGCTGCTCGACGCCGTGCTCGCCGCCGCCGACGCCCACCTGGTCGAAACACGCGATTTCGAGCGGCTGAAGCTGCTCGAGACCGAGCTCGCGCTGCGCGAAGGCCGCGCCGAGGACGCCGCGCGTGCGGCGGCGGCGCTGCCGGTCGAGCCGCTGCCGTTCGGCGACGACGATCTTCGCGCCAGCGCCGCGCTGGTGCGCGAGCGCGCGATCCCCACGTCCGACGTCGGGGAGGTCGGCACGCGGCTGGACGCCATCGCCGCGGCGCCGCGCACGGCCGCCTCGCCGCTGCGCGCGCTGGCGCTCGCCGAGCGCGCGGCACGCGCGGGGCGGACCGAGCCGGCCGCGCGCGCGTACCGGCTCGCGCTGGCACAGGCCGAAGCCGGCGGCGTGCCGCGCACGATCGCGACCATCGCCGCCTCCTACGTGCCGTGGCTGATCGACCACGACCGTTCCGCCGAGGCCGCCGCACTGGTCGGCCGCCTCGGTCCGTGGGCCGAGCGCGACTTCGACTGCGCGCTGGCCCGGCTGCGCGTGGCCGCCGCGCAGGACGATGCCGGGTTCCGCCGCGAGGCGCTTGCCGCGGTACGGCGCCTGGCCGGCGAACGGCCGATCCCGCCCGCGCTGGCCGACGCCGGCGACAGCGCCGGCCTGCTCCGCTGACCGTCGCCCACCGCGCCGGCGCGGGTCCGACGGCGCCGGCGACGGCGTTTCGAATGCGAAGTGAATGCGTTTCGAATGGTCCGGCCACCGCGCGTTCGTCGATGCTCGCCCTGCCGGTCACGTCGCCGCTGCCCGCGTCGGCTCGGCGACGCCCGTATTCCGTTTCGTCCGGAGGAAGCCCCATGAAATGCCGCCCGCTCGCCTGCGCCTGCGCGATCGCGCTGTCCTCGATCGCCGCCTGGCCGGCCGCCAGCCCGCTGGCGGGCACCCTGCCCGCCGCCGGACCGTCCGACTTCACCGCCGACGCCGCGTTCGCCGCCGCCGGCTCGACCACGCTGGAGTTCGAGAACGGCAGCTACCAGTGGGACCAGCCGCTGGCGGCGTTCGAGGCCGGCGACGGCGGCTACTGGATCGCCGGCTACGACCGCTCGCTCACCGGCGGCACCGACCAGTTCGCGGCCGCCCGGCTGCTCGACGACGGCAGCCTCGATCCATCGGTCGGCACCGGCGGAACGCTGCGCGCCTCGATCGCCGGCGTGCAGATCCTCGCGGTGGCCATGGCCGGCGACCGCTTCTACGTCGCCGAAGCCATCGCCGGCAACGGCGCGGACATCGCGGTCGACTGCATCGACACGGCCGGCGCACCCTGCGCCGGTTTCGGCATGGCCGGCATGCGTGCGCGTCGCGTTCGACCTCGGCACGACCAACGACGACGACCTGGCCAGCGCGATCGCGGTCCACGACGGCGCGGTCTATGTCGTCGGCAGCGTGGCGACGCCGCCGCAGGGCGACAACCTCTCCAATCCGGCCATCGGTATCGTCAAGCTCGACGCGGCCAGCGGCGCGCTCGACGACGCCTTCGGCAACCTCGACGGCGCGCCGGGACGCGCGGTGCACCAGCTCGACCGCATCGTCGACGGCGGCGACTACGTCGCCGGCAACCGCCTGGCGATCGTCGCGACGGCCGGCGCCCCGCGGCTGCTGATCGCCGGCAACACGCCGACCTCGGCGGCCGGCGATGCGGAAGGTTTCGTGCTCGCCGTCGACGGCGGCAGCGGATCGCTCGATCCCGGCTTCGGCGACGGCGGCGTGCGCTATCTCGGCCTGCCGCCCGGCGAGACGTTCTCGCAGGTGCTGCCGACCGCCATCGGCGTGCGCCGCAACGGTCGCATCCTGCTCGCCGGCGACTACTGGCACGACGCCGGCGGCATGGTCGATCCGGAGCTGATGATCGTCGAGCTCGACGCCGGCGGCGAGCTGTCGGCCGACTTCGGCGACGGGGGCTTCTTCCGCAGCCTGCCCGGCTATCACGTCGAGACCGTCGGCGTCGCCGAGCGGCCCGGCAGCGGCGACGTCGTCGCGACGTTCATGACCGCCGGCCTCTACCCGGAGGAATACACCGACTACCAGCAGGCGCTGATCCAGGTCGATCCGCACGGTCGGACCGCGCGCGCGCTGACCGCGATCACCTTCCCGTCGAACGGCGTCGACACCGGCGCGCGTTCGCGGCCGTCGGGCGTGCTCGTCGACGCGCGCAACCGCACCTTGATGTTCGGCTGGCGCAACTGGCAGTTCCAGCCGCAACAGGGCTTCCTCAACCGCGACATGACGGCGGCGCGCTTCGTCGCCGGCGATTCGATCTTCGCCAATGGCTTCGGCGGCGCCTACGCGGACTGAGGTCCGGACGGCGAGCCTTGGCGCCGGCACCGCCGGCGCCACGTGATAGCAAGCCACGCGCGGCTACGTATTGAAGCGGCGAAGGCCTCCTTTCGGCAGGCCAACCGTCCCGATGCCCATGTCCGCCCTTTCCCTGATTCTTCTCACCGGCCTCGCCGTCTCGCCGGCGGCGAGCGCCGACACCGCCCCGTCCGTCGCGCCGATCGAGCGCGGCCGCTACCTCAGCGTGATCGGCGGCTGCAACGACTGCCACACGCCCGGCTACGCGCCGAGCGGCGGCCAGGTGCCGGTTTCGCAATGGCTGACCGGCGACGCGCTCGGCTTCTCCGGCGCCTGGGGCACGACGTACCCGACCAACCTGCGCCTGCGCTTCGCGCAGATGGACCTGGACGCGTTCAAGGCCTACGCGCGCACCTTGAAGACGCGCCCGCCGATGCCGTACTGGGCGGTGAACGCGATGAGCGACCAGGACCTGGAGGCGCTGTTCGCGTTCGTGCGCTCGCTCGGTCCGGCCGGCGCGCCGGCGCCCGCCGCGCTGCCGCCGGGCGCCGAGCCCGCCGGCCCGACCGTGCGCTTCCCCGCCCCGCCGCCGCAGTGAGGCGCCGGCGCTCGCGTTGCCCGGGCCGGCGCAACTGTTTACGCTAGCGCCGTCCCGTCCCGGCCCGCCCATGAACGTCCCGGCATCCCGCACCAGCTCGCTCGCCGTCATCAGCCTGATCTTCGGCATCCTGTGCTGGGTCGGCCTGCCGTTCCTCGGCGCCGTGGTCGCGGTGGTGTGCGGCCATGCCGCGCGCGGCGAGATCCGCCGCGCGCCGCCCGGCCTGATCGAGGGCGACGGCATGGCCGTCGCCGGCCTGATCCTCGGCTGGGCGCACCTGGCGATCTTCATCGTCGGCGCATTCGTGCTGTTCACGTTCCTCGGCGGGCTGGCGTTCTTCGCGCACCTTGCGCACTGAGCCGGTGCCCGCGGCCTTCCTGAAGTCCGTGTCCCGCGATCCGACCACGCGCTTCGGCGACCGCGTCGCCGACTACGTCCGCTACCGGCCGGGCTATCCGCCCGCGCTGGCCGCCTACCTGCGCACGCACGGCTGGCTGCCCCGCTCCGCGCACGTCGCCGACGTCGGCGCCGGCACCGGCCTCTCGTCCGCGCTGTTCCTCGACGCCGGCTGCACGGTGGACGCCGTCGAGCCGGATGCGGGGATGCGCGCCGCCGCCGAGCAAGCGCTCGGCGCCAGGCCCGGCTTCCGCGCCGTCGCCGGGCGCGCCGAGGCGACCACGCTCGCCGCCGGCAGCGCCGATCTGGTCGCCGCCGGCACCGCGTTCCACTGGTTCGACGCGTCCGCCGCGCGCGCGGAGTTCGCGCGCATCCTGCGCCCGCGCGGCGCGGTGGCGCTGTTCTGGAACCTGCGCCGCCGCGACGACGCGTTCATGCGCGAGTACGAGGCGATCATGCGCGAGCACGGCCGCGACTACGCCGAGGTGAACGCGGCGCGGCGCGGCGACGAAACCGCCGTCGCGGCGTTCTTCGCCGGCGCCGCCGTCGAGCAGGCGAGCTTCGACAACGGCCAGTCGCTGGACTTCGACGGCCTGCTCGGCCGCGCGCTGTCCTCGTCGTACGCGCCGCGGCCGGGCGATCCGGCGCACGCGCCGATGCGCGCGGCGCTGCGCCGCGCGTTCGACGCGCACGCGGCAAACGGCCGCGTCGCGCTGCGCTACGAGGCGCGCCTGTACGTCGGCCGGCTGCACTGACGCTCTCCCACGACTTCCGACGCCACGGACACTTCCGCTCCGCATGTACGCCCTCGCCCGCCCCTTCCTGTTCCGCCTGGACGCCGAACGCGCGCACGAGCTCGCATTGCGCTCGATCGACGCCGCCTGGCGCACCGGCCTGAACCCGCTGCTCGCGCTGCGGCCCGCGCCGCTGCCGGTGGAGGCGTTCGGCCTGCGCTTCGACAATCCCGTCGGCCTCGCCGCCGGGCTGGACAAGAACGGCGCCTACGTCGACGCGCTCGCCGCGCTCGGCTTCGGCTTCGTCGAGGTCGGCACGACCACGCCGCGACCGCAGGCCGGCAATCCGCGGCCGCGCATGTTCCGCCTGCCCGAGCACGAGGCGGTGATCAACCGGCTCGGCTTCAACAACGAAGGCGTCGAGGCGCTGGTGCGCAACGTCGAGCGCGCGCGCTTCGCCGGCCCGCTCGGCATCAACATCGGCAGGAACAAGGACACGCCGAACGAGCGCGCGACCGACGACTACCTGTTCTGCCTGGAGCGCGTCTACGCGCGCGCGAGCTACGTCACCGTGAACGTCTCCTCGCCGAACACGCAGGGCCTGCGCGACCTGCAGGAGGAGGAGACGCTCAAGCGCTTCGTCGGCACGCTGCGCGAGGCCCAGGAGCGCCTCGGCGCGAAGCACGGCCGGCGCACGCCGATGCTGCTCAAGATCGCCCCGGACCTCGCCGAGGCCGAGCTCGACGGCGTCGCCGAGGTGCTGCGCGCGGCGCGCATCGACGGCGTGATCTGCACGAACACGACGATCGACCGCGCCGCCGTCGCCGGCCACCGCCACGCCAGCGAAGCCGGCGGCCTGTCCGGCCGGCCGCTGCTCGAAAGGTCCACCGCCGTGCTGCGCGGCATGGCCGCGCGGCTCGGGCCTTCGGTGCCGCTGATCGGCGTCGGCGGCATCGTGCGCGGCGCGGACGCGGCCGCCAAGCTCGACGCGGGCGCGAGCCTGGTGCAGTTCTACACCGGCCTGGTCTACCGCGGCCCGCACCTGGTCGGCGAATGCGTCGAGGCCCTGCGCGCGCGGGCGCGGGCGGCGCCGCGATGAGCGCGCCCGGCGCCGCCGCCGCGCGCGAGGGCTACGCGATCGTCGAGAACGCCGCGCTCGACGCGCGCAACACGTTCCGCGTGCCGGCGCGCGCCGCGCTGCTGGCCGAGGTGCACGACGCGCGGGCGCTCGGCGCGGCGCTGGCCGACGTGCGCCTGCGCGCGCTGCCGCTGCTCGTGCTCGGCGAAGGCAGCAACATCCTGTTCACGCGCGACTGGCCCGGCGCGGTGCTGGCGCTCGCCGCGCGCGGCATCGAGACCTGCGGCGACGACGGCGCGAACGTGCGCGTGCGCGTCGCCGCCGGCGAGCACTGGGACGGCTTCGTGCACTGGTCGCTGGCGCAGGGCCTGTGCGGCCTCGAGAACCTGGTGTCGATCCCGGGCACGGTGGGCGCCGCGCCGATCCAGAACATCGGCGCCTACGGCGTCGAGGTGCGCGAGTTCGTCGCCGCGGTCGAGGCCTGGGACCGCGAGGCCGGCCGCGCCGTGCGCCTGGCCAATGCCGACTGCGCGTTCGGCTACCGCGACTCGCTGTTCAAGCGCACGCCGGGCCGCTACGTCGTCAGCGCGGTCGAGTTCGACCTGCCGCGCCGGCGCGCGCTGCGCATGGGCTACGCCGGCATCGCCGACGAGCTCGCCGCGCACGGCGTCGCCGCGCCGGACGCGCCGTCGGTCGCCGCGGCGGTCGCGCGCCTGCGCCGGCGCAAGCTGCCCGACCCGGCGCGCATCGGCAACGCCGGCAGCTTCTTCAAGAATCCGCAGGTTCGCGCTGGGCTCGCCGCCGAGCTGCGCCGGCGCCACCCCGGGCTGCCGGCCTGGCCGGCGGACGACGGCCGCGAGAAGCTGTCGGCCGCGTGGCTGATCGAAGCGTGCGGGCTCAAGGGCCTGCGCGAGGGCGACGCCGGCGTCTCCGAGCAGCATGCGCTCGTCCTGGTCAACCACGGCAGGGCCGACGGCGCGCAGGTCCTCGCGCTCGCCGAGCGCGTGCGCGCGGCCGTGCGCGAGCGCTTCGGCGTCGAGCTCGAACCCGAGCCGCTGATCGTCTGAGCGCGCGCTCGGCGTTTAGCGCGCGGCGTCACAACGCCGTGCCGGCGCCCGGGGATAAAGTGCCGCACCGCCGTGCGGCCGGCGCAGGTCGCTGCGTTCCGCGCGGCGCCAGCCTCGGAGCCACGATGTCCGCCGCACCCGCGAATGCCGCCTTCATGGCCTCGCGCCGACGCCTGTTCGGCGCGCTCGCCGCCAGCACCGGCGCCGCCGATCCCTCGCTCGCCCTGCGGCGGCCGGGACGCAGCGGCCTGCGCGACCCGGATCTGCCGTCCAGCCCGGCCGCGACCAGCTTTCCGCCGGCCGCGGTGCGCTGGCTGACGCGCGCGACCTACGGCTGCAGCGCCGCCGAGCGCGCCGCCTTCGACGCGCTCGGCGCGAGCGACGACGCGCGCTGGCAGGCCTGGGTCGCGCGCCAGCTCGACCCGGCCTCGATCGCCGACGGCGCCTGCGAAGCGCGCATCGCCGGCGCCGGCTTCACGACGCTCGGCAAGAGCGCGAACGCGCTGTGGACCGACCACCACGCCGTCGGCGACGACTACTTCGTGCGCATGCTGCCGGTCGCGGAGACCGAATGCGCGACGCTGATCCGGCAGATCTACAGCCAGCGCCAGCTCTACGAGGTGATGGTCGAGTTCTGGCACGACCACTTCAGCGTGTTCGGCTGGGACTACGACGCCGGGCCGATGTTCGTCGCCTTCGACCGCGACGCGATCCGCCCGTACGGCCACGCGCTCGGCAACTTCCGCGCGATGCTGCAGGCGGTGGCCGAGTCGGCGTCGATGATGTACATGCTCGACCTCTTCGCCAGCGTCGCCGGCCATCCGAACGAGAACTACGCGCGCGAGCTGCTCGAGCTGCACACGCTCGGCGCGGAGAACTACGCCGGCATCGTGCAGAACCCCGACAGCTTCGCGAACATGCAGCGGCTCGGCCACTTCACCGCCTGGGACGGCGAGGAGCAGCGCCTCAGGTACGTCGACGACGACGTCTACGAGGCGGCGCGCGCGCTGACCGGCTGGACGATCTCCGGCGCGAACTGGCCCTACGCGCCGGTCAACGGCGTGCCGCTCGGCCAGTTCGCCTACGCCGACGCCGACCACGACCAGCTGACCAAGCACGTGCTGGCGCGCTATTTCCCCGCCTACCAGCGCCAGGCCGACGGCACGCTGCTGCTGGACATGCTCGCGCAGCATCCCGGCACCGCGCACTTCGTCGCCGGCAAGCTGTGCCGCCGCTTCGTCGGCGACGCGCCGTCTCCGGCGCTGGTGCAGCAGGCGGCCGCCGCGTTCCAGCAGGCCTGGCAGGCGCCCGACCAGATCGCGCAGGTGCTGCGCGTGATTCTGCTCTCCGACGAGTTCAAGAGCGGCTGGGGCACGAAGATGAAGCGCCCCGCGCTGGCCGCGGTCGGCGCGCTGCGCGCGACCGGCGCGGACTTCACGCCGGTGCCGGACGACACCTCCGCGTACACGCCGACCGAGGAGTTCCTCGGGCGCCTGCAGCAGGCCGGCCACCGGCCGTTCTACTGGCCGGCGCCGAACGGCTATCCGGACGACCAGACCGCCTGGTCGAGCACCGGCACGCTCGGCATGACGCTGAAGCTGCTGCCGCGCCTGCTGGAGATGCGCCAGGGCGTGAGCTACGACAACGCGCGTCCGTTCCTGGTGGACGTGCAGGGGCAGACGCTCGCGGCGTTTCCCGACGCCGCCCAGCGCAGCGCGGCCAACCTGATCGGCTACTGGTGCGACCGCATCCTGGGCCACCGGCCCGAGCCGGTGCACACGATCGCCGTCGACTTCCTGCGCCAGAACGCCGCGGCGACCGCGCCGCTCGACATCGTCAGCGACGGCGGCGACGGCGGCGTTCCCGACCATGCCGGCGTGTGGAACCTCGGAGATCTTTCGCGCCACTACACGATCGCCCGCCTGCGCACGGCGATCGGACTGATCCTGTGCAGCCCCGACTTCCTGCGCCGCTAGGTACCGCCATGACGCACCTCGACCGCCGCGACTTCCTCAAGGGCTGCTGCGTCGCCGCGCTGGCCGGCGGCACCGGCTCGCGCGCGCTGGCGTACTTCGCCCCGCCGCCGCTGCTGCCGGCTTCGGCCACCGGCGACACGCTGGTCGTGGTGTTCCTGCGCGGCGCGATGGACGGCCTCAGCCTGCTGCCGCCCGGCGCGAACAGCCCGTACCGCGCCGACTACGAGGCCAGCCGCTCGGCCACGCGCGTTCCCACCTCCGGCAGCGGCGCCGCGCTCGCGCTGAACGGCACGTCGTGGGCGCTGCATCCGCGCGCGGGCGCGCTGCGCGACCTGTTCAACGCGAACAAGCTCGCGGTCGTGACCGCCGCCGGCCAGCTGCAGCCCGATCCGGTCGTGCGCAGCCATTTCGAGGCGCAGGCGAACCTGGAGTTCGGCTTCGGCGGCGGCACCGGCACGAACATCGGCTGGCTGACGCGCCACCTGATCAGCGGCGGCCTGCCGGCCACGGTCGCCCTGCCCGCCGCCTCGATGGGCAGCCTCACCGCGAGCAGCCTGCTCGGCAGCTCCGATGCGATCACGATGAACAGCGCGTCGGACTTCCGCCTCGACACGTTCCACTGGGCCTGGCAGAACGACGACCCGGCGCACGGCATCGTCGGCGCCGTGTCGCGGATGAACGCGCTGTGGGGCGGCGGCACGCGCCTCGAGGCGGCCGGCGCCGAGACGCTGGCCTCGCTCGCGCTGCTGCGGCCGATCGACTTCAACCCGTACGACGCGACCAGCCATCCGAACGGCTACCGCCCGTCCGGCGGCGCGAACTACGCGATCCCGTACAACGGCGGCTTCGGCCAGCAGCTGCGCAACGTCGCGCAGCTGATCAAGCTGCGCCTGGGTCTGCGCGCGGTCACGATCGACCTCGGCAACTGGGACACGCACGTCGGCCAGGGCAACCCGACGCAGAGCTACGACTGGTTCGGCAACCAGGTGCAGAGCCTGTCCGACGGCCTCGGCGCGTTCTACACCGATCTTGCGAGCGATCCGGACGGCGACTACATGCGCAACGTCAGCGTCGTCGTCGTCAGCGAGTTCGGCCGCCGCGTGCAGGAGAACGCCGACGGCGGCACCGACCACGGCTACGGCAACGTGATGCTCGCGCTCGGCGGCAGCGTCAACGGCGGCCAGGTCTACGGCGACTTCCCGGGCCTGGCCGGCGAGCAGCTCTACCAGGGCACCGACGTCGCCGTCACCACCGACTACCGCCGCATCCTTTCCGAGGCGCTGATCCGGCGCCTGGGCAACCCGAACGTCTACTACGTGTTCCCGGGCTACTCGGGCTACGCGCCGCTGGGCGTCTTCCAGGGCCCGGACCTGCCGCCGAGCGGCTTCGACCGGGTGTTCGAGGACGGCTTCGACTGAGCCCGCGCCGCCGGGCGCGGGCGCGGCGCGTTCACTCGCCGCACTGGAAGTAGACCAGGTCCACGTCGTCCGGCCGCGGCGCCTGGCCGAGGCTCAGCGTGCCGCTGCGGCGCAGGTGCGCCTCGTCGCGGTGCACGAGCAGCGCGTCGTCGTCGCCGAGCTTGAGCCAGGTGCCGTTGGTCGAGCGGTCGGCGAGCATGAAGTGGCCGCGCTTCCATTCGATCAGTGCGTGATGGCGCGACACCCATTCGGTCTCGACGACCAGGCTGCTGGTCGGGTCGCGGCCGATCGAGAACGGCGCGTCGTCGCCGACGCGGAACGTCTGGCTGCGGAAGCGCAGCAGCAGCTGTCGCGGCGCGGCGGCGTCCACCGCGCGCATCACGCGCTGCACCGTGGTCACGTGCTCGAGGTTCTCCTGCCAGAGCACGTCGACGACCTCGAGCGGCGCCTGCTTGCCGAGCACGTGCACGCGGCCGAGCGCGCGCACGCGCAGCGCGGCGGCGCCGCCGGCGGCCTCGACGGTGCTCGCGGTGGCGACGATCTGGTCGCGCCGGGCCAGGCTCTTGTCGGCCATGCGCGCGGCGGTGTTGACCGCGTCGCCGAACACGTCGCCGTCCTCGACCAGCGCCTCGCCGTGGTGCAGGCCGATGCGGATCGCCAGGTGGTCGGCGGCGAACGCGGCATCGCCGCGGATGCGCCGCTGCATGTCGGTGGCGGCGAGCAGGCCGTTCAGCGGCGCCGGGAACGTGCACATGATCTCGTCGCCGATCGTCTTGACGACGCGCCCGCCGTGGCGGCCGGCGACCTCGCCCAGCGCGGTCAGCACGGCGCCGACGAGGCGGCGCGCGGCCACGTCGCCGCGCGTCTCGAACAGCCGAGTGCTGCCCGAAACGTCGGCGAACAGGATCGTCAGGGCGCGGCAGTCGCTCATCGCGCGGCGATCATAGGCAAATCGGTCGGACGGCACAAAGACGCCCCGCGCCCGGCGCCGCCGGCGCGCCGGGCGAAGGCGAGGCCTAGCGCAGCGCCTCGGCCGCGGCGACGATGTCCGCGTCGCCCGGCAGCACCAGGAACGCGGCGCCGGCCAGCGGCGTGTAGGTGTCCGCGCCGACGACGCGTCGCAGCGGCTTGGCGCCCTGCCCGCCCTCGACGATCGCGGTGATCACGCCTTCGCCGACGCCGGCGCTGTGGCGGCCCTCGTCGACGACCAGGATGCGCTTCGCCTGCGCGGCCTGCGCGGCGATGAACGCCTCGTTGAGCGGCACCAGCCAGCGCAGGTCGACCACGCGCACCTTCCAGCCGAGCGAGCGCTCGATCGTGCGCGCCGCGCGCAGGCTCATCGGCACGCCGTTGCCGTAGGTGAAGACGACGAGGTCGTCGGCGCCGTCCTCGCCGTAGATCCGCCCTTCGCCGAGCGGCATCGCCTGGTCCGGCGCCGGGTACGCGGTCAGCCACTGGCCGTCGCCGGCTTCGTGGAGGTCCTTGGTCATGTACAGCGCGATCGGCTCGAGGAACACGGCGACGCGGCCGTCCACCTTGGCCAGCGCCGCCAGCGTGCGCAGCATCAGGGCCGCGTCGTCGCCGCGGCTCGGGCAGCCGACGACCAGGCCCGGGATGTCGCGCAGCGCGGCGATCGAGTTGTCGTTGTGGAAATGGCCGCCGAAGCCGCGCTGGTAGCCGAGGCCGGCGATGCGCACGACCATCGGGTTCCTGTACTGGTCGTTGGAGAAGAACTGCAGGCTGGCCGCCTCGCCGCGGATCTGGTCGCAGGCGTTGTGGAAGTACGCCAGGTACTGGATCTCGGGGATCGGCAGCAGCCCCATGTTGGCGTAGCCCTGGGCGAGGCCGAGGATCATCGTCTCGTCGAGCAGCGTGTTGAACACGCGCGCTCCCTTGAACGCCTTGTGCAGGCCCTTGGTCACGGTGTAGACGCCGCCCTTCTGCGCCACGTCCTCGCCGAACAGCAGCGATTCGGGATACTTGCAGAAGAGGTCGTGCAGCGCGTTGTTGATCTGGATCGCCAGGTGCCGCGGCGGCTGCTTCTCCGGCAGCTTGTCCTCGCCGCCGAACACGGCCAGGCGCCGCTCCGCGTAGTCGGCGCGTACGGCCTCCGCGGCGACCTTGTCCGGCGTGTACGGCGCGAGCGGCGCCACGACCTCGGCCAGCGTGGCCAGCTTCGGCCGCCGGTCGGCTTCCTCGGCCGCATCGAAGCAGCGGGCGCGGATCGCCTCGTACTTCGAAAGCAGCGCGTCCTTCGTGTACAGGCCGGACTCGAGCGCGATCGCCGCCGAGCGCAGCAGCGGGTCGGTCGCCTCGACGGCGACGAGCTCCTCGATGCTGCGCCACTCGATCTCGAAGTCGGTGCCGGCGTGGCCCATGATGCGCGTCGTGCGCAGGTGCAGGAACGTCGGCCGCCGCGTCGTGCGGCAGTGGTAGACCGCGCGCGCGACCTGCTCGTAGCCTTCGGCGAGGTCGAGGCCGTCGGCGTAGAAGTAGTCGAGCCCCTCGCGCCGGCCGAACGCGGCGGCGATCCAGCCGCCCGGCGTCTTCACCGAGATGCCGATGCCGTTGTCCTCGCACACGAACAGCACCGGCGCCGGCAGCTTCTGGTAGGCGGTCCACTGCGCGGCGTTGAACGCGGTCTGCGCGGTGGCGTGGTTGGCCGAGGCGTCGCCGAACGAGCAGATCGCGATCGAGTCGTCCGGCACCGGCAGCGCGTGGCCGATGCGCCGCGCCTGCTCGATGGCGACCGCGGTGCCGAGCGCCTTGGGCAGGTGCGAGGCGATCGTCGAGGTCTGCGGCAGCACCCACAACGGCTTGCTGCCCCACACCTTGTGGCGTCCGCCCGAGGCCGGATCGTCCTTGCTGGCGGCGAACGACAGCGCCGAGTCCATGATCGGGTCCATGCCCGGCAGCTTGCGGAAGCGCTCGGCCATGAACGCGCCGCTGCGATAGTGCAGGAACGCCGGGTCGGTGTGCCGCGTCAGCCGCGCGACCATCGCGTTGCCTTCGTGGCCGGACGAGCCGATCGTGTAGAACACCTTGTTCTTCACGCGCAGCACGCGCGCCATCAGGTCGAGGTGGCGCGAGACGAGCTGCGACTCGAACAGGTCGAGGAAGTCCTGCGCCGTGCACAGGCTGCCCGGCAGCACCGGCTCGTCGGCGCGCGGCGCGCGGCGCGGCGAGCCGTTCCAGCCCTGCACGAACTCGGCGAAGTTCTGGTCGCAGACCTCGGCGCGGTTGACGTTCTTGTGGCGGGCGGGTATCGGGTTCGGAATGGCGTTCATCGGTCAGTGTCTCTGATTCAACCAGGTCGCGGCCGCGCTGATCTCGTCGACGAGCTGCGCGGCCTCCGCGGCGTCGATGCCCGAGCCAAAGCGGACCGTCTTCGCGCCGTAGTCGAAGGCCAGCATCTGCCCCAGGGAATTCCAAGGCAGCTTCGGCATCAATGCGGCGAACGGCCCGTCGGCGCCTTCGAGCGCGCGCAGGCGCGTGACGGCACGCGGATCGTAGCGGCGCGTGCGGCCGATGCCGAGCGCTTCGTGGCGCAGGCTGACCTCGTCGCGCGCGATCCGCAGGCGCTCTACGCCGAACAGCATCCACAGGATGCTCGCGGCGACGAACAGGCCGCCGGCCGTCCAGCCGATCAGCCAGACGAGGGTGAAGAGGTCGAGGCCCGCCGCGCCGCGCTCACCCGGCGCAAGCAGCGATGCGCCGACCGTCCATTCGCCCCAGGCCCACCCGACCAGCCACAGGCCGAAAAACACGACGAACGGCCCGTTCGTGCGCGCCGGGATCGCGACGTCCACGCCGCCGGCCGACGCTCGGATCGTCGCGCGCCGCCGGGCGACGGGTACGTAGCGGTTCATTGCCGTTCCCCCGGGCCGGCGCACGGCGCCGCCCCGCGCGTTCCGCGCGGCGCGCGAGGAGGCCGGCGCACCGCCTCCGGCACGCGCCGCGGCGCGACGTCGCGAATCGGCCGCATGCGTTCAGCCCGACTGCGCGATCAGCATCGCGTTCTCTTGCGCGATCGGCGGCATCGGCACGAAGCCCGGCTGCGCACGCACGCGCTCGAGCCATTCGCACACCGCCGGGAACGCGTCCAGGTCGAAGCCGCCATCGGCCGCGCAGTGCGTGTAGCCGAACAGCGCGATGTCGGCGATGCCGTAGCCGGCCGCGCTGAACCAGGCGTTCGCGCCGAGGTGCCGCTCCATCACCGCCAGCGCCGCGCGCCCGCGCTCGCGCAGGCGCGGCAGGTCGGCGCGCCGCGGCGAGTCGAGCGGCGTCCAGCCGCAGATGAAGCGGGCCACGGCGACGTACGGCTCGTGGCTGTACTGCTCGAAGAACATCCACGACAGCGTCTGCGCGCGCTGCCAGGCGTCGCCGCCGAAGTACGGCGTGCCGTCGGCGAGCCAGGCCAGGATCGCGTTCGACTCGACCAGGACGCGGCCGTCGTCGAGCTCGATCATCGGCACCTTGCCGTTGGGATTCTTCGCCAGGTAGTCCGGCGTGCGCGTCGCGCCGTGCGCGCTGTCGGTCTCGATCCAGCGGTGCGCGCGGCCGAGGTGGCCGAGCAGCATGCGCAGCTTGTGGCAGTTGCCCGAAGGCGAATAGCCGTAGACGGTGATCATGCCGGCGCGCTTCCCGAGCGGTGCGCGCGCCAGGCCTCGCGCGTCTGGCCCCAGACCTCGACCGCGCCCCAGTCGACCGGCGGCGGCAGCATGCCCATGCGCAGGTAGCGCGAGCCGAGCCGCTCGGCCACGCGCTTCGACGCCGTGTTGGCCGGCGCGATCGTGTGGATGACCTCGCGCCAGCCGAGCGCGTCGAACGCCCAATCGATCGCGGCCGCGGCGCCTTCGGTCGCATAGCCCTTGCCCCAGGCCTCGCGCGCCAGGCTCCAACCGACCTCGGTGCCCGGCCAGCCTTCCGGCTGCCACGGGCCCAGGCGCCCGACCCAGCGGCCGCTCGACTTCTCGACGACCGAGAACATCGCGTAGCCCTGCACCTGCCAAGCACCGACCATCGCCAGGAAACTGCGCCAGGCGACCGGTCGCGGCTGCGGTCCGCCGAGATGACGCGTGGCCTCCTCGTCGGCCATGAACGCCGCCCAGCCGTCGAAGTCCTCGGCGGCGGTCGGGCGCAGCAGCAGGCGCGCGGTCTCGATGCGCAGGTCGAACACGCTCATGCCGACGCCTCGCCGGCCGGGGCGGCGCGGCGCGCCTGCCACTGCGCGCGGCTCTGGCCCCAGATCTCGACCGCCGCATCCTGGTACGGCGGCGGTAGCCGCCCCGGTCCTTGCCTGGACGAGCCGAGCCGCTCGGCCAGCGCTTGCGACGGGCGGTTGTCCGGGTCGATGCAGTGGATGATCTCGCTCCAGCCGAGCGCGTCGAACGCCCAGTCGATCGCGGCCACGGCCGCTTCGAACGCGTAGCCCCGGCCCCAGGCGTCCGGATGGAACGCATAGCCGATCTCGTTGCCGGGCCAGCCGTCGGGCCGCCACGGCCCCATCTGCCCGAGCCACAAGCCGCTCGCCTTGTCCTCGACCGAGAACATCGCGAAGCCCTGCACGGCCCAGGCGCCGGGCATCTGCAGGAACTTGCGCCACGCCGCCGCGCGCGGCAGCACGCCGCCGATGTAGCGTGCGGCGTCGGCGTCGGCGTGCAGCTGCGCATAGCGCTCGAAGTCGTCCAGGCGCGGCAGGCGCAGGACCAGGCGTTCGGTTTCGAGGCGGATCTCGCGGTGGCTCACGGCTCTGGACTCCCATTCCCTTCCATTTCGTCGCGGCGGGTCGAACGCGCGCGCTCAGGAACCGTCCGGCGCAGGCGGCACGTACTCGCAGGTCGGACTGACGCGCCGGATCAGCGGGTAGTCCGAGGTCCGGCAGTGCCACTGCACGCCCGTCGCGTCCGCATGCGAGGTGTCCGCCACCAGCACGACGCGCCCGCCCTCGACGCCGGACGCCGCGTCGAACACGAGCTCGATGCGGCCGTCGGGCGTCAGCGTCGCCGACCTCAGCGTGCGGCCGCGATACTGCTCCGGCGGCGGCAGCCCGACGTCCTCGGCGCGCGCCGGCAGCCGGCCCTTCACCTGGTAGTACTCGGCGACGGCGAGGCGCAGGCCGGCCACCGCGGCGAGGTCCTCGCGCATCAGCTGGCTGGTCCTGTCGTCCGCCGCCGCCAGCGCCTCCTGCGACTCGTCCAGCGTCCTGCGCACCTGCTCCTGCTCGCGCCTGAGCGCGGCGACCTCGCCGGCCAGGCGCGCCTGCTGCCGGTCGACGGCGAGCAGACGGTACGCCGCCCACGCCAGCCCCGCCGCCAGAAGCACGCCCGCGAACGTCAGGACGGCGGTGCGCACGGGCGGCTCAGAACGCGTTGATGCCGGTCACCTCGCGGCCGACGACGAGCTGGTGCACGGTCTCGGTGCCTTCGTAGGTGATGACCGACTCGAGGTTCAGCGCATGGCGGATCGGGCAGTGCTCGGTGGTGATGCCGGCGCCGCCGAGGATGTCGCGGCACTCGCGCGCGACGTCCAGCGCCATGCGCACGTTGTTCCACTTCGCCAGGCTGACCTGCGTCGGCTGCATCGCGCCGCTGTCCTTCAGCCGGCCGAGCTGCAGCGAGAGCAGCTGCGCCAGCGTGATGCGCCGCGCCATGTCGGCCAGCTTGATCTGCACCGACTGCGTCGCCGCGATCGGGCGGTTGAACAGCGTGCGCTCCTTGGCGTACGCCACGGTCTCGGTGAAGCAGGCGATCGCCGCGCCGATCGGGCCCCAGGTGATGCCGTAGCGCGCCTGGGTCAGGCAGCCGAGCGGGCCCTTCAGACCCTTCACGTTCGGCAGGCGGTTGGCCTCCGGCACGCGCACGTTGTCGAAGAACAGCGCGCTGGTCACCGACGCGCGCAGGCTCATCTTCTTGTGCACTTCCTGCGCGGCGAAGCCGGGCATGCCCTTCTCGACGAGGAAGCCCTGGATGCCCTCGTCGGTCTGCGCCCAGACGATCGCGACGTGCGCGAGGTTGCCGTTGGTGATCCACATCTTGGCGCCGTTGAGGATCCAGTCGGCGCCGTCCTTCTTCGCGTTCGTCTTCATGTTGGCCGGGTCCGAGCCGCCGTGCGGCTCGGTCAGGCCGAAGCAGCCGATGACGCGGCCGGCGGCCATCTCCGGCAGCCAGCGGCGGCGCTGCTCCTCGCTGCCGTAGGCGTAGATCGGATACATGCACAGCGAGGACTGCACCGAGGCGAAGCTGCGGATGCCCGAGTCGCCGCGCTCGAGCTCCTGGCAGATCAGGCCGTAGCTGACGCCGTTCATGCCGGCGCAGCCGTACTCGGTCGGCAGCGACGCGCCGAGCAGGCCGAGCTCGGCCATCTCCGGGATCAGCTCGGCCGGGAAGCGGCCCTGGTCGAAGCAGTCGCCGATGATCGGCAGCACGCGCTCGTCGGTGAAGCGCGCCACCGTGTCCTGCACCATGCGCTCCTCCTCGGAGAGCAGCGAGCGGACGTCGTAGAGGTCGGTCGGGTTCAGCGGCGTGGCGGGCATGGCGGCAGGCGTCCGGGCGTGAGGTAAAGCGGCGTATTGTAGCGGCCGGCCGGCGGGGCGGCCATGGCCGCCAGCGCGCCCGCGGCCGCAATGGACGGCCTGCATGGCACGCCGCGCGGCGCCGCCGGCCGGCGGAAACCGCGGCCCCGCGCGATGCGCTCGCGGCGCCGCGAAACGGCGATACTAGCGCGATGCGCGTTCCGGTCCTCACGTATCACGCCAACAACATCGCCAGCAACGACTACGCCGGCAACGACCACGTCGCGCTGGCCGAGGACCTGCGCGTGATCCGCCGCGCCGGGCGGCGCATCGTGCCGCTAGCGGCCGTGGTCGACGCGCTGCTCGGCGAAGCGCCGGCGTCGCAGGTCGAGGACGCCGTCGCGATCACGTTCGACGACGGCTCCTGGTTCGACTGGCACGACCTCGAGCATCCGACCTGCGGCCCGCAGCGCGGCTTCGCCGGCATCCTGCGCGACTTCGCCGCGGAAACCGGCGCCGCGGTCCACGCGACCAGCTTCGTCATCGTCTCGCCCGAGGCGCGCGCGGTGCTCGACCGCACCTGCCTGATCGGCCGCGGCTGGTGGGGCGACGAATGGTGGCCGCAGGCGCAGCGCGAAGGGCTGATCGCGATCGAGAGCCACAGCTGGGACCACAACCACGCAACGCTGCCGACGACGGCGCAGCGCGAGCAGCGCAAGGGCACGTTCCACACGATCGACGCCTATGCCGACGCCGACGCCGAGATCCGCCGGGCCAGCGACTGGCTCGACCGGCACTGCGCGCCGCACCGCACGAGCCTGTTCGCCTATCCCTACGGCGAAAGCAACGACTACCTCGTGCGCGAGTACCTGCCGCTGCACGCGGCCGAGCACCGCCTGCGCGCCGCGTTCGGCACCGCGCCGGAACCGGTGACCGCCGCGTCGGCGCGCTGGGACCTGCCGCGCTACGTCTGCGGCCAGCACTGGCGCGACCCGCGCGAGCTCGAACGCCTGCTCGCGTACTGAGCTCAGCCGCTCGCCGGAGCGTCCGCCTCGTGCGGCAGCACGACGAGGTCGAGGTTGCCGGCGACCGCCTCCACCTCGACGCGCCAGTGCACGGCCGCGCCGGCGGCGCAGCCGTCGCAGCCGTAGACCCGCGCGCCGCCGTCGTCGTGGCGCAGCGCCGCCGGCCGGCCGGCGGCGGTGACGGCCACGACGTGCATCGGCGCGTGCAGCGGCAGGCGGTTCGTGAGCACGACGGCGTCGGCGCCGCCGGCGTCGAACTCGAACGCGGTGCGCGCCACCGCGCCGGCGGCGCCGTCCGGGGTGATCTGCAGCCGCCGCGGCCGCGCCGCGACGCCGCCGGCGGCCGGCGCGATCGGGCGCACGCGCTCGTACAGCGCCATGCGCGCGACGACGCGCTGCGGCGCGACGCCGGAGGCGGCAGCCGCGCGCGGGCTCAGGCCCGCCAGGTGCCGCCCGCGGCCTTCGACGCCGCCGTAGCGCAGCTCCGGCCAGCTTCCGCAGGCATTGCGCACCGGCGCGGCGAACGTCGGTTCGATCGCGGTCGCCAGCCGCGCGTGCAGCGTCGCCGGCGCGCACAGCTGCCGCGCGAGCCGGTCGATGCGCCGCGCCGGATAGAACGGCACGGCGACGTTCACGTAGCGCTCGCTGCGCTCGATCACGTCGAAGAACGGGTTCACCCCGGGCATCTCGCGCGTCGCATGCAGGTCGCGCAGCCAGAACGGGAACGGCGCCAGCGAAAGGAGCACGTAGAGCGCGAACGCGGCGATGCCGGCGTGCCGCAGCCACGGCCGCGGATCGTCCAGCCAGGCGTGCCAGCCGATCGCGATCGCCGCGGCGAGCGGCGGCAGGCAGGACGGCACCATCCAGAACGGCGTGTTCGGGCGCAGCAGCACGACGAAGGCCACCTGCGCGAGGAACGCCGCGATCAGCCAAGGCCAGGCGCGACGCAGCGCGTCGGCCCGGCCGCGCGCGCGCAGGAGCCCCGCGGCCGCGAGCAGCAGGCCGGCGCAGAGCAGCCACCAGCCCAGGCGCGCGGCGGCCGTCTTCCACGGCGTCATCAGCAGCAGCCCCCACCACGCGCCACCGGCGAGGATGCTCCAGGCGACCTGGGGAACGCGCGTCCATGCGTGCCGGCCGACGTCGCCGCCGAGGTACGCGCCGAGCGGCTTCAGGCTCGCCGCGGCCGCCGGGTCGCGCACGAACCAGGGCGGCAGCAGGCTGGCGGCGGCGACCAGTGCGGCGACGCACAGCCAGCCGAACGCCGCCCTCGAGCGGTGGCGCCGGAGCAGATACAGGCCGGCGGCCGCGACGTACGTGACCGTGGTCGGATGCGCGTGCAGGCAGGCCGTGGCGGCCAGCCCGAGCAGCACCGCCTCGACGCCGCCGAGGCGGCGCGCGGCGCGCAGCACGGCGAACGCGAGCAACAGCAGCGTCGTCTCCACGACGGCGATATGCGAAGGAAACATCAGCCCGACCATCGACCAGCCGGCGATCGCCAGGCAGGCGGCGAACGCGAACCCGTAGCGCGCGCCGGCCAGGCGCGTGCCCAGGCGCCAGGCGAGCACGTACTTGGCCGCACCCAGCACCTGCACGAAGGCCAGCGCCGCCGCCGTGCTGCCGGTCGCCACCACCGGCAGCGCCAGCAGATAGAACCACCACGGCCCGAGCTCGAAGAGCTGGTAGATCTGCGGCCCGGCCAGCGGAAACGCCTCGCCGTGCGCGATCGCCGTCGCCCAGTAGAAGTCGCGCCAGAAATCGGACAGGCCCGGCGAGTTCAGGCCGGCGGCGGCGTGCAGCACGAGCATCAGCACGCAAAAGCCGAGCCCGGCGCGATGCCAGCGGCGTTCGGAGACGGCGGACGGCGGCGGGGATGGCGGCACGGGCGATCGGCAGGCCTGGCGAACCGCCTAGCCTAGCGCAAAGCGGCGCGCCGCACGCGCGACCGCGGCGGCGCCTCATTGCCCTGCGCCGCGCTTGCTACGCTTGGCACTCTCCACGGCAGGAACCGCGATGGAACACGACGCGATGCACACGATCCCGGCGCCGCTGCGGGATTTCTTCACGATCACCGAGATCGACTCGGCCGACTTCCTCGTCGCCGGCCTGTTCCGCCGCAAGTTCGCCGCACCGCCGCCGGACATCGGCCGCCATCTGGTCGCGCTCTACCGCGACGCGCACGGCGCGCTGCGCCTGGCCGGCTACTCGCACATGCGCCGCTTCGGCGACGTCTACCTGTCGGGCGGCTCGTGCAGCGACGGCGAGACGATCCGCGCGATGGACCCGGCGCACCGCGCGGCGATCCAGGCCGCCGGCGGCGTCTGGTACCTGGTGCTCAGGTACGCCTTCGCGCGCTACGCCGACTGCTGCGACGCGTTCTTCGGCCACTGCGGCGATCCGCGCGCGCTCGAGGTGGCGACCGCCGCCGGCTTCGTCGCGGCCGGACCCGAGCACCTGATCGTCCACTGGCACAAGCCGCTGCACGAGAACATCCGCCGCGCGCTGGTGGCGAAGGTGCACGCCCTCGGGCCGTTCTGAGCGCCCGGCCGGCGGCCTGCCGCCGGTGCGCGCGTCACCCCGCGCCGGACAGGCGCCGCGGCACGTGGCCGGTGGCGACGTGGCGCCGCGCCGACTCGACGTTGACGGCCGAGTCGTCGAAGAAGATGTCGGCGCCGAACGCCTCCAGGAACGGCCCCTTCGGGCGGCCGCCGAGGAACAGCGCCTCGTCGATGCGCACGCCCCAGTCGCGCAGCGTCAGGATCACGCGCTTGTGCGCCGGCGCCGAGCGCGCCGTCACCAGCGCGGTGCGGATCGGCGAGGCCTCGCTGGGAAACGCCGCCTGCAGCCGGTGCAGCGCGTCGAGGAAGCCGCGGAACGGGCCGCCGGACAGCGGCTCGCGCGCGCGCTCCGATTCGTTGCGGTGGAACGCGTCGATGCCGCCTTCCTCGGAGATGCGCTCGGACTCGTCGCCGAACAGCACCGCGTCGCCGTCGAAGGCGATGCGCAGCTGGTCGGACTGCCGCTGCGGCGCCTTCGACGGCAGGATCGTCGCCGCGGCGATGCCGGCGGCCAGCGCCTGGGCGACGCTCTCGGGGTTGGCCGACAGGAACAGGTCGGCGCCGAAGGCGTGCACGTACGGCGAGGTCGGCGCGCCGCGCGTGAATGCGGCGCGCGCGATGTCGAGCCCGTAGTGCTCGATCGAATTGAAGATGCGCAGCCCCGTGTCGGCCGAGTTGCGCGACAGCAGGATCACCTCCACGCGCGGCGCCTCGGGCGCGGCGCGGTTCAGGTGCAGGAGCTTCTGCACCAGCGGGAACGCGATGCCCGGCGCCAGCAGCTCGTCCTCGCGCGCGATCTGGTAGCGCGCGAACGCGTCCACGCCTTCGCGCTCGAACAATTCGTGGCTTTCGCCCAGATCGAACAGCGCGCGCGAGGAGATCGCCACGACCAGCGCGTCGCCGCCGTCCGCCGGCGCCCCGCCGGCGGTTTCAGCGCGCCGGGGTTCCATCGAATCCGTCCTCGAAGAGCGCGTCGCCCAGGCCCGCGGCGAGCGCCGCGGCGAGCACGTCGATGCGGCCGTAGCCGGCCTGGTAGTTCGGCCAGTCCGCCATCGTCAGGCCGCCGCAGCCGCCCGGCGGCGGATGGCTGGGATCGCTCACGCCGTCGGTCACGGCGCTGGCGCGCAGGAGCTCGGCGATCTGCCCGGGCCGGCCCTTGAGCGCGGGGTTCACCGACATCAGCAGCGCCGCGGCGCCGGCCACGTGCGGCGTGGCCATGCTCGTGCCGGTCCAGTCGCAGCTGTACCCGTTGCCCGGAACGCTCGAGCAGATCGACACGCCCGGGGCGACGACGTCGGGGCGGATCGTCGCGGTGCCGGCCACCGGGCCGCGGCTGGACATCAGGTTCACGCGGTCGAAGTCGTCGGTCATGCCGACGACGAAGCTCGCGTCGTAGATCGCCGGCGGCTCGGCGATCGTGCCGCAGCCGGGGCCGTCGTTGGCCGCGCCGGCGGCGAAGAAGATGCCGCCGGCGACGAGGTTGTCGACCGCGGCGGCGATCTCGGCGCCGGTCGTGCAGCCTTCGTCGGCCGTGCAGGTCCAGGAATTGCTGACCACGTCCGGCGCGCGGTCGGGATCGGGATTCGCGCCGGCGGCGTCGGTCGGCGCCAGCATCCACTGCATGCACTCGACGTAGCGCGCCGGCGTGCCGACGCCGTCGGCCATGTTGCGGCAGCCGATCCAGCGCGCGCCGGGCGCGACGCCGATGCGGTTCGCGCCGCCGTCGCCGCCGGCGAACGTGCCGGCGGTGTGCGTGCCGTGGCCGTAGTCGTCGCAGGGCTCCGGCGCGTCGCTGCCGCAGGCGTTGCCGTCCTCGTCGTGGATCGCGTCGTGCCAGTTGTAGGCGTGCTCGGCCGTGCTGCCGTCCCAGCCGCGGTAGTGCGGCTTGAGCGCCGGATGGTCCCACTGGTAGCCGGTGTCCTCGCCGCCGACGACCACGCCCTGGCCGTCGAAGCCCGCGTCCCAGACCGCAGGCGCGTTGATCTTCTGCACGCCCCAGGCGATGCCGCCGACGGCGCCATCGGCCGCGGCCGCACGCGCCGACCGCGGCAGATGCGCGGCGAGGCGCGGATTGGCGGCGATGCGGCCGAGGTCGTCGCGCGCGGCCAGCGCGGCGAGATCGGCCGCGCCGGCGCGGACCCAGACCAGGTTGGCGATCCAGTACGGGCGATAGGCGATGCCGCGCGCGTCGAGCCAGGCCCGCAGGCCGGCCTGCTGCGTGGCGGCGCGCGCGCGCAGCGCGTCGACGAGCGCGCGGCGGCGCAGCCGGTAGTCGGCGCCGGCGTCGAGCGGCGCCAGCGCCGGGCGGGCCTGGTCGGGCAGCACGAGCAGCGCCTCGACGCGGCCGTCGCGGCGCGCCTGGTCGAGCAGGCCCGGCTCGACCGGCGCGGCCAGCGCCGAGCCGCAGGCGAGCGCGAGCACGGCGAACGGAGTTGCGCGCAGGCGCGTGTCGGCAGGCTTCATCGATGGCTCTTCCCAGGCGTCGGCGCCGCGGATGCGGCTCGCGCGAACACTACCCGAACTCGCGCCGGCGCGGATGCCCGCCGCGGGCAGCCGCGCGCCGGAACGATCGCCGGGCGCGGGCGGCGGCGCTCAGAGGCTGCGGCCGTCGAACGAATGGATCTTCAGGCCGTGCGGGTCGACGCCTTCGAGGCAGCGCACGTTCAGCGCGAACATCTCGTTGCCCCGGGCGTCGGCGCCGCGGCCGAACGGCGCGATGCCGCAGACCGGGCAGAACTGGTGCCGGATCACGTGCTTGTTGAACGTGTAGGTGGCGATGTCCGACTCGGGCGTGCGCAGGTTCACCCGCGAGGCCGGCACGAACGCCAGCAGGTGGCCGCGCTTGCTGCAGATCGAGCAGTTGCACTCGGTCGCCTCGGCGATCGGCTCGGGGGTCTCGACGTCGAACGCGATGCGTCCGCAATGGCATCCGCCGGTGTAGTTCATGGGATCGCTTCCTCTGTCCGGGAGCCGCAGTATGCCCGCGCGGCCGCGTCGCGCAAGATCGCTACTGCAGGAACGAAGGCTGCGTCAGCTGGCGCAGGAACGCGCCGACGGTGCGCGGCTCGACGACGATCGTGAACGCGACGCCGTAGATCGCGCCCCACAGGTGCGCGCTGTGGTTGATGTGGTCGGCGCGCTGGCGGTCCATGTAGATCGTGTAGCCGAGATAGAGCACCGCGTAGATCACCGCCGGCATCGGCACGAAGAACACCAGGATCGTCGTCCACGGTTTCAGCAGGATGAACGCGAACAGCACCGCCGAGACCGCGCCCGACGCGCCGAGGCTGCGGTAGCGGCTGTCGTCGCGATGGCGCAGGTAGCTCGGCAGGGACGAGACGACCAGGCCGCCGACGTAGAACAGCACGTAGCCGAGGTCGCCGGCGTAGTGCGCGTAGAAGCTCTCCATCAGGCCGCCGAAGAAGTACAGCGTCAGCATGTTGAAGGCGAGGTGCGGCACGTCGGCGTGGATCAGGCCGCAGCTCGCCAGCCGCCAGTATTCCTTGCCGCGCGTGATCGCCGGCGGCCACAGGATCAGCCGGTCGAGCAGGCGCGCATTCGAGAACGCCATGAACGACACCACGCAGGTGACGGCGATGATGATCAGGTTGACGGGCATGCGCGGATTCCCTGCGTCCTTACGGCGACCCCCACGATATGACGCGCACGCCGCGGCGAACAAGCATTGACGCAAGGCAGACGCGCGTGCTCGCCTGCGTCGCGCAGCCGCGCGGCTGCGCGGCGTGTCCGCACGGCGGCGTGATTCGACCGTGCGGATCGACGGACGACGCGCGCCCTTCCCGCGCGAAGCGCCGTGCATCGTCGATCGGGCAGGACGACGAACGTCCTCGCCGCTCGCGACGAGGCCGCCGGCGGCACGCGCCCGCAGGCGGCGCGATCGGCCGCTACGCCGGCGCCAGGCGCTCCACCCAGGCGGCATAGGCCGCGAGGTACTTGGCGAGGAACTCGCGCGTGGCCTCGACGACCATGCGCCCGCCCTCGTCGAACAGCTTGGCGGCGCCGCCGATGTAGGCTTCCGGCTGCTGCAGCACCGGCACGTCGAGGAACACCAGCGACTGGCGCAGATGATGGTTCGCGCCGAAGCCGCCGATCGCGCCGGGCGACACGCTGATGACGCCGCCGGGCTTGCCGGCCCACCTGTTGTGCCCGTACGGACGCGAGGCGACGTCGAGCGCGTTCTTCAGCGCGCCGGGCACCGAGCGGTTGTATTCGGGCGTCACGAACAGCACGCCGTCGGCGCGCTGGATGCGTTCGCGGAACGCCGTGTACTGCGCCGGCGGCGCGCCGCCGGCGTCGTAGTCCTCGTTGTAGAGCGGCAGCGCGCCGATCTCGACGATCTCGAGCCGCAGCGGAGCCGGCGCGATCTCGATCAACGTGTGCGCCACCTTGCGGTTCAGCGACGCGCTGCGCAGGCTGCCGACGATGACGGCGATGTCTCGGGGAGTGCCCATGGAAAGTCTCCTTGGCGCCGTGGCGGAGAAGCCAGCATGCCACGCCGCGCGGGCCGCGTCGCGCGTCCTTGCGCGCGGGCCGCGCGCGGTATCATCCGCCGTTTAGGCCCACGCCTTCGCACCGATGCCCGATCATCCGCGCTACCTGCAGCTCGACGTGTTCTCCGCGCAGCCCGGCGGCGGCAATCCGCTCGGCGTCGTCATCGGCGCGGACGACTGGAGCGACGCCGACCTGCAGCGCTTCGCCACCTGGACGAACCTCGTCGAGACGACCTACGTGCTGGCGCCGGCCGCGGACGCGGCGAGCTACCGGCTGCGCATCTTCACGCCCGACCGCGAGATCCCGTTCGCCGGCCATCCGACCGTCGGCAGCGCGCACGCGGTGCTCGAGACCGGCTTCGCCGCCGCGCGCGACGGCCTGCTGGTGCAGGAATGCGGCGCCGGCCTGCTGCCGATCCGCGTCGAGCGCGACGCCGCCGGCGAGCGCCTGCTGTTCGTGCAGGCGCCGGCCGCGCAGGTGCTGCGCGTAGGCCTGGACGGCGAGCGCCGCCTCGAGGCCGTGCTCGCCGGCCAGCCGCTCGGCGCGCTGCCGCCGGCGTTCGTCGAAGGCGGACGCCGCTGGTGGGTGGCCGAGTTCGCCGACGAGGCGGCGCTGCGCCGCTGGCGGCCGGATCATGCGGCGATCGGCGCGCTGGCCAAGGCCAGCGACAGCCTGGGCCTGTGCGCGTTCGCGCGCAGCCGGCAGGCCGACTACGAGCTCGTCGTGCGCGCGTTCCCGGCCGGCGTCGGCATCGTCGAGGACCCGGCCTCGGGCGCGGCGAACGGCCTGATCGCCGCCTGGATCGCGCAGCGCGAGCCGGCCGGTCCGCTCGCCGCCGGCTACCGCGTCAGCCAGGGACGCGAGATCGGCCGCGACGCCGCGATCGTCATCCGCGTCGAGGCCGGCGCGGTCTGGGTCGGCGGGCGCACGCACACGGTGCTCGACGGGCGCCTGCAGCAGCGGCTGCACGGGCGCTGAAAACGAAACGGGGCTCCGGACGTTCCCGCCCGGAGCCCCGCCATCACGCTTTGGGTGCGGCGATCAGATCACCTGGACCTGATCGGCCTGCATGCCCTTCTGGCCCTGCACGGCGATGAAGCTGACGCGCTGGCCTTCCTGAAGCGACTTGAAGCCCGTGCCCTGGATCGCGCGGAAGTGCACGAACAGGTCGGGACCGCTCTCCGGGGTAATGAAGCCGAAGCCCTTGGCGTCATTGAACCACTTGACCGTACCGGTCTGACGATTCGACATCTCTGAAAAACTCCTGGTGAAACATGTTGGCATCGCGACGGCGGAAACGTTCCGCGTCGAGACTGGGTTGCAGGGAGTTAGCGAGGCGAAACGATGAGCGGATCGTCATGATCAACCGCGTCAGGCCACGATTCACAGTGACCCTTGCAAACACAGTGGGCGGACTATACGCGCAAATCCGCATAAACGCTATCTTTACATCATAGTCCTTCGAAAACAGCCACTTGCGCCGATTTTGCGATTCCGCGCGGCTAATCGGCGCGCCTCTCACGCCCGTCCGGCGACGATATTCACGCTGAGCGCGATAATGACCACGTTGAAGAAGAACGCCGCCACCCCGTGCACCAGGGCGATGCGGCGCAGGCGGCGGTCGGTGATCGCCACGTCCGAGACCTGGAACGTCATGCCGATCACCATCGCGAAGTAGGCGAAGTCCCAGTAGTCCGGGTCCGCGCGCCCGGGAAAGTCCAGGCCGCCGCGCGGCCGGCGGTGCCGGTCGTCGCCGTAGTACGCGTGCGCGTAGTGCAGCGCGAACATCGTGTTGGCGAACAGCCACGACAGCAGCAGGCAGGCCGCGGCGAGGCCGATGCCGAGCGCGCCGCCGGCCTTGCTCGCCTCGAGCTCCATGCCGAGCGCGACCAGCACCACGGCGCAGACCGCGATCGTCGTGAGCAGATGGCCCCAGCGTCCCTGGTCCTCGCGGCGCGCGCGGGCACGGATCGCCTCGATGCCGCCGCTGCGCGCGAACATCCGCGCGATCATCGCCAGGAACGCCGCCGAGGCGATCGCGAAGGCCAGCACGATCGCGCGCGCCGGACCGATGCCGCCGAGCACGAACGCGGCCACCAGCACGACGAACAGCGCCGCGGACACGTTGAAGCGCGGCCGGCGCGCGAGACGGTACGAGATCCGGCGCAGGAGCGGCAGGCGATGCGGTCTGGACATGCGGCGGCCCGGCGGTGGCGTCGCCGCCATTGTGCCGCGGCCGGCGGCGCGCGTGTTTCAGCCGCCGGCGAAATCCGGCAGCCGCTGCAGCCAGCCGGCGATGCGCTCGGCCCACTCGGCCTGGCCGTCCGCCGCGGCGACGAGGTCCTGGCGCACCTCGAGCCCGACGTGCGGCAGCCCGCGGCGCTCGCCGTGCACCGGGATCGCGTAGTCGGTGCCCTCGCCCACCGCGTACGGCTCGTTGTCGCCGACGCTCCAGCGCCGCGTCTCGCGCATCATCGGCAGCAGCGCCGCGGCGACGCGCGCGTCGTGCCGGTACAGCAGGCCCAGGTGCCACGGCCGCGCGACGCCGGCGAACACCGGCGTGAAGCTGTGCACCGAGATCAGCACCGCGGGGCGGCCGGCCTGCGCGCGCCGGTCGAGCTCGGCGGCGATGCGCGCGTGGTACGGCGCGAAGATCTCCCGCTCGCGCAGCGCGACGTGCTCGGGCGCGAGGTTCCGGTTGCCGGGGACGTCGACGTCCTCGCTGCGCGTGACGATCGACGTCGCCGAGCCCGGCGGCCGGTTGCAGTCGATGACCAGGCGCGACCAGTTCTGCGCGATCAGCGGCGCGTCCAGGTGCCGCGACAGCGCGCGCGCGACGCCGAGCGCGCCGACGTCCCAGGCGACGTGCCGCTCCAGGTCGGCGGCGGACACGCCCAGGTCGCCCAGCGCCGCCGGCAGGCGGCGCGAGGCGTGGTCGCAGATCAGGACGAATCGCGAGGCGCCGTCGCCGCGCTCGAGCGTGTACGCGGGCGGCTCGTCGGCGCCGAGCAGGCGCGGGACCGGAACGGACATTCGCAACGTGCCGGCGCGGCGGCGCCGCGCCGGCGGGCCGCTGCCGCAGCGGGCAGCGGCCGGAGGATCAGGCGCTCTTCTTCGCCGCGGCCTTCTTGGCCGGCGCGGCGGCCTTCTTCACCGCGGGCTTGGCCGCCGGCTTGGCCGCGGCGGGCTTGGCGCCGGCGGCGGCGCGCGCGGCGTGCGGGCGCACGTTGCCGTAGCTGCGGATTGCGATCTTGCCTTTCTTGGTCTTGCGGTCGCCTCTGCCCATGACTGCTCTTCGGATCTCGATACGGAATCGGGGGCGCGCAGGATAGCAGCCTCGGTGGGCTATGCAAGAATGGCGCGACGCCGCAGCGCAGGACCGTCCATGCCGCCTTCCGCCGTTCCGCTGCCTCCGATCAGCCTGGCCCTGCAGGGCGGCGGCGCGCACGGCGCGTTCACCTGGGGCGTGCTCGACCGGCTGCTCGAGGAGCCCTCGCTCGCGATCGACGGCATCAGCGCGACCAGCAGCGGCGCGATGAACGCGCTGGCGCTGGCGCAGGGCTGGCTCGAAGGCGGACGCGACGGCGCGCGCGCGAAGCTCGAGGCGCTGTGGGACGCGGTCGCGCAGTCGATGCGGCCATTCGCGCTGTCCGCGCCGGCCGGCGCCGAGTGGCTGCTGTCGGGCTGGACGCAGTACTTCGCGCCCGAGCAGATCAACCCGCTGGGGCTCAATCCGCTGCGCGCGATCGGCGAGCGCCTGTTCGACTTCGAGCGCCTGCGCGCGGCGGCGCCGTTCGCGCTGTTCGTCGCCGCCACGCGCGTGCGCGACGGCGCGCTCGTGCTGTTCGGCAACCGCGAGCTGTCGATCGACGCGCTGCTCGCCTCCACCTGCCTGCCGCAGCTGTTCCCGGCGGTCGAGATCGACGGCGAGACCTACTGGGACGGCGGCTACGCCGGCAACCCGGCGCTCGAGCCCCTGGTCCACCGCTGCCGCGCACGCGACATCGTCTGCGTGCTGGTGCAGCCGCTGTCGCGCGCCGAGCTGCCGGCGAGCGCGCGCGCGATCGCCGCACGCGTGACCGAGCTCGGCTTCTCGACCACGTTCCTGCGCGAATACGCTTCGCTGCTGCAGGCGCAGGCGATGCTGCGCGGGACCCTGCCGCTGAGCACGCTCGGCCGCCGCCTGCGCTCGCTGCGCCTGCGCCTGATCGAACCCGGCGAGTCGCTGGCCGACCATCACGCCAAGAGCCGCCTGAACGCGCAGCCCGGCTTCCTGCGCGAGCTGCGCGACCTCGGCCGGCAAGCCGGCGCGCGCTGGCTGCAGGCGCTGGCCGGCGGCGCCGCGCCGGACGTCTTGCCGCAGCCGGCCTGAGCCGACCCGGCGCGCGTCAGCGCGCGCCGCCGCAGTCGCGCTGGCCGCAGCGCGTCTCCAGCTGGATCGTGGCGTGCTCGATGCGGAAGCGCTCGCGCAGCACGCGCTGCATCGAGCCCAGCGAGCGGTCCGGGTCGGCGCCGTCGGCCAGCCGCGCGTGCAGCGTCGCCACGTGGTAGCCGCCGGCCAGCTGCCAGACGTGCACGTGGTGCACGTCGCGCACGTCGTCCGCCTCGCGCCTGAGCGCATCGCCGACCAGGTCGGCGTCGATGCCCTCGGGCGCGCCCTCGAGCAGGATGTGCGCCGAGCGGCGCAGCAGGCGCCAGGCGCTGTTCAGGATGAGCAGCGAGACCAGGATCGACATCACCGCGTCGGCCCACAGCCAGCCGAACGCGCCGATCAGCAGCGCCGCGCCGACCGCGCCGAGCGAGCCGAACAGGTCGCCGAGCACGTGCAGGCGCGCGCTCGCCGTGTTGAGGTCGTCGTGGTCGTGGCCCGACAGCGCCGACAGCACGAACGCGTTGACCGCCAGGCCGCCGATCGCCACCAGCAGCATCGTGCCGGACAGGATCGGCTGCGGCTCGGACAGGCGCAGCACCGCCTCGACCGCGATCCAGGCGACCAGCACGAACTGCACGAGCGCGTTGCTGTAGCCGACCAGCACCTCGAGGCGGCCGTAGCCGAACGAGCGCCGCGCGTCCGCCGGACGCCGCGCGTAGTACGCGCCGAGCCAGGCGAACAGCAGCGCGCCGGCGTCGACCAGCATGTGCCCGGCGTCGGCCAGCAGCGCGAGCGAACCGGACAGCCAGCCGCCGACCGCCTCGGCGGCCAGCGTGCACGCGGTGAGGACGAACGCGAGCAGCAGGCGGCGCTCGCGGCGGCCGCCGCCGGACGCCTCCGCCGCGTGCGCGTGCGCATGCGGGCGGTGGTCGTGATGATGCTCGTGGCCGTGGCTCATGCAGATCATGCTAGGAGGCCGCCGCCGGGTTACACAATCACGCCGCGGCGAGGCCTCGGCAGGCAGGTGCGGCGCGCTCAGTGGCCGCAGGCGGCGTCGTGCACGTGCACGTGCGAGAGCCTGAGGTTGGTCAGGTGCGCCAGCGCGACCAGCGTGCCGCCGACGGCGACGAGCACGGCGTGCAGCGTCGAGGAATGGTCGAAGTCCACGAACAGGCCGGCCAGCAGCAGGCCGAGGCCCGGCGCCAGGAACCAGAACGCGCGGAAGCGCTGGTGGCGGCGAAAGCCCACGGCGAACGTCGTCACCGCCAGCACGCTGGCGAACGCGATGAACGCGCGCTCGAAGCGATGGTCGGCGAGGAAGCCCAGGCCCAGCGCCGGCAGCACGGCGATGATCAGCGGCAGCAGCGCGCAATGCACCGCGCACAGGAACGACGCCGTCGCGCCGAAGCGGTCGGCGATGCGGACCCAGAGCGATGGCGGTGGCGGGCGGTCCATGGCGGCGTCTCCTGACGTTACAACATAACTCCACGTGGCGTCCGGTCCCGAGGATTTCACGCAGTGACTTCCGGCACGGCTGGTGCGCGGGCCGAAAGTTATATTATAACATTTCAATGCTGCCGTCCACGCATCCGCCGACGAGTACGACCGCCCCGGGCCGGCCTGCCGCCGCGCCCGGCGGCGGCCGCGCCGCCGACGTCGTGCGCGGCGCGCTCGCCCCAATCCCGACCGACCTTCCGGAGAACACCGCATGAAGCGCACGCTGCTGGCGGCCTGCCTGGCCGCCGCCCTCCCGCTGTCCGCCTATGCCGACGACGCGCCGGCCCCGGACGTCGACGCCGGCAGCACGGGCGACGCCGCCGCGCAGGGCGCGCAGAACCGCCAGGGCAAAACCGACGACGAGCCGTCGCGCCTGCGCGACGTCGTCGTCACCGCCGTGCCGCTGAAGCAGAACGCCGACCAGCTCGTCACGCCGGTCAGCGTGCTCGCCGGCAGCGAGCTCGACGACGCGCGCAGCGGCACGATCGGCCAGACCGTGGCCGGCGTGCCCGGCGTGCAGACCACGGCGTTCGGCGCCGGCGCCGGCCGTCCGGTCATCCGCGGCCTGGACGGCTCGCGCGTCTCGGTGCTGAGCGACGGCCTCGGCTCCGAGGACGTCTCCAACGTGAGCCAGGACCACGCGGTCACGATCGAGCCGTTCCTCGCCGATCAGATCGAGATCCTCAAGGGACCGTCCACGCTGCTGTACGGCTCCGGCGCGATCGGCGGCGTGGTCAACATCGTCGACGGGCGCATCCCCGAAGCCGCGCCGGCGAACGGCTTCGGCGGCCGCGCGCAGGTCAACTACGACAGCGTGTCCGACGGCCGCACCGGCATGTTCCGCGCCGACCTCGGCGGCGACGGCTTCGCGCTGCACGCCGACGGCCTGGAGCGCCGCGACGGCGACTACGACATTCCCGGCCGCACGCTCGACAACAGCTGGGTGCACACCAAGACCGGCGCCGTCGGCGGCTCGCTGCTCGGCGACTGGGGCTACCTGGGCCTGTCGGTCTCGCGCTACCTCAACAACTACGGCAACCCGGCCGAGCCCGGCGATCCGGCCACCGGCGACCCGGCCGTGCGCGTGTCGATGGCGCAGACGCGCTACGACCTCAAGGGCGGCCTCAACGCGCCGTTCGCCGGCATCGACAAGGCCGAGTTCAGCGTCGGCCACACCGACTACGCGCACGTCGAGTACGAGGGCGACGAGGCCGGCACGCGCTTCACCAACGACGCCAACGAAGGCCGCGTGCAGCTCACGCATGCGCCGCTCGGCGGCTGGGTCGGCGCGTTCGGCCTGCAGGCGTTCGACCGCGACTTCGCCGCGGTCGGCGAGGAAAGCTTCGTGCCGCCGACGAAGACCCGCGGCCTGGGCCTGTTCCTGACCGAGCAGAAGGAATGGGACCGCCTGAAGGTCGAACTCGGCGTGCGCGGCGACCGCCAGACCAGCGACCCGGACGACGGCCCCGCGCGCGACTTCCATCCGCTCAGCGTGTCGGCCGGCCTCGCCTGGCGCTTCGACTCGGCCTGGCACTTGAGCTTCAACCTGGACCGCGCGCAGCGCGCGCCGGCCGAGGAGGAGCTGTTCTCCAACGGCCCGCACGCGGCCTCGGCGACGTTCGAGATCGGCGACGCGAACCTGCGCAAGGAAACCGCCAACCAGGCCGAGATCGGCCTGCACTACCACAGCGACTGGGTCGAGGCGAAGATCGCCGCGTACTACAACCGCTACGACGACTTCATCTATCTGGCCGACACCGGGCGCGTCGAGGACGACTTCCCGGTGCGCCAGTGGTCGCAGGGCGATGCCACGTTCCGCGGCGGCGAGGCCGAGGCGACGTTCCACCTGGCGCGCAACGCCAGCGGCCACTACGACCTGCGCGTCTGGGGCGACACCGTGCGCGCCACGCTCGAGCAGGGCGGCAACCTGCCGCGCATCCCGGCGGCGCGCTTCGGCAGCGAGCTCAGCTGGCGCAACGACGACTGGCGCGCCAGCCTGGGCGCGGTGCGCTACTTCAGCCAGGACGACGTGGCCGCGTTCGAGACCGAGACGCCCGGCTTCACGCTGGTCAACGCGCGCGTGGCCTGGAGCTTCTTCAATGACGAGCGCCAGAGCTGGGAAGCCTTCGTCAACGCCGACAACCTGACCAACCAGACCGCGCGCCTGTCCACCTCGCTGATCAAGGACCAGGCGCCGCTGCCCGGACGCAACTTCTCGGTCGGCGTGCGCGGCCTGTTCTGAGCCGCACGACGGCGGCCGGCGCCGGCCGGCCGCTTTCCTTCCGCGCTGCGCAGCGGCCGCCGCCTGCTGCTGTAGCGCAGCATGACAAGCCTGGCCCTGCTCCGCATGATGTAAACGTTTACATGCTGCAGGGCGCGGGCGCACGTGAACGCGACGATAAAGGACGTGGCCAGGGCCGCCGGCGTCTCGGTGGCGTCGGTCTCGCGCGCGCTGAACGGCCGCGACAACGTCACCGAGGACACCCGCCGCCGCGTGCTCGAGGCCGCCGCGCGCCTGCGCTACACGCCCAACGACGCGGCGCGCAGCCTGATCACGCGGCGCACGCGCACCGTCGGCGCGGTGCTGCCGGACCTCTACGGCGAGTTCTTCTCCGAGCTGATGCGCGGCATGGACGCGGCCGCGCGCGCGCACGGCCTGCATCTGCTCGTCGCCGGCGCGCGCGGCTCGGCCGAGGAGACCGCCGGCGCGCTGCGCGCGCTGAGCGGCCGCGTCGACGGCCTGCTGGTCATGTCGCCGCACGCCGACGCGCAGCTGCTCGGCGCGACGCTGCCGGCCGCGCTGCCGACCGTGCTGATGAACACGCCGGTCGCGGGCAGGCGCTACCGCTCGCTGTCGATCGACAACCACGGCGGCGCGCGCGCGATGACGCGCCACCTGCTCGGCCTGGGGCACCGGCGCATCGCCTTCATCGCCGGCCCGGTCGGCAACTTCGACGCCGCCGAGCGCCTGCGCGGCTACCGCGACGCGCTCGGCCGCGCGCGCGCGGGCGGCGAAACGCTGCTGCAGGGCGACTTCAGCGAGGAATCGGGCTATCGCGCGGCGCTGCGCCTGCGCGAGCTCGAGCGCCGCCCCGACGCGATCTTCGCCGCCAACGACACGATGGCGATCGGCTGCCTGTTCGGCCTGGGCGAGCTCGGGCTGCGCGTGCCCGAGGACGTCGCGCTGGCCGGCTTCGACGACATCCCGACCGCGCGCTACGTCACGCCGCCGCTGTCGACGGTGCGCGTGCGCATCGCCGAGCTCGGCACGCGCGCGCTGGAGAGCCTGGCCGCGGCGATCGCCGCGCCGCAGGCCGCGCCGCGCGCCGAGCGCGTCGGCTGCAGCCTGGTGATCCGCCGCTCCTGCGGCGGCATGCCGGATACGAGCTAGCGCGGCGCGTCTTCCGCCTGCCCTTGCGTCACTGTCCCGATTTCGTCCTGGGGAGGACCCATCATGAAGGCTTTCGGCAATGCCCTACGTCCCGCGCGGCGCAGCACCCTGGCCTGTGCCCTGGCCGGCGCGCTGCTGCTGGCGGCTCCGCCGCTCGCGCTCGCGCAGAGCACCGGCGCGTCGCTGCGCGGCCAGGCCGCCGCCGGCGTCGACATCACGGCGGTCAACGTCAATACCGGCCTCACGCGCCGCACCAAGGCGGCGGCCGACGGCAGCTACGCGCTGACCGGCCTGCCGCCGGGCACCTACCGCATCGAGGCCGGCCCCGGCACGGAGCGCACCGTGACGCTGGCGGTGGCCTCGACGGCGACGCTGAACCTGGCGGCGCCCGAGGCGCGCGACGCGACCAAGCTCGAGGCGATCACCGTCACCGGCAACGCGCTGGCCGAGGTCAGGACCTCGGAAATCGGCGACACGATCTCGCTCAAGCAGATCAACACGATCCCGCAGACCACGCGCAACTTCCTCGAATTCGCCGACACGGTGCCCGGCATGGCGTTCAACCGCGACCCGGGCAACGGCACGTACAAGCTGCAGAGCGGCGCGCAGTCGGCCAGCAACATCAACGTCTTCATCGACGGCGTCGGGCAGAAGAGCTACGTGCTGCAGGGCGGCATCACCGGGCAGGACTCCAGCCGCGGCAATCCGTTCCCGCAGCTCGGCATCGCCGAGTACAAGGTCATCACGCAGAACTACAAGGCCGAGTACGACCAGCTGAGCAGCGCCGCGATCACCGCCGCCACCAAGTCCGGCACGAACGAGTTCCACGGCGAGGTGTTCGGCAACTACACCGGCACGCCGTGGCGCTCGCCCTATCCCACCGAGATCGCCGGCGGGCGGAAGCTGGACACGCCGGACCAGGAGTACGGCCTCGCGTTCGGCGGGCCGATCATCAAGGACCTCGCGCATTTCTTCTTCACCTACGAGGGCAAGGACTACGAGACGCCGGTCGCGGTGATCCCGAGCGAGGTCCTGCCCGGGCCGCTGCCGCCGGGCGTGGAGAGCAACTACGGCCCGGCCAGCCAGCCGTTCCACGAGGACCTGTACTTCGGCAAGATCGACTGGACGCCGACCGAGAACGACCTCGTCGAGCTCACCGGCAAGTACCGCAGCGAGACGCAGCGCGACAACGTCGGCGGCCAGCAGGCGGCGTCGTTCGGCAGCGACATCGTCAACGACGAAAAGCGCCTCGACCTGCGCTGGCAGCACACCACCGAGCGCTGGCTCAACGACCTGCACGTCACCTTCGAGGACACGACCTGGGGCCCGCGCCCGCTCAGCGAGGGCTTCGCGCAGGTCTACACCGACCCGGCGCAGAGCGACAAGGTGCTGCTGCAGACCGGCGCCGGCGCGAACTACCAGAACAAGGGACAGAAGGGCCCGTCGATCCAGGACGACTTCAGCCTCACCGACCTGCACTGGAACGGCGACCACATCGTCAAGATGGGCTTCAAGTACAAGCAGGTGAAGCTGACGACGCAGGAGATCAATCCGGCCAACCCGCAGTTCTTCTACGACGTCACCGCGGCCGGCACCAGCCAGGACCCGTACAAGGCGCGCTTCGGCGTGCCGCTCGCCGGCGTCGGCGACGGCACCGCCGAATCGAAGAACAAGCAGTTCGGCGCCTACATCCAGGACGACTGGACGGTCAACGAGAAGCTGACGCTCAACCTCGGCATCCGCTGGGACTACGAGAAGACGCCCTCGTACCTCGACTACGTGACGCCGCCCGACGTCGTCGAGGCGCTGCGCGGCTGGTCCAACATCCACAACCCGAACGCCGGCTTCGACATCGAGGACTACATCAGCAACGGCCACAACCGCAGCTCGCCGAAGGACATGTGGCAGCCGCGCCTGGGCTTCTCCTACGACCTGAACGCGGACGAGAACCACGTGATCATCGGCGGCATCGGCCGCTCGTACGACCGCAACAGCTTCGACTACCTGCAGCTGGAGCGTTCGAAGGCGACGTTCCCGGCCTACGAGATCTTCTTCAACTCGCCCGGCGGCCGCAGCTGCGACACGACGCAGTCCAACTGCGTCGACTGGGATCCGCGCTACTTCAACCTGGCCAACCTGCAGGCGCTGATCAACGCCTCCGGACGCGGCCGCGAGATCGACCTGCTGCGCAACGACCTCAAGGTGCCGCATTCGGACCAGGCCAGCCTCGGCATGCGCAACCGCGTCGGCGAGTGGAACACCAGCGTCGTGCTCTCGCGCATCGTCAGCAAGGACGGCTTCGTCTACACGCTCGGCAACCGGCGGCCGGACGGCTCGTTCTTCGGCAACACGCCCGGCGACTACGGCGTGCCGTGGGGCTTCGGCATCCCCGGCTTCGGCTCGCTGATCCTCGGCAAGAACGGCATCGAGTCGAAGAGCAATTCGCTGCTGCTCTCGCTGGAAAAGCCCTACACGAAGGAATCGGGCTGGGGCGTGACCGTCGCCTACACGTACACCGACGCGAAGGAGAACCGCAAGACCGGCGAGCACTACGCGCTCGACGAGCCGGACATCACCGCGTTCCCGTGGCTGCGCGCCTACGGCGTGTCCAAGCACCGCCTGGTCGCGACCGGCATCGTCGACGGCCCCTGGGGCATGACCTACTCGGCCAAGCTGACCCTGGCCACGCCGCGGCCGATCTCCGACATCGCCTGCTGGGGCCAGGCCGGCCCCTGCGAGCCGTCGGCGATCGCCGCGCCCGGCGCGAGCTTCCTCGTCGGCGGCCCGATCTTCGGCACGCGCCAGATCGACCTCGCGGCCAACAAGGACCTGCCGCTGACCGAGAGCATGAGCATGTACTTCCGGCTCGACGCGATCAACGTGTTCAACTTCAAGAACTACTCCGACTACGTCACCGACTGGGGCTCCGGCGGCGTGTTCCGCGGCCGGGCGACGTTCAACAAGGCCGGCAACATGTACACCGTGCCGCGGACGATCAAGTTCACGATGGGCGTGAGGTTCTGAGATGCGCAGGCGGCGGCCCGCTCCGGCGCTCGGCCCCGCGGGCCGCGGCGCGCCGCCGCCGCGCGTCCGCGTCTCGGCGCCGGGATCTCCCTTCCGCTCGCGGAAGGGAATTTTCCGCCGATCGCGGCCTCTAGGCCGTCGCCCGGACGGAGACCGGGCCTTGCGTCTCCGGAGCCCACACGCCAGATTCCGCTAAGTGACCTTCTCGCGCCGCGCATCCGTCATCCGCTTCGCGCTCGCCGCCGCAGCGCTGGCCTCGCTCCTCGCCTTCGGCATCGTGGCCTGCCAGCGCCAGGCCGAGCCGCCGCGCGCCACCGTCACGCCGCTGCTGCGTCCCGCGCTGACGCCGCTGTTCGACGACCTGGAGCGGCGCACGTTCGACTACTTCTGGGACACGGCCGTGCCCGAGAGCGGCCTGGTCCCGGACCGCTACCCGTACACCGAGCCGTTCTCCAGCATCGCCGCGATCGGCTTCGGCCTGACCGCCTACGGCATCGGCGCGGAGAAGAAGTACATCACGCGCGACCAGGCCGTGCAGCGCGTGCTGCTGACCCTGCGCTACCTCGAAGGCCTGCCGCAGGGCTCGCGCAAGGAAGGCATGGCCGGCTACCGCGGCTTCTACTACCACTTCCTCGACCTCAAGAGCGGCGCGCGCTACGCCGACTGGGTCGAGCTGTCGTCGGTGGACACCGCGCTGCTGCTCGGCGGCGTGCTGTTCTCGCAGTCCTACTTCGACCGCGACACGCCCCAGGAGCGCGAGATCCGCTCGCTCGCCGACACGATCTACCGCCGCGTCGAATGGCCGTGGATGCAGGTGCGCGCGCCGCTGATCTCGATGGGCTGGTACCCCGAGCACGGCTACCTGCCCTACGACTGGGAAGGCTACAACGAGGGCATGCTGGTCTACATCCTGGCGCTCGGCTCGCCGACGCAGGCCGTCGGCGACGACGCCTGGAGCGCCTGGACGAAGAGCTACTCGCGTGCCTGGGGCACGTTCGAGAACCAGGAATACCTCGGCTTCGCGCCGCAGTTCGGCCACCAGTACTCGCACGTCTGGATCGACTTCCGCGGCATCCGGGACGCCTACATGCGCGCGCACGGCTTCGACTACTTCGAGAACAGCCGCCGCGCCACCTATGCGCAGCGCGCCTACGCGATCGCCAACCCGATGGGCTGGAAGCTCTACGGCGAGAACGTCTGGGGCCTGACTGCGAGCGACGGCCCGCAGGGCGCCAACCTCGACTACGAAGGCGGCCTGCGCGAGTTCCGCCACTATTCCGCGCGCGGTGCCGGCATCGCCGACGCGTTCGACGACGGCACGATCGCGCCGACCGCGGCCGCCGCCTCGCTGCCGTTCGCGCCGGAGATCGTCATCCCGGCGGTCGAGGAGATGTACACGCGCTACGGCAAGGACATCTACTCGAAGTACGGCTTCCTCGACGCGTTCAACCCGAGCTTCAGCTACGACATCCCGCTCAAGACCGGGCACCTCGTGCCGGGCTTCGGCTGGGTCGCCAGCGACTACATCGGCATCGACCAGGGCCCGATCCTGGCGATGATCGAGAACTACCGCAATGACTTCGTCTGGAACGTCATGAAGCGCAACCCCTACATCCGCAAGGGGCTGCAGCGCGCCGGCTTCAAGGGCGGCTGGCTCGACGAGCCGATCGACGCCGGCAGCCGCACCGCGATGGCGAGGAAATGAACCGCGCGCGCCCGCCCCGTCCTCGCCGGATCCGCCGCGGCGCCGGACGGGCGGGCGCCGCCGCCCTGCTCGCCTGCGCGCTGGCGCTCCTCGCCGGCTGCAGCCGCGAGCGCGACGTCGTCGTCGTGACGTTCTGGGCGATGGGCCGCGAAGGCGAGGTCGTGGCCCAGCTGCTGCCGGAGTTCGAGCGCACCCATCCGCACGTGCGCGTGGACCTGCAGCAGCTGCCGTGGACCGCCGCGCACGAGAAGCTGCTGACCGCGTTCGCCGGCGACGCGCTGCCGGACCTCGCCCAGCTCGGCAACACCTGGATCCCCGAGTTCGCCGCGCTCGGCGCGCTCGAGCCGCTCGAGCCGTGGGTGCGGGCGTCGACGACGGTGCGCCAGGACGACTACTTCCCCGGCATCTGGGACACCAACGTCGTCGACGGCACGCTCTACGGCATTCCCTGGTACGTCGACACGCGCCTGCTGTTCTACCGCAAGGACCTGCTCGCGCGCGCCGGCGTCGACGCACCGCCGCGCACCTGGGACGAATGGACGCGCACGATGGCCGCGCTCAAGGCGCAGGCCGGGCCGGACGGCTACGCGATCCTGCTGCCGCTGAACACGTTCGAGGAGCTGCTGAACCTCGCCATCCAGCAGCCCGACCCGCTGCTGCGCGACGGCGACACGCGCGGCAACTTCGAAAGCCCGGGCTTCCGCCGCGCGTTCGCGTTCTACGTGGACATGTTCGCCCGCGGCTGGGCGCCGAAGATGAGCGAGACGCAGATCGCCAACGTCTGGGACGAGTTCGCCCAGGGCTTCTTCGCGTTCTACATCACCGGACCCTGGAACATCGGCGAGTTCCGCCGCCGGCTGCCGGCCGCGCTGCAGGACGCCTGGGCCACCGCGCCGCTGCCGGGCGTCGACGGCCCGGGCGCGGCGATCGCCGGCGGCACGAGCTTCGTCGTCATGCGCAGCTCACCGCGCAAGCGCGAGGCCTGGCAGCTCGCCGAGTACCTGAGCGCGACGGCGCAGCAGCAGCGCTTCCACGCGCTGACCGGCGACCTGCCCTCGCGGCGCAGCGCCTGGGACGCGCCGGCGCTGGCGGGCGATGCGCACGCGCGCGCGTTCCGCGACCAGCTCGACCGCGTCAGGCCGGCGCCGAAGGTGCCGGAATGGGAGCGCATCGCCACCGAGGTGCGCCTGGCCGCCGAACGCGTCGTGCGCGGCGGCGAGCCGGCCGACCAGGCCCTGCGCGAGCTGGACGCGCGCACCGACGCGATCCTCGAGAAGCGCCGCTGGATGCTGGCGCGCAGGGCCGCGCGATGAGCGCCGCCGGTTCCGCGGCGGCACGGAGCGCGATGAGCGAGCGCCGCGCGGCCTGGCTGTTCGTGGCGCCGGCGCTCACGGTCATCGGCGCGTTCTTCCTCGTGCCGGTGCTCGCCGCGTTCGCGCTGAGCCTGACCGACTTCGACCTCTACGCGCTCGCCGACCCGCACGACCTGCGCTTCGTCGCGTTCGGCAACTACCTCGACGTGCTGCGCACGCCGCTGTTCTGGAAGTCGCTGTTCAACACGCTGTACTTCGTCGGCCTCGGCGTGCCGCTGTCGATCGCCGTGTCGCTGGGCGCGGCGCTGCTGCTCGACTCCAGGCTCGCGCGCTTCAAGGGCCTGTTCCGCACCGCGCTGTTCGCGCCGGTGGTCACCACGATCGTCGCCGTGGCGATGATCTGGCGCTACCTGCTGCACACCCGCTACGGCCTGATCAACTTCGGCCTGGAGAAGCTCGGCCTGGCGCCGGTCGACTGGCTCGGCGATCCGCACTGGTCGATGCCGGCGATCATCCTGTTCGCGGTGTGGAAGAACTTCGGCTACAACATGATCATCCTGCTCGCCGCGCTGCAGGCGATCCCCGGCGAGCTCTACGAGGCCGCGCGCATCGACGGCGCGTCGTTCGGCCAGCAGCTGCGCCACGTCACGCTGCCGATGCTGCGCCCGGCGCTGCTGCTGGTGTCGATCATCACGGTGTCCGGCTATTTCCAGCTGTTCGCCGAACCCTACGTGATGACGCGCGGCGACCCGCTGCAGAGCACGGTCAGCGTGCTGTACTTCATGTACGAGGAAGGCTTCAAGTGGTGGAGTCTGGGCCGCGCCTCGGCGATCGCGTTCCTGCTGTTCGCGCTGATCCTGGGCGCGACGGCGCTGCTGCTGCGCCTGGGCCGGCGCGGGGAGGCCGCGTGAGCCGCCGCCTCGCCGCCGCGCTCGTCAACGGCCTGCTCGCCGCCGGCGCGCTGTTCGCGCTGTTCCCGCTGCTGTGGATGCTGTCGGTGTCGTTCATGCGGCCCGGCGAGGCCAGCGCGTTCCCGCCGCCGCTGCTGCCCGGCCGGCCGACGCTCGACAACTACCGCGAGCTGTTCGCGCGCGCCGGCATGGGCCGCCACCTGGCCAACAGCCTACTCGTCGCCGGCGCGACGACGCTGCTGTCGCTCGCGTTCAACCTCGCCGCCGGCTACGCGTTCGCCAAGCTGCGCTTCGCCGGCCGCGAGCGGCTGTTCGGCGTGCTGCTCGGCGCGCTGGTGATCCCGGCGCAGGTGGCGATGATCCCGCTGTTCCTGATGATGAAGGGCCTGGGGCTGGTCAACAGCTACGGCGGCGTGATCGTGCCCGCGCTCGCCAGCGTGTTCGGCATCTTCCTGGTGCGCCAGTACGCCCGCTCGATCCCCGACGAGCTGCTCGAGGCGGCGCGCATCGACGGCGCCGGCGAGCTGCGCATCTTCGCCACGATCGTGCTGCCGCTGCTGCGCCCGATCGTGGCCACGCTGGCGATCTTCACGTTCCTGGCCAGCTGGAACGACTTCATGTGGCCGCTGATCGTGCTCAGCGACCAGGCCTGGCAGACCGCGCCGGTCGCGCTGGCCGGGCTGTCGCGCGAGCACGTGCAGGACAGCGAGCTGATGATGGCCGGCTCGGTGGTCACCACGCTGCCGGTGCTGCTCCTGTTCCTGGCGCTGCAGCGGCACTACATCCAGGGCCTGCTGCTCGGCAGCGTCAAGGGATGAGCGCGGCCGCGGCCGCCGCGCTGGCCCTGGCCACGGCCGCATCGGCCGCGGCCGCCGATGCGCCGGCATCCGGCGGCTTCGCCGACGCGGCGGCCTGGACCGCGCTCGCCTCCGACGAGGTCGAGGCGCGGCTGCGCCGCGACGGCGAGGCGCTCTGCCTGGCGTTCGACTTCCACGGCCGCTCCGGCTACGCCGCGCTGCGCCGCCGGCTGCCGATCGACTATCCGGCGAACTACGCGTTCTCGTTCCGCGTGCGTGGCACGGCGCCGGACAACGCCCTGCAGTTCAAGCTGATCGACGCCTCCGGCGACAACGTCTGGTGGGTGAACCGGCCGGACTTCGCGTTTACGCGCGACTGGCAGGTGCAGCGCTACCGCAAGCGCGACGTCGACTTCGCCTGGGGACCGGCGGCGGACCGCACGCTGCGCCGCAGCGAGTCGCTCGAGCTGGCGCTCTACGCGGGCCGGGGCGGCCGCGGCGAGGTCTGCTTCGACCGCCTCGCGTTCGAGGCGCTGGCGCCGGCGCCGGCGACGCTGCCGACGCCGAAGGTCGCCGCCTCCTCGGCGCTCGCCGGCGCCGCGCCGGCCGGCGTGCTCGCCGGCCGCGCCTGGCGCAGCGACCCGCGTCGCGGCGCCGAGCAGACGCTGACGTTCGACTTCGGCCTGCCGCGCGAGATCGGCGCGCTGGTGCTGCACTGGCAGGGCCGCGACTACGCCTCGCGCTACGACGTGGAGCTGTCCGACGACGGCCGCGCCTGGCGGCGCGTGCGCCGCGTCGCCGAGGGCAACGGCGGCGTCGATCCGCTGCTGCTCGGCACCGAGGCGCGCCATCTGCGCCTGGCGCTGCACGACGGGCCGACGCATGCGTACGCGCTCGCGCGCGTCGAGGTCGGCGACGCCGGGTCGGGCGCGTCGGCCAACGCGTTCTTCTCCGCGCTCGCCGCCGCCGCGCCGCGCGGCACGTATCCGCGCGGCTTCTACGGCGAGCAGACCTACTGGACCGTCGTCGGCGTCGACGGCGGCCACGAGAGCGGGCTGTTGTCCGAGGACGGCGCGCTCGAAGCCGCACGCGGCGGCTTCTCGGTCGAGCCGATGCTGGTCGACGAGCGCGGCGCGCTCGTCACCTGGGCCGACGCGGCGATCGCGCATTCGCTCGTCGACGGCGACCTGCCGATGCCGCGCGTGGAGTGGACGCACGACGGCCTGGTGCTGCGCACGCTCGCGTTCGGCAGCGGCGCGCCCGGCGCCTCGCGGCTGGTCGCCGGCTACACGCTGCGCAACGCGTCGGCGCGGCCGCGCCGGCTCGTGCTGGCGCTCGCCGTGCGGCCGTTCCAGGTCAATCCGGCCGTGCAGTTCCTGAATACGCCCGGCGGCGTGAGCCCGATCCGCGAGCTCGCCGTCGCGCCGTCGGCGGTGTCGGTCGACGGCCGGCCGCGCGTGTTCGCGCTGGCCCCGGCCGACGCCACGCTCGCCAGCGCATTCGACGCCGGCATGGTCCACGAGCACCTGCCCGCCGCGGCGGCCGGGCTCGCGCAGCGCCCCGCCGTCCCGGCCGGCGTGGCGACGCGCACGGTGCACGACGCCAGCGGCCTCGCCTCCGGCGCGCTGCTCTACCGCGTCGAGCTGGCGCCGGGCGCCGAGCGCACGTTCGCGCTCGCGCTGCCGCTCGACGGCGCGCCCACGCCGCCGCCGGCCGACGCCGATGCGGCCGCCTGGCTCGAGGCCGAGCGCGCCGCGGTCGCCGCGCGCTGGCGCGGCGCGCTCGACCGCGTGCGCCTGCAGGTGCCGGCCGCGGCCGCGCCGCTGGCCGCCACGCTGCGCACCGCGCTCGCGCACGTCCTGATCAGCCGCGACGGCGCCGCGCTGCGCCCCGGCACGCGCGCCTACGCGCGCTCGTGGATCCGCGACGGCGCGATGATCGCCGACGCGCTGCTCAGGCTCGGCCACGCCGACGTCGCGCGCGACTACCTCGCCTGGTACGCGCCGTACCAGTTCAGGAGCGGCAAGGTGCCGTGCTGCGTCGACGCGCGCGGCTCCGATCCGGTGCCGGAGAACGACAGCCACGGCGAGCTGGTGCAGCTCGCCGCCGCGGTCTACCGCTACACCGGCGACCGCGCGCTGGCCGAGCGCGTCTGGCCGCACGTCGAGGCCGCGCTGGGCTACATGGACGGCCTGCGCGCGCAGGAGCGCGACGCCGCGGCGCGCGATCCCGCGCGCGCCGCGTTCCGCGGCCTGATGCCGGCCTCGATCAGCCACGAGGGCTACTCGGCCAAGCCGATGCACGCCTACTGGGACGATTTCTGGGCGCTGGCCGGCTACAAGGACGGCGCCGGGCTCGCCGCCGCGCTCGGCCGCGACGACGCCGCGCGGCGCATCGCGCGCGAGCGCGACCGGTTCCGCGCCGACCTCCTCGCCTCGATCCGCGCCAGCGTCGCCGCGCACGGCATCGACTACCTGCCCGGCAGCGCCGAGCTCGGCGACTTCGACGCGACCTCGACCACGATCGCGCTGTGGCCGGCCGGCGAGCGCGCGCACCTGCCGCCGGCGCTGCTGCAGGCGACGTTCGAGCGCTACTGGCAGGACTTCGTGCGCCGCCGCGACCAGGCGCAGTGGCAGGACTACACGCCGTACGAATGGCGCAACGTCTCGGCGTTCGTGCGCCTGGGCTGGCGCGCGCGCGCCGCGCAGGCGATCGCGTTCTTCATGCAGGGCCGCCGCCCGGCCGGCTGGAACCAGTGGGCCGAGGTGGTCGGCCGCGACGCGCGCGAGGCGCGCTTCATCGGCGACATGCCGCACGGCTGGGTCGCCTCGGACTTCATTCGCGCGGCGCTGGACCTGTTCGCCTACGAGCGCGCCGAGGACGCCGCGCTCGTGCTCGCCGCCGGCGTGCCGGCCGACTGGCTCGACGGCGACGGCATCGGCGTCGACGGCCTGCGCACGCCTTACGGGACGCTCGGCTATTCGCTCAGGCGCGAGGGCGACGCGCTGGCGCTCACGCTGTCCGGCGCGGGCCTGCGCTGGCCGCCCGGCGGCATCGTGCTGGCGCGTCCCGACGGCGTGCGGAGCGTGCGCGTCAACGGCCGGCCGATGCGCTGGCAGGACGGCGAGCTGCGCATCCGCTCGCGGCCGAAGGGCGGCTGATCAGCGCCTCAGGGACACCAGTGCACCTCGAGCGGCGCGTCGGGCGCGTCGATCGCCGCGCGGATCGGCCGTTCGCGCACGTCGCCGGGCGCGAGCGCCTCGTGCAGCACCTCGCGCTTGCGCGCGCCGCGCAGCAGCAGGACGCGCGCCGACGCCGCGGCGAGGCCGGCCGGCGTCAGGCTGATGCGGTGCGGCCAGGCGCCGGCGACCGCGCAGCCCGTCGCGTCGATCGCGGCGTACGGCATCGGCGAGCCCAATGCGGCGTCGAGATTCGCCGCGCCGGGGAACAGCGAGGCGGTGTGGCCGTCGTCGCCCATGCCGAGCACGGCGACGACGGCGCCGGTCGCGGCCTGCCAGCGCGCGTTCGCCGCGGCCACCGCCGCGTCGAGCGCCTGGCCGCGTTCGCGCAGCGGCTCGAAGCGCACGGCCGCGGCGCGCTCGCGCAGCAGCGTCTCGCGCACCAGGCGCGCGTTGCTGCCGTCGGCGTCCGGCTCGACGTCGCGTTCGTCGACCAGGCCGACGGTCACGCGCGGCCAGTCGAGCGGCGCGGCGGCCAGCGCGCGGTAGACCGGCGCCGGCGTCGTGCCGCCGGACAGCAGCAGGCGCGCGGGGCCGCCGGCGAGCGCCGCCTGCAGCGCGGCACGGATCGCCGCCGTCGCCGCGGCCGTCCAGGCGTCTTCGTCGGCGTGCACGTGCAGCGCGACGCGCGCGCCGCGCGGCGTCGCCGGCGCGCCGGAGGCGCTCACGCCGCGGCGCCTGCGCCGGCCAGCGCGCGCGCGCAGGCCGCCGCACCGAGCAGGCCGGCGTCCGGATGCACGATCACCTGCGTCGGCACCTGCGCGAGCTGCTCGGCGAAGCGGCCCTTGTCCTCGAAGCGGCGGCGGAAGCCGCCGCGATCGAGCCACGGCAGCAGCAGCGGCGGCATGCCGCCGGCGAGATACACGCCGTCCCAGGCGCCGAAGGCGAGCACGAAGTCGCCGGCCACCGCGCCGAGCAGCTCGCAGAACACCTCCACCGCGTGCACGCAGGAGGCGTCGCCGCGCTCGTTCGCGCGCTGCGTGATCTCGGCCGGGCCGAGGCGCCCGGCGAACGTGCCGTGGATCTCGCCGAGCGCCTCGTGCAGGTTCGAAAGCCCGCTGCCGCTCAGCAGGCGCTCGTTGGAGACGCGGCCGTAGCGCGCCTGCAGCCGGCGCAGCACCTCGACCTCCTCCTCGTTGCGCGGGGCGAAGCCGATGTGGCCGCCCTCGGTCTCCAGCGCCAAGGCGCGCCCGCCGCGCAGCAGCAGCGCGCCGACGCCGAGCCCGGTGCCGGGGCCGACCACGGCGAACGTGCGGTCGCGCGATTCGTCCAGCGCCGGCGCCGGCGCGTCGCCGACGCGGCGCACGTCGGCCGGCGCGAGCAGCGGCACGCACAGGCTCATCGCGGCGAAGTCGTTGATGAAGTGCACCGATTCCAGCGCGAGCTCGGCGCGCACGCGCTCGCTCGACACCGACCAGGCGTGGTTGGTCACCTGCACCACGCCGCCGCGGATCTGCCCGGCCAGCGCGAACACGCCGCGCCGCGGCGCCGCGCCGCTCTCGCCCAGGTACGTGCGCGCGGCGTCGGCGAACGTGGCGAAGTCGGCGGCGCGGTAGCGGCGCACGCTGCCGGCCAGCAGCGGCCGCGGCTGCGCCGGGTCGGCCAGGCCGAAGCGCACGTTGGTGCCGCCGACGTCCGCCAGCAGCACCCTCGCAACCGTCTCGCTCATGTCTCGCTCCGCCGATCCGTCCGTGGCGCAACTATCGCAAGACGGGCCCTCATTCCGCCAGCGCCGCGCCGTTCGTCGCCACGATGCGGGCGTACTCGCGGGCGCTGGCCTTCGGCGTGCGCTTCTGCGTGGCGAAGTCCACGTGGACGATGCCGAAGCGCTTGGAGAAGCCGAGCGACCATTCCAGGTTGTCCAGCAGCGACCAGGCCATGTAGCCGCGCACGTCGCAGCCCTGGGCGATCGCCGCGTGCAGCGCGCGCAGGTGCTTGCGCAGGTAGTCCACGCGCAGCGGGTCGTGCAGCACGTCGCCCTCGGCCACCGGCGGGTCGTAGAACGCCGAGCCGTTCTCGGTGACGTAGACCGGCGGGTTGCCGTAGCGGTCGCGCACCCAGGTCAGCGTGTCGGTGAGACCCTGCGCGTAGACCTCCCAGCCGGTCTCGGTGTGCGTCGCGCGCTGCTTCACGCCGGCGGCGCGCACCGGCCAGGCCGCGTCGTCGTGGCGGGTGACGCTGCGCGTGTAGTAGTTCACGCCGAGGAAGTCGATCGGCTGCGCGATCAGATCGAAGTCCGCCGCCGGCCAGTCCGGCCAGGCCTCGCCGAACACCTCGCGCAGTTCCTCGGGGTAGCGGCGGTGGAACACCGGGTCGAGGTACTGCCGGTTCATGTAGGCGTCGGCGCGCGCGGTCGCGGCGAGGTCCGCCGGGTCGTCGCTGGCCGGGTACTTCGGCTCGATGTTGACGACCAGGCCGACGCGGTGGCGGCCCTCGGCGCGGTAGGCCTGCACCGCCGCGCCGTGCGCGCGCAGCAGGTGGTGCGAGGCGATCGGCGCCTCGAACAGGTTGCGGTGGCCCGGCGCGAGCGCGCCGTGCAGGTAGCCGCCGTCGGTCACGACCCAGGGCTCGTTCAGCGTGGCCCAGGTCTTCACGCGGCCGTCGAGCGCGCGGAACACCACCGCGGCGTAGTCGGCGAACCAGCCGGCGACGTCCGGATTCAGCCAGCCGCCGCGGTCGTCGAGCGCCGCCGGCAGGTCCCAGTGGTACAGCGTGGCCAGCGGCTCGATGCCGTTCTCCAGCAGCGTGTCGACGAGGCGGTCGTAGAAGCCCAGGCCCTGCGGGTTCACGCGGCCGCGCCCCTCCGGCAGCACGCGCGCCCAGGCGATGCTGAAGCGGTACGCCTTGAGGCCGAGCTCGCGCATGAGCTTCACGTCGTCGGCATAGCGCCGGTAGTGGTCGCAGGCGACGTCGCCGGTGTCGCCGTCGCGGACCATGCCGGGCGTGCGCACGAAGCGCTGCCAGATGCTCGGGCCGGCGCCGTCGGCGAGCGGCGAGCCTTCGATCTGGTAGGCGGAGGTGGCGCTGCCCCAGAGGAATCCGTGCGGAAACTCGAACGTCCGGCTCATCGCGGCTCAGGTCCATGCTGCGGCATGCCTGGAATCATGCCGATGAAAACGATTACATTCAGCATAGCGCATGCGTCCGCCCGCCGCAGCGTGCGGCGCAGCGAGGCCTGCGGCCGCGGCGGGCCGGCGCGCGGCGCCGCCGCGGCGCGCCCTGCAAACGGAGCCCCGAATGGCCAGCGTCCGCCTCGACCACCTGCGCAAGGTCTACGACAACGGGCACGTCGGCGTCGACGACGCCACGTTCGAGATCGCCCACGGCGAGCTGCTCGTGCTGGTCGGGCCGTCCGGCTGCGGCAAGTCGACGCTGCTGCGCATGATCGCCGGCCTGGAGGCGATCAGCGCCGGCACGCTGTCGATCGGCGGCCGCGTGGTCAACGACGTGCCGCCGCGCGACCGCGACATCGCGATGGTGTTCCAGAACTACGCGCTGTACCCGCACATGAGCGTGGCCGAGAACCTCGGCTTCGGCCTGAAGCTGCGCGGCACGCCGCGCGCCGAGGTCGCGCGCCGCGTCGCCGAGGCGGCGCGGCGGCTCGACCTCGAGCGCCTGCTGGAGCTCAGGCCCGCGCAGCTCTCCGGCGGGCAGCGCCAGCGCGTCGCGCTCGGCCGCGCGCTGGTGCGCGACCCGGCCGTGTTCCTGCTCGACGAGCCGCTGTCGAACCTGGACGCCAAGCTGCGCCTGTCCACGCGCGTGGAGATCGCCAAGCTGCACCGCGACCTCGGGGCGACGATGGTCTACGTGACGCACGACCAGATCGAGGCGATGACGCTCGGCGAGCGCATCGTGGTCATGCGCGACGGACGCATCCAGCAGATCGACGCGCCGATGCGCCTGTACGAGAAGCCGGCCAACGTGTTCGTCGCCGGCTTCATCGGCAGCCCGGCGATGAACCTGCTGCGCGGCCGCGTGGTCGCCGACGGCGGGCTCTGGCTGGACCTGGGCGACGCGCGCCTGCCGCTGGACGGCGTGGCCGGACGGCGCGCCGTGACGCCCGGCGCCGAGCTGATCGTCGGCCTGCGCCCGGAAGCGCTCGGCATCGCCGGCGACGGCGCGCCGGCGATGCTCGCGGCGCGCCTCGAGCTGGTCGAGCCGGTCGGCAACGAGATCTTCCTGAACCTGCGCTTCGGCGCCGCGCCGCTGGTCGCGCGCCTGCCGCCGCAGCCGGTGCCGCCGCGCGGCAGCGAGCTCGGCCTGGTCTTCGCGCCGTCGCGCCTGCTGCTGTTCGACGCGCAGAGCGAGCGCCTGATCGACGAGGCCTGACGCGCGGCGCGCTCAGCCGCCGGCCGCGCGCGCCTTCGCGTAGGCCGCGCGCAGGCCCGCGGCCAGCTGCGCAAGCGGCGCGGCGAGCCGGCCCGGCGACGGGCGGTGCACGAGCCAGGAACGGATCTCCGCCTTGAAGTCGCGCAGCTCCAGCGCGTCGAGCGCGGCGCGGTGCCGGCTGCGCGCCAGCGTGACGTCGGTGGTCACGCCCACGCCGAGGCCGCGCGCCACCAGCGACAGGCGCAGCTCCGCGTTCAACGTCTCCACCGCGACGACGAACGGCAGCCCGGCGCGCGCCAGCGCCTGGCGGATCACGCGGCGGAAGCCGCAGCCGTCCTGGCTCAGCACCCAGGACTGGCCGGCCAGGTCCGCGAGCGCGGCGCGCCGCCGCGCCACCAGGCCCTTGGGCGCGACGACGAGCGCGCGATGGCGCTCGATCGGCTCGGCGGCGAGCGCCGCCGGCAGCGCCGCCTCGCCGGACTGGTGCACCAGCGCGGCGTCCAACCGGTTCGCCTCCACCTGGTCGAGCAGCTCCTGCGACCAGGCGGTCGTCACGTGCAGGGCCAGGTGCGGATACGCCCGCCGCAGCGCGTCGAGCGGCGCGCACAGGCTTTCGTCGGACTGCGACGGCGTCACGCCCAGGCGCAGCTCGCCGCCGACGCCCTCCTCGGCCAGGCCGGCGCGCAGCTCCTGCACCGACTCGAGCACGCGGCGGCCGAGCTCGTAGGCCTCGCGGCCGGCGCGCGTCGGCCGCAGCGGCTTGGAGACGCGGTCGAGCAGCTCGACGCCGAGCGCCTGCTCCAGGCTCTGGATGCGGCGCGTCACCGCCGGCTGCGTCAGGTGCAGGCGCGCCGCCGCGCCCATGATCGAGCCGGCGTCGACGACGGCGAGGAAGGCTTCCAGGTCGCGCGTGTTCATCGCGTCTCACCATGCAATGTGCGCATCAAGATTCTTAATATTATTCATTTGATACATCATGCAGCAAGCGCATATCGTCGTCGTCTTTCATGCAACAGGTGACGCCCATGCGCATGCCCGACCTCCCGCTCTCCTGCCCCTCGACCGCGGCCGCGGCGGCGGCGCCCGCCGTGCGCTCGGGCCTGTTCGCCTTCGCCGTCGGCGTGGTCGCGCTGAACCTCTGCTCGGCGCAGCCGCTGGTCGGCGTGATCGGGCCCGAGCTCGGCTTGGACGGGCGCCTGGCCGGCCTGATCACGACCGCCACGCTGCTCGGCTACGCCGCCGGGCTCCTGCTGCTGGTGCCGCTCGCCGACCGCATCGAGAACCGCCGCCTGGTGCTGGCGATGCTCGGCGCGGACGCCGCGGCGCTGTGCGCGGCGGCTACGGCGCCGGGCGCGACGGCGTTCCTGCTCGCCTCGTTCGCCGTCGGCGCGGCGATGAGCTGCATCCAGGTGCTCGTGCCGCTGGCGGCCTCGCTCGTGCCCGAGGCGCAGCGCGGCCGCGTGATCGGCAACATCATGAGCGGCACGATGGTCGGCATCCTGCTGTCGCGACCGCTGGCCAGCCTCGGCGCCGACGCGTTCGGCTGGCGCGGCACGTTCCTGGCCTCCGCGCTCGCCGTCATGCTGCTGATCGGCGTGCTGGCCGGACGGCTGCCGCAGCGCCGGCCGGCGGCCGCGCCCGGCTACGCGCACCTGCTCGGCTCGCTGTGGAGGCTTCTGGCCGAGGAGCGCACGCTGCGCGTGCGCGCGGCCTCGGCGGCGCTGGCGTTCGGCGCGTTCAGCACGTTCTGGGCGACGGTGGCGCTGCTGCTGGCGCGCGCGCCGTTCGGCTTCGGCGCGCGCGGCATCGCCGCGTTCGCGCTGGCCGGCGTCGCCGGCGCGGTCGCCGCGCCGCTGGCCGGGCGCTGGGGCGACCGCGGCTGGACGCGGCCGCTGCTGGTGGCGATGCACGTCGCCATCCTCGCCGCGCTGGGGCTGGCCGCGCTCGCTCCGCGCATCGCCGTGCACGCGCCGACCGCCGGCGCGCTCGCGCTGGTGCTCGCCGCGCTGCTGCTCGACTTCGGCGTCATCGCCGACCAGACGCTCGGCCGGCGCGCGGTCAACCTGCTGCGCCCGGAGGCGCGCGGCCGCGTCAACGGCGTCTACACCGGCGTGTTCTTCATCGGCGGCGGCATCGCCTCGGCGGCGGCCGGCGTGGCCTGGACGCTGGGCGGCTGGAACCTGGTCTGCGCGCTCGGCGCGGCGTTCGCCGCCGCCGCGCTCGGGCTGTCGCTGGCGACGCTGCGCGACGCGCGGCTCGGCTGAGCGCCGCCTTCAGGACGCGTCGTGCGTCCGCGCCGCTTCCGCCTCGCGGCAGCTGGCGCAGACGCCGTGCACCTCCAGCGTCTGCGCGCGCGGCCGGAAACCGCGGTCGCGTGCCTGCTCGCCGAGCAGCTTGGAGACGCGCTCGTCGCAGATCTCGACCGCGGAGGCGCAGACGTCGCAGATCAGGAACGGCACCTGATGCGCCTCGTTCGGATGATGGCAGCCGACGAACGCGTTGATCGACTCGAGCTTGTGGATGAAGCGGTTCTCGAGCAGGAAGTCGAGCGCGCGGTAGACCGTCGGCGGCGCCGCGCTGCCGTGCTCGTCCTTGAGGCGGTCGAGCAGGTCGTAGGCCTTGACCGGCTTGGCCTCGGCCGCGATCAGCTCGAGCACGCGCAGGCGCAGCGGCGTCAGGCGCAGGCCGCGCAGCTCGCAGGCGCTGGCGACCGCGCCGACGAACGCGTCGGCGTCGTGCAGGTGGTCGTGGTGGCGGTGGGCGGCGTGCGGCATGGAGACGGCGGATCGGGCGATGGCGGCATGGTAGCGCGGCGGGCGGGCGCGCGGCGCGGAACGCCGCCGGCCTCTTACCAGATGCGGCCGCCGCGGCGCCGCGGCAAGGCCTACCAGCCGCGCCCGCTGTCGTTGCGGCGCAGCCGCGCGCGCTCGGAACGGTTCGCGGCGCTCCCCAGGTGCACGCCGCAATGGCGGCAGACCTTGGCCGCCGGCACGTTGCGCCGGCCGCATTCGGGGCATTCCGGATGGCCCGAGCGCGACAGCGCGATCACCAGCCAGCCGATCGGCCCGAGCAGCGCGCCCCAGACCAGGCCCGCCAGCCAGCGGCCCTTGGCCCAGCCGATGAACGCGCCGACCAGCGCGCACGCCAGCGTGATGAACAGCGCCCACTTCCACAGCAGCGGGTCGAGCAGCGTCGCCGTGCAGGCGTCCAGCAAGGCCTGCACGGCCTCCGGATCGGTCTGATCCAGCGTGCTGAGCGCATCCAGGCTGCATTCGAGCGCCATCGAGCGATCCTGCCGTCAACGCGGGGAGCCGATCCTGCCGCAAGCCGGCGCGCACGGCCAGCGCATCGCCGCCGCGCACGGGACGCAGCGCCCGGCGCGCATCAGCCCGCCTTCGCGATCGCCGCCTCGATGCGGCGCAGCGCCTCGTCGCGGCCGGCGAGGAACACCGTCTGGTCGATCGACGGCGACACCTGCGTGCCGGTCAGCGCGACGCGCAGCGGCTGGGCCACCTTGCCCATGCCCTCGCCGATCGCGGCGGCGGCGCGCTCGATCGCGCCGTGCACGTCCGCCGCGGTCCAGGCGGACAGCCCGGCCAGCGCGGCATGCGCGGCTTCCAGCGCCGGCCGCGCGGTCGGCGTCCTGAGGTGCTTGGCGACGGCCTGCTCGTCGTAGGCCTCGAGCGGCGCGTACCAGACGCGCGCCTTCTCGGCCATCTCCTTCAGCGTCCTGGCGCGGTCGCGCAGCGCGACGACGACGTCGGCCGGCGCGGGACCGGCGGCCGGGTCCAGGCCGGCGGCGCGCAGCTGCCATTCCAGGTGCGGTGCGATCTCGGCCGGGTCGTCGCTCTTGAGGTACTGCTGGTTCAGCCAGGACAGCTTCTCCAGGTCGAAGCGCGAGGCCGACTTGTTCACGTCGGCCGCGTCGAACAGCGCGATCATCTGCTCGCGCGAGAAGATCTCCTGGTCGCCGTGCGACCAGCCCAGGCGCACCAGGTAGTTCAGCAGCGCGTGCGGCAGGAAGCCGTCGTCGCGGTACTGCATGACGCTGACCGCGCCGTGGCGCTTGCTGAGCTTCTGCCCGTCCGGGCCGAGGATCATCGGCAGGTGCGCGAAGCTCGGCACCGCGGCGCCGAGCGCGTGGTAGATGTTCACCTGGCGCGGCGTGTTGTTGACGTGATCGTCGCCGCGGATGACGTCGGTGATGCGCATGTCGATGTCGTCGACGACGACGGCGAAGTTGTACGTGGGAAAGCCGTCGGAGCGGATCAGCACCAGGTCGTCGAGCTCCTCGTTGCTCCACTCGACGCGGCCCTTGACCTTGTCCTCGAACACGACGCTGCCGCCGGTCGGGTTCTTGAAGCGCAGCACGCGGTTGGGATCGTCGCGGTACGGCAGGTCGAGGTCGCGCGCGCGGCCGTCGTAGCGGGGCTTGAGGCCCTTGGCCATGGCCTCGGCGCGCATCGCCTCGATCTCCTCCTTGCTCTCGTAGGCGTAGTACGCCTTGCCGGCCTTGAGCAGGTCGGCGGCGACCTCGCGGTAGCGGTCCATGCGCAGCGTCTGGTAGTACGGGCCCTCGTCGTAGGCGAGGCCGAGCCAGTTCATGCCGTCCAGGATCGCCTGCACGGCGGCGTCGGTGGAGCGCTCGCGGTCGGTGTCCTCGATGCGCAGGATGAACTCGCCGCCGCGGTGGCGCGCCTCGAGCCAGCAGTACAGCGCGGTGCGCGCGCCGCCGATGTGCAGGTAGCCGGTGGGACTCGGAGCGAAGCGGGTACGGACGGTCATCGGGCGGAAGGCTGGAAAAACGGGCGGCAAGTCTACCGGACCGGCGCGGCGCCGCGAACTCGGCCCGGCGGGCGCGCCGTCATGCCCCTGCCCGATTTGCGTGCACAATGGGCGGTCCTTCCCGACGATCCGCGACCCGATGACCCTCGCCCGCCGCCTTCCGCTCGTCCTTTCGTTCCTGCTGCTCGGCGCCTGCGCCGCGACCGGCCTGCGCCAGCCCGCCGAAGGCACCCGCGCGCAGCTCGCGATCCTCGAATCGACCGACGTGCATTCCAACGTCCTGAGCTACGACTACTACAAGCTCGCCGAGGACCCGGGGCTCGGCTTCGAGCGCCTGGCCACGCTGGTGCGGCAGGCGCGCGGCGAGTTCGCGAACACGCTGCTGTTCGACGCCGGCGACACGATCCAGGGCACGGCGCTGGCCGACTACCAGGCGCTGGTGAAGCCGGTGGCCTGCGGCGAGGAGCTGGCGATGTACCGGGCGATGGACGTGCTCGGCTACGACGGCGGCACGGTCGGCAACCACGAGTTCAACTACGGCCTGCCGTTCCTGTCGCAGGTGAGCGGCCGGCCGATGGACGTCGACGGCGTGCCGCGGCGCGCCTGCAAGGGCCCGGGCTTCCCGCTCGTGCTGGCGAACGTGGTCGGCGCGCGCGACGGCCAGCCGATCTATCCGCCGTACGCGATCCTCGAGCGCACGCTGAAGCTGCGCGACGCCGGCGGCAGGACCCGCGAGGCGCCGATCCGCATCGGCATCATCGGCTTCACGCCGCCGCCGATCATGATGTGGGACAGGCGCAACCTCGAGGGCAAGGTGAGGACGCTGGGGCTGGTCGAGGCCGCGCGCGAGTACCTGCCGAAGCTGCGCGCGCAGAACGTCGACCTGGTCGTGGCGATCTCGCACGGCGGGCTGGACGCCTCGCCCTACGGCGAGACGATGGAGAACGCCAACTGGTACCTGGCCCAGGAGCCGGGCATCGACGTGCTGCTGCTCGGCCATTCGCACGCGGTGTTCCCCGACCCGGGCAATCCGAAGTCGCGCTTCGCCAACCTGCCGCAGGTCGACAACCAGCGCGGCTTCGTGCACGGCAAGCCGGCCGTCATGGGCAACTTCTGGGGCAAGAGCCTCGGCGTGGTCGACCTCGCGCTGGTGCGCCGCGACGGCCGCTGGCAGATCGATCCGGCCGGCACGCATTCGGAGGTGCGCGACATCCGCAAGCCCGACGGCAGCTACGTCGCGCCCGACCCGGCCGTCGCCGAGCAGGTGCGGCAGGCGCACGAGGCGACCATCGCCTACGTGTCCACGCCGATCGGCGACAGCGACTTCGCGATGACCACGTACTTCGCCGACGTCGGCGACGTGAGCGCGCTGCAGCCGGTCAACGCCGCGCAGCGCGAGTACGTCGAGCGCTACGTCGCGCGCAACCTGCCGCAGTACGCCGGCATCCCGGTGCTCTCCGCCGCCGCGCCGTTCAAGGGCGGCTTCGGCGGGCCGACCGACTACACCGACATCCAGCCCGGCCCGCTGGCGATCCGCAACGCCGCCGACCTGTACCTCTATCCGAACACGCTCACCGCGGTGAAGGTCGACGGCGCGCAGCTCAAGGGCTGGCTGGAACGCGCCGCCACGCGCTTCAACCGCATCGACCCGGACAAGCGCGAGCCGCAGGAGCTCGTCAACCGCAAGTTCCCCAGCTACAACTTCGACGTGATCCAGGGCGGGGTCTCCTACGCAATCGACGTGATGCAGCCGGTCGGCGAGCGCATCCGCGACCTCGCCTACCGCGGCAAGCCGGTCGCGCCCGGGCAGGCGTTCATCGTCGTCACCAACAACTACCGCGCCAGCGGTGGCGGCGGCTTCCCCGGCCTCGACGGCAGCAACATCGTGCTGTCGGCGCCGGACGCCAACCGCGACGCGCTGATCGCCTGGGTCAAGGAGCATCGCCACCTGACCCGCGCCGAGCACGGCGCCGACCGCAGCTGGCGCTTCGCGCCGGCGAGGACGAGCGGCCCGGTCGTGTTCACCTCGGCCAGCGGCAAGCTCGATCTCGCCCGCGCCGCCGGCATCGACGACGTGCGCCTGCTCGAGGACAACGGCGACGGCACCGCGACCTACGCGCTGGACCTCGCGCCGGCGCGCGCAGGCGGCACGCGCCCGTGACGCCCGGCATGCGCGCGGCCGCGGCGCTGGGATAAAGTCCGCGCGCGGCCGTTCGCCGCGCCACGGGAGGTTGCCGATGTTCCGTCTGCTGCGCCTGATGCCGCTGTGCGTCCTGCTCGCGGCGTGCAGCTCCACGATGCACAAGCCGCCGGCGGCGCCGCCCGCGCCGGACGCCGACGCGCAGTTCGCCGACCTGTCGCGGCGCTGGCTCGACGGCTATTTCGAGCTCAATCCGGTCGCGGCGACGCAGATCGGCGAGCACCGCCACGACGCCGAGCTCGACGATCTCGGCGCGGCCGGGCGCGAGCGCAGCCTGGCGTTCTCGCGCGCGATGCTGGCCGAGCTCGAACGCATCGCGCCGGACAGGCTCACGCGCGCCGACCAGGTCGACTACAGCATCCTGCGCAACCAGCTGCGCTCGGACATCTGGAGCGGCGAGACGCTGCAGAGCTGGGCCTGGGATCCGCTGGTCTACAGCCAGCTCGCCGGCGGCGCGCTGTACAGCCTGATGGCGCGCGACTTCGCGCCGCTGCCCGAGCGCCTGCGCGCGGCCACCGCGCGCATGGAGAAGCTGCCGCGGCTGTTCGAGCAGATGCGCGGCAACCTCGATCCGGCGCGCGTGCCGAAGATCCACGCCGAGACCGCCTCGAAGCAGAACAAGGGCGTGCTCAGCCTCGTCGACGAGCTGATCGCGCCGCACGCCAAGGAGCTGCCGGATGCCGACCGGCGCCGCCTCGAGGCGGCGATCGCCGGCCTGCGCGCGGCCGTCCAGCAGAACCAGGCCTGGATCGACCGCGAGCTGGTGCCGAAGGCGAAGGGCGACTTCCGCCTCGGCGCCGAGCGCTACGACGCCAAGCTCGCGTTCGCGCTGAACTCGCCGCTGACGCGCCAGGAGATCCGCCGCCGCGCCGAGGACGCGCTGCGGAGCACGCGCGAGGAGATGTACCGGATCGCGCGCCAGGTGCTGGCCGGCCGGCGCAAGGCGCCGCCGCTGCCGGAGCACCCGACCGAGGCGCAGCAGCAGAAGGCGATCCAGGCCGCGCTCGAGCTCGCCTACGCCGAACGCCCGAAGCGCGACCAGGTGATCGCGACGGCCGAAGCCGCGCTGGCGCGCGCGACCGCGTTCGTGCGCGCGAAGGACATCGTCGCCGTGCCCGACGCGCCGCTGAAGATCATTCCGATGCCGGAATTCCAGCGCGGCGTGGCGCTCGCCTACTGCGACTCGCCCGGCCCGCTCGACAAGCACCTGGACACGTTCTACGCGGTGTCGCCGATCCCGAAGGAGTGGACGAAGAAGCAGGTCGATTCGTTCCTGCGCGAGTACAACACGCGCTCGATCGAGGAGCTGACGATCCACGAGGCCATGCCGGGCCACTACCTGCAGCTGTGGCACTCGAACAAGTATCCCTCGGTGCTGCGCGCCGTGCTCTCGTCCGGCCCGTTCATCGAGGGCTGGGCCGTGTTCGCCGAGACGACCATGGCCAACGAGGGCTACCTCGACGGCGACCCCCTGTACCGGCTGGTGCACCTGAAATGGGACCTGCGCGCGATCGCCAACGCGCTGCTCGACCAGGCCATCCACGTCGACGGCATGACGCGCGAGCAGGCGATGCGGCTGATGACCGTGCAGACGTTCCAGGAGGAGCGCGAGGCCGCCGGCAAGTGGACCCGCGCGCAGCTGACCTCGGCGCAGCTGCCGACGTACTTCGTCGGCTGGCAGGAGCACCTGGACCTGTTCGCCGAGGCCAAGCGGCGCTGGGGCGAGACGTTCGCGCTGCGCCGCTACAGCGACACCGTGCTGTCGTTCGGCTCGCCGCCGGTGCGGCACGTGCGCGCGCTGATGTTCGACGAGCCGATCGACTGAGGAAGGATGCAGGCGCCTGCGACGTCGCGAGGAATCACATGCTCCGATGTCGCGAGGCTCGCCTCTCCGGGCGCAGCGCTCCGCCTGCCCTCACCCTGGCCCTCTCCCGCAGGCGGGAGAGGGAACATCTGGATGCCGCGAGGATTTCACCTCTCCCGCCCGCGGGAGAGGTCGCGCCGCAGGCGCGGGTGAGGGCATTGCGCGACGACGCTCACTTCACGTGGATCGTGATCTTCTTGGAGACGATCGGCGGATCGAACTGCACGTGGCGCGCGTCGCCGAGGTCGAGCTGCAGCGTGTGCGTGCCCGGCTCGAGCTGGATCGTGTCCTCGGTCTGGCCCTTGCCGTAGTGCTTGTGCGTGGCGTCGTTCGGGATCGGCGCGTCCAGCGGCGGCAGCTCCTTGGCGTCGATCAGCAGATGGTGATGGCCGGAGTTCGGCGTGGTGTCGCCGGCCGGCTTGATCGCGATGCCCTCGGCGCCGAACGTGACGTGCACCTCGCGGCCGACGGTGGCGCCGTCCTTCGGCGAGACGATGAAGACGCGGGCGCCGTGCGGCGCCTTCTCGCGCGTCAGCCCGGCGGACGGCGCGGCGGCGGCGTGCGCGTCGGGATGCGCGGCGTCCTGGGCGACGGCGAGGCCGCAGCCGAGCGCGAGCAGCGCGGCGAGGGCAGAAATCGGGCGCATGAGGTTTCCTCCATTCCGGTCGGGCCTGCATCATAGCGCCGCAGGCGGCGCGCGGATTGTCAATCGCCGGCCAGCCCCCATCTCAGGCGCGCCCATGAGCGAATCCCGTCCTCCCAGCGTCGCCTCGGTCGTCCGCCGCCTCTGGCCGGACGTCTGGCGCCACCGCGGCCGCGTGGGCGTGGCGCTGCTGTTCCTGGTCGCGGCCAAGCTCGCCAACGTCGGCGTGCCGCTGGTCATGAAGGACCTGATCGACAGCCTGGACGTGCGCCCCTCGCCGCTGACGATCCCGCTCGCCCTGCTGGTCGCCTACGGCGCGCTGCGCCTGTCGACGTCGCTGTTCCAGGAGCTGCGCCAGATCGTGTTCGCGCGCGTGCTCGCGCGCACGTCGCGCAACATCACGCTGCGCGTGTTCGAGCACCTGCACGCGCTCAGCCTGCGCTTCCACCTGGACCGCCGCACCGGCGGCGTGGCGCGCGACGTCGAGCGCGGCATGACGGCCACCTCCGACCTGCTCGACTGGACGATCTACACGATCCTGCCGACGCTGCTGGAGATCGCGCTGGTCTGCTCGATCCTGGTCGCGCGCTTCGACTGGAGCTTCACCGCGATCACGCTGGCCACGCTGGCCGCCTACGTCACCTTCACGTTCGCCGTGACCGAATGGCGCATGCGCTGGTACCGCGCGGCGAACACCGCCGACACCGAGGCCAACGAGCGCGCGGTCGATTCGCTGCTGAACTACGAGACGGTCAAGTACTTCGGCAACGAGCGCCACGAGTTCGCGCGCTACGACGCCAGCCTGGTGCGCCTCGAGGAAGCCACGGTGAAGAGCCTGAAGTCGCTGGCCGTGCTGAACGTGGGCCAGGCCGCGATCGTCGCGCTCGGCCTGGCCCTGCTGCTCTGGCGCGCCGCCGCCGGCGTGGTCGCCGGCACGATGACGCTGGGCGACTTCGTGCTGGTCAACGCGTTCCTGCTGCAGCTGTCGATCCCGCTGAACTACCTCGGCATGGTCTACCGCCAGGTCAAGCAGGCGCTGATCAACATCGAGCGCATGTTCGGCCTGCTCGCCGAGGCGCGCGAGATCGAGGACGCGCCCGGCGCGTCGCCGCTGGCCGTGCGCGGCGGCGAGGTGCGCTTCGAGCACGTCGACTTCGCCTACGATCCGGCGCGGCCGATCCTGCGCGGCGTCGACTTCCGCATCCCGGCCGGCCGCACGCTGGCCGTGGTCGGCACCAGCGGCGCGGGCAAGTCGACGCTGGCGCGCCTGCTGTTCCGCTTCTACGACGTCGGCGGCGGGCGCATCTCGATCGACGGCCAGGACATCCGCGGCGTCACCCAGGCCTCGCTGCGCGCGGCGATCGGCATCGTTCCGCAGGACACGGTGCTGTTCAACGATACGATCTACTACAACATCGCCTACGGCCGCCCGGACGCCAGCCGCGACGAGGTGATCGCGGCGGCCAAGGCCGCGCACATCCACGCCTTCGTCGAGTCGCTGCCGGAAGGCTACGACACGCGCGTGGGCGAGCGCGGGCTCAAGCTGTCCGGCGGCGAGAAGCAGCGCGTGGCGATCGCGCGCACGCTGCTCAAGGACCCGGCGATCCTGGTGTTCGACGAGGCGACCAGCGCGCTGGACACGCGCACCGAGAAGACCATCCAGCGCGAGCTCGCCGCGATCGCGCGCGGGCGCACCACGCTGGTCATCGCGCACCGGCTGTCGACCGTGGTCGACGCCGACCAGATCGTGGTGCTGGAGCACGGCCGCATCGTCGAGCGCGGCACGCACGAGGAGCTGCTCGCCGAAGGCGGCCACTACGCGCACCTGTGGGCGATGCAGCAGCGCGAGAGCGCCGCCGCCGCGCCCGTCGCCGCCGTCCAAGCCTGACACTGCACGTCAGTTTCGCCCGCCCGCGCGCCGCGCGCAGGCCGTGTGACGCCGGCATTACAGCGGCACGTTTCTTGCCTGCCAGGTTCCGCTCGCCAACGGAACTCCCGCAATGCCCAAGCTGCTCACGCTCTGCGTCGTCGGCGCCGAAGCCGGCGTCTCGGCCCATGTCGAATCCCTGCTGGAAAGCCAGCGCAGCCGCCTCGAGGCGCGCTGGCGCCTCGCCCCGCACGCCGAAGCCGACCTGCTGCTGATCGACGCCGAATCGGTCTACGGCCACATGGACTGGCTCAAGGCGCAGGGCGCCGGTCGCCTCGCCGTCGCGATGACGAATGCGCCCGACGTCCACGACCCGGAGCGCCGCCTGCGCAAGCCGGTCGCCGCGACCGATCTGGTCGCGCTGCTGAACCGCCTCGGCGCGGACCTCGCCGGCGCCGCCGACGCCGCGGTGCCCGCGCTGGCCGACCTCGTCGAACCGGCCGAGCTGATCCGCCGACCGCCCGCGCCACCCGAGCTCCGGCTCGCCGACCTGCTCGCGCCCGTGCCGGCGCTGGCCGGGCACCTGCGCCTGGCCGCGGACGGCCTGCCGACGCTGCTGCTCGACCCGCACGCGCGCACCTGGCATTCGACCGCCACGCTGAAGGGCCTGTCCGGCTGGTGCACGCGCACGCTTGCGCCGGCCGAGGTGCGCTTCGTCGACGAGAAGGAGTTCCCCGCCGCCGTCGCCGGCCTGCCCGGGCACGCCTATGCGCGCCTGCAATGGCTGGCGCACCTGCTGCGCGGCGGCGGACGCCTCGACCCTGCGCTGGACCCCGCGGCGCGCTACCGCCTGTCGCGCTGGCCGCAGAGCGAGCGCGAATTCCCCAAGCACTTCCGCATCGCCACGCTGATGCTCAAGCAGGCCGCCACCGTCGAGGAGATCGCCGCGCAGTGCGGCGCCGACGCCGGCGACGTCGCCGATTTCGTCAACGCCTACCACGCGCTCGGCTACGTGGAGGTCGAAGATGCCGCCGAGCGCACCGGCGACGATGCACGTCGCGGCGGCCTGTTCGGCCGCGCGAAAAAAACCTCCGCGATCAGTTGACGAACGCCCGATCGATCTTTATTCTGTCGCGCTCTCTCGGGGCCATAGCTCAGCTGGGAGAGCGCTACAATGGCATTGTAGAGGTCGCCGGTTCGATCCCGGCTGGCTCCACCAAGTTTCATCGGTTGTCGCGGTTGGTTTTCCTAAGCGTCCCCATCGTCTAGAGGCCTAGGACACCGCCCTTTCACGGCAGTAACAGGGGTTCGAATCCCCTTGGGGACGCCATTAGGTGAAGGGCGAAACGGATCGAAAGATCCGCTTGGTTTGTACGGCGCAGTGCACTACACTCGCCGCCCCGCGAGGCGCAGCGCGCGCCGCAGCGGAACGAAAAACGCGGAGCGGTAGTTCAGCTGGTTAGAATGCTGGCCTGTCACGCCGGAGGTCGCGGGTTCGAGTCCCGTCCGCTCCGCCACATGTCGACCGGTTTGAAGCGATCTTCAAACCGGTTTTTTTGTGCCCGACGTCCGGCGCTTCGCGCTCGCGAGCGGGCTCTTTCCGGCCTTTCCCGTTGGATTTCTCCGAAATCGTGCCGCTGTCTCTCGCGGGCGATTTGCGAGCCTGGTTCCCTTCTCCGTCCTGCCGCTGGCGCTGCTCGCGCTGATCTTCCTGCCGGCCGGCGCGATCGGCTGGCGCCCGGGCTGGACGTTCGTCGCCGTGCTGGTGCTCGGCTTCGGCCTCTCGGCGCTGGTGCTGGCCCGCGTCAACCCGGTGATCTACCGCGCGCGCAGCCGCTTCCAGCCCGGCACCAAGCCCTGGGACAAGGCGCTGCTCGCGGTGATCCTGCCGGCGATGACGGCGATCCTGCCGGTGGCCGCGTTCGACGCCGGGCGCCGGCACGGCTCGTTCGTGCCGGCCTGGGCGGTGCTCGCCGGCTACGCCGGCGTGCTGGCCGGCATCGCGCTGACCAGCTGGGCGCAGGCGGTCAACCCGTTCTTCGAGCCCGGCGTCAGGATCCAGTCCGAGCGCCACCAGCGCGTGATCGACAGCGGCCCGTACCGGTTCGTGCGCCACCCCGGCTACGTGGCCGCGCTGCTGCTGTTCTTCGGCATGGCGCTCGCGCTGGGCTCGCTGTGGGCGCTGTTCCCGGCCGCGCTGGCCGCGGCGCTGCTGGTCCTGCGCACGGCCTGGGAGGACCGGCTGCTGCGCACCGAGCTGCCCGGCTATGCGGACTACGCGCGCCGCGTGCGCTGGCGGCTGCTGCCCGGCGTGTGGTGACGCGGCGGAACGATTGGCAATGCGGATTCGGCCTGCCCGCGCCGTCGCCGCGCGGCGCGCGCGGCCGGCCGTAGACCTTCAGGCCTGCGGACCGGCGGCGTCCGACGGCAGCAGCAGCTCCGCGCTGCGCGCCGCCTGCGTGCGCCGCAGCGCGGCGACGACGCGCTCGCCGGCCGCGGCCGCGGCTTCGACGACGGACGCGCCGCCGAGCACGCCGCCGAGCACGGCCGCGCTGAACAGGTCGCCGGTGCCCTTGGGCGCGATGTCGATGCGCGCATGCGTGAGCACCTGCACGGCATCGCGCGTGACCACGGCCACCTGCATCGTGCCCGCTGCCCAGGCGCCGGGGTGCGCGCTGGTGACCACCACCCAGCGCGTGCGGCCGACCAGCAGCGCGCGCGCCGCGGCGACGACGCTCGCCGCATCCGGCAGCGGCCGGCCGGCCAGCTGCTCGAGCTCGAAGCCGTTCGGCGTCAGCCCGTCGGCCAGCGGCAGCAGGTGCTCGCGGTAGGCGTCGACCAGCTCCGGCTTCACGTAGATGCCGTGGTCGTGGTCGCCGATCACCGGATCGACGACGACCTGCACGCCCGGATGCGCCTGCAGGACCCCGGCGATCCAGCGGCCGAGCGCCGCGGCCTGCTCCGCCGAGCCGAGATAGCCCGTCACCACGGCGCGCAGCCGCTCGAGCGCGCCGCGCGCGGAGAGATCCTGCAGGTAGCCCGCGAACCAGTCGATCGGCACTGCGCCGCCGTGCATCGTCGGATAGTGCGGCGTGTTGCCGAGCACCACGGTCGGCACCGCGGCGACGCCGAGGCCGAACGCCTGCAGGGTCGGCACGGCGACGTTGTTGCCGACGCGGCCGTAGACCACCTGCGACTGCACCGACACCACGTCGACGGGCAGCGGCCGCAGCGCGTCGGCGCCTGCCGCGGGGCTCATCGGGCGGCCTCCGCGTCGGCCGGCCAGTAGTGGCTGTCCGGCAATGCGCGCGCGCCGAAGATCGCCTGGCCGACGCGCACGACCGTGGCGCCTTCCTCGACGGCGATCTCGTAGTCGCCGGACATGCCCATCGACAGCTCGTCCAGGCCGACGCCGTCCGGCGCGTCCTGGCGCAGCCGGTCGCGCAGGTCGCGCAGCCGCACGAAGCAGCGGCGCACGCGCGCGGGTTCGGCGGAGAGCACGGCCAGCGTCATCAGGCCGCGCACGCGCAGCGCGGAGAACGCCGGCAACGCGCGCAGGAAATCCGCCACCTGCTCCGGCGCCAGGCCGTACTTGCTGGCCTCGCCGGAGGTGTTGACCTGCACGAACACGTCCAGCGCGCGCCCTTCCGCCTGCAGGCGCCGCTCCAGCGCCTCGGCCACGCGCAGGCTGTCCAGCGCCTGGAACTCGCTCGCGAAGCGCGCGACCTGCCGGGCCTTGTTGGTCTGCAGGTGGCCGATGATCGACCAGCGCAGGTCCGCGAGGTCCGCCAGCGCCTCCCACTTGCGATGCGCTTCCTGCACCTTGTTCTCGCCGAGCTGGCGGCAGCCGGCGGCATGGGCCAGGCGGATGCGCGCCTCGTCGACGGTCTTGCTGACCGGCAGCAGGCGCACGCCGGCCGCATCGCGCCCGACGCGCGCGCAGGCCGCGGCGATGCGCTGGCGCACCGCGGCGAGGTTGCGGCGGAAATCCTCCACGGTTTCGGCGCGCGGCCAGAGGCCGTGGCGGTCGTGCAGGGTCTGCGTCTGCGTGCGCGGATCGGTGTCGCTGCCCATCGGGAACCTCGGCGCGCACGAGGCGCGTCCCGCCGCCTCGTGCTATTGTCCTAGGACAAACTCTAGCACGTCCCGCCCCGCATGCCGATCACCGGACGCACCGCCGCGGAGATCTTCGACAGCATCCGCACGCTGCAGCACGCCGGCCAGCTGGCCGAGGGCCAGGCGCTGCCGACGGTGCGCGCGCTCGCGGCCCGCCTCGGCGTCAACCGCAACACCGTGTCGACGGCGTACCGGCGCCTGGCCGCGGCCGGCATCGCCGCCACGCACGGCCGCCGCGGCACCGTCATCCGCCAGCCGCCTTCGATCGGCGAGCAGGAAGGCTTCGCCGCCGGCGCGCCGCCGCACGACCTGGGCAGCGGCAACCCGAATCCGGACTGGCTGCCCGACCTCGCCGCGCTGCTGGCCGCGCGGCCGCCGCGCAAGCGCCTGTACGGCGAGGCGCCGGTCGATCCGCAGCTGGAGGCGCTGGCGCGCGAGCGGCTGCTCGGCGACTGCCCGCGCCGCTTCGAGCTGGACCTGACGCACGGCTCCGTCGACGCATTGGAACGCCTGCTCTGCGGCCTGGTGCCCGGCGACAAGGTGGCCGTGGAAGACCCCTGCTTCGTCAGCAGCATCAACACGCTGCGCGTGGCCGGCTTCCAGGCCGTCGGCGTCGCCGTCGACGACCAGGGCATGCGCGCCGACGAGCTGCAACGCGCGCTGGCGCACGGCGCGCGCGCCGTGATCGTCACGCCGCGCGCGCACAACCCGACCGGCGCCAGCCTCACCGCCGCGCGCGCCCGCCAGCTGCGCGCCGTGCTGGCGCGCCATCCGCAAGTGCGCGTGATCGTCGACGACCACTTCTCGCAGCTCGCCGTCAGCCCGTACCACCACGTGGTCCCGCCGGCGACGCAGCGCTGGGCGCTGGTGCGCTCGGTGTCGAAGATCTACGGACCGGACCTGCGCCTGGCCTTCGTCGCCAGCGACGCGCAGACCGCGCAGCAGCTGCGCCTGCGCCTGGCCCGCGGCACGAACTGGGTCAGCCACCTGCTGCAGGACGCCGTCGCCGCCTGCCTGTCGTCGGCCAAGGTCGCCCGCCAGGTCGCCCGCGCGCGCGACGGCTATGCGGAACGCAGGGAAATGCTCGCCGCCGCCCTGCGCGACCGCGGCATCGACGTGGCCCTGCCCGCCGACGGCCTGAACCTGTGGCTGCCGATGGGCGAAGAAAGCCCGGCCGTTGCGGCCGCGCTGGCGCGCAAGGGTTGGATCGTGCGCAGCGGCGAGGCGTTCGGGGTGCGCCAGCCGGCGTGGGGGCTGCGC